>VOFF01000118.1_pt1 | contig 14000 bp, 34 predicted proteins | sample 5384061 | NCBI WGS metagenome assembly VOFF01 (sample SAMN12384725, study PRJNA508395) | human gut metagenome | isolation source: healthy gut E | host: Homo sapiens
GGTGTGGTCATGGGATGAGCCTCTTTTTTTCAAAAGTTTCAAGTGTAGGTTCATTCTATCGCACATTTCGCTATTGTTCAAAGGGCGGAGAGTGTGGTATACTAAACAGGATTTCGCGGTGCTGCCTGCGGAATTTTACCTGTCTGTACCCGGAGTAGAACGGGCAGACATGCGGGACTTAGGTGCTGTCACCTCAGTGAAAGGTGGACCGTTGTGGATATATCTATAGAAAAAGATAGGAATAGGCCTTCAGAAGTATTGTTCTATTATGTCTTGCCTATGTCAAACGGATGTATCTAAAGATCGAGAATTTCAGCGCTTATTTAATGGATATTATAGAATGCGCCAACGCTCCGAAAAACTTTTATCGTTGCTTCTATCGCTATTTGGAGGAGCATAAGTTTGACACTGCACTTACATATGAGCAAGTTCTGACTTATTTGTTTCAAGAAACAGGCTGTATTCACGCCTCCTTTTCCAGCAAGCTGCTGGCAACGGTCCGCCCAGAGATGCCGGTATGGGACAAGTATGTGCTTTCCAACCTGGGCTTGAAAGCTCCGTACTATTCTTGCAAATCTCGTTTTCAGAAAGTCCTTGACACTTATCAAAAAAATCTACGACTGGTATCAGACCCCGGAGGCCCAATCAAGGTTGCGGTATTTGATGCTAATTTCCCTAATGTAGATATTACAGATGTGAAGAAGATTGATTTTGTTCTATGGCAAACAAGGTGATTTTTTGTTTGTATAAATGGTAAGTAAGAGTCCTACCTTAGGTGCCATCTGCGAGGGAAATAGAGTAAAAAATTGAATATGCGCCTGTGATGGAATTGGTAGACATGCGAGATTTAGGTTCTCGTGCAGTGATGCGTTGGGGTTCGAGTCCCTTCAGGCGCACCAAACCAATATAATCCGGAATTTGTTTCCGATAGGAAATGAGTTCGGATTATTTGTTTTATCATGATAAAATCAGGTGCGGAGAAATTCCTGAGATCTTCGGAAAACCGTTCTTTTTGGACGATGATGGGCTGGAAGAAGGACACGTGGCAGCTTGGGGCCGATTATCTCCAGCCTTTCCTGCAAGAATATATCCAGGAAATCCATGGTCAGGGGGAAGAATCAATGAGATCTGCAGTTACGAAAAAATCAGATAGCGAAAAACAGATAGAACGGTACAAAATTGATGTGGTGCATCTATTCTGTACCATATCAGAGGTTGTACAAGTTTTGGGGGACGAGCCTGTGGTGATGCTGGATAAGTTTTTTGATAGGTGTTGAAGCGCCTTGCTGTCTGTCATTAACAGGCAACGGACATTTCAAATGTATGAAAATAAATTATGTGTTATATCCCTTTACTTTTTTGAAAGGCACTTCAAATGAATTATCTTTTCTCATTTGCGGATTTTGAATATAGGAGGTCAAATGACAATTATTTGCCGTTTCAACTAAACTGCGTGCGGTTTCTGATAGATTGCCTTCTTTCCAAATTAAGCAAATTTTAAGAGTTACACGGGTTTTTCAGAACATGATATGATACCGCATTAGAGAATATATTTCGATATCCGTCCGGAACAAGTGCTATCCCCAAACCGGACGCGACCAGACAAGTACGGCAATATCTGATTCTGCTTCTTTGTACAATATTAGGAACGAAACCTGACAAACGACACACAGCGTTAAATGCCAATCAAAAGATTTTCTGCGGGCCTCTCGTGAATATGTAATGAAAGGTTGATCTTTCAGCTCTGAAAGACTGTGAATTCTATGTTTAGATAGGTCCCAACCTTTGGGGATCGCAGCAACAGAGTCCTCCTCAAATATTGTTTTGCAGCACAATCCATCAAAAATCCTCCCAGTATAACGCAATAAAGCCAACATCTGCTTCGTCATTAATGATGGCAGTTTCCAACTCAGGAGAGTTCCGTTCAGTAAGTATAATATCGATATCAGGATGTTCCTTTTAAATTGTTGGATAATATGTGGAATGACCATATTGATGGTCATACTGTTGTACACGATCCTAATTTTGGCGTTTTTTCCCTTCTGCAATCATTCGGCCCTGCTCTACACCTTGCTCCAAAAGAGCGAAATGCATCCGTCAGTTTACTTAAAGGGCACTGCCGGCAGGCGTGATACGGACAGATCTTGTCGTACGTTCAAAGAGTTTATAGCCCAGTTCTTCCTCAGCTTCTTTGATTTGGAAGCTAAGGGGCTGCTCTGGCAATATGCAGTTTTTTCTGCTGCTTTGCCATAATGCAGCGTTTCGCAGACCGCAGCAAAATATTTTAGCTGGCGCAGTTCCATAAATTACATCTCCCACGATTATGAATTGTTTTAATGTTAATGAAAGCTAATTATGTGCTTAACTTTTTATAATTAACACTATATAATAAAAATGCCGAAAGGTAAATCAATTTTTTTGGGGAGGTATTTTTATGCCAAAATTAGGGATATATATGCCGCGGTGATTTTTTCAGCAGCTTGCAGGTGCTCATAAGCCGAGCGTAGATGATATGCTGTCAGATAGAGGCTATTTTGGCCTGAAACTGAGCATTATTCCCCTATATGGTAATATCCGTACCGAGGACGGTGAAATGTACGAACTTCTCCGCAATCCCGGCGGAAATTCCATTTACAGCGCAGGCTCGTCATTCAGGATACGACGGTTGATGGAAAAAATCTGATGTTCAATGCCGAGCTGACAAAGGACTGTGCCAGTTCAGTGGGTTCGACGGGTGTCCGCGAAGGTGATGAAGCAGTTTGGCGCTCGGCACCTGAAGCATCTGGCAAGCCTTTTGAAATTCGCGTAAGTGAAGATCACATAAAGTGGACAGAAGATGGCCTTTTCTCCTTGGAGGGTCCGATGATCAAGCCCGGACTGCACTGGTACCTGCCTGCAGAGACGATGGCACCTACTATGTGTCGCATATGTTTGAGCTGTCGGGCGAGTTCCAGGGAAAGAAAGCACGCGGTTTTGTGGCATTTGATCAGGTCTATATGGCGGAAGGTGGCTGCCTGTATCAAGATCGTGATGTTATGATGCAGAACTATGGCCATATTTTGTGGTATACTTGGGCTACGAAATACAAGGATGGCTCAGTTGACGCCGGACATTTATCCTCGGTCATGATCGACTTGGTTTTGCGGTAGTCACAAATGGCAGTTCTGTAATTGCAACACAGAATATCGAAGGTGTGGTAACTCCGGACCCGGATAACAAACCGTTTGCTAAGTATATCACGCTGCAGATCGATGGAGAAGAAGAATTTACGCCGGATCCCAGAGGTAAAATGCCGGCAATGCTGCAAAAATATCCGCCGACGCCTCAGCAGGAAGGTATGTGGAAGCGTGTAGGCGATACCCGCGAAGTTGATTCGTATTGGGCATGGGGTGAGACGGAAACGAAAAAACGGCTGCACTCGCCAAAGCAAACTGCCGACGCGTCGGTAACTGTGATTTGCAAACAAAGTTTTTAAACACATGGAAAAAGGGACGGCTGTAACTGATGTACAGCCGTCCTTTTTTTTTTCAGGTCGGGCCTGCTGCGCCGGACTGTACAGAAAATACCTTCAGGCTGTATTTTATTAAAAATTCTGCTTCTGGTTGACAAACCGGAACAAGATGCATATACTGTAAACATCAAAATATTTTTGATGTGAAGCGAGGGATGAATACGACTTACCAAGAAAGTGCCAAGGTGTTTAAGGCGCTGTGCGATCCGAAGCGCCGGCCATTTTGGAGCAGCTGCGCAGCGGAGAAAAGTGCGCCTGCGTATTGCAGGAGCCGATGGAGCTGACACAATCCGGTCTTTCGTACCACATGAAAATCCTGTGTGATTCTGGCCTTGTGGTCAGTCGGCAGGAGGGAAAGTGGACGCATTACCGCCTGAGTAAAAGCGGTCAGGAACGTGCAGTCAAGCTGTTGCTGGAGCTTACGACTCCCAACGCGGAGCAGAAGGACGGGACGTGCTGCGGTTTGTAAACGCCATCAAAAAACAGATGGCGTTTCTCTTCCTCTAATACATCAAAAAAATTTTTGATATAAACCATAGGACAGAAAGCGGGGTTTTTATGGAGGGATGGCAATTCCTGCAGGATCAGATCCCTGGGAATGAAGTGGCTCAATGCGATGATCGGGAATGTGCTTTGTGCGCTGGGATTGGACACGAATGGCCGAATTGGCGGGGAGTATCCAGTTTTTCCTCTATGATGTGATCAAGATTACGCTACTGCTTTGCATTTTGATCTTCATCATTTCCTACATTCAAAGCTATTTCCCGCCGGGCGAAGCCGCAGAATTCTGGGGCGGTTTCACGGGATCGGAGCAAACATCATCGCTGCACTTTTGGGGACGGTGACACCGTTTTTGTTCCTGCTCCTCAATCCCATTGTTCATCGGCTTTACCAGTGCGGGACTGCCTTTGGGGGTGACATTTTCGTTTCTCATCTCCTCTCCGATGGTGGACCTGGGGAGCCTTATGCTGCTTATGAGCGTTTTTGGCGCCAGAGTTGCCGTGATTTATGTTGTGCTGGGGCTTGTGATTGCGGTGATCGGCGGTACGATCATTGAAAAACTGCACATGGAACAGGAAGTGGAGGGATTCATCCGGTCAGCGGAGCGTGTGGATCTGGAGATACCGGAACAGACCTGCCGGGAACGGGCAGCCTATGCCGGAGGGCAGATGCTGAGCACATTCTGCAAAAAGTCTTTCCCTATATTCTGGTGGGAGTCGGACTGGGGGCGATCATCCACAACTGGATCCCGGAAAGCTGGGTCGAGACGGTGCTGGGGGTGACAATCCCTTTGGCGTGGTGCTGGCAACGGTAGTAGGAATTCCCATGTATGCGGATATTTTTGGAACGATCCCTGTGGCAGAGGCCCCTGCTTGCAAAGGGGGCGCTGCTTGGGACGGTGCTGGCATTTATGATGGCAGTCACCACATTGTCCCTGCCGTCTCTGGTGATGCTGCGCAAAGCGGTCAAACCGCGGCTGCTGGCGCTATTTGTTGCAATCTGTGCGATTGGGATTATCACAGTGGGGTATCTCTTTAATGTACTCCCTATTTTTTTAAATTCAGGAGGGATTGAAACTATGTGGCTGTTTGGAAAAAAGAAAGAAACGTGCAAGACTTGCGGGTGTGGGAATCCCCTGCGGGGACAAACCTGCGGAACAGACCGGAACGGGAGCATCCGTGCGTATTCAGGTGCTTGGTTCCGGCTGTGCGAAATGCAATGCGCTGGAAGAAGCCGTTCGTGAGGCGCTGGCAGAGTTGAAGATTGATGCCGAAATCCAGCATGTGACGGACTTCACACAGATTGCCGCCTATGGTGTGATGACTACGCCGGCACTAGCGGTGGAGGGAAAAGTGGTTTCCTGCGGAAAGGTTTTGAAAAAGGAAGAGGTGGAGCAGCTGCTTCAGGATGCCCGGAGGTAAAAAAAGGAATGCAGGAAAACCCAAAGTGGCCTTCATCTGTGTTCACAATTCCTTCCGCAGCCAAATTGCAGAGGCGTTGGGAAAACATCTGGCCGAAGAGGTATTTGAGAGCCATTCTGCCGGAACGGAAATTGGACCGGAGACAATCCCGATGACGCTGATGCAACTGCGTCCCAGTGGGCATCCGGGAACAGCCCCATCTGATGGCACTGTCCCGGAAGATGATGACTGCTATTCGCCTGAATCTCAGCTTTTCCATGGGATTGCATTTCCTGGCCATCGTGCTGACCATTACCGACGTGCTCGATCCGGTCAGCGGTGTGCTGGGCCACAATGCAGGGGCGGCGCTGATGATCCTCAACTCCACTTTGCTGCTGCGGTGAAAGAAAAAAGACGGAGCGTTTCTTAAATGAAAAAATACCCGCGGCTTAGCCGCGGGTATTTTTATGGCACCTCTTAAAGATCGAGATCCTCTGCCGGGTATACCTGGGCGGAGGAGGCGGCACTGCTGCCGGGAAGCAGGAATCCGATGGCACCCAGTACCAGCGAGGGAACCAGCCATCCGAAGCCCAGAGAGGACAACGGCAGATAGTCCAAAAAGCTCAGAGGCACGCCGAAGGTGTTGTTGAGTACGCTCAAAACGCTGAACAGCAGTGCCCCCAGCGTGGCCAGCCGATAGACCCAGTCGCTGCGGATGCGGTTGCTGAAAAATGCCAGCAGAATCAGTACCAGCGTGGGAGGATAGACGATATCCAGGATGGGGGGGAGGCGATGGAAATGATCTGGTCCAGGCCAAAGTCGGACACCACGGCGCTGAACACGCAGAAGACAACCACCGGGCCTGATAGGAGATCTTCCCGCCGGAGAGGGAGGAGAAGAAGTCGGCGGCGGAACTGACCAGTGCCACCGCGGTGGTGATGCATGCCAGCGCCACCACAATGGCAAAAGAGAATAATGCCGCCCTGGCCCATCAGGTTGCGGACAATGGCGATCACCAGGAATGTCCGGTTGACGGTCAGATCAAAAAAGCGCGCGGTGGTAGCGCCCAGATAGGTCAGACCCATGTACACGACCAGCAGGGCAAGACCTGCCACGACGCCGGCTCCGGCTACCACCCGAGCCTGGTCTCCAGGCTCCGTGTGCCCTTTATCCCGGGCACTTTTCAAAATGATGATGCCGAATACCATGGCGGCCAGGACATCCATGGTCTGATATCCGGCTTCAATGCCGGTCTGCAGGGACATTGTCCACCAGTGTGGTGGTGGAGATGGGACCAATGGGGTTCACAATCCCCATAACGATCAGAATCAGCAGGCCGATCAGCAGGCCGGGAGTGAGGATTTTTCCCACAATGTCTACCACGGCGGACTGCCGGATACAGCAGCAGGATCAAACGCGAAAAACAGCGCGGAGAACAGCACGGACTCACGCCCGCAATCAGCGGGCAGACAGACATTTCATAGGTGCTGGCTGCGGTTCGCGGGATGGCCAGCATGGGGCCGATAAAAGCACGATGGCATGGCACACATCAGCAGTGTGGGGAATCCGCCCGATCCGGCGTGTAACGCCCTCAGAGCCGCCGCAGTGGAGAATGGCAAACAGGGCCGCCAGCGCAAGGCCGATATCAGCGATATAGTAGCAGATAAAACCCAGCACCCATTGGGCACCGGACTCCAGACCGAGATAGGGGGAAAGATCACGTTGCCGGCGCCGAAAAACATGGAAAACAGGGCAAATCCGATGACAAATATATCGCTTTTTCGCGTGTGCTTCATGAAACGCCTCCTTAGTAGTGTGCCAGCTGAAGACCGCCTTGGAAAGAAAGACGGATAGACAGCTGCGCTGCTTTTCATACATGGTTTGAATTATGCAAAAATGATTGTAAATCATTTAAAAACAAAAAGTCAATATTGTACAAAATGGATAATCGCATGAAAAAATAGGTGCGTTGTCTGCAGAAAAAAAAAACAGGTGGGAACTTTTTGCGGAAATGCTGCGTCTGAACCGACAACAATCACGAGTGAAATTGTCCGTATTTCAAGGAAAAATAAGGAGAGATAAGAGATGAACTGGAAAAAGCGCGGTCTTGTCCTGATGTTGGCCCTGTCCTGGTACTGTGCCTGGCGGCCTGCGGAAACGAGACATCCGACGATGCCAAAAGAACCCGGAAGAAAAATGTTCAGGAGGAGACCCAGCAGGGCGGTGAGCAGTCCACCGCCCACGGCGGCGAGGCGGACGAGATCCTGATGGAGACGGAAGATGGGCAGCAGACAGGGATGTGAGAATCTGCCTGCCCAGGAAGGAGAACTGGGAACGCTGGGGACCCGCCCCGCTGACCAGACGGAAAAAGCCTGCCGCCAGTACGGTGCAAAAGCCTACCGGCAGCACAGCGCAAAGCCCTCCAAGCCTTCGGCCTCCAAGCCTACGGCACCTGAGAACCAGAAGCCGGTGCAGAAGCCGGCGGAGGAGAGCAGCAAGGACGTGGATCTGACGGCCTTCTATGAGTCTTTGCCCGGCAGTGTGGAAAACTGGCCGTCCATGATGGCGATGAGCCAGGGAATCTGTGGACGCGTTTTACCCCGGCCTTTCCGACATTTCCACTAAGCAGTGCAGCGTTTACATGGCCATGATCTCCGCCAACGTGGGCGAAATCGCGCTGGTGCAGGTGGAAAAACGCCGGTGATGTGCAGAAGGTAAAAGACATTTTCCAGGCCCGGATCGATTATCAGGTGGGCGATGAAACCAACCCCGGCGGCGCCTGGTATCCTGCGACGATCGAGGGATGGAAGAACGATTCCCGGATCGTCTCCAACGGTAATTATGTGATGCTGATCGCCGTGGAAGGGGCGGACAGCGTTGTGGATAGCTTCAACGCGCTGTTTGCCTGATGTGGAATCAAAGAAATCAAAAAGGGCCGGCGGACGGCCTCTTTCTTTTTTTGGTTTCTGCACCAGGAACTCCCGGAAAAAGCGGCGGTGCCCGGAAAATCAGATCTTGACGAGTTCGTACTCCCGGTTGCCCAGCCCAAGCTTCTCTGCATGCTCCAGGCATACCTGCCACTCGGTATCGGGGTGGACGGCGTGGAAAACATCCTGGTCGCTGCAGTTGCAGCCCTCGTCATAGACGGCGGAGTTGCGGAACGGCGTCTGGGCCAGCACCGCATCGGCACAGGCCTGATCCAGCGCCACGGGGTCGAAGGAGGCAAAACATGCCCACGTTGGGGACGATGGGCGCATCGTTTTCGGCGTGGCAGTCGCAGTTGGGGGAGACGTCCAGCACCAAAAAGATACATGGAAGCAGGGACGCCCGTCCAGCACCGCCTTGGTATACTCGGCAATCTTCTTGTTGAGGGATGGGTGCCTCATCGTCCCGGAAGCGATGGCGTCCTTGGGGCAGATGGCAGGCACCGGGCGCAGCCCACACACTTGTCGGTGTTGATGGTGGCCTTACCGGGACCAAACTCCGGTGCGTCGTGGGCGCAGATCTTGGCGCAGGCGTGGCAGCCAATGCACTTCTTCTGATTGACGAAGGGCTTTCCGGAGTTGTGCTGCTCGGTCTTGCCCGCCCGGGAGCCGCAGCCCATGCCGATGTTTTTTCAGCGTACCGCCCATACCCGCCTGCTCATGGCCCTTGAAGTGGGTCAGGGAAACAAAAACATCCGCGTCCATCACAGCCCGGCCGATTTTGGCCTTCTTCACATATTCGCCGCCTTCCACAGGGACCTCCACCTCATCGTTGCCCTTCAGGCCGTCGGCGATGATGACATGACAGCCGGTGGAATAGGGGGTGAAGCCGTTGACATAGGCGGATTCCAGGTGATCCAGAGCGTTTTTCCGACCGCCCACATACAGCGTGTTGCAGTCCGTCAGGAAGGGCTTGCCGCCCGGCTCTTCACCAGATCTACCACCACCTTGGCCCAGTTGGGACGCAGATAGGCCGTTCCCCGGCTCACCAAAGTGCATCTTGATGGCGACGAACTTACCATCCATGTCGATGTCGCCGAAACCGGCGGTCATCATCAGACGGGCCAGCTCTGGGGAAGATTCTCCCGCCAGCTGGGACAGCGGAAATCCGCGAAATACACCTTTGCTTTTTCTGCCATGTTCCAAACTCCCTTTTCCCTCGTTTTTTCCCGAATGTTGTTGCTGCGTGCAAACGGGGAGACGGCCATCTCCCCGCTTTTTTCCTGTTTCAGTCAGATCCACGCTGATGTTGTCGGTCCCGTGAGCGTCGAACTCCGGAGAGATAGGCGTCGATGCGCTCCATCAGCTCACTGTAATTCTCGCGGGTCAGCGGCTCTCCGTCCATATCCCGCAGGGCCAGTTCCTCCGCCAGAATCTCATAAACACCACGTCCTCGTAGTGCTCGATGGCTCGTGGATACCGCCGTCGGCGAAGGCCCGGAGGAGGATCAGCTCTCCCTGATACAGCTCCACCAGCTTGCTCATGCGATGGTGCAGGCAGTGGAGAAAATCAGGCTTTTCCACCGGTCGTATTCCCGGATGCGGTCATCCTCACGGGGTGGAATTGATCACCCAGTTTCCTATGTACACCAGATCCAGCAGATACCGGAACTGCTGCTCGGTCAATTCGATCTTCATGGGCAAACACCTCCCAGCTTGCATGCTTATGAGGAGATTATAGCAGAGCACAGCATAAAATTCCACCTAAAAAAATGAACAAAAAACACTAAAAATCTGTCTTGCGGGAGTCTTACACCCATAGTATAATATATCATTCGGATGCCAGGGGTGACAGCGAAAAAACGGTTTCTGCCCCGCCTTCGGGGCGGGGAAAGGAGCGTTGCTGTTTTTATGGATATGCGGCCGATCGGGGTGTTCGACTCCGGCTTGGGCGGTTTGACGGCAGTCCCTCTCTCTGGCAGATTCTGCCGGAGGAAACCTCATTTATTTCGGGGATACTGCCCGGGTGCCGTACGGCGGCCGGTCCCGGGAGACCATTTTTGCAATACGCCCGGCAGGATGTGCGCTTTTTGCGGTCCTTTGACCTCAAGGCCATCCTCATCGCCTGCGGTACCGTCACCACCATCATCGCTTCCCACGCTGCAGGCGGAAAAACAACCTGCCCATCGTCGGCGTGGTGGAGCCTGCCTGCCGGCGGGCACTGGCGGTGACCAAAAATAAGCGGATCGGCATGATCGCCACCCAGGCCTCTGTCCGCTCCCGGCGCCTACGAGGCCACTCTGCGGCAGATGGACCCGGAGGTGGAGGTGCCTGCAAGGCCTGCCCGCTGCTGGTGCCTCTGGTGGAGAACGGCCGCATCCGGCGGGGAGACGGTCATCGAGACGGTGGTGCGGGAGTATCTGGAACCGCTGCGGGCCACCGGTATCGATACGCTGATTCTGGGCTGTACCCATTACCCGCTGCTGACGGATATCATCGCCGATGTCATGGGGCCGGGGGTCACGCTGGTCTCCTCCGGTGAGGAGTCTGCCTTTGAACTCAAGCGGATGCTCAAGGCCAGCGGATTGCGGGCGGACGAGAATCACCGGGGCGAGACGGAGTTTTACGTCAGCGACCGGGCGGAGGATTTTGAGCGCACGGCCTCTTTGTTCCTGCAGGAGGATCTGCGCCACACGGCACGGAGGATCGACATTGACCAGTATTGAAACAGCCCGGGAAAACTGCCGGTGCTGCTCTCCATCCGGGGCGAGCAGTATTTTGACGACGTGGACCCGGATGCCACGGAGCTGATGACCGAGGGAACGCTGGAAGTGACGGAGAATGGCCTGCGGCTGGTCTATCAGGAAAGCGCCCTGACCGGAATGGAGGGGACCACCACCGTTTTTGAGGTCAGCGGTCCCCGGGTGACGCTGACCGCAGGGCGGTGTGAATTCCCAGATGATTTTTGAGGAGGGACGCCAGCATACGTCCCTGTACGAGACCCGTTCGGCGAGCTGACGGTGGATATCCAGACCAGCCTTCTGCGGCACAACCTCAGCGAGCGGGGGTGGTGTGATGGAGATCAAATACTCCATTGCTGTGGAGCACACCGTCACGGGGAAAAACTGCTTTAAAATCCGGGTGAAGCGGAAATAATTCACCCGAAAATCCGGAACAGACAGCCGGAGCGTGCCGGCTTTGGAGGGGTCCGAAGCCGTCGGAGAATCACAACCACAAAAAGAGAGGAATGGACGATATGATCAACATGGTGCAAAACGCGAAAAGAGCAGGCGGCGGCGCTGGCCATGACTGCCTGTCAGGCGGCGGTGGCGGATGGGACGCTGCCCCAGGCGGAGGTCAAGACCGCCCCGGTGGAGATCCCCCAAGGACACTGCCAACGGCGATTTTACCACCACTTTTGCCTTGGCGGCCTCCAAGGCGCTGCGCAAGTCCCCCGGGATATTGCCAAGGCGCTGCTGGATCACATGGAGCTGAAGGGGTTCCTATTTTACCTCCGCTGAGATTGCGGGGCCCGGGTTCCTCAACTTCCGCCTCAACGACACCGGTACGCCGGCGTAATGGACGCGGTGGCGACTGAGGGAGCGGACTACGGCACCTGCGACACCCACAAGGGACAGAAGATCATGGTGGAGTTTGTTTCCGCCAATCCCACCGGTCCCATGCACATGGGCAACGCCCGGGGCGGCGTGCTGGGCGACACGCTGGCCAGTGTCCTTGCCGCCTGCGGTGCGGGCGTGACCCGGGAGTTCTATGTGAACGATGCCGGCCACCAGATCGACAAGTTTGCCACTCTATTGAGGCCCGCTACCTCCAGATCATCAGGGGGTGGACGCTGTGCCCTTCCCGGAGGACGGCTATCAGGGAGGAGATATCCGGGACCTGGCCCAGGCCTATTATGACCAGCACGGCGAGGTGCTTTTAAACGTCCCCGAGGCGGAACGGCAGGCGAAGCTGGCTCAGTTCGGCCTCTCCGTGAACCTGCCCAAGATGAAGAGCGACCTGGCCCGCTACAAGATCCACTATGACAACTGGTTTTTACGAGTCCACCCTCCATGAGAGCGGATATGTTGCCGAGACGGTGGATCTGCTGACGGAGAAGGGCTGGACCTACGAAAAGGACGGTGCACTGTGGCTCAAGACCGCCGACATCCTCTCGGGAGCACTTCCGCAAGGCCGGCAAGAAGGAAGCGGACATCGAGAAGCTGGACCTGAAGGATGACGTGCTCCGCCGGGCCAACGGCTTTTATACCTATTTTGCCGCCGACATCGCCTACCACCGCAACAAGTTTGCCGTCCGGGGCTTCGACAAGGTCATCAACGTCTGGGGCGCCGACCACCACGGCCATGTGGCCCGCCTGAAGGGAGCACTGGACGCGCTGGGCCCTCAATGGTTCCGAGCGGTTGGACATCGTGCTGATGCAGCTGGTGAAGCTCCTGCGGGACGGCGAGGTGGTGCGGATGTCCAAGCGCACCGGCAAGGCCATCTCCCTCTCCGACCTGCTGGACGAGGTCAGCGTGGATGCCGCCCGGTGGTACTTCAACGCCAAGCCCGACACCCAGATGGAGTTTGACCTGGGCCTTGCCGTCCGGGAGGACTCCGAGAACCCCATTTACTATGTGGAATATGCCCACGCCCGGATCTGCTCTCTGCTGCGGGCTCTGGCGGAGGAGGGTGTTTCCGTCCCTCAGGAGGCGGACGTGGACATGTCGCTGCTCTCCGGGGGAGACGGAGCGGGCCCTCATCAAGCAGATCGCCCAGTTCTGTGAGGGAGATCAAGCTGGCGGCCCGGGATTATGACCCCAGCCATATCAACCGCTATCTCCAGGAACTGGCGGGCTGCTTCCACCGCTTTTACACTGCCTGCCGTATCAAGGGTGAGGAACCCGCGGTGCAGGCGGCCGGCTGAAGCTGGCGGACGAGACCCGTATCGTGCTGCGCAACGGCCTCAAGCTCATCGGAGTGGACGCTCCCGAGAAGATGTGATCCGTCTCCGGCGGTATGCCTGAACTGCTGAGAATGCCGCACCGGGGGAACCGGTGCGGCGTTTCTTTTTCACCGGGGCAGGCAATGTGAATGAGAAATACCGCCTGCCGCAGCTGGTCCAACCGGACGGCTGCCTGCGGAGTATTTTGTGAAGGAAACGGGTGTTTGGAGGAGTATGGGAGACATGGAAACCACAACCGCGCCCGACCGGTGGAGCAGGGCATTTCCGGGCGGCTTTCCCGGCCACCATCCCGGTGATGACAGGATTCCTGTGCTCTGGGCCTTGCCTACGGCGTGCTGATGCAGACCAAGGGATATGGACCGCTCTGGTCCACGCTCATGAGTGCCGTTGCCTTTGGCGGCAGCATGCAGTGTGGCCATTACCCTGCTGACCACGGCGTTCGATCCGCTCCAGGCATTCTTGCTTTCGGTGATGGTTAATGCCCGACATATGTTTTTACGGCCCTGGCGCTGCTGGATAAATACAAGGGATTGGGCCGGGTACGGGCTTTCTCATCTATCTATGTGCTCTGTGATGAGACCTTTCTCTCTGGTATCCACGGTGGAGCCTGCCGGAGGGCGTGGAACGCCGAGATTTTACCTGTGCATCTCCCTGTTGGACTATGGATACTGGGTCCGGCCACGGCGCTGGGGGCTGCT
>VOFF01000166.1_pt1 | contig 14000 bp, 16 predicted proteins | sample 5384061 | NCBI WGS metagenome assembly VOFF01 (sample SAMN12384725, study PRJNA508395) | human gut metagenome | isolation source: healthy gut E | host: Homo sapiens
AAATGTAGCATCACCGATCCAGAAAGTGGATGGTTTCGAAAAGGAGAACACAAACATGTTTTTGCTTATGCAATAGAAACGGCCTGTGATAAACATGGATGGATTCTTGGATATAGTGTACATCCGGGAAATGAACACGACAGCCGAACATTTAAATCGCTGTATGACAAATTAAAAGGATATCAGCCAGAAATGATCGTTGCAGATGCTGGATATAAAAACACCGGCGATTGCCCACTTACTATTGGAAGATGAAATTAAACCTTTGTTTCCGTATAAACGGCCAATGACAAAAGAAGGATTTTTCAAGAATATGACTGTTATATATGTCCCGAAAATAAAATACTGACTTATCATACTACGAACAGAGAAGGATATCGGGAATATAAAGTTGTGGACTATTCTGCGAAAACTGTCCACAAATATCCCAATGTACAGAAAGCAAAGACCATACAAAAATGATTATGCGTCATGTATGGGAAGAAGATATGGAAAAAGCAGAAGAGATCAGATATGGGATAGGAAACAAACAAATTTATCAATTGCGAAAAGAAACTATCGAAAGAATCTTTGGAACAGCCAAAGAGCAGCATGGTTTCCGTTATACACAATACATAGGAAAAGCACGGATGGGAAAAAGCACGGATGGAAATGAAAGCCGGGCTTACCTTTGCATGCATGAATTTGAAAAAACTGGCAAAGATACTGGAACCCGAGGCAAGATTAAGTCCAGTATTTCTTATATTTTTAAGAATGAGTCGAAATATTGGTTATATAATGAGAAATGGTGCTGGGAAATCTCTTCGAATACGATCCAGTTCATCGTCTGCTTCTGCTCTTTGGAAAGAGAAAAATCATACTGTGTACTTAAGATCCGGAAGATCCGGAATAACAGACCTTTTGTAATATATCTGGAACCACTGTCCGGCGAATAAGATTCTTTCAAAAGCAACAAAAGACTGTCGTCCAGAGATTCGCTTGCCCCGTCGGATGGTCGGAAATGCAGAAATTGCTGGACATCCTTTTTGCTTTAATAAGGCAGACTGCAGGAAAGAAAGAATCTTCTGCGGGGTACTGTTCTCATTCATGATCTCCGTAAACATATCGTTGGCAATTCCGATAAAAAGCACGACCCCAGACTGGTCTGTCAGGTAGTCCTGGTGCAGACAGTTCTTGTCGATCAGGCAGAGTTCTCCTTTTTGGAATACGACATCTTTATTCAGTATCCGCTGATGAAATTCCCCATCTACAACGTAAGAAAGCTCCAGATAATCATGCGTGTGAAGCTGCGTATATTCTCCATCCGAATAAGAATAATGGTAACAGAAATTCTCCGGGAGGGCATCATTGTTGCATACAGATTACCAGGAGAATCAAAGTTCCAGCATAATAAGAAGCTGCGGTCCTGACCGAGTAACGGATACGTCTTGACTTCCTGAACGGATTTGGAATATTCCGGACAGACAAGTCTTGCGCCTAATTTATGGTTTTCCGGAAGAAGCCGTGTATCGGGTCCTGTGATCCGGCGGCAAAAATCGGATAAATTCATATCAAATACCTCCTTGATATATAGTATGATTATATCATAACGGAGGTCGGAATAGGTAACTATTTTCCCAAAAGTGCAGAGTTAAGAAATTGAGAAAACAAGTCCATATTTTTATAATAGAGACATAATGAAGCTGTAAATGAAACAGAAAATTTGAGCGAAAAGGAGTAAAAAAATATGTTAAAAACAAAAAATTATCAGTTTTGGTTCTGCACAGGATCACAGGATCTTTATGGAGATGAGTGTCTTGCACACGTAGCAGAGCATTCAAAGATTATCGTAGATGCATTGAACAAATCAGGAAACCTTCCATATGAAGTAGTATGGAAACCAACCATGATCACAAACGAAGTAATCAGAAAGACATTCAACGAAGCTAACACAGACGAGAACTGTGCCGGCGTGATTACATGGATGCATACATTTTCACCGGCAAAATCCTGGATTTTAGGGCTTCAGGAATACAGAAAACCATTACTTCACTTACATACACAGTTCAACCGTGAAATCCCATACGACACAATCGACATGGACTTCATGAACGAGAACCAGGCAGCACATGGTGACAGAGAGTACGGACACATCTTCAGCCGTCTGAACATGGAACGCAAAGTTGTTGCAGGATACTGGGAAGACGAAGACGTTCAGAAACAGATCGGATCATGGATGCGTACAGCAGTAGGTGTTGTAGAAAGCAGCCACGTCAGAGTTATGCGTGTAGCTGACAACATGAGAAACGTAGCCGTAACAGAAGGCGACAAAGTAGAAGCTCAGATCAAATTCGGATGGGAAGTAGATGCTTATCCTGTAAATGAAGTTGTAGAAGCTGTTAATGCAGTATCTCAGGCTGATATCGACACATTAGTAGAAGAATACTATGACAAATATGACATCCTTCTTGAAGGAAGAGATGAGAAAGAATTCCGTGAGCATGTAGCAGTACAGGCTGGAATCGAACTTGGATTTGAAAGATTCCTGGATGAGAATAACTATCAGGCAGTTGTAACACACTTCGGAGATCTTGGCGGACTGAAACAGCTTCCCGGACTTGCAATCCAGAGACTTATGGAAAAAGGCTACGGATTCGGAGCAGAAGGTGACTGGAAGACAGCTGCTATGGTTCGTGTTATGAAGATCATGACTCAGGGAATGAAGGACGCTAAGGGAACTTCATTCATGGAAGATTACACATACAACCTTGTATCAGGTAAAGAAGGCGTTCTGGAAGCTCACATGTTGGAAGTTTGCCCGACAATCGCAGATGGCAAGATCAGCATCAAAGAGCAGCCACTTAGCATGGGTAACAGAGAAGATCCTGCAAGACTTGTATTCACATCTAAGACAGGTCCGGCTATTGCAACATCTCTGATCGACCTTGGTGACAGATTCCGTCTGATCATCAACGATGTGGATTGCAAAAAGACAGAAAAACCAATGCCAAAACTTCCAGTAGCAACAGCATTCTGGACACCGCAGCCGAACTTAAAGGTTGGAACAGAAGCATGGATCCTGGCAGGAGGAGCTCACCACACAGCATTCTCTTATGATTTAACAGCAGAGCAGATGGGTGACTGGGCAGCATGCATGGGAATCGAAGCTGTATACATTGATAAGGATACAACAATCAGACAGTTCAAGAATGAACTCCTGTGGAACAGCGTTGCATACCGCAAATAATCAAATAAAGAATTACGGGTAAAGATTATATTTGCAGGGGATATCGAAATAGATATTTCCCTGCAAAAATAGTATAATGGAGATATTAAGAAAACTTAAAATATAATGTTTAGGAGGAAGCGTACAATGAGCAATGTAAAAGAGATCATTGAAAGCGGAAAAGCATATCTTGGAATCGAATTCGGTTCTACAAGAATTAAAGCAGTACTGATCGATGAGGAGCACAATCCGATTGCATCCGGAAGCCATACATGGGAGAACCGTTATGAGAACGGACTGTGGACATACTCTCTGGACGATATCTGGGCAGGTCTTCAGGACAGCTACCGCGATATGGCAGAAAAATGTACAGAAAGAATACGGAGTAACGATCAAGAAACTGGGAGCGATCGGATTCAGTGCCATGATGCACGGATATATGGCATTTGACAAAGAAGGAAAGCTTCTTGCACCATTCCAGACATGGAGAAACAGCAATACAGGAAAAGCTTCCGAAGTGCTGGTAGATCTGTTCCAGTATAATATTCCGCTGAGATGGAGTATCGCACATCTGTATCAGTGCATTCTGGATAAAGAAGATCATGTAAAAGATATCGCATTCACGACAACACTTGCAGGATATATCCACTGGCAGATGACAGGTGAGAAGGTTCTTGGTGTAGGAGATGCATCCGGAATGTTCCCAATCGACATGAATACAAAAGACTATGATGAAGAAATGATCCAGAAGTTCGATAAACTCATCGAAGGTGAGAACTATCCATGGAAAATAAAAGAGATTCTTCCTAAAGTTCTGGTAGCAGGAGACGCAGCCGGTATCCTGACAGAAGAAGGAGCAAAGAAACTTGACCCTACAGGTAATCTGGAAGCCGGAATCCCGCTTTGTCCTCCGGAAGGAGATGCAGGAACAGGTATGGTAGCTACAAACAGCGTAGCACAGCGTACAAGCAACATTTCCGCTGGTACTTCATTCTTCTCTATGGTTGTCCTTGAGAAACCTCTGAAAGACTTACATACAGAGATCGACATGGTTACAACACCTGACGGAAGTCTGGTTGCTATGGTACATTCCAATAACGGAACAACAGATCTGAATGCATGGGTAAATCTGTTCAAAAGAATTCGCTGATTCTATCGGAGCAGACGTAGACATGAATCAGATGTATGGAACACTTTACAATAAAGCACTGGAAGGCGATGCTGACTGTGGTGGAATCCTTTCTTATGGTAACTACGCAGGCGAGCCTATCACAAATGTAGAAAAACAGGACGCCCAATGGTAGTCAGAACACCAGAGACAAAATTCAATCTGGCTAACTTCATGAGATCTCACCTGTACACAGCACTTGGTGTTATCAAAGTCGGAATGGATATCTTAACAAAAAGACGAAGGTGTTGAGATTGATACCGTTCTTGGACATGGCGGACTCTTCAAGACAAAAGGTGTCGGACAGAAGATCCTTGCAGATGCGATCAACACACCTGTAGTAGTTATGGAGACAGCAGGCGAAGGCGGACCATGGGGAATGGCTATCCTTGCTGAGTACATGGTAAAACGTGAAGAAGGCGAGAAGCTGGAAGACTACCTGAAGAATAAAGTATTCGGAAGCGATGCCGGAAGCAGAATCGATCCGGATCCGGAAGGCGTAGCTGGATACGAAGCATTTATGGAGACATACAAGAAAGGTCTTGACGTAGAGCGCAGAGCTTGTGCAGATCTGTAAGAAATATTATATGAAAGCAGAGGGGGCATAGGTTATGTCCCCGTATCTGCATATTCTTATATACAAGGGGAAAATGTTGATAACAGCTTTTCCGCAGTAACAGAAATATAAAGGAGATAGAAAGAGATGCTGGAAGAATTAAAAAAAGAAGTATATGAAGCAAACATGCTTCTTCCAAAATATGGCCTGGTAACATTCACATGGGGAAATGTAAGCGGAATCGACCGTGAAAAAGGTCTTTTCGTAATCAAACCAAGTGGAGTAGATTATGACAAATTAACACCGGAAGATATGGTAGTTGTAGACCTTCAGGGTAATAAAGTAGAGGGAGACTTAAATCCATCTTCTGATACAGCAACACATGTAGAGCTGTATAACAGATTCCCGAACATTGGTGGTGTTGTACATACACATTCTCCTTGGGCAACAAGCTGGGCTCAGGCAGGAAGAGGAATCCCTTGCTACGGAACTACACATGCAGATTACCTGTACGGAACAGTACCATGTGTAAGAAATCTTACAAAAGAAGAAATCGATGAAGCTTATGAGAAAAAATACAGGTGTCCTGATCGCAGACAGATTCGATGAAGATGATCTGGACTATGTTGCAACACCTGCAGTACTCTGCAAGAACCATGGACCATTCACATGGGGCAAAGATGCTCACGAAGCAGTTCACAACGCAGTAGTATTAGAGGAAGTTGCCAAGATGGCAGCAAGATGCGAAATGATCAACCCAGACGTTAAACCTGCACCACAGGAATTACAGGATAAGCATTACTATAGAAAACATGGAGCAAATGCTTATTATGGACAGCCAGGGAAATAAGCTGAATATTTAGTTCATTATGGCGGTTGTCACCGACCAAAATAAAAATACAAGGTATATTCTTGTGTTGATTCCACCAACCATGGTTCCGAATGCACAGGAATGTACCTTGTATTTTATTCCCAGGTAATCATATGTCATAATGAGTAAATATGAGAATCGGAACATTGGTGGTACCGGAAGTTCTGAGTGTGTGATGATAAATATAACTAGCAGATAATATTTCTTTACATATGCATCTGAATATGTTAAAGTATACTATATTTCAAGAGAAAATCTCATCTCTAAAGATTCTAAAGCCTGAAAGGGCTGTCGGTAATAGTTTCATATTCTGAAACAAATACCCGAAATGTAAGCAATAGTAATCAAATAATAAAACTTAAGGCATGAATTATTATTGCAAATGGTAACCTATGAATTTATAATGAAAGGAGAACTGGATGAAAGAAACTACAAAAAGGATTGAATGGCATCCGGCATTTCAGGCATCGATACAGATTGAATTTGAAGAGGAATGTGATAAACTAACATTTGAAGCGGAACATCTGTTGTCAAAAAAAGCCAATGCAGATTGATGAACTTATTATAAAGGTGAAGGATAATGAGACTATTCAAAAAAAAAATATAGGAAGAATATTTAGAAAGTACAACATAATAGAATACAAGAGTCCGGATGATTATCTGACTGTGAATGATTTTTATAAGGTATATGGCTATTGTTGTTTCTATCAGGCGGATACGGAAAATGTACTTGCAATTTTGCCGGAGGAATTAACGATTACATTTATATGTAATCATTATCCAAGGATGATGATACAGCATTTGAAGAAACAACGTAATCTGGAAATTCATCAGGCGGGTAGTGGAATATATTATATAACCGGTGATGAATTCCCGATACAGTTATTGATTACAAAAGAATTAGATCAGGAAGAAAATTTGTGGCTTCAAAGTCTGCGGAAAGATATAAAGGATACGCAGGAAATAGAATTCTTGTTAAAGACATATGAAGAGAAGAAGCATTCAAAGTTGTATCAGGCAGCAATGGATGTGATAACACGTGCAAACTGGGCGGCAATGATGGAGGTGAAAGGAAATATGTGTGAAGCATTAAGAGAGTTGATGGAGGATGAATTTCAGGCATATGGAAAACGGGTAACAGAACAGGTAACAGAACAGGTGACAGAGCAAGTAACAGAACAGGTAACAGTACAAATGATAAAAAATGCATATGAAAGTATAAAAGATAAAAATAAAATTTCTCAAATTCTAAAAGTACCAGTGGATGTAGTTGAGAAAGCGTTGGAAGAATAATGGCAACTCCTTTTATACATTTTGGTATAAAAAAGGACTGCATGTTTGGGAGGAGTACAGCTCTGAGAAAAAAGTTATGAAAAGACGAACGAATTGTTAAGAATCATAATTATGAACAGAATACGATCTTTAAATTCTTGTAATATGATATAAGGAGAATAAAGGGAAAATGAAAGGGGATGCGAAAAAACTTAAGTGAGTTTTTTTTCACATCCCTTTGAGTGAGTTTATACTGTTGTGAACAGGTCAACAGACTGTCCGGTCATAACTGCCGGTGAATCTGCCAAAAGGTAGATGATTGCTTTTGCAACATCTTTTTGAACTTCCCATCGGGCATCCGTCCTGGCCTACAGAGTGGTTGTAGACTCTCTGACCCGGTGTGTCTACGATTCCAGGAGATACGGCATTACATTTGATTCCGTATTCTTTGGTCTGGATAGCAGTTGTCTTGGTCATGGTTACGATACCACCTTTTGCAACAGCGTATGCCCCCATCTGAGATGCAATACGACCCATTCTTGAAGATACATTTACGATATCTCCTTTTCCTTGTTTTATCATTACAGGTACAACATTTTTAGTTACAAGGAATGGGATTCTTAAGTTTGTCTTGATGATCTGATCCCACTGTTCTTCTGACCATTCCCAGATCTTAATTGCCTGATGTTCGATATTTTTGTAGATTTCTTTTGGGTATCCGCCTGCATTGTTAACGAGAATATCAATTCTTCCGTATTTGTCAACAACAGTTTTGACCATGTCGGCAACCTGTTCTCCGTCTGTAAGGTCTCTGGAAAGTGAGATTGCTGTTCCGCCGGCATCTTCGATCATTTTTACTGTTTCATCAAGATCAGACTGTGTTCTTGCTACTGTTACGACAGTGGCACCTTCAGCAGCGATAGCAAGTGCTGCGTCACGTCCGATTCCTTTTCCTGATCCTGTTACAATTAATTTACCCGCGATTTTTCCTTCTAATTTACCCATGATATATATCCTCCGTAGAAAATTATATTTATACAAGCCTTGCTGTTTCAACAAAGAACTGAATGTCTGTAGCTTCGATGTAGCTGTCACCGATTTCATGAAGTAGTATGACGTTGAGATTACCGTTCAGATTCTTCTTATCTAAGGCAATCGCTTCGGTTAATGTCCCAAGAGTGAGACCGCATTCAAAAGGAAGTCCGTAGGTTTTTAAAACCTTCTGGATACGGTCTGCAGTTCCTTCTGGTGTTAATCCTTTTTCCTCGGCAATCCTGGTAATCTGATACATGCCAATGGCAACGGCTTCGCCATGACTTTCCCGCTGATAATGGAAATGTTGTTCAATGGTGTGAGCCAGTGTGTGTCCGAAATTCAGTAACATACGTTCACCTGTGTCAAACTGATCATTTTCTACAACCATTCGTTTGATATCTACACAGCGTGTAATGATGGCAGGCAGTTCTTCTTTTAAATCTTCAAAAGAATTGTGTGATTCCAAGGTACTAAATAAATCCGCATTTTTGATGCAGCCGTATTTGATAACCTCTCCCATACCATCGTTGATAAATCGTTCCTTCAGCGTGTTAAGTACCAGTGGATCGATCAGCACCAGTGAAGGCTGATAGAATGCGCCGACCAGATTCTTGCCTTCCGGAAGGTCTACTGCGACTTTCCACCGACAGAAGAATCAACCTGCGCCAACAGTGAAGTTGGGATCTGTACCAGTCTTACACCTCTTAGATAACTGGAAGCGGCAAATCCTGCAAGATCACCGATGACACCGCCGCCAAGAGCAATGACCAGATCACTTCTGGAAATCTTTGCTTCCAGCATGGCTTTGTAGACTGTCGGAAGTGTCTGGAAATCCTTGGTTGATTCTCCGTGAGGGAGTACCAGATGATGGCATTCATAATCTGAATCCAGTGTACGGATCAGTGTATCTCCGTATAGAGGAAATACATTATCATCGGAAATGATCATAATGCGTTTTCCGTGGTAGATCTTTCGGATGTAATCTCCGGCCTGGGATAATATGTTATTTTCAATATAGATAGGATAACTGTCTTTTCCCCAGATTAACTGTAAGTTTCATTTTAAAGCTCCTGTAAACTATGAGGCTGCATACATTAGATGGATTTTCCGACTACATTTGCAATCTGTGCAACCTGTTTGTAATTCGTCGTATTTCTTAGGTTTTAATGACTGAGCTCCGTCGCAGAGTGCGGATTCCGGATCATTGTGTACTTCTATAATCAGTCCGTCGGCTCCTGCTGCTACAGCGGCCATTGCCATAGAATCTACTAACCACCATTTGCCACCGCATGACTTGGGTCAACGATGATCGGAAGATGTGTCAGTTTACGAAGTACCGGGATACTCTGAAGATCCAGAGTATTTCTTGTATAGCTTTCGAAAGTACGGATTCCGCGTTCGCAGAGGATGACTTATTTTCATTACCGGATGCCATGATGTATTCTGCTGACATGATCCATTCTTCGTAAGTTGCGTTCAGACCTCTCTTTAAAAGGATTGGACGGTCAAGTTGTCCTAATTCTTTTAACAGATCGAAGTTCTGCATGTTACGTGCACCGATCTGGATAAGATCTACTTTCTCGTTAAAGATATCGAGGTATTTGTCTGACATCAGTTCGGTTACGATCGGAAGACCGGTCTCTTCTTTAACTGCGGTTAAGATATCAAGACCTTCAAGCCCGAGTCCCTGGAATGAATAAGGGCTTGTTCTTGGCTTGAATGCACCTCCGCGGAGTAAGTTGGCTCCGGAAACTTTTGCAGCCTGGGCGATTTCAAGTACCTGTTCGTAAGATTCTACGGAACAAGGACCGGCGATCATTGCCAGGTTGTCTCCGCCGACTTTTACGCCGGATACATTGATAATGGAATCTTCCGGATGGAATGCACGGTTGGCTAATTTGTATGGCTCCTGTACATGCATAACTTTATCGACTGCAGAATCAATTTCGAATAATTTGGAATCGACTTTGGCTGTGTCACCGATACAACCGATAACTGTCATCTCTTCGCCCTGTACAACGTGTGTGTTAAGTCCTCTTTTTTGACCATGTTCTCAACACGAGAAACATCATCTTTTGTAGTATGTGGTTTTAATACGATAATCATAATTAATATCCTCCAACATGTATGATAATTGTGCCTGTGTGATATTTCTTTTCCCGTGTGAGTCTAGCATAGTCGCACTGTAAAATATTCGCACTGCAAAACTTTAATTACTTAAAGTGTAAAACTAATGATATATTAACGCAAAGGGATTTGATTGTCAACACTTTTATTCGATAAATTCTTTCATTTTTAAAAAAGTGTGTTAGACTAAAATTGTATAGTAAAAAAGGAGTGGGAAAATGGTAAGTGTTTGGGCAGCAGATATTACACCATTACTAATAGAAGAAATATATCGTGCATATTATAACAGGGTGCCAAAGTGGAGAAAGGAAAAAGCGGATAAGCTGCGGAATGTGGCAGACCGTGCAAGGAGTGTCGGTGCATGGATCTTATGGGAGAAGATACAAGAGATGACCGGACTTCAGGAAGATGCTGTATTCAATCTGTCACATTCGGGAAAATATGTATTGTGCGCCTGCAGTGACCGGGAAGGCGTGCAGGTCGGATGTGATGTGGAGATGACGGGAGCATTAAGGATGTCAGTAGCTGAACGCTATTTCTGTCCATCAGAATGTAAGATCATCCGTGCAGGTGCGGATGAAAAAGAACAGGCAGAATGGTTCTACCGTTTCTGGGTATTAAAAAGAAAGCTTTTTATGAAAGCCACCAGGAGGGGCATGGGACTGGATATGCGGACATATGAATTTGCCTGGAGGCCGGATGGCATACCATATATGAGAAAAGCAGCCGGATGAATATCGCGGGATCTACCTGTGCAGGGAATATGAATTGAAGCAGGGGGATGCAAGAGCCGCAGTGATTACGACAGATGATGAAATCGGGGGAGATTACAAGAAGTCAGACTTGCTTAAAAAAAGGGGTGTATGAACATGAGACAGTTAAAGACGAAATGGGCAGACAATATAAATGAAAAGAATGTATTAGGGGAATATCCAAGACCATTGATGCGCCGGAAAAGTTATGTGAATCTGAACGGTGTGTGGAAATATGCAATAAAAGACACAAAGGATTTCCAAAGAAAATGAACGGAGACATATTGGTCCCGTTTTCACCGGAGGCAGCACTGTCGGGAGTCGGAAGACAGTTACAGCCGGATGAGTTTTTATGGTATAAAAGGAGTCTTCCGGAAGAGATAAGACCAGAAGCAGGAAGCCGCTGGCTGCTTCATTTCGGAGCTGTGGATCAGTGTGCAGTTGTCTATGTAAATGGAAAGAAACAAGGAAAACATGTGGGCGGATATCTGCCGTTTTCATTCGATGTTACGGATGCATTGCAAGAAGAAAGAAATATACTGACAATAAAAGTAAAAGATTATTCCGATACATATTATTACAGCAGGGGAAAACAGAAATTAGAAAATGGCGGGATGTTCTATACGGCGCAAAGTGGAATCTGGCAAACGGTATGGATGGAAAAGGTTCCGGAGTATCACATCAAAGATCTGAAGATCACACCGCTTTATGATCAGTCTTCCGTTATGATACAGCTGGAAGATGCCGCCGGAAGAAAAGATATCGACTATGATGTGACGGTAACGGCAAGAACGATGTGGCCGTTAAAAACTGCCGGTAGGACAGGGGAGACCATGTATGGTGAGAATTCCGCATATGAGAAACTGGAGTCCGGAGGATCCGTTTTTATATGATGTGCATATAAAGATGGGGAATGATTCGGTAGAGAGTTATTTTGCCATGCGTAAGATAGAAGTGAAGAATGACAAAAACGGAATCCCGAGGATCTTTTGAACAACAAACCATATTTTCAAAAAAGGAGTTCTGGATCAGGGATACTGGCCGGACGGCTTGTATATACACCACCGTGTGATGAAGCGATGATCTATGATATCCAGAAGATGAAGGACCTGGGGTTTAATATGATCCGCAAGCATATCAAGATAGAACCGCAGAGATGGTATTATCATTGTGACCGTATCGGCATGCTGGTATGGCAGGATATGGTGAACGGAGGACGTAAATATAAGAGCTGGTATGTTACCTGGCTGGCAACAGCTATGGAAGGAACGCATATCCGTGCAAAGGATACAAGGCTGCATCTGATGGGACGTCAGGATTCGACCGGACAGAAACAGTTTGAAAGTGAAATGAAAGAAACGATCCGGCGGTTATATAATCATCCGTCCGTTGTGACATGGGTGATATTTAATGAGGGCTGGGGACAATTCAAGACGAGGAAGATGACAGACATTGCTCTGGCAGAAGATCATACCAGATTGATTGATTCTGCAAGCGGAGGGTTTGATCAGGGAATGTGGGGATATCAAAAGTATTCATGATTATTTCTTCCCGTTGAATATCACACCGGAAAAGCGGGTGACAGCACTTACCGAATTCGGGGGATACTCGCTTCAGATTCCGAAGCACAGTATGTATGAAAAAGATATTTACGGATATAAGATATTTAAAAGAAAAAAAGATCTCAGCAGAGCGTATGAAAAATTGATAAAAAAAACTCGTTATCCCGAATATCAGCAGGGGGTTAAGTGCAACGGTCTATACGCAATTATCGGATATAGAAGAAGAGGTAAATGGAATTCATTTTCTTATGACAGAAAAATAGTAAAAATCGATGAAAATGTGGTGAGGGAATGGAACGAAAAACTTCATTTTTAACCGGAAATTCAGGGAAAATTGATGAGTTGCGTAGTTGACGTGATTTCGGTGATTTGTTAGAATATAAAAGGGAAAAAAAAATAAAGATTTATCAAGATAGAAAAATGTTTACAAAACCATAAAAAACACACGAGGAGAGTATGGGAGAGTAAGAATAATAAGGAGGAAAAGACGATGTTGGAATTAACGTTTGGAGAACAGGTCAAGATCATTCTGAGCCGTAAAGGAATGACCAATCTGAAAATATAGGGTATAATGAATGATGAATAAAAAATGGCATAACAAAAGAGCGAGGGTTGGGTTCTAACTTCGCGATGACTTTGATTATGAAATTTTTTGTTTTGTGTGGTCTGCACTATTTGACGATTGAGAAAATATTATGAGTATGGCTTCATCCATATCCCATGACCTTTCGGTATTGTTCAAATAGTGCAGTTTTTTTGTAATAAACTTCAAACGCAAACATGGATTTGCCACATTTAGGACATTTGAGAGGGTCATATCCAAAAGTCAGAAGAATCATGTTCTGCCAGTTATAAAACTTACAAAGGTATCTGTGCTTTTTAGATGAAATACATTTGTGAAGTTTTGATTCCTGTTTATGGTGTTTAGCATAGATACCATAATAACGAAGCATTTTGAAGTGTTTTTCTGGGATATGTACAATTAGTCTTTTTATGAAATCAAGTGCAGGGATACATTCGGTGATAGTCTGATTATCTTCGTGTCTGGTGTAATGAAAAGTAACATTATCCCCGTCATACGCATCAATACGAGAAGTTGCAATTACAGGTCTGCCAAGATATCTGCTGATGTATTTAATAGTAACATCAGGTTTACAATGATTAGGCTTGGCACGAACATAGAATCCTTCGGCATGTTTGCTATACATTTCGTTTTTAACTTTACAAAAAGATTTACCAATCTTATTAGTTAACTGGTCGAGAAGAACTTTTCGGAAGGAATTGCGAAGGAAACGGAAATCAAAGTGTGTGCAAGGACGCCAAACAGTATGATTACCAGCACCACCTTCAGAGATAAGAGCATGAATGTGAGGATTCCATTTCAAGTCACGCCCGAAAGTATGAAGAACCAGAATAAATCCAGGGGTGAAAAGTTCAGCTTTGTTTTGTTTG
>VOFF01000192.1_pt1 | contig 14000 bp, 17 predicted proteins | sample 5384061 | NCBI WGS metagenome assembly VOFF01 (sample SAMN12384725, study PRJNA508395) | human gut metagenome | isolation source: healthy gut E | host: Homo sapiens
AAGAACGAGCAGCCTCCAAGAACTTCTTGTCCATGTTTTTTTATGTTGATGTATGGTGGGTTTCCTACAACAAGGTCAAACTTCGCTTTACAAGTGGAAGAATATTCCAGAAAGTCAGCGGCAATCATTGTTACTTTAGGAGAAAGAATTCGTTCATTGATGGCCTGTACTTTCTCTTGGTATAACTCCACACCTACAATATTGCCTACAGAATTGGATTTGGAAAAAAGTCGAATGAACCTTCCATCTCCAGCGCTGGGCTCTAAAATTGATTTTATAGGCTTATGTTGCTGTTGTAGGTAATTGTATATAAAGTGAATAGTTTTTTGGGGGTATAATAAGACCCCGACAATTTTCATCCATAGTTTTCCTGATGACTTTAAGGTGTTATATTAAAGTTTTATTCCTTTTCATTATTAGAGCACCAAGGCATTGCTCCAGTTTTTCTGCAACAGTGGGATTGCTTGTGCGCTGTGTAGAAATAAAATTTTTTATTTCCAGTAACAAATAGTCTAGGCGACGAAATTCACTGCCCAATAAAAGTTTCTGGTAAAAATCTACGACTACTTGATCTTCAGCATAATCCGGTCGGATACATATGTAGTAATCTTCGTTCCTATCAAAAACCTGTGCAATAGATCCATCATCGGGATTCAGAGTCCCTTTGGTGATCTTCATCAATCATCAAGCATCTTCACAAATAAAATGGTCAACTTCAAATAGCCGTATATCAGAGATTCCAATCCAAGCACCACAATAAGCACATTTGCAGTTATATATTTCAGAAAATGGCTTAAAATAGACATCTTGTTTATCGTGAACAAAGTTATACATTATTTTTGCGCGCTTGTGATCTTTTGCTGGATTTTGCGCTCTAAAGCACACTTTTTTAAGCGCAACATCAACTAAAACCGGACAATTTGTTGTGTTTCTATAATCTTTATTTGTGTCCGTAAGCATCTTTAATCTCCCTAAAACTGCAAATCAGATTATCAATATCACTTTTCGAACCGAGACCGTGACCATTTTCTCTGGAAGATTCATGAACTTCAAGTATACGCATTGGATCGTTAATATACTTTGGAGGCAAACCAACACCAGAATCTTCATAGACGATTTTTAACAAGCTACCGACTTTATGGATAGATATATTAATTACAATTTGACTTGAAGCTTTATTCTGCTGCCATGAATTTAGAATCAAATTATCAAAAATCGCTGTAAAAATGTCCTCTGATGTTTCAAAAAGTAAACCGATTCATCAACATTTAGGTTGATCGACAAAGAGGCGTAGTCTCGCATCCAATTAGCCTTAATGTTCTCCATAATACTGTTAACAGAAAGGCTTCTAGGTGAAAACTTTTTCTTCTCAATTTCATCGAGCATTGTGTCCATAAAGGCAACGATTTTTTGATTGATCGCCTTGTTGCGGCTTAAAAGTTGAGGCACATTTTTATAACTATATTCTGTATAATACATCGTTTGAAAAATATTGCAAATCGAGAGAACGACAGTAGTTTTTAGCTAAATTAGAAAATTCATCACTTTTTATTGTATAGTAAAGTTTTAATTCTGAAGCATCATAAAACAATCCTATCTGGGTTACAAAGTTTTTTCCCTATCTGAGGCTTTTTGAAAATATAAGATACACCTTTCCCAAAATTAGGATAAATTTTAATCTGCATCCTATCATCATTGCAAGTAATGGACAAATAGTTAATTAAGTTCTTGATTGATTTTTCGGTCCATCTATCGCGCAATGCGGAAATTTCAATCCGTGTCCCTAGCGGCAGGTTTTCTTCATTGGTTAGGTCATCTAATATGCTTTCAGACCAGTTGGTGGTCCATTTTACAGGAATTTCGCCTTTCTTTGCGCTATAAACGTTAACTGATGCACCAAGGCGGGCTAAGGCAAAACGGCCGACACCTTTGGAACCCGCCAATACACGGCCGTCATTATCTTCTGTGCCAGAAAGGCTATATCCTTTGTCACTTTTTCCAACATGCATCCAGTTCTCGCAAATCGTACTCTTGCTCATACCAATACCGTCATCAATAATGACAATGCTACGATCAGAAAAAGTGATGCTAACATTGTTTGCTTGAGCATCGTAAGCATTTTTTTAACAAGTTCAAGTATCGCAGATTCTTTATTGGTAAAGTTCTGGACACCCAAAAGTTCAGCTATTGTGCTATCTTCCACAATATATTTAAGTCGTTCCATAAAGATTCTCTCCATTCCTTGCACTCCTTTTCATTATACCATATGAGAAAATAATCGGCAATAATAGCCGAGAAAAATTGGCGAATAATTGTGGCCATTTAGGTATTTTGCCCATCCGATACTTACTGAAACCATCTATTCGATTTCATAGTTATGCAGATGCGAACGCAATTGTGGGCTATTCGGGAAGTTCAGCCCGAAAACAAAAAAGCGCGTTCCTCTTTCTGTTCCGAGAGAACAGCGAGTGAACGCGCTATGTATGGAGAAAAGTGTTTTGCACGGCTTCCAGCAGAAAGGTGGAAAATAGATTCACACAGATTATCTTGTATTTACATGGATTTACAGGAAAGCGGCTACCAATTTTAGCAGAGAGCCGGAAAACAGGGTTCAAAAGGCGCTTTATGAGGCTTCATTAGCTGGAAAGCCGATTTTATTAGCTGGAGCTGAAAATTCTGCTAATGGCATTAGCTGACTAATTTTGGTGATAGGTTCAAAATGAAAAATGCGAAGATCGTCTTTCACATGGAAAAATGACCTTCGCATTTCTTAAAAGAATGTCCCTACCCGGGTTCGAACCGGGGGCGTTTCGCTTAGGGAGGCGAACCTATCCAGCTGAGGTATAGAGACATATATGTATTATCGTTGATTTTTGACTTTTCTGCACTTTGTATGGAATGCTTTTTCACAACGAAGTGACCGACTGCGTTGCAACCGGAACGGTGTTAAACTTGTTGCATCAAAAATTGTTGAGAAAACTTCGATTCCCGGTCTTGCTTTTGATTAGAGCAATCACTTCTGCCCCCAAGGTATCAGGTTGACCGAATTCTTAGGAGGCGAACGCTCTATCCAGCTGAGCTATGAAGACGGATACCATATTATAATACCGCAACTTCCCCACAAAATCAAGTTGAATCGGAAAGCTCGGAAAAAAAAAGGTGTATCCTATAGGAGAGGTGCTCATGCGCGGCATGGGTGCAGAATGAAGTGCAGGTGCAACAGGCGGCCCGGCACAAAAAAGGAGCCAACTTATGGGGATGAAACGATAAAAAAAGAAAAAGCACCGCGTCGGCGCGGCTGGCTGCTGGGCAGCAGTGCAACGCAGGTCATCTGCATCAGCTTTGTGCTGCTGATCGCGCTGGGAACGCTGCTGCTGACACTGCCCATTTCCAGCCGCAGCGGTCGGCTGGGCGTGGTGGATGCCATGTTCACGGCCACCAGCGCCACCTGCGTGACCGGTCTGGTCGTGCGGGACACCTGGACCCAGTTCACGCCCTTTGGGCAGGCGGTGGTTTTGCTGCTCATCCAGGTGGGCGGTCTGGGCTTGGTGACCCTGACCAGCTTTTTTGCGCTGGCGGCCAAACGCCGGATGGGCTTTTAAGGATCTGCGGTTGCTGGGCGAAAGCGTTTCGGCGGACGGCTACGATCAGGCCACAGATGTGCTGAAGATCGTGGTGGGGCTGGCCGATGTTTGAAGGCATCGGCATTCTGCTTGCTGACTGTTCGCCTTTGTGCCGCAGTTCGGGCTGGAAGGCGTCTGGGTGAGCGTGTTCACCGCCATTTCGGCCTTCTGCAATGCGGGCTTTGACCTCTTCGGCCGGTTCGGCCGTACTCCTCGCTGGCACCCTATGTGAACAACTACTATGTTCAGGCCGTTGTCATGTTCATGATCATCTCCGGCGGTCTGGTTTTATGGTCTGGGTGGAGCTGGCCAGTGGTACCAGAAACGCCGCCTGTCCCTGCACGCCAAGGTGGTACTGTCCTTCTCGGTGATCCTGTGGCTGGGCGGCGCGCTGGGGCTGGGACTGATGGAGTGGAACAACCCCGCCACACTGGGCGGACTGTCGGTGCCCGGCAAGATGATGGCTTCACTGTTCCAGTCCGTATCCACCCGTACCGCCGGCATGAACACCGTGGATCTGGCCTCCTGCGGCACCCTGAGCAAGCTGCTGATGAGCGTGCTGCAATTCATCGGCGCAGCGCCCGGCTCTACCGGCGGCGGCGTGAAGGTGACCACCTTCGCTGTCATCATCCTGACCATCCACAGCGTGGCGCAGGGACGCGATGACTGTGTGATCGCTGACCATCATATCGAGTCCAAGACCGTCTACCGCGCCCTGACCATTATCGTGCTGGGCGCTGTGGCGGTCATCGGCTCGGCCATTGTGGTGTACTACAACACCTCGGACGCCGTGTCCGTGGTGGATGCCATCTTCGAGTCCTGCTCGGCCTTTGGTACGGTGGGCCTTTCCGTAGGCGTAACCAGCCAGCTGAACAACGGGGCAAAGATCCTGTATATGCTGGTCATGTTCATGGGCCGTGTAGGCCCGGTGGCCTTTGCCATGAGCCTGACTGCCAAACCGGACGACAACAAGCGCAAGATCATGCCGGTGGGGCATATCAACGTAGGTTAAATGAAAAGCGACGGCTGCACTGTGCTTTGTGCAGCCGCCGCTTTTATGTTATATGGACAGACTGTTTTCACGCAGAAGTTTTTCACGGAAAAAGGCGAATTACTCTGCGTACAGGGAGATAATATTCAGCACGATCTCGGTGCAGCGGTCCATGCGCTCAGCGGTGATGCACTCGCATACGCCGTGGAAATTGAAGCCGCCGGTGCCCAGATTGGGGCAGGGCAGGCCTTTCCAGCTCAGCATAGCACCGTCGGTGCCGCCGCGCACGGGCACTTCTTCCGGTTCCAGCCCGGCCATACGGATGGCCTTGCGGGCGGTCTCTACCAGATGGAAATGCGGCTTGATCTTTTCCAGCATGTTGCGGTAGCTGTCCTTGATCTCCACGGCCACGGTGCCTTCGCCGTACTTTCCGTTCAGAAATTCGGCAATATCCAGCATGTTGTCCTTCTTGAACTGCAGCTTTGCGGCATCGTGGTCGCGCAGGATGTAGCCCAGCTTTGCGGTGGTCACGTCGCCGTACATCTGGCACAGGTGGTAGAAGCCCTGACGTCCCTCGGTGGTCTCGGGACGTGCCATCACGGGCAGAGCGCCGTGGAACTCCATGGCAACGTTGGAAGCGTTGATCATGGTGTCCTTGGCAGAGCCGGGGTGCACGGAGAAGCCGCGGATGGTCACGGTGGCTGCAGCGGCGTTGAAGTTCTCGTACTCGATGGAGCCGGCATCGCCGCCGTCCACCGTGTAGGCAAAGTCTGCGCCAAAGCCGGGGATATCGAACAGGTCGGCACCCTCGCCGATCTCCTCGTCCGGGGTAAAGCCGATGCACAGCTTGCCGTGGGGGCGGCCCTCGCGGATGACGGTCTCCACAGCGGTCATGATCTCAGCCACACCGGCCTTATCGTCTGCACCCAGCAGGGTGGTACCGTCTGAGGTGATGAGGGTCTCGCCCTTCATGGAGGCAAGGAAGGGGAAGGCGGAGACCTTCATCACCTTGCCGGTGGCGGGCAGCACCACGTCGCCGCCGTCATAGTTCTCGTGCAGGATGGGGTTCACGTTCTCGCCACTGGCATCCGGGGCGGTGTCCATGTGGGCAATCAGACCCAGCGCGGGCTTTTCCTCGCAGCCGGGGGTGGCGGGCAGGGAACCGTAGACGTAGCAGTGCTCGTCCACCCGGGCATCCTCCACGCCCAGAGCCTTCAGTTCCTCCACCAGCTTGTGAGCCAGATCAAACTCCCGCGCAGCGGAAGGATGGGTGCCGGACTCCGGGTCCGAGGTGGTGTAGACCTTGACGTAATCAAGCAGTCGTTCATAGGCGCGCATAACAAAGCACACTCCTTTAACAATATTGAAGGACCGCAGCTTTGCGATCCAGCTCTTATCATACCCTGTTTTTCCTGTTTTGACAACCTTTTTTGCGCACTTGGGACAGAAAGCGCAGCTTCAACGGCAAAATTTACCGTAAAAAGCCGCTCGCCAACCCTTTTGCGCTGCCCATAGCATAAAAGAGACACCGGAAAGTCAGCAGACTTTCCGGTGTCTCGCTTTTCTCAATGTTTCCTCTTGCGGGCAGGGGTCAGCCCAGACAGACGCCCATGCGGCGGGCCACGCTCAGCAGCTCGCAGTTTTCGGGCACATTGCGGGTCTTACCGGCGATGTCGGCCAGACGGTTCTGGGTCACACGGCCGTTCACCATGGCAACGGTCACGCCGTAGCGCTCGATCTCCACCAGCTTGGCGGCATAGCTGCCGAACTCGGTGGCCAGCACGCGGTCGTAGGCGCTGGGGCTGCCGCCGCGCTGCATGTGGCCCGGGATGCACACACGGGTTTCCATGCCGGTCTTTTTTCTGCACGGCCTGTGCAATGCGGTTGGTGGCGGTGGTGCCAAGGCCGGCCTCGGTGCGCTTGGCCATCCAGTCCTTGCGCTTCATGCGGGCTTCCTCGGTGTTGATGGCACCCTCGGCCACGGCAAGGATAGAGAAGTTGGACCCCTTCTTGGCGCGGCGCTCCACGGCCTCGCACACGCGGTCGATATCGTAGGGCAGCTCCGGCAGCAGAATGATGTCCGCACCACCGGCAATACCGGAGTACAGGGTAAGCCAGCCTGCCTTGTTGCCCATGATCTCAATGCACATCACGCGGCTGTGGCTGCCGGCGGTGGTGTGGATGCGGTCGATGACGTCCGTGGCGATGTCCACAGCGGTGTGGAAGCCGAAGGTCACATCGGTGCCGTAGATGTCGTTGTCGATGGTCTTGGGCAGGCCAATGATGTTCAGCCCCTCCTCCGCCAGCAGGTTGGCCGTCTTGTGGGTGCCGTTGCCCCCCAGGCACAACAGGCAGTCCAGCTTTGCCGCTTTGTAGGTCTTTTTTTTCATGGCGGCGACCTTATCAATGTTGTCGTCCTACACCACCCGCATCAGCTTGAAGGGGGTGCGCTTGGTTCCCAGGATGGTCCCGCCTACCGTCAGGATGCCGCGGAAGTCGTCCTCGTTCATTTCACGGTAGTCGCCGTTGATCAGGCCGCTGTATCCGTTGGGGATGCCCACGATCTCCACGTTATCTCCCATGCGGGCGTACAGTGCTTTTGCAACGCCGCGGATGGTGGCGTTCAGGCCCGGACAATCGCCGCCGGAGGTCAGGATACCAACACGTTTTTTTCATTCAAATACCCTCTTTCGTTATCATTCAGGCAAAGCCGAACGGTCCGGCAAAGGGTGCCGGGCTGACCGGGGTCCTACCTTTTTATAGTATTAGAGTATTCCGAAAGGGGAGTGCTGTCAAGAGAAAACAAAAAATTTACAAGCCTGTGTGCATCGGAAAGCCGCTGCGAAACAACTTTTGCAGAAAAAATGAAAAAAATGGTTGACAAGCAGCCCGTCGGCGTGTATAATATCCTTTGTCAGCAACGCACGGCGCGGCTGACACAACCGAATATTGGGGATTTGCATAGTGGTAGTGCGGTAGACTCTGACTCTACTTGTGGGAGTTCGATTCTCTCATCCCCAACCAGTTACCGCAGCCGAATAAGCTGCGGTATTTTCGGGGCATAGCGCAGTTGGTAGCGCGCCTCGTTCGGGACGAGGAGGCCGTGGGTTCAAATCCCGCTGCTCCGACCAAAAGACCAGTACACATTTGTGTACTGGTCTTTTTTTTGCTTTTGCGAGAACAGGCTGTAAAAAGTGGCTCGGAAACACCGACAGGCGTTTCTGAGCCACTGATATTATATCGTTTCCAGCAGTGCGGGCAGCTGGGCAAGGTCGTCGATGACGTAGGGACTGGCCTTTTCCAGCCGGGCGCGGGACTGGTGCCCGCCGGTGTACAGCACACAAGTTGCACCGATGGCCGCAGCCACCGCGGCATCGTGGTCGGTGTCGCCGACCATCACACAGGCCGCAGGGTCGATGCCGGTGCGGCGCAGATAATCGGTGCCAAGCTGTACCTTGCTTACGCCGTAAATGTCCGCAAGGCCGAGCAACTCGGTAAAAAAGCCTTGCAGACTCCGGGCGGATACCTGCTCGATCAGGTAATCACGGCGGGAGGCGGAAAGCACAGCCTGCTGCCAGCCCATGCGGGCCAGCGTTTGCAGGGTGTCAACGGCGTGTGCCGTTACAGCGCAGCCGGGCACACCGGCGTTGTAGTGCTCCATAAAGCGCGCGGCAAGTTCCGGGTAGGGGTGCCGCGCAAAATCGAACCCGGCACAGCGGTAGTAGTCCTCGATGGGAAAGCTGAACAGCTCCCGGTAGGCTGCCAGATCGTACCGCTGGGGGTAGCCGTGGGTCTCCAGCATCCAGTTCAGGCAGCTGTGGGTAAAATCCACATCGTCCATCAGGGTACCGTTCCAGTCCCAGAAGATCATACCGTTTGGCTGCATGGAAACCTCCTTGCGTTATTCCGTCACAAACACCTTGCGCAGTGCGGCGTTGCTCTCGATCAGCTTTACCAGCACAACGCCCAGCACGGTGCAGCTGATCAGCTCGCCGATGCCCACCGAGATGCCGTTGGTGATGCAGGCCAGCCAGATGGGGGCGCTGGACGTGGGGTCCGGGAACATCACGGCGATCTCAATACCGATGATCACCGCGTTGAACAGCACCGGGGGCAGGCTGGCGGCAATGGCCAGACCCTTGAAGCGCACATTGCGCAGCTTGTAGGTGACAAGGCAGGCCAGCAGGGTAGCCAGTGTGCCAAAGATCACATCCACGATGGTGGAGCCCAGCAGGTTTGCAAGGAAGCAACCCAGCACAACACCCACGATGTACTCAGCACCGAACACGGGCAGCAGGCACAGAGCCTCGGCCACACGCACCTGCACAGCACCATAGGAAAGGGGCTGCAGTGCCAGACACAGCACCACATAGATGGCTGCCACTACACCGCAGTGCACCAGCTTACGGACGGAAGAATTCTGATTCATGATAATACTCCAGCGGTTTGATTTTGACCGCACAGGAACCGCCAGCTCCTGTGGGTTTTGCCCAGCGCCGCTCGAGTGGCACCGGGGAGCCTAAAATCCTAAGTTGCTCTTTGAGGATACTGTACAAAAAAGCACAGCAGTAGGGAGTATATCACAAAATCGGACGGAATGCAACGGGAATCGGACGATTGAAAATGCCTGCCGCGCTGCTCTGGGCAGATTCGGCAGAAAGAAAGCTTTTTATTATAGAGCCGAAGCTGCTGCCTGCGAAAATGGAAAAAGCTGAGCACCTGACTTTCTCGGATGCTCAGCTTTGCTGTACTTGTTTTTGCGGAGTTGCTTTTACTGTTTCTTGCGTTTTGCGGGCTTTTTCTTCCGCACGCTGTAACCAAAGGTGCCCAGCTTTTTGCCAAGGGCCAGATACTCGCCGTGGCTGTACACGATGAGATTTGCCTTGTCCAAGCACAGCTTGCCTTTTTCGTCCAGCAGGCTCTCGTCCACATCGCAGGCCACCACCTCGGCCAAAAACAGGTCGTGGCTGCCCAGCGGGATGCGCTGGGTGATGCGGCACTCCAGATTGACCGGGCTTTCCTCCAGCACCGGGCAGTCGGTCAGCACGCTGCCGGGGGCGGCGTGCAGGCCGCAGGCGGCAAACTTGTCCACCTCGCGGCCGCTCTTCACGCCGCACCAGTCAATGGCGCGCACCAGCTTTTCGGTGGGCAGATTGATGGCGAACTGCCCGCTCTCGCACAGCAGCTGATGGCTGTACCGCTCCGGGCGCACGCTGATGGATACCATGCTGGGCTGGGTGCAGATGGTACCTGTCCAGCCGATGGTGATGAGATTGGGCTTTTCCAGCCCGCCGCAGGACACCAGTACCGGCGGCTCCGGGTTCAAAAGGGTGCTGCCCTTCCAGCTTTGTTTGCTCATCCGTGATATTTCCTTTCGTAGGGAGCCCATGTGCGCTCCGAGATGATATAGCGCGGGCGGGCCTTTGTTTCCATATAGATCTTGCCGATATACTCACCGATCACGCCCAGACACACCAGCTGCACGCCGCCCATAAAGCAGACGATGCAGACGGTGGAGGCCCAGCCTGCCACGCTGCTGCCCATGGCAGCGCACACGATGGCCCAGATGACCCCGATAAAGCTGACAAGGCTCACCACGATGCCCGCTCCGGTGATGATGCGGATAGGCTTGTTGGAAAGGCTGGTAATGCCGTCAAAAGCCAGTGCCAGCATCTTGCTCAGGGGGTAGTGGCTCTCGCCGGCCAGACGCTCGTGGCGCTCGTAGGTGACCACATCGTGGGGAAAGCCCACCAGCGGCACCATGCCGCGCAAAAAAGATGTTGACCTCTTTGTAATCCGCAAAGCTTTCCAGCACGCGGGTGCTGATGAGGCGGTAGTCTGCGTGGTTGAACACGATGTCCGCACCCAGAGCGTTCATCACGTGATAAAGCCCTCGGCGGTGAACCGCTTGAAGAAGGTGTCTGTGTCGCGGCGGCTGCGCACGCCGTACACCACCTCGGCACCGTCCAGATACTTCTGAACCATCTCGTCCATGGCGTTGATGTCGTCCTGACCGTCGCAGTCGATGGAAATGGTAACATCGCAGGTGCCGCTGTGCAGTGCCTCCATCAGGCCTGCCAGCACGGCGTTCTGGTGGCCGCGGTTGCGGCTCTGGGCAATGCCGATGAAGTGCTCGTCCTGTGCGGCAAAGCCTTGGATCAGTTCCCACGTTTTGTCGCGGGAGCCATCGTTGACAAAAGAGCACCCGGCTTTATCGCTGACCAGTCCCTGTGCGGTCAGACTGTGGATCTTTTCCAGAAACATGGGTGCTGTAATGGGCACTACCTGCTCCTCGTTGTAGCAGGGGATCACGATCCAGAGTACGGGCTTGGACATTGTTTTATCGCTCCTTATTTGTAAAATAACCCTCTCAGTCATCGCTGTGCGATGCCAGCCCCCCCGAAAGGGGGGGAGCTTTTTTCTCGGCAGAGGGGAACACTTGTTCTTCTGCCGGAGAAGGCAGACTGTTCTGAAAACTTGCATAAAGCTCCCCCCTCGGGGGAGCTGGCGCGAAGCGCCTGAGAGGGTTTATTGCACCATCTGCTGCAAGGCATCCGGCTCCAGCAGCTTGAAGCTGCTGCGGTAGGTGTCGATGAGCCCCTCCTTCTGCATGGTGCTCAACTCCCGGGAAAGGGCGCTGCGGTCGCAGTTGAGGTAATCCGCCAGCTGGATGCGGGAGAAGGGGATGCTGAAGGTCAGGCTGTGGGCGCGGGCGGCCTCGCTGAGCAGATAGGCCGCCACCTTTGGCGCGTAGGCTTTTCATCACCAGCAGGTCGATGCGGCGGGAGAGGGAAAAATATTTATCGCTGATGGTGCGCACAAGGTTCTGCACCACCCGCTGGTGGGCGGGGCTGCCGTCCGAGAGCAGCAGCTGCTCGTAGGGCACCAGCAGCACCTCGCAGGGCGGCGGCAGCCAGCACCGTGACCGGGCTGGCCAGACTGGACCCGCCCAGCACGTCCCCGAACACCCCGCCCGGCTCTACCTGGGCGATGGGGATGCGCACCCCGCCCGGTGCCGGGCGGTAGGCTTCCAGTTCTCCGGACAGCACCACGCCCACCCGGCGGCTGGGCTCCCCCGCCAGCACAAGGGCTTCGCCCTTGCCGTAGCTGCGCACACTGCCCCCCAGCCTGGACAGCAGCGTGCTGAGCTCCACAGCGGAAAGCCCCGCGAACAGCGTGGTGGTTTGTAACAGCGGCAGATAATTATTCGCAACTCCGCAGAGAAAATAGCGTTCTCCGCAGCCTCCTGCAATTACGTTGCGCACGCAACGGTATTTTTACCCCTATTATAGTAAACTGGAACGCGCAAAGCAAATGATTTTGCAAAATTTTTTTCAAAAAAGACCGGTTTCCGCTTCCCGTACCGGGGCGTGCCGGGTGTGAAAAGGAGTATTTCATGAAAAAGATCCTGTCCTTACTGCTGGCGTTCAGCCTTGCACTGAGCCTTGCAGCCTGCGGCGGCAGCGCGAGCTCTGCCGCTTCCAGCGCAGCGGTGTCCGAAACTGCTTCCTCTGCGGCTGCTTCCGAGAAAGAGACCGCAGCGCCGCTGTTTGCCACCGAGCCGCTGCGCATCGCTGGGCTGAAGGGTCCCACCACCATGGGGCTTGTCAACCTGCTCTCGATGGAGCAGGCCGGTACCGCCGCCATGGACTACGATCTGCAGCTTTACGGCGCTGCCGATGAGATCGTGCCGCTGCTGATAGGGCGAGCTGGACATGGCTGCCATCCCGGCAAATCTGGCCGCCACCCTGTATCAGAAAACCAGCGGCGGCATTCAGGCCGTGGCAGTGAATACCTTGGGCGTTTTGTATGTGGTGGAGCAGGGCGACACCGTCCACAGCATGGCCGACCTCAAGGGACGCACCATCCTGTCCACCGGCAAGGGCACTACCCCGGAGTACGTGCTGCGCTATCTTCTTAACGCCAACGGCATCGACCCGGACAAGGATGTGGACATCCAGTATTACAGCGAGGCTACCGAGGTGACCGCCCAGATGGCCAGCACGCAGGACGCCATTGCGGTGCTGCCCCAGCCCTATGTGACCGCTGCCGGGCTGAAGGACGACACCCTGCGGGTAGCCCTTGACCTGACCGCTGAGTGGGATAAGGTGGCAGACACCCAGCTGATCACCGGTGTGACCGTGGTGCGCAAGGCCTACGCCGAGGAGCACCCGGACGTGGTAGCCGCCTTTCTGGCAGACTACGCCCAGAGCGTGAACGCCGCCAACACCGATCTGGACGGCACCGCCGCCCTGTGCGAGGAGCAGGGGGTGGTGGCAAAAGCCGCCATTGCCAAAAAAGGCACTGCCCAACTGCAACATCGTCTGCCTGACCGGCGAGGAACTGAAGGCGGACGTCTCCGGTTACCTGCAGGTGCTCTACGATGCCGACCCCCGCCGCCGTGGGCGGTGCGCTGCCCGGCGAGGACTTCTACTGGACAGCCCAGTAACAGCCTGAAAAAAGCATTCCATCTCCCGCCGCTCTGCCGTGGTACGCAGCGCGGCGGTTTTTGTTTCCCGGTTGCAATTCCGCTGCAAAAGTTCTACAATAGAGGCACATTATAGAATATGGAGGGAAAACCTATGGCTTGCACTACCATTCTGGTCGGCAAGGCAGCATCGTACGATGGCTCTACCATGATCGCCCGCAACGATGACTCCGGCTCCGGCCATTTCACCGCTAAAAAATTTACCGTGATCCACCCGGAGGAACTGCCCAAAATCTACCGCAGCGTCCTCTCCCATGTGGAGATCCCCTGCCGGAAGGCGCTCTGCGGTTTACCGCCATGCCCAACGCCGTGGAGGGCAAGGGCATCTGGGCGGCTTCCGGCGTCAACGCCGCCAATGTGGGCATGACCGCCACCGAGACCATCACATCCAATCCCCGCGTGCTGGGCGCAGACCCGCTGGTGGAGTATCAGCCCGCCAAGGGCGAAAAGCCCGAGGTGCCCGGTGGCATTGGCGAGGAGGATATCGTCTATCTGGTGCTGCCCTACATCCACTCTGCCCGTGAGGGCGTGCTGCGTCTGGGCAGCCTGCTGGAGCAGTACGGTACTTACGAGATGAACGGCATCGCTTTTCAGGATGTAAACGAGATCTGGTGGCTGGAGACCATCGGCGGCCACCACTGGATCGCACGCCGCGTGCCGGACGATGTGTATGTGGTCATGCCCAACCAGCTGGGCATCGACACCTTTGATCTGGAAGATGCCTTCGGCGCACAGGAAAACTACCTCTGCTCTGCCGACCTGCGGGAGTTCATCGCCAAGAATCACCTCGACCTCTCTTTGGACGGCGCGCTGACCCCCGGGACGCCTTTGGCAGCCACGATGATGCCGACCACGTTTACAACACCCCCGCGCATGGTATATGCTGCGCTACCTCAAC
>VOFF01000519.1_pt1 | contig 14000 bp, 18 predicted proteins | sample 5384061 | NCBI WGS metagenome assembly VOFF01 (sample SAMN12384725, study PRJNA508395) | human gut metagenome | isolation source: healthy gut E | host: Homo sapiens
AACTAAAAGGAAATATATTAAATAAAAATACCATTTTTTCTTTTTGGCTGTAAACAACGAAAGAATACCAACTAGAAAAGATGTTATAAATGCCATTGATAAATTTAATGAAAGAACGCCAGTTGTTGTTATTACTTTATCTTTAAATGCTTCAAAATTTATAGTAATAATTGTAAAAATGGTTGCAATAATGCCCATAAAAACTAGAACGTTAGAATAAATGGATTGTACTTTGTTATCTAAATCGTCTTTTGCTTTATTAATTTTTTTGATTTCTTTTTGAGTATTCTTTTTTATATTTTCCATATCAATACCAAAGTTATAAAGCCGGTGATTATAATGCACTCTACTAAAGATGCAGCATTTTCAATCAAGCTCCACATATTTATATTTGATTCCTCCTACTAAGATATAGATATTTTTGAATTATGTCTATTTTTCTGTCAACACTAAATTTTAATTGTTCGTCATTTTTTAATATTATTTTTTGACTAATATCCGCAATAAAACAATAATTTACAAGAGTATTGCGGCTTATTGTTATAAATTTTTCAAATCTGAATCATTCTGTAGATTTGCTATTGTGTTTCTTTCAGTTAATATGTTGTTTTCAGTATGGAATTCTACATTATGCCCTTTAACTTTTATGTACATAATTTCATGAATTTTAATATTTTCATTTAACATTTTGTATGTTAGTTTCATATACTTTTCTTCTGACAGTAATGAATCAAAAGCTTTGTATATTTTTTCTTCTCCTGCGCTTTTATAAACATATTTACAAATTCCATATTCTACTGCAACATCTCCGCAGGTTTCAATGCTTGAAATAAACATTACAGGAATTTCTTGATTAATTTTTCTTATGTCTTTTATAGCTTGCACACCAGAATATTCCGGCATTTCAATGTCTAATACAATAACGTCTGCGTTTATTTTGCCGGTTTTGAAATCTTCCACTAAACTAAATCCGTTCGTGTATTGAACTACTTCACACGTCATACCATGATGTACATAATAATCATCGCAAATGGCAATCCTCATTTTATCGCCTCCTTGATTTTTATAGAAATTATATCAAATAACTATGAATATTGTCAACTGGAAAATAATTGGAGCGTCCGTTTTTCGGACAGACGGCAGAACCTAATCTGAAACACAAGGTGGTAAAAATACCACCTCATTACAAATTTAGATGTCAACAATCTTGACATCCGAAAGCTGAATAATGCAGGCGAAATCAAAAAAACGCCGTCCGAAATTCGGACGGTTGTATTGGGGGTCGTGAAACGCGACACCCTTAAAGAAGTCTAAAGACGTAATTTCAGTCCTGTCTCTCCTTAGCCTGTGCCGCAAGCATAGGTTTCAGCTTCAAGGCAAGCTCGCTCCGCTGAACCGTCCTCAATTTGATGACGGTTTTCGTTGGACAATCCAGTTTTCGTCAGCGCAATTTTGCGCCGATATCAATATAATTAAACTCTTTGTTAAAAATTGCTTGAAACTCCAAAATTGAGGTTTCAGAACAAAGCTAAAATAAGCCCCTTTTAAGCTATGTAAATTTTAATAGGGTAATTCCACTATAAAATCATTACAACGGCACTAGCGTTGATTTTGGTAGCCTTGCTGAGCGTTGTTAAGTCCGTGTATAAAATATCGATTAGTTTTTTACGTTTTGAGTTTTTTCGGTACGGGTGTCTCACTTAGTGTCTCACTGCTTAATTTTATATAAAAAAACGCCGCTTACAATTCCTTGCAAACGGCGTATTTTGGCGGAAAGAGAGGATTCGAACCCTCGATACGCTATCAACGTATACACGAGTTCCAGTCGTGCGCCTTAGACCAGCTCAGCCATCTTTCCATTATTGAATTGTAAAAACCTCAGCCTTTAAGCTGAGGTTTTTATGGTGCGAGTGACGGGACTTGAACCCGTACGCCAATGACACACGCCCCTCAAACGTGCCTGTCTGCCTATTCCAGCACACTCGCATTGAGTACTTTAATATTATATCAGAGATTTACCTTTTGTCAAGCTTTTTTTATAAAAAACCTTATTTTTTTTTATAATTAAATAATTTTATTTATGTTTATTTTGTATTTTTTTACTTTATTGAATTTAAATATTATACACAATTCATTTTTCATATATTTTCTTTTTATCGTTATGACCTTTGCTAATCGAAAAAACCATATTAACGGTAAAAATATTTTATGACGGTAGAAAAAAGGATAATTAAACTGATAAAATTCCAAGGACGGAAAAACCCTGCTAAAAAATATATTTAAATCTGGTTTTACTGACTGTTTTGTAATTAAATTTTTTCCATCCGTTTGGTTATTTCATTTTCTATTGTACCGTAAGTTCCGCAGCTGAAATGATATTCAAGTAGTTCCTTTTCTTCAGGTGAGAGTCGGGGGAAGCTCCGGCTCAGACAATACTTTTTACAAAGATTTCTGTTTTGCTTTTCAAATTGAGCAATACCCAATTTTTTACATTCATTTTGAATATACTGCCAGTTCAATATTTTTTCTTTATGCATTAAAAATATATAACGATCCAAAAGACTGCGCAGACCTGTTCCGCTTATATTATAATGTTTATATTCATGTGCAGTAATATATACATAAAAATCTTCATCGGTAAAATGATATCCATATTCTGTATTACTATCCTGAATTAATTTGTTTTTTATTTGGGAATAGTATTCTGTCCATTTTTCATTATATGATATATGAAAAAGCTCAGTGTGCATTTCATAGTTATATATCGGCGGTTTTATATATACGTCATGATTTCCTTTTCCGTAATATTTAGCGCTGTATCCTAAATTTTTCATAATTTTCAGCACAGTTTTGCGATATGTTTTATCAAACAGAATATCATTATCCGACATTTGCCGCACATCAGTCTGCGGATACAATTCTTTTCAGGACCGTGCCCTTTAACGGCATATACCAAATTCCATACTGCTCTAAAGTACCGCATATTTTCTTGCGTTCAGAATCGAGAAGAATATTTTTTCGGATAGCTTTAAGCTTTGCTTCAATGAATTTTTTATTAGAAATTCCTGCTGACTCCAACGCTGTACATACGATTGCGGTCAAGCTATGATACTGACACATTTTAAATAATTCATCCGGATCAATTAGAGCTATACAGCTTGAATCCGGTGTAATATTGTTCACAGCACACGCTGTAAGATATAACATATCGTATCCTGTTTGTTTCATTTTAGCCGCCTTGTTATATGATATTTTATACGCAGAATAACCGCTCTGATCGGGAACAAATCACACCATAAATGAACATAAATTTTATATTTTATATTGGAAACAGAAATTTTTTTTACCGTTACGTACAATTCCTGTTAAAACGCCGATAATGTTATCGTCTGTAATATCATATTCCTTTTTCCAACGGTTATCTCCGCAGGTTACATAACTATCTTTTCGTACTTTAAGAATCCTGTGCAGGACATATTGTCCCGAAGCTCTTTTGTAAAGGGGATATCATATTTTTTCAGCCTTCCGCTGACCTTTTCAATGATTAGTATGTCGCAGTTTTCATGAATAATCGGCATCATACTGTTTCCCACGCTTGTATAAATAAGTTTTCCGGTTTTATTGATTTCTTCTTCAAATGTAGATTTATTCATCAAGTGCGCCTATACTGCGAAGCTTATCAATAATTTTTTGTACGTCAGCGGTGATCGTTTCTTTTTGAGACGTCGTATTGCACAAGCATTTTTTCAATAATTTTAGCGGGAGTAGTATCTGTTTTTAAGCAGTTTACAATAAACGCAGCTGTTTTGTTAGATTTTACTATTCCGTTAAAGCTTGTACCAGCGCTGACCATAATTTGTTCACCGTCAGTTTCATGAGTAATAAATTCATTTTTAAGCTTCATAAAAGTTTATCCTTTCATTGCATTATATGCAACTTCTGCTGCCTTAACTTCCATATTACAGTACAGTTTATACACGGCTGTATTATTGGAGATCATGTCTAGTATATCCAACGTTTTGGCTAATTTACGCATATTCATAGGTCTGTACACATGCTGAAGCAACATAGTGTAAGCGTGTGATACTGTTATTTGTTCAATATGATTTTGTTCAGAACGCATAATTACGCAAATAGATTTTAACGGTACGGCAATATTACTGCCTAACTTATGTTTTCCGTTCCAAGGCGTACCAAAAATAGTAATACTGCCGCTGCCGACCTTTAAAAGGGGTTTATCATCATTTACCATAATGGCGCGTTTACCGAAATATTCTTTCCAAAGTCTTGTATGAGTCGATTTTCCCACGCCGCTTCCGGCAGTGAAGAGGTATGCTGTTCCGTCAACTGCAACAGCTGAACCATGAAAGAGAATTATATTTTCCTCAATCAGCTTTTCGCATATTTTTCTGTACACAGCCAAGGTTTCAAGGTAGCTGTCGGAATAGCGGTGAACTATATTTTCATCAAAAGATTTTCTGCGCTCAAAGTCTATATCCTGTTGTTTTATTTCAACTGTAAAATCAGTATATTCGTTATGCTGATAATCCTTGCACAGTGTGTGTACTTCATCATATAAAGAACAAATTCTAATATTATGCTCTGCTATTTTATATGTTTCTGAGTACATGTAAAATCACCTTAGTATATTATTTTTCTTCGTCCAGTGGAATTTCAACTTTATATGCTGCAAAACTATATGGTGGAAGAATTATTCTTTCGCCGTACACAATGTCTCCGTGAATAGTACGGTAGTAAGAACAGTTTTTCAGTTCCATTTTTGATTTATCAATAATCTGTTCATATGGAGAACGGTTAATAAAAATAATTACGGCTCTCTGACGGTGAGTTTTCATTCTTGCAAATGATATAACATTATCGTCAATATATAAAAATTTAAGTGCGCCGTCAGCAAATACTTTTGAACTGTTTCTTACTTTAGAAAGCAGTTTTGTATATTCAATAAGCTGGGTGTCTTCTTTTCCCCAAGGGTAGCAGCGTCTGTTAAACGGGTCTTTATAGCCTTGCTGACCTGCTTCATCGCCGTAGTAAATACAAGGTACTCCCGGAAGAAAATATTGCAGTGCCATAGCACATTTTAGTCTGTTTCTGCCAAGTTCAAATTCTTCATTGGTCAGCCAATGGCTGCACATCCAGTCTTTGCTTTTGCCTTCGCAGCTTTCACCGCCGAGAATATTAATTGCTCTTTCAATATCGTGAGTTGAAATACTGTTCATCAGTACATCAACTGACGGTTTGGGATAGTTTTCAAGAATAGTCATGATACTGTTTTTAAAATCAAAAGGACTGCCGCCTAATACATAATTCATAATTGCAGAACGGAAGGGATAGTTCATTACGGAGTCAAGCTGGTCGCCCAGTAAATAGCGGCGTTTTACGCCGTAGCTTTCCTTGTTAGAAGCATCTTCCCAGACTTCGCCGATGATGATTTTTTTTCTTTTCCGTGCTTTTTAACGCATTTATTCAGATTGTCAAGAAATTCGTCCGGCAGCTCGTCTGCAACGTCAAGACGGTATCCGGCTGCTCCGAGACTTATCCAGTAGTCAAGTACTCCGCCGTCACCACAGATGTAATTGGTGTAATCTTTATTGTTTTCCTTAACGTTCGGCAGAGTGTCGATACCCCACCATGCTTCATATTTATCGGGATATTCATAGAAGGTGTACCATGAGAAAAATTCACTGTCCGGTGAATTGTATGCTCCCTAAACTATCGTATCTGTTGAATTTATTGAAGTAGATACTGTCAGCTCCAGTGTGAGAGAAAACACCGTCTAGGATTATTGAAATACCATATTTTTTAGCCTCATCGCAAAGAGTTTTAAAATCTTCATTTGTTCCGAGAAGAGGATCGATTTTACGGTAATTTGCCGTATTGTATCTGTGATTTTCATGAGATTCAAAAATCGGGTTCAGATATATGCATGTTACGCCTAAGCTTTTTCAGGTAGGGAAGCTTTTTTCTTTTATACCTTCAAGGTCTCCGCCGAAATAGTCATTGTTCCAGACATGACCGTTTTCATCAGGTTTGTAGAAAGGGGTGTCTTCCCAGTTTTCACGCAGTATGCGATCGTCGGGAATATTTTCATGAAGCTTTCCGCTTTTATAGAAACGGTCAGGGAAGATTTGATACATAATTCCGCCCTTTAAAAAGTCGGGAGTTTCATATTCCGGACTGTATACTGTAAGCTGATATAATTCGCCATTGTTGAGAGTACTTTCGTGACATGAGGACTTCTTGATATAGTTTCTGAAACCGTTATGTTTATATGAAAAATAGTAGTAATGTACTCCTGTATGTCTGGGAGTAAATGTAGTCATATAAACATTATGAGTAGATTCTTCCGTTTCCAGATTCATAGTCAGGAAAGTTTCTTTGCAGCCGGTTCTGAATACGACCAGTATCGGTACGGGAGGAAAGTCAAGAACAGTTTCCTTTGGAAGTCTTATACGAAATTCGCAGGGTTCTCCTTTTTTTTTTTATTGCACCGAACGGTTTTTTATATCGTTCGTCCCAACTGTCGAATATTTTTTTCATAAGGTTCTCCAATCTAAAAAACAAGGGCTTTTCGCAAGCCCTTGCTCTTTAAAAAATATAGTTTATTTTTAATTATAGGCCCCAGATATCCTTTTTGCATATTCTGTTACAGCTCTGTCAGCTGAGAATATTCCGGCACCGGCATTCTGATGAATAAGCCTGAGCTTTTCTATAGGAATCAAAGTCGGCAAGAACCATGTAAGGGTCAGAATTTTTCAGTGAATTTGCAACTTCATTGAAATTACAGCCGTTAATGCCATGGTACATTCTGTCGATACAATTTTTAATAACAGGATTTGATTCATAATATGATTCAGGATTGTAACCTGTTCTTTTAAGGTCATTGACTTCTTCTGTTTTCATACCGAAGATTATAATATTTTCATCACCTACAGCATCCTTGATTTCGATATTTGCACCGTCAAGAGTACCCAGAGTTATAGCGCCGTTAAGCATTAGCTTCATGTTGCCTGTACCGGAAGCTTCTGTACCAGCCAGTGAAATCTGTTCTGAAATATCACTTGCTGGCATAAGTAGCTCTGAAAGCGTAACTCTGTAATCTTCCAGTGAAGTATACCGAGAGCTTCTGGCTGATTTTCGGATTCTTTCTTATTTCTTCTGAAATTGCCCAGATAAGTTTTATGATCTGCTTTGCAAGATAGTAACCGGGTGCGGCTTTTGCTGCAAAGATATATGTCTTAGGAACGAAATCAGCGTCCGGATTCTGTAACAGATATTCATAATCGGCAAGAATATTCATTACGTTAAGGTGCTGACGCTTATATTCATGAAGTCTTTTGACCTGAACGTCAAAAAATACTGTCAATGTTAATATCAATTTTGCTGTTTTGTTTAACATACTTTGCAAAACGCTCTTTATTGGCACGTTTGATTTTCATAAGCTGTTCAAGAACAGCCGAATCGTTTTCGAATACGCACAGCTTTTTCAGTTCGCTGCCGTCTTTAAGGAACTTATCGCCGATTTTTTCCTTAAGAAGATCGGTGAGTCCGGGATTTGACTGGTAAAGCCATCTTCTGTATGCGATACCGTTTGTTACATTCTTGAATTTTCTTGGAGTATCCATATATTCGTCGTTGAATACACTTTGTTTGATAATTTCAGAATGAAGCTTTGAAACGCCGTTTATGCTGTGAGAAGCAACTACGCACAGTGTAGCCATGTGGATCTGATTATACTTGATAATAGACATTCTTGTTGTTTTTGAACTGTCTCCGTTGTTGCGTTCCATAAGTCTTGCACAGTAACGGTTATTGATTTCAACTATAATGGAGAAAATTCTCGGAATAATTCTCTTAACAAGATTTACATCCCATTTTTCCAGTGCTTCTGCCATTACGGTATGGTTTGTATAGGCAAAAGTATTTGTTACGATATGCCATGCCTTGTCCCATGTATAGCCGCAGTCGTCCAGAAGAACTCTCATAAGTTCGGGAATTGCAAGGGTAGGGTGGGTATCGTTAATATGAATGGCAACTTTTTCGTGTAGATTATCGAGCGTACCGTAAACTGACATGTGATTATTTACAATGTCACCGATTGACGCAGCGCACAGAAAATACTGCTGGCGAAGTCTCAGGGACTTTCCTTCAAGGTGGTTGTCATTAGGGTAAAGAACTTTTGAAATAGCGTTTGCGGCGGCATTCTGACCGAGTGCCTTTTCGTAGTCTCCCTGATTGAACATAGACATGTCAAAATTAGGAGCCTTTGCAGCCCACAGTCTCAGTACTGACACGCCTTCGCTGTCATGACCGGAAACGTACATATCATAAGGGATAGCGTGTACGGTTGAGTAGTTTACATGTGATAGGTGATGATACTGATTGTCCCAATATTCATGAAGCTCGCCTTCAAAGTGAATGTCAATTGCCATTTCCGGACGTGCATCAAGCCATACTGAACCGCCGGGCAGCCAGTTATCAGGAAGTTCTGTTTGCCAGCCGTCTTCGAGTTTTTGCTTGAAAATACCGTATTCGTAGCAGATAGAATATCCCATAGCAGGAAATGCCTGTGTAGCAAGTGCGTCAAGATAGCATGCCGCAAGGCGTCCCAGACCGCCATTGCCGAGTCCGGCATCAGTTCGTATTCATATATGTCGTCAAGTCTGATGTCGTATTCCTTGAGCATTTTTTCAACATCCTTAACGATTTCAAGGTTGTAAAGACTGGTTTTCAGGGAACGTCCCATAAGGAATTCCATTGAGAGGTAATAAACTTGTTTTTTGCCGTCGGAATGAACCTTATTAATGAACTTCTGACGTTTTTTCTTTAATTCTTCAACAATTATTGCTGATAACGCCTGATAAATCTGTTTATCGGAAGCCTGACTTGGTTCAACATTAAACTGAAGCTCAAGCTTGTTAAGAAAGTTTTCTTTTATTTTTTTCATATCCGGTTTTTCTACCATTATTATTCTCCTATCCCTGTAATTTAAGCACAGTTTTCATTATACACCTGAACAAACGGCATATTCTCAAATAATATTATACACTAAAATCAAAGTTTTTTTCAATAGCTGCGTATTGTTTTTTTTAATTTAGCTAATATTTAACAACTGAATTACAATTTGTTAAATTAAATTTATGCAAATCATAAAAAACGCCCTTGTTTATAAGGACGTTTTTGAGGATTTTATTCATGTTTAGGATGGGATTTGTCAATAATTTCATAATCAGTGTATTTATCTGGATTATTTTTTTTTATTTCAGGATTACTATTAAAATTTAATTCGTTGAATTTTGAATACGAAATAATATTTCCGTCAGCATCAAAACCGTCATATTTCATCAGCACCCCGGTTTCCTTATCGACGGTAAATTTAAACGTGTAAACACCGAGCTTTTTCTTCGGCGTAGTCATTGGTACTGCCTTCGATTACAACGCAGTCTCTGCCGAGAAAAATCGTTTCTCCTGTAATATCCCAATTGTCTTCAACAGTCATAAAGTTAAACGTTAATTCCTGCGGCTGAAGACCTTCACGGGCTGTAGGCGTATTTGTCGGATCTGCCCTGTAAGCATAGCAGTTAATGCCGTCTTCGGCTACTGTAATTCTTTTCGTTGTCGGGAATAGGAACCGCTTCTTCAATATTGCATGATCCCAAACCTTTATTTATGAGTTTACGCTCTTTGAAGACTTCATAAAATTCTCCGTTGGAAGAAGAATAATATTCATGAATTTCATTACCCCGTATTGAATATTCATAGGCATCGGCAGTTAAAAGGTTGCAGGCAAATTCTGAAGTTTTCATATCGCCTTCATTGCATATCTCTATACTTCCCTCAGCAGTGTCAAAATAATCTATGGTATTCAGCATTTTAAAGAAAATGCTTTTTCTTTGTGATTTCTTCATTATCATTAAGTGAATAGGCAGCAGCATTAGCTTCATCTGCCATGGATTCATTATCTGCGAGTCTGCCGCTGATATCCAGCAGATTTTCTGTTGAAAGTGGAGCGTTAAGAGGTTCTTTTTGAGCATTTTCACCTGATGTTGACGATTTCCATGGAGAAACACATACAAGTCCCACGCCTACAGCACAAACAGCGCTTAAGGAAACTATTGAAGCTAATATTCGTTCATTTAAAATTCCTCCTTTTAATTAATACGATGGGGTTACATATACGGCGTCTGCACCGGTTTCGTATCCAGAAGAACCGGAAGGACATACATATGCTTCGTTTACTACAAACGCTCCCTGAATCTTATAATTCTTATTAAAGCTTCTTGTATTTACGTAATTCCAGCCGGCGTTTGCCGAATTCTGATTAATAGTTCCAATTTTGTAATATACATCGTCAATATTAACCGAAGCGTAATATTCTGCTCTGGGATCGGTGAATCTAGAATGATTTAAATACGCTTTGATTTCAACTGAAATATTATCTTTTGTAGTAGATACTGTTGGAAAATGGTAATGATAAGAATAACTGGAGTTGTTAGAATTTTGTATTCTAGCATCACTGTAATATAATGATGAAGATGACATGTATTCGCTGAATCCGTAACGAGAATTACTGTAACCAGATACATTTGTATCATTATCAATGAAACGAGGTGTTGATGTAATAGCACTTACTTGAATTGCAGTTATTGAATATATTAAAATACTACAACAAGCAGATAAAACAGCAACAAATTTTTTTTATAGTCATTTTTACTATCATTTATTATATTTAGTTTTTATAAAAATATACAAGAAATTAATTCCACATATATAATACTACAAATTCCATAAAAAGTCAATACTAAAATAAAATTTTATAATATATATTATTAAAAATATAATATGTTATATATTAATCATTAAAAAATCTGCAGCGCTCTTGACAATCAGTTATTTTTTTGTGCTGTTCGGTGTATTCATTCTAATTAAAACAATTTTAAAATTAGTCGGAATAAGCAGAAAATTACTTGACAATAATTATAATTTTTATTATGATAGATTTATAAAAGAATTTACTTTATATATGTGTGGAGTGAGGAAATTGAAATCAAAGTATAAAATCTGTATTTATATTATAATATCGTTGTTATCTTTTATTTTTTATGCCAAATACTGTTTCTGCTGACCTAGGACCTAAGCCAAGTGTTGAACTGCATATTGAAAATCCTCCTGATGGGTTATATTATGTGGATTTTCTGGTGTCATGTGATGAGCCGCACAATATAGACGATTTTTCATATGAATTGGGACAGCCTGATTACAATAAGAAAATGCTTAAAACATTAATTGATTTTTATGAAGATGGATATTGTGCAAGATTACGAGGAGACTCCGGCGTTGATTTTGGAGTAGTCAAATCTAATGCAGAGCATATTTATGATTTTATCTATATGGTGCCGGAGGAGTTTAAAATTATCATTGTGACAGAGAACTCGCAGGTTATTGTCAGTCCGCTTATTAACCCCAAGGTTTATAATACAGTTATTACGTTTAATGCAGCTAGTGGTACTGCCGAGGAAAGCAAAGCAGTAATTGCGGAGGATTTAGCAAAATCTGTTGGACAAACATTAGTTTTGTTTGTTATAACATGCAGTCTTACGATTTTGACAGAATGGATTGTGTTTCGATGTTTTAAAATTGAAGTAAGGAAAATGTATAATAGGTATAATTCAAGGCTTTTTTTCGTCTGACTAATGTTGCAACTCAGATTTTTTTGTATATAATGCTTGAAATTTCAGGTTCATTATTTATTCCTGCGGAAATTTTAATTTTTATAGCAGAGGCTTGTATTTTTGAATTGAAAATGAAAGAAACCGGAAAAGCCAATATAATGATCTGCACTTTTATTGCTAATGCGATTAGCTATTTTATTAGTATTCCTTTTTACTTATGTTTTACTTTATATAAAAGCATATTAATAATTTCTGAATAACCCTTGACAATCAGTTATCTTTGTGCTATAATGTGTAAAAGTGATTTGCCTTTACACCCGTCGGGGAGTGATGAAAAAAATGGCAAAAAACCTTGATTTTGTTATTTTGCTTGATATTTACGGCAATATGCTGACCGACAGGCAGCGTGATGTAATGGAGCTTTATTACTGGGAAGATCTTTCCCTTGGTGAAATAGCTGAAAGTAATAATATTACAAGACAGGCTGTGAGAGACAGTATTAAGAGAGGCGAAATGACGCTTGCGGAGTTTGAGAAAAAACTCGGACTTGCTGTAAAAATTGTAAAATGCAGAGAATATTTCAATGCTATTTCAGACTGTGCCTGCAATATGAAAAAAAGCGGCGCAGATAAGACGGATGAAATAATCAGTCTCGCCGGAATGGGAAAAGAAATATTTTGAAAATGCTGAAAGGAGAGGACTTAATGGCTTTTTGAAGGTTTGTCTGAAAAGCTTAATAATGTGTTCAGAAAGCTGAAATCAAGAGGAAAGCTTACGGAATCTGACATAAAGGACGCAATGAGAGAAGTTCGTCTGGCTCTTCTTGAAGCAGACGTAAGTTACAAAGTCGTAAAGGATTTTGTGGCTAAGGTTTCGGAAAAAGCTGTGGGTAATGAAGTTCTGGAAAGTCTTACTCCGGCACAGCAGGTAATAAAAATAGTAAGGGACGAACTGTGCGAGCTGATGGGTGATTCAAATGCACGTATCAACATGCCGTCAAAAGGACCTTGCATTATTATGATGTGCGGTCTACAGGGTTCGGGTAAAACTACTCATTCGGCTAAGCTTGCTAAGCACTTTAAAAAAAAGAAGGGCACAGACCTTTGTTGGTAGCTTGTGATATTTACCGTCCGGCAGCTATTAATCAGCTGAAGGTCGTTGGCGAAAAGGCTGACGTAAAGGTTTTTGAAATGGGACAGATCAGTCCTGTTGTTATTGCAAAACAGGCTGTAGCTCATGCAAAGGATTACGGCAACGATATCATCATTCTTGATACTGCCGGACGCTTGCATATTGATACCGAGCTTATGGAAGAGCTGCAAAATATTAAGGCGGAAGTAAAGCCTGACGAGATTATGCTTGTCGTTGACGCTATGACCGGTCAGGACGCAGTAAATGTTGCTAAGGCGTTCGATGACGCTCTTGGAATCGACAGCGTTCTTATGTCAAAGCTTGATTCCGATACAAGAGGCGGTGCGGCGCTGTCAGTACTGGCGGTAACGGGTAAGCCGATCAAATTTGTGGGTATGGGCGAAAAGCTTGATGAATTTGAACAGTTCCACCCTGAAAGAATGGCTTCTAGAATTCTCGGCATGGGCGATGTAATGACCCTTATTGAAAAAGCTGAAGATGCAATAAGTCAGAAAGACGCTGAAGCTATGGCAAAAAGAAACTTCAGGAAAATAAATTTGATATGGACGATCTGCTTGATCAGTTAAGAAATATTAAAAAAAATGGGATCAATAAAATCTATAATGTCTATGATTCCCGGAGTCGGAGATAAGCTTAAGGATATTGATGTCGATGATAAACAGTTTGTGCGTATTGAGGCAATGATCACGTCAATGACAAAAGAGGAAAGAGCAAAACCTTCAATTATAAATCCTCAGAGAAAACGCAGGATTGCATCAGGAAGCGGTACTAAAGTCGAAGATGTAAACAGACTTCTCAAGCAATTTGAACAGATGCAGAAAATGATGAAGCAATTAAACGGCGGTAAGGGAATGAAGAATAAAAAATGATGAAGCGTCTGGCAGGTATGAACCTTGACAAGCTTCCGCCTATGTAAGCTGATTAATGCATTACCGCATTAACATATATTTATTATTTTTTCCGGAGGTGAAAAAAATGGCAGTTAAAATCAGACTAAGAAGAATGGGCGCTAAGAAAGCTCCTTTTTATCGTATAGTTGTTGCTGATTCAAGATATCCTAGAGACGGCAGATTTATCGAGGAAATCGGTTATTATGATCCTACAAAGGAACCTTCTGTTGTTTCAGTTGATGCTGAAAAGGCTAAGAAGTGGATCGCA
>VOFF01000776.1_pt1 | contig 14000 bp, 22 predicted proteins | sample 5384061 | NCBI WGS metagenome assembly VOFF01 (sample SAMN12384725, study PRJNA508395) | human gut metagenome | isolation source: healthy gut E | host: Homo sapiens
GGATAACCTCAAAAAATCCGCGCTGTCCATGTCCGGCGGTCAGCAGCAGCGTATCTGCATCGCGCGTGCGCTTGCCGCAGACCCGGAGGTGCTGCTGATGGACGAGCCGACCTCTGCACTTGATCCGATCTCCACCGCAAAGATCGAGGACCTTGTGCTCGAGCTCAAAAAAGGATTATACTATCGTTATGGTAACGCATAATATGCAGCAGGCCACCCGTGTTTCGGATACGACTGCGTTCTTCCTGCTTGGCGACATGATCGAAGTGGATGACACCGAAAAGCTGTTCTCCATGCCGTCGGACAAGCGCACGGAAGACTACATTACGGGGAGGTTCGGCTAATGAGAAACCGTTTTGACAATCAGCTTGCGGAGATGAACAATGAGCTGATCTCGATGGGGGGCACTGTGCGTAAAAACTTGAGGGCGATAATGGCGGCTGCCGCCAGCATTGATCGGTCGACCGCAGCGAACGCGAAAAATATCGACCAGATGGCGCAGGCAACCATTAAAATGGTGACCGACAGCCTGGATGCGTTTGTCCGCCGTGACCTGACCCCTTGCATGGAGCGTTATTGAATATGATGACGTGGTGGACCGCCTGTTTGACGAGTGCAAGAGCGACCTTATCGCGGAGATCGCGCAGAACCCGGAGGACGGCGAGCGCGTACTCGATGTGCTGATGATCGCCAAGTATCTGGAGCGTATCGGCGACCACGCGACCAATATTGCCGAATGGGTGGAGTTTTCCATCACCGGCTCGCATAAAAGCGCAATGCACGGCGCGGAAGCGGCGGCGCGCTGACAGAAATCGGAGTGTAACATATGATATACTGTGTGGAAGATGATGCGGGTATCCGCGAACTGGTGGTGTACACGCTGCGCAACACCGGTTTTGAGGCTGACGGCTTCGAGGACGGTGCGGCGCTGACCACTGCTCTGAAAAAAATGCAAGCCGCAGCTGATTCTGCTGGATATCATGCTGCCCGGCGAGGACGGCATCACCATTCTGCGTCGTCTGCGCGCAGCGCCGGATACGGCGAAGATTCCGGTCATTCTGCTGACTGCGAAAAACACGGAGTACGACAAGGTAGTTGGTCTGGACACCGGTGCGGATGATTACATTCCTAAGCCGTTCGGCATGATGGAGCTGATCGCGCGCATTCGTGCGGTCCTGCGCCGCACCGAGGATATGCAGGACAAGGATGAGCCGCGTCCGCTGGTAGCCGGCGGCATCTGTGTGGATGAGCGTGCTCACACCGTATTCGTTAACGAGCAGGAGGTGCAGCTGACGCTCAAGGAGTACCAGCTGCTGTGCCTGCTGATGAAAAACCGCGGTGCCGTGCTCACGCGCGATGTGCTGCTCGAGAATATCTGGGGTTATAATAATGAAAGCGAAACCCGCACGGTCGATGGCATATCCGCACGCTGCGGCAAAAGCTGGGCGCGGACGGTGCGCTGATCGAGACTGTCCGCGGTGTCGGCTACCGCATGGGAGAGCATACATGAGAAAGCGCGTATTCGGCAGCATTTTCCTCACATCGCTTGTCACGCTGCTGCTGACGACCGGGCTGCTGCTGCTGGCAGTTCACGCCGGTCTGACCAATGACATGCGGCAGCGGCTGGTGACGGAGAGCAGCTACCTGTCTGCGGTGGATAACATCCGGGAGGAACTGGAGAAGTTCGGCTCGGTGTATGCCGACCGTTTGACGCTGGTCGCGCAGGACGGCACGGTGCTGTACGATAACCGCACGAATGCCTCCGAGATGGAGAACCACGCCGTCCGTCCGGAGATTGCGGCGGCAGAGAAGAACGGCACGGGCGAAGACAACCGTCTGTCCGAAACCTTCGCTAAGCAGACGTTTTATTACGCGGTGCGCCTGAAAAACGGCGATGTTCTGCGTATTTCTGCAACTGCGGACAGCGTGTTCGGCGCACTGTCGAGCGCATCGCCGTGGATTGTGCTGATCATCCTGCTGGCGCTGCTGGTCGCGGCGCTGCTGGCAGGCTGGCTGACCGGTCTGTTCCTCAAGCCGATCGAAGCACTCGACCTGCATGAGCCGATGAAGGGCGAAGCCTATGACGAGCTGTCGCCGCTGCTGCACCGCATGGACAAGCAGAACCGCAAAATTCAGACGCAGATGGACGAGCTGCAGCGCCGTCAGGCTGAGTTTGACGACATTACGGCCCGCATGGATGAAGGTCTGGTACTGTTTTCCGGCAAGGGCATGATTCTGTTCGCCAATCACGCTGCGCGGGCGCTGTTCCCGCATGACAGTGCGGAAGGCAGCTATCTGACGCTGTGCCGCGACGCGAATTACATTCAGGTGGTCGAGCAGGCGCTCGACGGCAATGGCGCGCACGGCAAACTCGAGCGGAACGGCCGCATTTATGAACTTACGGCAAGCTCGGTGGAGGAGAACAGCGCATGGCATGCCGCCGTGCTGCTGATCGTGGATATTACCGAGCGCGAGCGTGCCGAGCAGCAGCGGCAGGAATTTACAGCCAATGTGTCGCACGAACTGAAAACGCCGCTGACCAGCATCATGGGCTACGCGGAAATCATCGCGGGCGGCATTGCCAAGCCGGAGGACGTGGCGCCGTTTGCGGGCAAGATTCGCACGGAAGCGCAGCGGCTGCTGGCGCTCATCGAGGATATCATTCACCTGTCCCGGCTGGATGAAGGCGGAGAAACAGTGGCTTTTGAGCCGGTGGAGCTGTCCGCCCTCTGTGATACCGTGCGCGACCGTCTGCAGAGCAAGGCGGCAGGCAAAGGGCATCGCGCTGCGCATCGAGGGAGAACCGGCTGCGGTTTCCGGTCAGCGCCGCACGCTCGAGCAGATGACCTTCAATCTGACGGATAACGCCATCAATTATAATAAGCCGCAGGGCAGCGTGACGCTTACGACCGGCACGGAGAACGGCCGACCGTTTGTGCAAGTGGCGGATACCGGCATCGGTATCGCGCCGGCGGATCAGCAGCGCGTGTTTGAGCGGTTCTACCGCGTGGATAAAAGCCACAGCAAGATGACCGGCGGCACCGGATTGGGGCTTTCGATTGTCAAGCATGGTGCGGCGCTGCATCATGCGGAGGTTGAGCTGAAGAGTGCGCTCGGCGAGGAACTTGCATTACTTTGCGGTTTCTAAAGAATAAGCTGCGCTCTGCGGAGCGCGGGAGATCACCGCATCCGCGGCGGGGACAAAGAGGAAGGACACCTGCGGTTTCCCTTCCTCTTTGAACTCCTACCTTTCCCTTTATTTGATAGCCTGACGCAGACCAGAGACTGGCGACCGCTTCGAAAATAAGAGTACGACAGAGGATTTTTTCCTCTGCTACGGACGGTCTACGCAGGCGCAACATGACCGTGTTGCGCAACCTTTTTGGTGCGTTGTAACGCACGGCACCTACGAATTTAGATATCTGGGACGATTTATCTTCGCAGGCCCTGTCTGTAATAACGCGCTAACGAATCGTGCGGCACGGTTATGCCGCACCCAGCGTAGAGTAAACCTTATGTGTAGCAGTACGCTATCTGTGAACTGCGAAAAAGGCGGAGAAAGACACGCTGTGGTAACCCGACTGCCGTTTCCCATTTTCGCAGCGGTCACATGTCGGCAATCTGCGCCAGACCCTCTAAGGGAAAAGGGGAGATTTACAAGAGGGGTGGAAAACCGCAGTTTTTTCAAAAGCAGTTTCCCTTCAATTATACGAAAAGTTCAAAGGTAGAACAAAAGTATAGCATTTCCCCTTTAAAATGCTTACAGTCTGTAATTTTGAAATCAGAAGTTTCAATAATGCAGTGTAAAAGGATCTACGAAAAGCACCGTTTCAGGCCGTTTCATATAGTAGCCGAAATCTCTGGTGTCATTTGTGGTGTCAAAATCCAGGTGGCAGCAGCAGCTAACATGAAATGACACTATTTTAACGAAATTGATGTCATTTTTAGATGATCTCGTCCGTATATCTAAGATGGGGATGGGCGAGTTTGCATTAAAATAAAGATTTAAGGCTCTAGTCTCCCTGTGTAAAAATTGATTAAATTTCCAAAATATGCAAAAACTGTTTGATAAAATCCACTGCATCTTTTAACAAGGGCCACAGCTTTGGTGCGTTGACGGATATCGAGCAAATTTGTGAAACCTTTGATAGCATATCAGAGAATCGTGATTTTTTCTTGTCCGTTTTACTTTCATGTGCCAATTCTCTTAAATCGACTTCTACTTTAGATAGTAGTTCCAGAACCTCTTTTTCCTTAACTACGTTGCTACGTTTTGCCGAATTAAATCCATATTGCACTTTTTTCAAAAAGCGCCTCTAACTCATCGTTTTCGCCTTCAAAATATCCATCAAATTCACCGGCAACGACTTTTTTTCTTTTATTTGATTTACATCTTGCTGAATAGACTGCGGATTTAATGTCGAATCGGATTCTGTATAAAATAAAATATTATTTTGGTTTGCCATTGATATTCCTTCATTATTTTGAATATTTCCAACATTCCGTTGATAACTATTCCCATATTAGATTCCTCCGTGATTATCCCTTCACGATACCATAATAATCTTCTCAATTCATCACAAGTTGTTGAATCGCTATAATCTTTCAATATTTTGGTGATTTCCCGCTTTCTTTTTCATGATCAATTAGAATTTGAATAAATAGTATCACCAAGGGTAACTGTTTATCATCGTTCTCATCTAATTCTAAAAATGCACTTGCTATTGGATATAACATTTCCCCTAATGGATAATGTGCACTACAAATGCCTCTTAATATACCCATTTGCACAACTTGAGGGTAAATCAGAAAGTCTTCAAGAATATTTATAATATGATCACATTTTCTTGAATATAATTTTCATCTTTAAATAATCCTGTATAGTACCATGCTAGACTTTTAGATGGTAATTTTTTTGCATCATATGGATTGATTTCAATTACTTTTTACATTGACTTTTTCTAAAGTAGAAAAGGCCCATAAAGCATATCTTTGAATGCTGGTATCTTGCAACAAAGAATTCATCACGTTAGCGTTGATCAAATTCGAATAATCTCTCTTTTTTGTCGATTATAATTACAGCCAAAAAACTTTGGTTAACCACATTTTAGACAGAAAATCTTCCCCATCAACAATATGATTGATTTCTTGAGCGTTAAGCATATTTGAATTTGAAGAAAACAAGGTAGAGCATAAAGTATATGTTTGCTGTGATATTTTTGTATCTGGACATTTTTTATATAACTCGTGAAGCATATCCGAGTTATAAGATCTTGACACAATCGCCAATATCCAACTAATATTTTCTGCATCTTTTTCGAATCCAGATTTCAAGTTATGAATGCAACGATTTACCAATGCACGATTTTGTTTGTAAACAATGAGGTGATATGCCCATTTCCTGATTTTATAATCATCGTTCTGAACAACATCATATAGTACTGCACATAAATCTTTTGAACAGACATTATTCATACGTTGACCATATTCTAACTTAGTAATAAGATTCTGTAATGCAATTTTTATCAGTTGATTGTTGTTAGATACCAGATTTTTTCGTATTGAATCATATTCGGCCTTAGTGATATAAAATCCTCGCATTCCTAGCATAATGACCTCCATCATCATATCTAAAAATACGACACCCCCGATCTTCAATTTTATGGAATTTATATCATAGCTCAATGATATACCATAAAAACTTAGATTAGGGTGCCACAGATATAATAATTATGGTGATATGAATCAAGGATTTATTTCTTTCTCACGTTTTTTGAAATCTAAATATCTTTCATAGTAATGAGTGGCTACTGCACTCTTCATATCAAAAGACTCAGTTTTATTGAAATAAATCCTTGTTTCTTTTTCATTAATAACAGTTTTTAAAACTTTTATCATGCCGATGCAACCCTGTTCTTTAACGATTAATGGAATTTGGAAACCTATTGGATAAATGCGTTTTTCACTCTTTATTGTATAGAATAGGTTTTCTTGCTCTTCAAGTATTTTATTTTCATTAGCGACAACCATAAACCAATTAAACTCAATAATCATACCCATGTAGCAAATCTCCTTTGAAATATCTTTTGATGTTAGAAATTATGTTAAAATTCTGTATTCTGCTTTTTCTAATAAAAAGGATATCTTAGATTGCCTTTTTGTCAAGGTGAATCATGTGTGACAAAAAATATTATGTAGAAAGAATAAGTTTATGAACAACCGAACAATCCACCGAACCGCCCTGTCCGGGCGGTTATTTTTATGCCCTGAGATCGTCACTCACCATGCCCGCCCGCCGCCGGGATCTGTGCAGGCCATCAACCAACCATCAAAAGGAGGACAGCTTATGTACTATCACACCTGCCCCTACTGCGGGGCGAATTTGGACCCGGACGAACGCTGTGACTGCTTCTCCCGCATCCGTGGGGAAATCCCCCAAAGTGGAACAGCATGGACGGCGTGCGGGCGCGGGGGCGCAAGAGGTCCGGCCGTGTCCGCACTTAAACTCGGCAGTCTCTTTGACGGCATCGGCGTGTTCCCTCTCGCCGCGTCCCGCTGTGGCATTGTCCCCGTGTGGGCCAGCGAGATCGCCAGAGCGCCGGTATCCATCACCAAGCGGCATTTCCCTGAAATGCTGCATCTGGGCGATATTACGCAGATAGACGGCGGCAAAATACCGACCGTGGATGTGGTCACGTTCGGCTCGCCGTGCCAAAATCTGTCGCAGATCGGCAACCGTACCGGTCTGGCAGGCAGTAAATCCGGCCTGTTCTATCAGGCCATGCGTATTATTGAGGAAATGAGGAATGCAACAGATAACCGGTATCCAGCTTTCGCTGTCTGGGAGAACGTCGCGGGAGCTTTTGTGTCAAATGACCGGCTGGATTTTGCAGCCGTGCTCCACGCATTCACAGGTACCGAGATTCCAATGCCTGATAGTGGTATCTGGGCGCACGCCGGAATGGTGCGAGGGGACGGGCTGATACCGCTTGGCGGCTCATGGACGCCCAGTATTGGGGAGAACCCGCTCTTTCGCAGCGTAGGCGGCGGGTGTTCGTCGTGGCGGATTTTGCAGGAGAACGTGCCGCAGAAGTATTATTTAAGCCCCGCAGTATGCTCCCGTATCCTGCGCCTTGCGGCGAAAGCAGGCTGCCCGCCGCCCGCGGAGATCGAATACCTGCTGCTCAAGCAGGGCGGCAGGTACCGTCGTGCGTCCCTTCCAGCTCCGGCGGATGCGGTCAATGGCAAAAGCAGGGCGATCAAAAGGTTTCCGCACGTGTTTCGGCAGAAACGGCGAACCCTTCCCAACTTTGCTTGCCAGTGTAGGTCAGCCCTTCGCATTCTGGTATGAGGGAAAGAGCAGGACGGTTTTATCCGTGACCTTACGCCCTTGGAATGTGAACGGCTCATGGGCCTGCCCGAGGGCTGGACGGCATACGGCTGCAAGGATGAACCCATCAGCAACCATGCCCGCTGCTTTGCGCTCGGCAACGCCATCGCCCTGCCCTGCGCGGAGTATATCATGGCGGGTATCGCAGAAGTAATGACAGAATAAACCATAACAGCAGTTTGGAGGTAACATTATGAATTTACTGTTTGTAGTCCCGGACAAGGAAAAAGACCTTGGCAATCTGGAATTTGGCGGGCCGGAACAGGCCAGCCGTGAAGATAAAAAGCGTGTCGGGCGGCAGGAAGTTGTTGTCCAGCGGCGGTACAAGCTGTTTTCGGATGTACAGCGTGCGGACGATATCGAAGTCGTGATCCCGGCGCAGGCGGGCGAAAAAACATTTTGACTATATGGAGCCGGTGCAGCTTGTCAACCCGTGGGTGACGGCGGAAGGTTACGCGATCAACGGGAATGGTTATATAGATTTTATTATCCACGCGGATGATATCATCAAGGCGTAAGGAAGAAAGGACGGGTATTGTTTATGGCAAGATTCGGAAATGGATTTACAGGGAGACATGTCCCTACGCTGGGTGAGCTGCGCTTTTCTTCCATGCGCCGTGAGGTCTATGTGCAGAATGAGGACGGTACGCGGTCGGATGTGGTAAAAAAGAACGTACCTACGATCTGAAAAGCAAAACGCAGGGCCGCATGATCCAGGTGAGTATCCCGGCCAGCGTCCCGGTCCGGGACTATCCGTATAATGCGGTGGTAGACCTCGTGGGCGCGAAATTCGGCGCTGTGGCGCACGCGACGTTCGGCGACAACGCAGATGTAGACTGGTATATCAAGGCGGAGGATATCGTATTGGTCAAGCCCGAACCGGCTTCTGCGCCGAACAGCGGGCAGCCCGCCCAGCCGCGCAAGGACAACCCGCCGGAGAAGAAAGCGTAAGTGATATGAAGCTTTTCCGGTATCGCGGCAAGCGTATCCGTCCGGCAGATAGGGATTTGGTGTTCCGGTCTGCCTGTTGTGTGGTGCTTCCGGTGTTCCTTGCGGCTTTCGCTTTACTCAACTTGAAAACCATCCTGCAAACAGACTGGCGCAGGCTGTTCATGCTGGGCGTCGGCGGCTTTGGTTGGCATATGCCGTATCTGCTGCTCAGTAGTATTGTGTCGGCGGCGGTTGCTGGGACAGTGCTTGTCCTGCTGTACCGTCTATTCCCGGATGTCGTGCGGCAGCTCATGCACCGTCAAAAGCTGGCGCGCATGGTGCTCGAAAATCAGTGGTACGAGCAGGCCGAACGGACAAAGCAGGACGGCTTTTTCAAGGATTTACCCAGTCCGGATACAAAAACGAAGATAGCCCGTTTTCCACGGATGTATTACCGCATGGAAAACGGGCTTTTGCATTTTCAAGTGGAAATCACGATGGGGAAATATCAGGAACCGCTGCTTCATCTGGAAACCAAGCTGGAAAGCGGCCTGTACTGCGAGCTGGTCAGCCGCGAGCTGCGGGACGGGTATGTGGAATATACCCTGCTTTATGACATGGTGGCAAACCGTATCCCGATTGCCGAAGCGAAAGCCGAGGGCGGGCGTCTACGGCTGATGAAGAACGTCTGGTGGGAGTATGACACGCTCCCGCACATGCTGATCGCAGGCGGTACGGGCGGCGGCAAGACGTATTTCATCCTGACGATCATCCAGGCGCTTTTACAGACCGATGCTGTGCTGCATATTTTAGACCCGAAAAATGCTGATCTGGCAGACCTGTCTACTGTGATGCCGGAGGTGTATTACCGCAAGGAGGATATTGCTGCCGGTGTCAGCCGGTTTTGCGACAGGATGATGCAGCGAAGCGAAAGCATGAAATCCATGCAGGGCTATAAGACCGGCGAGAACTACGCCTATCTCAGCTTGGAACCGCACTTTTTGATATTCGACGAATACGTCGCGTTCATGGAAATGCTGAACACGCGCGAACGTGAGGACGTATTAAACAAGCTCAAGCAGATTGTCATGCTGGGACGGCAGGTGGGATTCTTCCTGATCCTCGCCTGCCAGCGCCCGGATGCAAAGTATCTCGGTGACGGTATCCGTGACCAGTTTAACTTCCGTGTCGCGCTGGGGCGTATGTCCGAGCTGGGATACAGCATGATGTTCGGTGAAGTGAAGAAAGAGTTTTTTTCTTCAAAGAACGTCAAGGGGTGCGGCTATGCAGATACCGGTAAAGGGTGTCATTACCGAGTTTTATACGCCGGTCGTACCCAAAGGGTATGACTTCCTAAGGGAGATCGGCACACTGGCGGCTGGACTAAAGCAAGTGTGTTCAGATAGGGATATAATGGAGGATTTGCAGTGAATGACAAAGTAGAACGCTTCGTTACAACAAAGGATAGGGACGAAAATATTACGGGAATGGTGCTGTTTCCATACAATGAGGACAAGATAGCAACATGGTTTCATGTAAACGAGCTGGATGAATTGCAGTTCGTAGGAGGTTCGGCATCTGATCTCACCGTACCGGAATTTAATCAGGTCATGCGGGAAGCAGACGGACGGATGCAGAAGGTCGAAAGCAGTATTGACGCTGCTGTGCGTTTCCTTGAAGCGAAGATGCGGGATAATCCGGAGCAGAAAAAAGTTTCCGAAATGGTCTGGCTGGGGTTTGAGGATGCGGCAGTGTGGGAGTTCTGTATGCAGGACAGTTACCGTCCAGCGGATGAGCATGTCGAACTTTCCTTTTCCGGCATACTCCTGCAAGTGACATACCATGTATAGCATTTCTGTCTGCACGCCCCGCCCTGCCCGCGCGGTGTGCAGCGCGAAAAGCCGCCAGCGCGGCAAGGGCGGATGGCGGGCGCGGCGCCGCGCCCGCGCCCGAACCCCCTGTATCTAACAGGGGGTACAAATCGCCAATGGCCAGCCGCTTTACAAAGTAGAAACCCTGATGCCGTCTGGATTTTGGGCTTTTTAAGGGTTATGTCAAAAACGGGCGTCAATGTCACATGACGCAGAAAGGAGACCATCTCATGGAAAACAACGAATGGATTTGGCATTTCCGTGAAGAACGGGAACGCAACGGTATTTCGCGCAAGGCGGTTGCCGCTGTTGCAGGTATTTCGCGTGAATACCTGTGCCGTCTGGAAACCGGAAAGCTGCCGGTGACAGACAAGACAAGGAAAAAGGCTCGCCGCGGCGCTCAAGACCCTGTACCCAGACCCGCTTAACCTGATGATCGACTATGTGCGGGTGCGCTTCCCTACGATGGACGCAAGGCATATTATTGAAGATGTGCTGCGGCTCAAAATGAACTATATGGCGCAGGAAGATCACGGGCTTTATTCCTATTCCAGTATGTATGTGCTGGGCGATATTGCGGTCATGACTTCACCGATGGAGGAAAAAAGGTGTGCTGCTTGAGCTTAAAGGCAAGGGCTGCCGCCAATTTGAAGCCTATCTGGATGGACAGAAAAAGAAGTTGGATTGAATTGTTCCGGATGTTTCTCGATGAAAAAGCGGTTTTCAAGCGGATAGACCTTGCAATCAATGATCGGGCGGGGATTTTGGATATCCCCCTATCTGTGTGATAAATGCGACCGCGGGGAATGTATCTCGGTATTCCGCAGTTTCAAGGCGTACCGCACGGGCGGGCTTGCACATCTGCGGGAGGAAAACAAGGAAAGCATGGGTGCGACGCTGTATATCGGCTCGATGCAGTCTGACTTGTATTTCTGCATTTACGAAAAGGCATATGAACAGCTTGTGAAAAAAGGAATCCCCGTTGAAGATGCGGAAGTCAAAAACCGGTTTGAAATCCGGCTCAAAAACGACCGTGCTTTCTATGCGGTTTATGATCTGGTGTCTAACGAAAGCCCCGAAGATACTGCATTCGGCATCATCAACCGGTATGTCCGGTTCGTGGATAGGGATAGCCGTAAGCCGCCCGAAGATTGGCCGCTGAATCATATGTGGTCGGTGTTTATTGGGGAACATCGTGACCGGCTCAAACTGACGACTGACCCTGAGCCGTACAGCCTTGAAAAACGCTGAACTGGCTGTCCCATCAGGTCGCGCCGTCGTGGAAGATGCTGCTGGAGTTAGACCGCAAATGCGGGACAAATATCATGGAAGAAATGCTTGCGGCAACCGAGCTGGCAGATAAGCACCGCAAGATCATTGAACAGCAGCTTCAGGAAATCGGGGATGTTGTAATTACAGAATAAAATGCAAGCAAAAGTTTAATTACAAGCGGAATGGAGGAATATTAGCCTATGAATTTCGGCGTCAACCTTTACAACTGGTTTCTTACGAACGCCCAGTCTCTTGTGCTTATGGCGATCGTGGTGATTGGTATTTATCTCGGCTTTAAGCGCGAGTTTTCCAAGCTCATTGGTTTTCTGGTCGTGTCGCTGATCGCGGTCGGCCTTGTATTCAATGCGGCAGGCGTGAAAGACGTTCCTCACGCTGTTCAATCAGATCATCGGCGCATAAGGAATGGGGTGTGGATGTGCGCTATCGTCAAAACCGTATCAAGATGCTGCGCAGGGCGCGTGGTATCACAGTAAAACGACTTGCGGTACTGGTAGGCGTATCACAGAGTATGCTTACAAACTATGAAAATGGAAGCAGTATACCGAGAGATCAGGAAGTATGGGACAGGCTCGCAGTGTATTTCGGTGTGTCTGTCCCTTATCTCATGGGCTTTTGAGTTTGATGTAACGGCTGGTTTCAATGTGAGACCGGCCGTTTTTATGCCTGCATGGTGGAGGTGAGAATGGATTATGGAAGAAATGCGGGTATATGTAGCGAACCTCGGCAAATACAACGAGGGCGAGCTTGTCGGCGACTGGTTTGAACCGCCCATAGACTATGACGAAATGGCGGAGCGCATCGGCCTGAACGAATTTTACGAGGAATACGCCATCCACGACTACGAGCTGCCCTTTGAGATAGACAGTACACGCCTATTGAGGAAGTCAACCGCCTGTGTGAAATGGTGGAGGATTTGCCGGAGTATATCCAGGATAATTTACGTGAACTGCAAGGCTATTTCAGCAGTATTGAGGATTTGTGCGACCATCAGGACGACATTATCTATTACCCCGGCTGCGAAGATATGGCGGATGTAGCGCGTCAAATGGTGGAGGAAGGTTATATCTCCGTACCAGACCACCTGATATACTACTTTGACTATGAAGCGTATGGGCGCGACTTATCTATGGAGGGTACGTTTGTTGAAACGCGGAATGGTGTGTTTGAGATCGCAGTTTAACCGTTTTCTCTTTCGCCCGCCGCTGTGAGAATGGTGTGGGGGGTGTGTCCGGCTGTGGGTAACTGCATGGCAGTTATCCATAACCGGGCGCAGGGGGCGAGGAAAGACGCAGGCGGCGTGGGCCTCGTTCCTCGCCCCCTTACCCATATATTTTTGGAAAACAGGAGTTAGAACAAATGAATCATACTAAAGATGCCCGCCGTATCGGCCTTGTCGATGTGGACGGGCACAACGGTTTCCCGAACCTTGCGTTGATGCGGATTTCTGCATGGCACAAGGCACTGGGTGATATGGTCGAGTGGTGGGACGGGATGCTGCCCTATGACCGCATCTATATGAGCAAGGTGTTTACCTTTTCACCGGATAACGATACGGTCATGCAGTCGGATGAGATCATCAGGGGCGGTACCGGGTACAGGGATTACGGCAGCCTGCCGGAGGAAATAGACGCCATGCCGCCGGACTACTCGATTTACCCGCGTTACCCGTATGCTGTCGGTTTCCTTACGCGCGGCTGTATCCGTTCCTGCCCGTGGTGTATCGTCCCGCGCAAAGAGGGCGGCATCCGCCCTGCCGCGACATGGCAGGAGATCAAGCGTCCGGACAGCCGGACGATCATTTTTTGGACAATAATGTGCTGGCGCACGAGCACGGTTTGCAACAGATAGAGGAAATGGGCCATGCGGATGTGAAAGTGGATTTCAACCAAGGGTTAGACACCCGGCTTATTACACCGGAGATCGCCGCAATGCTCGCTAAGCTGCATTGGGTGAAGTATGTGCGGCTGTCCTGTGATACGTCTGATATGCTGCCTGTGATCGCGCAGGCCGTCGCCTATCTGCGGGAAGCCGGTATCGGTACACACCGCCTGTGGTCGTATATGCTGGTGCAGGATGTAGAGGAAGCGTATCACCGCGCGCTTGTCTTGAAAGCATTAGGCATCCAGCCATTCGCACAGCCGTACCGGGACTATGACGGCGGGTGTGAGCCGACAGCAGAACAAAAGCGGTTTGCCCGCTGGGTAAACCGCAAAGAAATATTCTATACCTGCGGCTGGCATGAGTACCGCAGACGGAAATAGAAAGAGGTGCAATGATGTGAAGAAAATACGAAGTTACAGCAGTATCTGGTCTGTTGAGAAAGTCATATACGCGATCAATGATATGCGCCTGCCGTTCCCCATCACCTTCGCAAATGGCTTGGTTTGTCGCCTGCGAGTTTGCGGTGCTGGCGCTGGGCGGACTGCCGCCGCTCTCCATGATAGACGGTGCGCTGCTCAAGTATTTCGGTATCCCCGTCGGCGTCACATGGTTTATGAGCCAAAAAACGTGGGACG
>VOFF01000781.1_pt1 | contig 14000 bp, 20 predicted proteins | sample 5384061 | NCBI WGS metagenome assembly VOFF01 (sample SAMN12384725, study PRJNA508395) | human gut metagenome | isolation source: healthy gut E | host: Homo sapiens
CTTGGACAATGGTTCCATCGTCAGTCTGTAAATTGACTAGTGAATGATCTTTCGAATAGGTTGCAGATAGAGAAGAACGGATATAGGTATTTTCATTAATTACATATTTATGAGTTAGCCCGCCTGCCAGTTTATCCAGTTTGTTAGATCCCGACGACCGGTCTCCCATCGTTTCCCATTCGGAACGATCCAAAAACCTCTGCCTTGTTCCTGTCGATCAATCCTAATCCCCAGATTGAAAAAGGTTCCGGCTTTACGTGTGGGGGAAATTCAGTTTAAAGGCTAAATCCTGATATTTCAGGTTGATGTCATTGCCCGACGCCAGCGAGGTAGTGGAAAAACGGTAATTAATCAGGTAGGAACTTCCCCCGCTTTTTATTGATAGGGCCTTCCGAAGCCAAATCTATCCCCATGAGTCCGACTTGAAAAGCGTGTTCGTACTTCTGATTATTGCCATTTCGCAGATGCATATCGAAAGCTCCTGATAAGGCATTGCTGTATTCCGCAGGGGAAAGCTCCGTTGTAGAAATCGGAGTTGCCGATGACTTGCGTACTCAAACCGGACAGGAATCCTCCGCCCAAACCTGATAAATCAGCAAAATGGGTAGGATTAGGTATTTCAATTCCCTCTAGTCTCCATTGGGTAAATTGTGGAGCGTTTCCCCGGATGGCAACCGCATTGGTACCGACATCTCCCGCTACTCCTGCAAATGCAGAACTCAACCGTGCAGGGTCGTCAAAGCCATTGGCAAATCGTGACGCTTCTTCGATACTAATCATACGTCCTCCTGTGATGGCCATCGGGTTGACAGTCCGGTCTTTTTTTATTTCCGGTTTGACAAGCACCTCGGCCAAATCCTGTACATTTTCATCCATCGGAATCTCTACAAATACTTCTTTGGAAGAAGTGACAGATACTTCGGTGATGATACTTGAGCGATACCCCATAAAAGTTGCCTGAATATTATAACGCCCTACCGGGACATTATTAATCCGGAAATTTCCCCGTTCGTCAGTCGAACCTCCCCGTGAGGATCTTCTGTTATACAGACGGAGGCATATTCTATCGGCGTATTGGTTTTGGAATCAACAACAATTCCTCTTATGGTTTGAGTCAGTTTTTTGTGTATCATTGTTGGCGGGCTTTTGCTTGTTATCCTGCGAAGAAATAATAATATGATATCCTTTTATCTTATATACATATCCGTTCCTTTCAATAGTTGGGTCATGGCTTTGTCGACAGTTGCATTTTTGAGAGATAAAAGTGCTTCTTTTCGATATCCAGCTTCGATTGTTCATAAGCGATGCTATATCCGGTTTTGTGTCTCTATTTTGTGCAAAAGCCTCTTTTAATGAGATCTTTTTATTTTGTATGGTAATCTTTTTTTTCTTTATTCTGTGCAACAGTTGTAAGAGAGAAAAAGTAAAAAATAAAAAATGGCGAGCTTACCTGCTCTTTTCTTCGTATTTATTCGATTCATTATTCTATATTTGTATGTTGATACTTCATTTTACGTCACTTGTTGAATGAGGGTAGACATTTCAGAACTGGGAAGAGGGTCTCAAGCTACTTCCCGGTTCTTTTTTTTATTCATAGGCTGTTTCTTTTTTATGGTTGGGTTACTACTATTTTTTTTTCATACTGCTGATAATCAAAGCCGATTATATCTTTCAATATATTCAGTATTTCATCCAGGCTTTCATCTTTTAGAAACTTGACTGTATATCGTTTCGATGTGGGGATAGTTGCTGTATTATCAATCGTGGTGTTGTAGTGCCTTTCCAAGGTTCGGAATATTTCTCCGGCACTGGCATTGGTAAAGACTAGTTTTCCCACTATCCAGCAGTTGGTATCATTGGTATCTATCATTGATATATGGATGTCTGATGATTTTTTGTCGTATGTAAGCTGCTCATTGGGCTTTAGTATATGGGGAGGTTGGGACTGAACGCTCACTTCCACCTTACCGCTAGTCAATGTAGTAGTTATTTTCTCATCATTAGGATAGGCTTTCACGTTGAATCTGGTTCGAGCACTTTCACCGAAAGTTGGGATGCTTCTACAATAAAGGACTTGCGGTATCTTTTTTTGACAGAGAAATAAGCTTCGCCGTCAAGCATTACCAAGCGTTTATCTTTGGCAAAAGTTTCCGGATATAAAATGGTAGCTTCCCGCGTTCAACCATACTTCCGAACTGTCTGGTAAGATCAGGTGTTTCTGTTCTCCGTAGGCAACGGATACTTCTATCATTTCGTTGTGGGGAGAAAGATAGTAGAACATTCCTCCTGCAAATAAAAACAAAGGAATAATAACGGCGGCAATACGGGCAAATTTCTGATAAGAAACTATGTTGGTCAGATGTTCCTTATTATATCCGTTCTTAAATTTACCCGTTCAATGAAGCATAAGTATTTGAATCGGCTTCTACGTCCAATTCATTCCAAAAATCCAGTGAAGCTTTAGCTTTCGCCTGCTGATTTTTATCTTTGATGATCCACTTCTGCACTTTTTCTTCCGTTTCGGATGGAAAACGGGCGGAGAGGAACATTTTGATGATTTTACTGATATTACTTTTCTTCATTTTTGCTGCACTTTACTATATATACTGTTTGGTGGCAAAAAGCTCAATAAGAAAATGAATATTTTCTTGAAAAAAGCAGGATGAGGACGAAAAATGATCCTATAACAATGATACCAAAAACATGAAATCACCTTCCGTATTTCATTCAAAGCAAGGCTTAACTGGCTTTCAACATTTCTTTTGGTAGTATTCAGGCGTTCGGCAATTTCGGCATTGGATAATCCTTCGTTACGGCTCAATGTATAAATCATTCTCCGTTGTTCGGGCATTCCTCCGACAAGTTTGTCAATCAGCATTTCCAGTTCCTTGGCAATAAGGTCTTCTTCGGAAGTAGAGCTATATTCTGTATCTTGGTTGTTGTTCAGATAGGCATCGCACACATATTTATGTTTCAGGAAGTTGATGGCTGCATTTCTGGCAATGGTGTGCAAATAAGAATTGAATGATTTGGATGTATCAATGGAATGACGATTGATCCAAAGATTGACAAATAAATCCTCTGTCAGCTCTTCCGCATCGGGCTCCGATTTTATATATCCGTCAATGAATGTTTTGGTTTTGTTGTAGTATGCTATAAAAATAGTCTCGAAGGCCTTGTGATTCCCATCCTGAAAGGCCTCCAGCGTTTTTATATCAATGTTGTTATTCATACTATCTCCCAATTTTCATTTCATTAGGACAAAAGAAACAATAATTTATCTTATATGAATGCTCTTTTTGAAATATTAATGATATTAGGAGGATTTATTTTATTTTAATGGCCGGTAAAGAATACCAAATACATTCAGCAGATAGCCTAACAAACAGACTAAAGGTGCAATGCGTATGCGTGTTTCGCTAAATATATCGGGATGATAGGCGGCAAGGGGTACTCCCTCGCCGCTCATCAATATATATCCTGCGATAATCAATATCGAACCGATTATTAAAATGATGTAATTCTTTTTGCTTAATACAGTTTCCTGTTCTTTCTCTTTTTTACTATTTTCGTTTTCATCTTTCTTGAGTTTAGTTTTGATAATTCATTAGTTGAGCGAGTCGCATGTATTTCTCTTCAAACTGCTGATTACTCTGTTTATACCTCTCTTTATCCATATCTTTCAGTAATTCATTACACTGATTCCACTGCCAGAACTTATACAGGCAATCTCGTTGAACCATCGCTATCCGGCTATCTCCCAGCGAGAAAGCCCAGTCGATATAATCTCTCGATTCTGCTATCAGATCATTCAATAAAGTGATCGCTTTCCCGCGTTTCTCCTATGGAGGCATAAGCTGTGGCTATATCATACGAACCACTCTCGTATACTTGAGGTACATTATACGCCGGAATAGCTTGTTCGGCATACGCTAATATTCTTTTTGGGCACGGGCATTATCTCCTTGTTTCACCAGTTCTTTAGCCAGTTGGGCAAAAGAGTCTTCGGTGGGAGTAGCAGATGCGCATAGTCGTTTCGTCCAGATAAAGTCCGGGAGTATCTAATCCTCCATATTTATATCTGTTCATCACATTCTCGTAGAATTTCTCCGTATCTATTGCATATCCATTGTCCCCTTCCGCGTCTCCCCATTTTTTATAATTAAACGGGGTAAACCGGAATGCCAATCCTTCTGGACAAAGTAATCATCAAACTTCAATTTAGTGGCATTTCCCACCGAGATAGCCATGTATAACGGACGTTCCCAGTTGCAGTTAGCCAATATTTCGAGTATGAGCAAATCTACTTTAGTCAGCAGACGTATGTCTTTCAGAGAAATAGATAGTTTATCCGGTATTGCATTTTTCAATTCTTCTCCTTTTAAATGACGAATGGCTTTAGGTAGCATCATTCCCGAACGAAGCACTGCATCCTTATCGATGTGAATGTTTATTGTATCGGTAGGTATCACATGAAATTCCTGCTTCTCTGCAAATACCCAATGTTTCAAGATGTTCTTTATCTCATACGGATCATCTCCAAAACTGTCACGGGCTTCTTCGGGATGCTTTTGATACAATTCTTCTATTTGTTTCTTCAACTCCGGACGAATGGCTACATATTCGTTCTTTCCCCTCTTGATATTGATTTTGTTTCCAGCTTATCGGTAGTCCGGGAGCATCATAGAGAGGGCACTGCTGCTGATAGATATACCAGTCGGTTTGCGCATAACTTAAGTTGCAGATACGTGCATCTCTGCGAACCTCTTCCGTGTCCTGATTATACCACAAAGGGAACGTATCATTATCTCCGTTACAGAATATGATCGGGTTTCCTGTATCGGGAAGCGTCATTAGATAATTAGCTCCAAAGTCACGGCAGGTATACCGGTTGCTCCGGTCGTGATCGTCCCAAGTCTGGCTTGCCATTTGTACGGGGATGAGCAGGCAAAAGCAGCATGAGTAAGCTGACCGGGAGGACTTTAAAAGTGCTTCCGACGAAGCATGTCACAGCATCCGGCAGCTCCCATCCCGATCCAGATAGCGAAGGCATAGAACGAACCTGCATACGCATAATCCCGTTCGCGAGGTTGTCCGGGAGTCTGATTCAGATAGAGCACAATCGCCAATCCGGTCATAAAAAAAAAGGAAAAACAAGACACTGAATTGTTGCTTGCCTTTCTTCCCACGTGCCCATTGCCAATAGATACCAAGTAGTCCTAATAATAACGGCAAGCCATAGAAAACATTGTGGCCTTTTATTCTGCTGCAAAGATTCCGGTAAAAAGCTTCCTGATCCCCAAGCGCAGATTGTCAAGCCAGGAAATTCCGGTAATCCAGTTGCCGTGTTCCGGTTCACCGCTTCCTTGAATATCATTTTGCCGTCCGACAAAGTTCCATAAGAAATAGCGCCAATACATATAGTTAAGCTGATAGGTAATGAAATAAGTCAGGTTCTCTTTTTGTGTGGGTACATCATTCGTGCTTCCCCGACCATCCTTTAGCAGCCAAACGATCATTCCACATTCGCGGAAACAACATATTTTGAGTGTAATACACATTTTCTTTATAGCCGATGATTTTATACTTGCCTTCTTCTTTATCTTGTCGATATATGGCACTACCTTTTTCTGTTTTCACTTTGTAATAGTCTCCTTCGGGCACATACTCCGGTTCGGAGGAGTATGTTCTCCCGTAAAAGTAAAGGTGCGCTTTCATACTGTTCGCGATTCAGGTAGCTTTTGAGCGTGAAAATATGACCCGGTGCATTTTCATTAAGCGGTGTATTGGCATTGGCACGAATCAGTATGACCGCATAAGTGGTATATCCTATGGTGAGCATGAGCAGGCACCATAAACCGGTATGTACTATGCGTTTTTCTGAATCGGTAGATGGCTCCTATCAACAAAGACAGGACTAAAGTCAGAAAAATGATTAATCCTGTTTGGAAAGGAAATCCCAATACATTGACGAAGAATAGCTCGAACCATCCTCCCATATCAGCCATTCCGGGTATATAAACAAAGAGAATCAATACAATAAGAAGACCGGACAGCGCAATCGTTCCGATCACTCCCTTAAGTGATACAGCTTGGTATTTCCGGTAATAGAACACCAATACAATAGCAGGAATACAAAGCAGATTGAGCAGGTGTACTCCGATGGAAAGTCCTATAATATAGGCTATCAGGATAATCCAGCGGTCGCCGGATATTGAATCTGCTTCGTCCTGCCAGCGAAGAATCATCCAAAAAACCAAAGCTGTGAGGAAGGAAGAGAAGGCATATACTTCACCCTCTACCGCACTGAACCAGAATGTATCGCTGAAGGTGTAAACCAAAGCTCCTACAAACCCTGCTCCTAAAATGATAATTACGTCGGTTGTTGATAGCTTCCGTGTATCATCCGTAAGTATGCTTCGCACCAATCGGGTAATACTCCAAAAAGAAACAAAATACACCCTGCACTTAACAGTGCATTTAAAAGTTGACCATGCGCGATACCTGCGAAGCATCGGACGCAAACTGGGTGAATAGATTCCCCGACAAGCATATAGAAAGGTGCTCCCGGTGGATGACCAACTTGTAGCTTTTCGGCACATGAAATAAATTCGGGACAATCCCAAAAACTTGCGGTAGGTTCAATAGTCATTCCATACACAAAAGCTGCTATCAGAAAGACAATCCAACCTCCTAAATCGTTTCCTCTTTTAAATAATAAGTAACTCATTGTTCTGTCATTTTTTTTTTTGCAAAGTTACAGAACATGCATATATGATAAGTGTTTTTTTGCCGGACAGATACGGACAAAATGATTCCGTAATTTATTGATATTCAGACTTAATAGAAGTCTAAATACAGACAAAAGCAGACAGCATATATGGGGGGAAAATTATTTATTCTGTAATTTCATTGTTTCTTCAATTTTAGCTTATTTCTGTACGGGTTTTTCACCACAGAGGACACAGAGGGCACAGAGGTGAATTTTATTCATTACTTACAGTTTTGAGCATAATTGTGATGCGTAATCCTCTACTATAAAGTTGAAAAACGTAAAAACATCTGCCACCTGCAACGAAAAAGCGTGTAATGTGCTAGTTGATAAATAGTTGGAACGTTGCAGATACCTGCGGTAGATAGGTTGCAGATACTTTATCTGCAACACAGTATAAACTTTACATAAGCTAATTCTCTAGGAGCGCAAAAGTTTATTTGAATACATAACTTCCTGTATCCAAGCGGGGAATTGTCGTTTTCCTGCATTAGAAACTATAGTTTCCACGGCAGGAAACGACAATTTCTAAGGCAGGACACTACAGTTTCTACGTAAGGATACTGTCGTTTCTCCGTAGAGACACTACAAATTATCCATAGAGCCATCCCAATTATCCCATAGCTTTGCATAAAGGAATCAAGGCTTTTTCTTTGATTATATAACGTGTTGCAGATAAAGTATCTGCAACCTATCGCCACAGGTATCTGCAACGCTCCAACTATTTGTCAACTAGTGTATTACACGCTTTTCGTTGCAGGTGGCAGATGTTTTATGTTTTTTCAACTTTATAGTAGACAAAACTTTCATTCATTTCTGCACTGAAATAAATTTCTCCACTAAAGTGGTGAAGCCCCCAATGACTTAACAATATCTTCCAATGATTCTTTTCGAGTTTACCAGCATCAGTTTCTCCGTTTTTTATTCTGGAAATTCTTCGTGTTAGCGTTTCGGTAGTAAGTTTCATTAAATCAGCAAAATAAGCCGGTTGAACTCCTTCCGTAGAAAAGCACATACCCTTAAATCTTCTTCCGTGAGTTTTGGACTTATCTCTTTTTCAATTTAGAAACAAGTCCATAGACATTTTCTTGAAGTCGCAGCAACTCTGTCCAGTCTTTCTCGGAGAAAGAAGGGATTTTAGAAGACAAAACATTCCGTTCCTTAAATTGCCGTACTTTTTGAGACAACCGGAGAACTTTCATAGATATGTAACTGAAGAGACTGATACTTCTCTTCGAGATGATTACACCGCAACATCAGTTTATCCGACTCGACATCTTTCTTCAGTATTTCCTCTTTGAAAAGATCCAGTTGGGAAAGTGCGTGTCGGTTTTCTTCAAGTAGTCAAGCAACAAAGACATCACACCAAACATACCTAAAAGCAGAAGACAGAATGACCGAAGAATCACTTTTGTTATCATTTAATATCAACTGACTGGCGTATGCCTTTCTTTCCATTTCCAGTGCTTCATCAAAGTTACCGTATTTCTGATAATAAAGACTACATCGTTTGCATATTTTTTGCCAGATGATCGTATTCCTCTGTTTCTTTGGCAAGTTTGATTGCCTCCTTAAAGTGGATCTCTGCATCCTCTTTCTGTTCCAAATCACTTTCTACACAAGCCAGATAATAGTATGCTTTTGATTGCTGATATTCATCGCCATTCTGCTCATAATAAGATGCCGCCTGCCTAATCTGCTTATCAGAGGAATGAGGAATGTTTTTATCCTCGTTGAGCTGGGTACACAATAAATTATACTCTGCCAGTTGAGCCTCATTCATTTGGCTTGACTGAATAGTCTCAAGAATAATGGATGCTGTATCAGGGTCCTGCTCCATCAGTTGCGCAGCCTTGTCCAGCCCCTTGCTTCACGCTCGTCCCTTCCGGATGGCAGGCAGCTAGTGAAAGGAGCATCATATACAATAAAATTCGAAGATTATTCATAACTCTATTTTTGTCTTTGCAAAGGGTTGATTGGATTTGCAAATATAAAAAATAATCGGCATTTATGTCTTCTATAAGTTACACAAAAATATAGTGACGCTATCCTGTTCTTATAGTGACACTATCCTTGCTAAAAATGGCGTCACTATCCTGACAGGATAGCGTCACTATGTTTTTTTGACAAATATCAAGCCGTTGCGGGCTATTAATTAAGAAGATAAGCCGTATCTTTGTAGCAAACAAGAAAATTATATATCATGATTAAAAACATTGTATTTGATTTTGGAGGAGTGATTGTAGATATTGATCGTGACAAAGCGGTTCAGGCATTTATCAAACTGGGACTGGCAGATGCTGATACCCGGCTGGATAAATATCACCAGACCGGCATCTTTCAAGAACTGGAAGAAGGAAAGCTAAGTGCGGATGAGTTTCGGAAACAACTGGGAGATTTATGTGGCCGTCCATTGACGATGGAGGAAACCAAACAGGCATGGCTGGGCTTTTTCAACGAAGTGAATCTAAATAAACTCGATTATATATTGGAATTGAGAAAAAGTCCTATCATGTGTATATTTTAAGTAATACCAATCCTTTTGTTATGTCGTGGGCATGCAGCCCCGATTTCTCATCGAAGAAAAAGCCGTTGAATGATTATTGTGACAAACTATATTTGTCTTATCAGGTCGGTCATACAAAACCTGCACCCGAAATTTTCGAATTTATGGTGAATGATTGTAATATCATTCCTTCCGAAACTTTATTTGTTGATGACGGCGCTTCAAATATCCATATAGGCAAGGAACTCGGATTTGAAACGTTCCAGCCGAAGAATGGTGAAGATTGGCGGGAGAAATGACTGCTATCTTGGAGAAATGATAATTGAGCAGTTAGTACCATACCGCAAATAAGAAATATGCAACCACAAGTCATACTTATTACCGGAGCATCCTCCGGGTTCGGAAAGATTACCTCACAAATGTTATCGGAACGAGGGCACATCGTTTATGGAACAAGCCGGAAACCTTCCGAAGACATGAATCAGTAGATGCTTTGTTGTCGATGTTACCAATTCCTTTTCCGTTTGTCAGGCCGTAGAGCGGATTCTATCGGAGCAGGGACGGATTGATGTATTGATTAATAATGCTGGAATAGGTATCGGCGGCGCATTGGAACTTGCCACTGAAGAAGAAGTGAATATACAAATGAATACAAACTTCTTCGGTGTAGTGAATATGTGTAAAGCTGTTTTGCCATCTATGCGAAAGGCATGAAAGGGTAAGATTATTAACATCAGTTCTATCGGTGGAGTAATGGGTATCCCCTATCAGGGATTTTATTCGGCATCTAAATTTGCAGTAGAAGGTTACAGCGAAGCATTGGCATTAGAAGTTCATCCGTTCCATATAAAGGTTTGTGTAGTAGAACCGGGAGACTTCAACACCGGATTTACTGATAACCGGAATATTTCCGAACAGACAAGACTGGATGCCGATTACGGAGAAAGTTTTCTGAAATCATTGGAGATTATAGAAAAAGAAGAACGTAATGGATGCCATCCGCGGAAGTTGGGTGCTGCCATCTGTAAGATAGTGGAACGTACCAATCCTCCTTTTCGGACGAAAGTAGGTCCATGGATACAAGTATTGTTTGCGAAGAGTAAAAAATGGTTGCCTGATGCAGTGATGCAGTGTGCCTACGGATATTCTACGCAATTAAGTAAACGATACGATATATAAAAAGAAACTGTTCCCAAAGTTTCTAAAAAAAAATCGTCCTTACTACAACCTATCGTAGTAAGGACGATTTTTTGTAAAATCAAGGCTTTTTTGAACGGCCTTTTTTTGATTTGAATATCTTCTATGTTTCCGGATTAACCTTTCGGAACCAATTCCAAAAAACATGGTAGTAGTCAGCAACACGGCCAGTCCGACGCAAACGCTTATCAACAGCCAATTGATATATTTTGCTTTTCGGCTTGGTGTCGGCATGCAGATTATTCAGGAAATACTCCCTAAAGAAAAGATACAGGCCGGGGATCGTAGCACTTGCCAACAAGAAATCTTCCGGAATCTGAAAGAAATAAGTTTTGGATAATCCGATCAGTGACCAATGGCAAAGGAACAATACCAAAAACATATTGACCTTTGCGCAAAACAGCAATAACAATCCGATGGTAAACACCACTACCGAACAAGGCATGACCGGAGAAGTCATTTCCGGGAATGAAAGTCCGCGTGCCAATGAAACCAAAGGATATATAAAAGGCATTGCTAACAGCACATAAGACAGTAGATCATATTTGTGGGTACGTTCAAAGGTAGTATATCCCGTAATCGTATCCCATATCCAAATGATAGCCATCACACCCCAAAACATAGCCATTACTCCATTATAACTACGCTCTTCACAGTAGATATAATAGTAGACCAGAGAAATCCACGAATAAAGTCCTATCATATAGAGCTTCATTCCCATCTTCACCCACGGACGTGGTCTGCCGATAAGCAATCCGGTCAATGCAATACCAATCAGAATGATAACTATTTGTAAAATCCAGGTAGCCGAATTATAATATGCTATTGTTCTCCAAAAAATCTCCATAAAAGTTAGTTTTAATGTCTTGTTAACGAAAAGGCTCTATGTGGGAACAGGAACATCGGGAACGTAGCTCCTACCGCCAACATGAAAATCACTGTGCTTGCTATCAGAGTATTAGAGAAGAACATCGACATAAACTTGTCCAGCTTATCCGGATCATTCACATTTTGCAGACACATGATAGCGAGAAAACCATATTGTATGCAAATTTGCCCGGAATCATCGGAAGCAGAGCCGGAATAAAGTACTGTCATCGGGCAATATACTTTTTCTCCCTAACCATAAACTACCAAAACCGATTACTAAGCCGGCAAATAAAGAACCTGTGGCAATATCCACGCCTAAATAGGTCATCAGACAAAAACGGCAAGCGTGTCCCAATGCCGCCAATAAGGCAATCATCTTAAATGCCCGCAAAGGAGGATCGGAAATCGCACCAAATCCTATACCTGCCACTGCTGCAAAAAATCCGTCAGTAAGAATGTCGAGTGCTATCATATCAAATTAAACTGTTTTTTACCATTAATAATGTGAAGGAAAGTCCGATAGCAATGCTGACAATCAGCAAGGAGGCTTCTGTCAGACGGGCAAATCCGGTCAGTACATATCCTTCCACTATATCAATCACTCCATTAATCAAGGGAACCCCAGGAACAAGATAAAGCACGCTGGTCGCCATGGCAATCTCCGAAGTTGTGTCGAAAATCAGCGCGGTGGAAGCACACAGGGAAGCAACAAAAGCCGAAACAATAAATACAACATAATGATTGATCTTTTTCGCCTGCATTTGTTGTTTCAGGTAGAATCCTGTAATGGTAGCCGAGAACACGATTCCCATCGAAATTAAATCACCACCAAATAATTTACAGAAAGAGGCATTGGCAAATCCTACTAATAATAATACGAAAAGAGAATGTATCCGCGGAGCAGAAATAATCTTCTTGTATTTGTCTTTCAATTCTTCCAATGACAAATGATTGTCTACTGCTTCCCAGCTCAATGCGCTTAACTCTGAATTATGTTCAAAACTGATCGGGTGTGCAGGAATGTCTATAACCTCGTTACAAGCCTCGTTTGTTTCTTTGTCTATAATGGTCAGAATGATGTTTCTATGAAATACGCTTAATTTGACATCTAGTCCGAAAGCCTCTCCAATACGCTTTTGTGTTGCGTACCACCCGCGAGGTGTACTCCGGCCCCCATTAAATGGGCTGAATATTCTGCAATGAATTTACCTATAGATAATAAAGATTCGCTTGTCTTCATGTATGTGAATTTTTTAAATCGGGCGCAAAAGTACAAAAAAAAAATAGATACCTTTGCCGCGATTAAAAATAAAAAATGCATGAACAACCAATTTACATATCCGAAAGAGAAAATACGTTTTGCCATATTGACCTTTTTCTTTGCTCAGGGACTATGCATGGCAAGTTGGGCAAGCCGTATCCCTGATTTTAAAGACGTTTTTGCCGCAAATTATGCTTTCTACTGGGGACTGATTTTATTTATGATCCCTGTCGGAAAATTTGTCGCGATCCCCTTGGCTGGTTATCTTGTTTCGAAGTTAGGAAGTCGGAGCATGGTACAGGTCAGTATCCTGGGATACGCTTCATCTCTGCTTTGCATCGGGCTGGCTCATGAGGTCTATCTTTTTTAGGCTTTCTGCTCTTCTGCTTCGGGGTGTGCTGGAATTTGTGTGATATATCATTCAATACACAAGGCATTGAGGTGGAACGTATCTATGGTAAAAACCATTATGGCCACTTTTCATGGAGGATGGAGTCTGGGGGCATGTGCAGGAGCACTTATCGGCTTCGTGATGATTTTGGCCGGAGTCTCCCCTATCTGGCATTATACACTGATATTTATAATCATCCTTATAATTGCACTTTCCGGACGGAAATATTTGCAGGAGAGCGCACCGCAGGAAGCGGAAGTTTCTGATACAAAAGATGAAGGAAAGAAATACAGCCAAAGCTCCCAATGGCTTTCGCCTGTTATTTCAAAAACCGGAAATGTTGCTTTTTGCAGTTAGGACTTGTCGGACTGTTCGCGCTGATTGTAGAAAGCGCAATGTTCGACTGGAGTGCCGTTTATTTCGAATCAGTGGTTCACGTACCTAAGTCATTGCAAATCGGTTTTCTTGTATTTATGATTATGATGGCAACGGGCCGTTTCCTGACTAACTATGCTTATCAGCTTTGGGGAAAGAAGAAAGTCCTGCAACTGGCGGGCAGCTTTATCTGTATCGGCTTTTTTGTTTCTGCCCTGTTAGGAGGAGTTTTCGAATCTATGGCCATGAAAGTAATCATCAATTCTTTAGGTTTCATGCTGGTCGGCTTGGGAATATCCTGCATTGTGCCTACTTTGTACAGCTTCGTGGGAGCCAAATCAAAAACACCGGTCAGTATTGCACTTACCATTCTGTCAAGTATCAGTTTTATAGGTTCGTTGATTGCTCCCCTGCTTATCGGTGCCATCTCGCAGGCGTTCGATATCCGTATCGCTTATATGATTATCGGCATATTGGGCGGATGCATCGTATTAATTGTCAGTTTCAGTAGTGCTTTCGATATTCAGGAATCCGGCGATAAACCTGAATAGAACAAATAAAAAACGCAGCCTTTCACAGTGTTTAAAATTAAACCTCCTGTGAAAGGCCGCGTCAATCTTTTAATGCC
>VOFF01000829.1_pt1 | contig 14000 bp, 14 predicted proteins | sample 5384061 | NCBI WGS metagenome assembly VOFF01 (sample SAMN12384725, study PRJNA508395) | human gut metagenome | isolation source: healthy gut E | host: Homo sapiens
CTGCACGAGCACCTGCTTGACGACACCGGCACGGTCCGCGTCGATGTTGTTCTCCATCTTCATCGCCTCGAGCACCACGAGCGTCTGTCCGCGCGAAACGGTGTCGCCCACGGCGACCTTGACCGACAGCACCGTGCCGGGCAGCGGGCACTTCACCGCATACCCCGCGCTGGGAGCCACGGCTGCCAGACGGGGCGAAGGAGCCGCCGTCGCGGGCGTGATCATCGCGCTGTTCGCGCCTTTGGCCGCAGGGAGCGACCTGAGGCTTCTTCGAGGCGGCGGTCTGGGCCCCTCCGATCTCCACCTCGTAGGAGACGCCGTTGACGACGACATGGGCCAGCGTCGAGGCCTCATTGACGTCGTCGATCTGCACGTCGTAATTATGTCCGTTGATTTTCAAAGAGTAATCTTTCATTGTTTTAGCTATTTTCTGTCAGGCATCTGGGTTAAACCGTGAATTTTGGAATTCCAGGGCGAATAGGCGCGCTTGATGCTCAGGATGGTCAGCACCTCCGACTCCCGGTCGTGCAGCTCGCTGCGGAACATTTTGAGCGCCGTGGCGATCGCGGCGATCTCCTCGTCGTGCAACTGAGCCTGGGCGGCTTCCGGATTCTTGGCGTTGCGGCGCGAGAAAGCGGCTCCGAAGCCCTTCATCACCCACACCAGCAACAGCAGGACGAAGAAGACCAGGCAGATGCTGATGAGCGCCACCCACAGCATCTCCGACCAGCCCCAATCCATAACCGTTAATATTCTCATAGTCGTGCGGATTTATTACAGGGGAATGTTGGAATGCTTCTTGGGCGGGTTCTGCAGGCGCTTGGTAGCCAGCGACTGCAACGCGCGGATGATGCGGAAACGCGTGTTGCGCGGTTCGATCACGTCGTCGATATAGCCGTAGCGGGCGGCGTTGTAGGGGTTCGAGAACTTGTCGTTGTACTCCTTCTCCTTCTCGGCCACGAACTTGGCGCGCTCCTCGGGCTTGTCGGCCAGCTCCTTGAGCTCCTTGCCGTAGAGCACCTCCACGGCGCCGCTGGCACCCATCACGGCGATCTCGGCCGTCGGCCATGCGTAGTTGAAGTCGCCGCGGATATGCTTCGACGACATGACGATGTAGGCGCCTCCGTAAGCCTTGCGCAGCGTGACGGTGATCTTCGGAACCGTGGCCTCGCAGTAGGCGAACAGCAGCTTCGCGCCGTGCGTGATGACGCCGCCGTACTCCTGGGTCGTGCCCGGCAGGAAGCCCGGAACGTCCACCAGCGTCACGATCGGAATGTTGAACGCATCGCAGAAGCGCACGAAACGCGCCGCCTTGCGGCTGGCGTTGATGTCCAGCACGCCGGCCATGAATTTGGGCTGGTTGGCGATGATGCCCACCGACTGGCCGTTGAAGCGGGCGAAGCAGGTGATGATGTTCTTCGCATAGCCCGCGGCCGACTCCAGGTACTCGCCGTTATCGACGATCGCGCGGATCACCTCCGCCATGTCGTAGGGTTTGTTGGCGCTGTCGGGGATGATCTCGTTGAGCGAATCCTCCAACCGGTCGATGCGGTCCGTGCAGATGGCCAGCGGAGCGTCCTCCATGTTGTTCTGCGGCATGTAGGAGATGACAGCTTCTTGATCAGTTCGATGCCCTCCTCCTCGGTATCGACGGCGAACTGCGCCACGCCCGACTTGGTGGTGTGCATCACGGCGCCGCCCAGCCTGCTCCTGCGTCACGTCCTCGCCCGTGACGGTCTTGACGACCTTCGGACCCGTGAGGAACATGTTCGAGGTCTCCTTCTTCATGATGATGAAAGTCGGTCAGCGCGGGCGAATAGACCGCACCGCCGGCGCAGGGGCCGAAGATGGCCGAGATCTGCGGAATGACGCCCGACGACATCACGTTGCGCTGGAAAATGTTGGCATAGCCGGCCAGCGCATTGACACCCTCCTGGATACGCGCGCCGCCCGAGTCGTTCATGCCGATGCAGGGAGCGCCGTTGCGCAGGGCCATGTCCATGACCTTGCAGATCTTGTCGGACATCGACAGCGACAGCGAACCGGCCGTCACGGTGAAATCCTGTGCGAAGACATATACCAGACGTCCGCCGATCGTGCCGTAGCCGGTCACCACGCCGTCGCCGAAGGTGTGCTTCTTCTCCATGCCGAAATCGTAGCAGCGGTGCGTCACGAACATGTCGAACTCCTCGAACGAGCCTTCGTCCAGCAGCATCTGGATACGCTCGCGCGCCGTGTACTTGCCCTTTTCGTGTTGCTTGTCGATCGCCTTCTGACCGCCGCCCATGCGCGCCGTCTCGCGGTTCTCGATCAACTTGCTGATCTTGTCCTGAATATCGCTCATAATGTGTGATGGATTATTTATTCTTGTTCTCGCAAAGTTCGGTCAGAATGCCCTGGGTCGATTTCGGGTGCAGGAAGGCGATGGTCATGCCCTCGGCGCCCTTGCGCGGCGTCTTGTCGATCAGACGGATGCCCTTGGCCTCGGCGTCGGCGAGCTGCTCCTCGATATTCTCGCAGGCGAGGGCCATGTGGTGGATGCCGATGCCGCGGTTCTCGATATACTTGGCGATCGTCGAATCCTCCGACGTGGGCTCCAGCAGGCTCGATCTTCGTCTGGCCCAGCATGAAGAAGGCCGTGCGCACCTTCTGGTCGGCGACCTCCTCGATCGCATAGCACTTCAGGCCCAATACGTTCTCCCAGTAGGGAATGGCTTCATCCAGGCTCTTTACAGCGATGCCGAGATGCTCGATATGAGAAACTTTCATAACAAAAATGATTTAAGTTAAAAGACTGTTATTTCCGGATCAATGCGTCGTAATTTTTTTGCGCACACAAAGATAGAAGAATTCTTCGGGATTCGCCAAAATTCGACCGACTTTTTTTGGCGATTCCTTCGCCCCGAAATTCGCGGAAAATGTCCGGAAAGGCGACACCGGGGGCGGAAGCGGCGGCACGCAGATGCCCCCTCCGGCGGCGGGTCGGGAACGCACGGAGCAAATCGGAGCGGAAATTTGCGGACGATCCCGAAAAAAATCGCTATCTTTCGGCGTCGGACGCCCCGCGGGACGGGGAGCGACCGGAGGAAGCGGACGGGAAACGGAAAGGGAACACGCAGCCGGCCGACAAGGGAAACACACGGAAAACGATATGAAAAGCCTATGTCATTCACGAAGATAAACCACTACGAAAAGGAGTATGCGGACACGCACCACGACACGGCGCTCAACGTCTCGGAAGGCGTCGGGGACCAGCCGATCGTAAGCCCCTACTTCACGCGGCGCCGCAAGCGCGCGCTCTCGACCGACGAGTACGTCGAGGGCATCCTCGCGGGCAACATCACCACCCTCTCGCAGGCCATCACGCTCGTCGAGTCGGCCAATCCGGCCCACTACGCCCAGGCGCAGGAGATCATCGAGCGCTGCCTGCCCCACGCCGGGCATTCGGTGCGCATCGGCATCACGGGCGTCCCGGGAGCCGGCAAATCGACCTTCATCGAGGCCGTGGGCAACATGGTCACCTCGCTGCGCCACAAGCTCGCGGTGCTGGCCATCGACCCCTCGTCGGAGCGCAGCGGAGGCTCGATCCTCGGCGACAAGACCCGCATGGAGAGCATCTGTCACAACCCCGACGTCTTCATCCGCCCCTCGCCCTCGGCCGGATCGCTCGGCGGCGTGGCGCGCAAGACGCGCGAGACGATCGTGCTGTGCGAAGCCGCCGGCTTCGACGTCATCTTCATCGAGACGGTGGGCGTCGGACAGTCCGAGACGGCCGTGCATTCGATGGTGGACATGTTCATGCTGCTGCAGATCTCCGGCGCCGGAGACGAATTGCAGGGCATCAAGCGCGGCATCATGGAGATGGCCGACACGATGGTCATCACGAAGGCCGACGGCGAGAACGTCCGCAAGGCCGAGCTGGCCCGCACGCAGTTCCAGGGAGCGCTGCGGCTTTTTCCCGCTGCCCGAATCGGGCTGGCGGCCCAAAGGTCTATACCTGTTCGGCCGTGGCCGGAACGGGTCTCGAGGAGGTCTGGAAAGGCGTGGAGGAGTTTCTCGACCACATTCACGCCAACGGTTATTTCCAGCACAACCGCAACCGGCAGAACAAGTACTGGATGTACGAGACGATCAACGAAGCGCTGCGCGGCAGTTTCTACCGCGATCCGGCCGTCGAGGCCCGTATCGGGGAGTACGAGAAACGGGTGCTCGAGGACCGCATTTCGTCGTTCGTCGCCGCCAAGGAGCCTGCTGGAACTCTACTTCAAGGAGCTGAAATAAAGGCATTCGCCCGACGAGGGAAACCCCGTCCGCCGAAAGAAGCGGCAGACGGGGTTTTCCGTGCATGTCCGCACGCACGGCGGCCCGCTACGCATCCCAGTTCTGCCTGAGTGTCGGCAGGCGCAGCCCGAAGCGCACGGCGACGATCCGCACGGCGATCACGCTCAGCGCCGTGACGATCTGGAGCGTGGCCCCCGAAAGTCCCGCCGCCAGACCGCCGCCGTAAACCAGTCCGCCGAACACGCAGGCCAGCGCATAGATCTCCTTGCGGAAAATCAGCGGCTCCTCGTTGATGAGAATGTCGCGCAGCACGCCGCCCGCAGCGCCCGTAATCGTGCCCATGATGACCGCCACCCAGAGCGGGAATCCGGCGCCGAGCGTCTTCTCGACGCCGACGACCGTGAACAGCCCCAGACCGATGGCGTCGAAAAATGAAGAAGGTGTTGTTGAGCCGGATCAGGTAACGGCCGTACACGACCACGATGCCCAGCGCGAAAGCCGTGACCACGAGGTAGGAGCCTGTCGAGCATCCAGAACGGGGTCAGCGAAAGCATCAGATCGCGCAGCGTACCGCCCCCCGATGGCCGTGGTGAACCCCACGACATAGGCTCCGAACCAGTCGAAATGTTTGGCCGAAGCGAGCCGGATGCCGCTGATGGCGAAGGCCAGCGTACAGGATTTCGATAAATGTGAAGAGTGTCATCGTCGGTTCCTCCGAAGCGGAAATTCCGCCCGCCCGGAGGGCTGCAAAGATAGCGCAAAATTCGACAATATCCATCCCACGGCCGCGAATCGCACCCGCGGGGAGCATCCGCCGATCCGCCCCGTCCGCGGAACTGCCATCCGCAAGGTCCGCGGAGGCCTCCGCACGGCCCGGACCGCGCAGACTACCCGCGCATGCCGCGCAGCAGCTCCCCGACCAGCTCGGGAACGCCCTCGGCCGCCCGCTTGCGGATGACGGTGAGCGGATTGCGGATGCCCGCCGTGTCGGGACGGCCGGGATCGACGAGCCAGATCGGCGCCGCAGGCGGCAGGCAACGCACCAGCGAGGCCGCAGGATAGACCGCCAGCGACGTGCCGACGACGATCATCGCGTCGGCCGACGCGGCGATCCGGGCCGCACGTTCGAACATCGGGACCGCCTCGCCGAAGAAGACGATATGCGGCCGCAGCAGCGCCCCGTCCGGCGCCGTGGCGTCGAGCGGCTGCTCCCAGCCGTCGAGGGGCACGACGAGTTCGGGATCGCGCGACGAACGGAGCTTGCGCAGCTCGCCGTGCAGGTGCGTCACGCGCGTCGATCCGGCCCGCTCGTGCAGGTCATCGACGTTCTGCGTCACCACCTCGACCTCGCAGGCCCGCTCCAGCCGCGCGATGGCCTCGTGCGCGGCGTTCGGCCGGGCGGCGAGCATCTCGCGGCGGTGCTCGTTGTAAAACCCGACCACCAGCGCACGGTTGCGGGCCAGCGCCTCGGGCGTGCAGACCTCCTCGATCCGGTAATCGGCCCAGAGCCCGTCCGCATCGCGGAAGGTCGCAAGGCCGCTGTCGGCGCTCACTCCGGCGCCGGTAAAAACGACGATTTTCTTCATATCCAGCACTTTCCGCCGTTTCCTCCGCGCGGCCGGGCGGCCTGACAAAACTACCCTCTTTGCGGGAGAATCGCAAGCCTCCGGGGCAAAACTTTTCCCCGCCGGACGCGCATGGCATAGTTCGTGCAACGACGGGAACGGCAATACGAACCAAAAAAATCTTTTACGGTATGAATCAACAAAGACATCCCCGCGAGGACACCCTGACCGACATCTTCGGCACGCAGGAAATGCGCTGTCCCGCACCCACGGAATTTATTCCCAAAGGCAAGACGGCCCCCCGAAGTGGCCTACCAACTGGTCAAGGACGAGACCTACCCGCAGACGCAGCCGCGCCTGAACCTGGCCACCTTCGTGACGACCTACATGGACGACTACGCCACGCGTCTGATGAACGAGGCGATCAACGTCAATTACATCGACGAGACGGAGTATCCGCGCGTGGCCGTCATGTGCGGCCGCTGCCTGAACATCATCGCCAACCTGTGGAATTCGCCCGAGAAGGCCGAATGGAAGACCGGCGCGCTGGGAATCGGCTCCTCGGAGGCGTGCATGCTGGGCGGCGTGGCCGCATGGCTGCGCTGGAGAGCCCGCCGCAAGGCCGCCGGAAAACCCTTCGACAAGCCGAACCTGGTGATGAGCTCGGCGTTCCAGGTCGTCTGGGAGAAGTTCTGCCAGCCTCTGGCAGATCGAGCTGCGCACCGTGCCCCTCGACGAACAGCACCCCACGCTCGACATCGACGCCGCGCTGAAGGCGTGCGACGAGAACACCATCTGCATCGTGCCGATCGCCGGCGTGACGTGGACCGGACTCGACGACGACATCGAGGCGCTCGACAAGGCCCTCGACGCCTACAACGCCCGGACCGGCTACGAAATTCCGATCCACGTGGACGCGGCTTCGGGCGGATTCATCCTGCCGTTCCTCAAGCCCGAGAAGCGATGGGACTTCCGGCTGCGGTGGGTGCTGTCGATCTCCACGTCGGGCCACAAGTACGGGCTGGTCTATCCGGGTCTGGGCTGGGTCGTCTGGAAGGACAAGAAGTACCTGCCCGACGAAATGTCGTTCTCGGTCAATTACCTCGGCGCCAACATCACGCAGGTCGGCCTGAACTTCTCGCGTCCGGCGGCTCAGATTCTCGGCCAGTACTACAACTTCATCCGGCTGGGATTCGAGGGCTACAAGGAGATCCAGCAGAACTCGATGGACATAGCCGCCTACTGCCACCGTGCCATCGGCGAGATGACCTGCTTCCGGAATTTCGCCAAAGAGGTGGTCAATCCGCTCTTCATCTGGTCGATGGACCCGGCCTACGAGAAAACGGCCAAATGGACGCTCTTCGACTTGCAGGCCAAACTGCAACAGAGCGGCTGGATGGTCCCCGCCTACACGATGCCCGCGAACATCGAACAACTGATCGTCATGCGCATCGTGGTGCGGCAGGGCATGTCGCGCGACATGGCCGACATGCTCATGGGCGACATCCGCAACGCCGTGGAGGAGTTCGAGAAGCTCCGTTACCCCACGCAGTCGCGCCTCCTGTTCGAGAAAAACGAGAAACAGAAGGGCAAGGTTTACACGCACTGACGCGGCCCGCACAGCCCGCACGCCCCGGTGCGCGGGTGCAGCCTCCCGCGCCGCCCCGGCGGGCGTCTTCCCGCGGCCGGCATCGCCGGAACGCCACGCGGCACGCGCCTCTCCCGGGCGGCAGCGCCCCGGACGGTCTTCGCTTCCTTTCGGAAACGGAGGCCGTCTCCGTTTTCCGCTCCGGACGAATCGGCCCCGTTTCCGGACGAAACAGACAAGCGGCCAGGACCGGAGGACTTGCCCGGACCGGAAAAAAACACTACCTTTACCGTGTTTATCCGCCGGGAATACCCGGGCCGCCTATGAAAGAGAGTTTCGACATTTTCCTTATCGTCATGGCCGTCGCGGCGCTCGGGGTGTTCGTGGCGCTGCACTTCTTCGAAGCCGGCTACGGCTACCTGTTCGACCGCCGCTACGGACCACCCGTCCCGAACCGCATCGGATGGGTGGTGATGGAATCCCCGGTATTCATCCTCATGTGCGTGCTCTGGGCCTGCTCCGACCGCATGTGGCAGGCCGGGCCGCTCGCGCTGTTCGCCCTCTTCCAGACGCACTACCTCCAGCGGGCCTTCATCTTCCCGCTGCTCATCCGCGGGAAGTCGAAAATGCCGCTCGGCATCGTCCTCATGGGTATGGTCTTCAACACGCTCAACGCCCTGATGCAGGGCGGCTGGATCTTCTACGTCTCCCCGGCGGACTACTACGCCGGGTGGTTCTCGCAGCCCTTCATCTACGCCGGCGGCGCGCTGTTCCTCGCCGGGATGGCCGTGAACATCCATTCGGACAGCATCATCCGCCGCCTCCGCCGCCCCGGCGACACGAGGCACTACATTCCCCGCGGCGGCATGTTCCGCTACGTCTCGTCGGCCAACTACTTCGGCGAGCTGCTCGAATGGACCGGCTTCGCCGTCGCCTCGTGGTCGTGGGCCGGGGCGGTCTTCGCCTGGTGGACCTTCGCCAACCTCGCGCCCCGCGCCGCCTCGCTGCGCCGCCGCTACGAACAGGAGTTCGGCGAGGAGTTCACCTCGCTTCGCAGGAAGCGCATCATACCCTTTATCTATTGACCCATGTCCGCACTTTTCACCCCTTACCAACTGGGCCCCGTGACGCTGCGCAACCGCACGATCCGTTAGGCGGCCTTCGAGTCGATGGGCCGGGCGTTCGGTCCCACCGAACAGCTCAAGGAGTACCACGTCGCGGTGGCCCGCGGCGGCATCGGCATGACGACGCTGGCCTATGCCGCCGTCTCGCGCAGCGGCCTCTCGTTCGACAAACAGGCTCTGGCTGCGCCCGGCCATCGTGCCGGGGCTGCGCGACATCACCGACGCCGTCCACCGCGAAGGAGCCGCCGCGGCCATCCAGATCGGCCACTGCGGCAACATGACCCACTACTCCACCGCCGGACAGATTCCGATCGGCGCCTCGTCGGGTTTCAACCTGTACGCCTACACCCCGGTGCGGGGCATGCGGCGGAGCGAGATCGCAGAGGTGGCGCGCGACTTCGGCCGCGCCGTCCGCACGGCCCGCGACGCCGGGTTCGACTCGGTGGAGGTGCACGCCGGGCACGGCTACCTCATTTCGCAGTTCCTCTCGCCCTACACCAACCGCCGCCGCGACGAATACGGCGGATCGCTCGAAAACCGGATGCGCTTCATGCGCATGTGTCTGGAGGAAGCCGTCGGGGCGGCCCGGTCCTGCGGCATGGCCGTCACCGTCAAACACAACATGTACGACGGATTCCGGGGCGGAATCGAAATCCCCGAGAGCCTCGAAATCGCCCGCGAGATCGAACGCTTCGGCGTGGACGGCATCGTGCTCTCGGGCGGATTCGTTTCGAAGGCCCCGATGGCCGTCATGCGGGGGCTGATCCCGATTTACACGATGAGCTATTACTCGCCGTGGTGGCTCCGCTACTTCATCCGCTGGTGCGGCCCGTGGATGATCCGGCAATACCCGTTCGAGGAGTGCTACTTCCTGGAGGACGCCAAAAAGTTCCGCGCGGCGCTCAAATGCCCGCTCATCTACGTCGGAGGGCTCGTGAGCCGCGAAGGGATCGACCGCGCGCTCGACGCCGGGTTCGAGCTGGTGCAGATGGCCCGCGCGCTGGTGAACGACCCGGCCTTCGTGGAGAAGCTCCGCACGGGCGACGCCTCGACGCGCAGCGCCTGCGACCACCGCAACTACTGCATTGCCCGCATGTATTCCGTGGACATGAAGTGCTGCAAGCACTGCCCCGACCTGCCGCGGAAGATCGTCGAAGAACTCGAATGCCTGCCATGAACGCCCGACGCAACGACACGCGCCGGCGGCGCGGAGAGGTCGCGCCCGGCAGCGCCTGGGCCCTCGTGACGGGCGCCGGATCGGGCATCGGTCGCTGCTATGCCCTGCGGCTGGCGGCGGCGGGCTACGACCTCGTGCTGGCGGGCGACCGCCGCGAACCGCTGGAGGCCGTCCGGCGGGAGATCGGAACCACCGTCCGTGCCGCCGCCGAGGTCCGCATCGCGGAGATCGACCTGGCCCGGACCGGAGCCGCCGAAGAGCCTGCACGCATTCACCGAGCGGGAGGGAATCGCTGTTGACGTGCTCATCAACAACGCCGGAATCTTCTCGTTCCTCGACATCCTCCGCACGCCCGCCGAGCGCATCGAGCGGATCATCCTCCTGCACGACCTGACGAACACGCAGCTCTGCCGCCTCTACGCCGCCGACATGGCACGCCGCGGGCGGGGCGGGCACATCCTCAACATGTCCTCCTATTCGCTGTGGATGCCCTTCCCCGGGCTGTCGCTCTACAGCGCCTCGAAAGCCTACCTGCGCGCCTTCTCCGTGGCCTTCGCCAAGGAGGTCCGCGACGAAGGCATCCGCGTCACGGCGGTCTGCCCCCGCAGGCGTGGCCACCGACCTCTACGGACTGACACCCCGCTGGCAGCGCATCGGGCTCCGGCTCGGAGTGCTGATCTCGGCCGACTCCTGCGCCCGGCGGGGACTGCGCGCCCTGTGGCGGGGCCGCCGCACGATCGTCCCCGACTGGTGGAACCGCATCTGGATTCCCCTCTGCAAACTCCTGCCCATGCAGGCGATCCGTCTGCTGCGGCGTTTCACGATGCGGTTCCAGAGGTAGCCCGGACCGGCACGGCCCCGCCCGAAGGCCACACCTCCGGCCTGTCCTCCGCCCGTCCGGCCGACGCCCCGCAATGTCCGATCGACACCTCGCCTCCCCGTATATGCGGCAGGTGTTCCCTCCCGTATCACGACAGACGCCTCCCGCACCGCTTTCCGCATGCGCCCCGCGCCGGAAAAATGCGTCCTGCGCAGGCAGAATATCGTCCGCACAGAAAGATCGGAGCGCCAGAACGCAAAATTTCGTATCTTTGTGCCGCCGGACCCGACCGCTCCGGCTCCGGAAACCATGGAAAAGATCAAAAACGTAGTATTCGACCTCGGGGGCGTCCTCGTGGACCTCGACCTGAATCGCTGCATCGCGGCGTTCCGCACGCTCGGCATGGACGCCGTGGCGGAGCTCATCAACCCCTACTACCCCGCCGAGATGATCGGCCGCCTCGAACACGGCGACATCACCTTCCACGAGGCGTGCGAGGAGATGCGCCGCCTCTCGGGTACGCCCGACGTCCCGGACGAACGGATCGCGTGGGCCTACGGGGAGTTTCTGGTGACGATCCCCGTCGCGAAACTCCGCCAGATCGAGGCGCTCCGCCGCCGGGGTATCCGGACCTACGTGCTCTCGAACAATAACCCGGCCTCGATGGAGTTCGTCCGGCGCATGTTCACGGCCGACGGGCACGACATGGAGTACTATTTCGACGCCGTTTACCTCTCCTACCGGATGCACGAGCTGAAGCCCTCCGAGGCGATTTTCCGGAAAATGATCGCCGCGAGCGGTCTGGAACCCGCCGAAACGCTCTTCATCGACGACGGCAGCAGGAACGTCGATACGGCACAGGCGCTCGGCTTCTCGATCTACATGCCCGCCCCGCAGGAGGACTTCGGCCACCTGCTCGAATCGGTGGGACGAAGCTGAACCGGCACGTCCCGCCGCCCGCCGCACCGCATGAAACACGGAAAAAGCCTTTCAGAAATCTGAAAGGCTTTTTTCAGTAAAGTCGGGGTAACAGGATTCGAACCTGTGACCCCCTGCTCCCAAAGCAGGTGCGCTAACCGGACTGCGCTACACCCCGAATCGTCGGGCGGCATCCGCGGCGGCATACCGGAATATCCGCCCCGGGCCCGATGCCCGGCAAATAAAAAAAGCAGACCCCCTGCGGGCGGTCTGCCGATTTGTCGGGGAGACTGGATTCGAACCAGCGACCTCCAACTCCCGAAGCTTTCGGCGCGCTAACCGGACTGCGCTACACCCCGAACAAACGCCCTTATCGTTTTAAGAGCGCACAAAGATAAGCCTAAAATCCGAAAAGACAAAATAAATTCGCAAAAAAATAGCTTTTCGTCTCTCTCCGCCGGCAAGCGGTCCGGCAAAACCGCCGCGGCGCGGCGCGCCCGGATCGGAAAGGCCGGAGGCGGATCGGACGACGGCTCAGCGGGCATTCACAACCGGTTGTAATGGCAGCAGAGCAATTCGCCGTCGTCGTCGCGCAGATGCATCCCGCCGCCCCGGCAGAAGCGGAAAACCCCGCAGCCGGCACACACGCCGCGGCGCATCCACTCCCGGTCGCGGAAGCGTTCGAAACGCGACTGCCACACCTCCCAGAAGCGGTCGCGGTAGATATTGCCCTGATGGAAATTCGCACGGATCGACGTGCAGCCCGAAATCGAGCCGTCCACCCGCACCGAAGCCACGGAGACCCCGGCGGCGCATTGGTAGAAATAGTCGCGCACCTCCGCCTCGTACCCTCCCAGAAAGCCCTCGCAGGCATAGCTGGCGTCGATGCGCCCTTCGCGGCGCGTACGGCGGATGAAGTCGAGCAGCGTGCGGAAACCGGCATCGGTCAGGCGGAGTGGGCAGCGTCGCCAAAACGTTCCTTGCCAAAGGGTATCGCGTGATCGGTCTGCACTACGGTTATTCGGGTCTTTTCAATCCCTCGCCCCGCTACGAAGACCTGACTTTCACGCAGGCCGACTACATCTTCAATCAGGGCGGTTCGTACCTCACGATGAGCCGTTTCAAACCGACCGACAAGGATTTCGAGGAGAATTTCAACCTCAATTTCTTCACCGAGAACAACGTGAAACTGCTCGTGACGGTCGGCGGCGACGACACGGCCTCGACGGCCAACCGCATCGCCAAGTTCCTCGAGGCGAAGAAATACCCCATCGCCAACATCCACGTGCCGAAGACCATCGACAACGACCTGCCGCTGCCGGCCGGCACGCCGACGTTCGGCTACCAGTCGGCCAAGGAGGGCGGAACGGTCATCGGCCGCGCCGTCTACAACGACGCACGCACGTCGGCCAACTGGTTCGTCGTAGCGGCCATGGGCCGTTCGGCGGGGCACCTCGCCTTCGGCATCGGCTCGGCCTGCCACTACCCGATGATCGTCATTCCCGAAATGTTCGACAAGACGGAGATCACCGTCGAGAAGATCGTGAACCTGGTCATCTCGTCGATCATCAAGCGCAAGATCATGGGCATCGACTACGGCGTGGCCATGATCTCGGAAGGTGTGTTCCACGCCCTGAGCGATGAAGAGATCAAGAAATCGGGCATCCATTTCTCCTACGACGAGCACGGACATCCCGAACTGGGCAAAGTATCGAAGGCGCATATCTTCAACGAGATGCTGGAAAACAAGCTCAAAGAACTGAAAATCAAGGTAAAGTCGCGTCCCGTAGAGATCGGTTACGAAGTACGCTGCCAGACTCCGATCGCCTACGATCTGGTCTACTGCTCGGAGTTGGGCATGGGCGTCTACAAACTCTTCTCGGAGGGCAAGACGGGCTGCATGGTCTACATCAGCCAGGACGGCTTCGTGTCGCCGCTCTATCTCAAAGACTTGCAGGATCCCGCCACGGGCAAGATTCCGCCCCGTCTGGTCAATATCGACTCGGACAAGATCCAGCAGGTAATCGACAACCATGCGTCCCGGTCCCGAAAGGACGGCCCGCATCAGCTCAGAAACTCCACGAACACGTTCGTATAGCTCTCGCCGATGCGCAGCGTCAGTCGAATCTCTGCCCCGGATAGGGCCAGTCGGTCAGCGCGAAGACCAGTTTCCGGCCCCGCTTCTCGCATCCGATCTGTCCCTCCCCGTCGAGAACGAACTCGAAATCCTCGGTCGGCAACGTATAGACCACCTCCTGCCCGAGGTGGTCGTAATTTTCGATCGTCAGCACCGTATCGCCCCACTCGGGAAGCCCGTGCCGCTGCGGCTGCGCCGTGACGAACTTGACGACGGCCCCCTTGGAGCCGTTCTCCCCGTCGGGCAGGGACGAAACGACGTAGAACTTGAGCAGGTTCGCACCGCTGCCGTCCAACGGCAACGCCACGCACTGCGACGGGAACTGCATCGCGGCGGCGGAACAGACTGCCGCATAACCCTGTCCCGGCGATACGGCGGCTTCCGGAACCG
>VOFF01000564.1_pt1 | contig 13752 bp, 14 predicted proteins | sample 5384061 | NCBI WGS metagenome assembly VOFF01 (sample SAMN12384725, study PRJNA508395) | human gut metagenome | isolation source: healthy gut E | host: Homo sapiens
CCGTGCATTCGCTGACGGCGTCATTCCCCTCGGAACCGGCATGACGGAGCTGACCGTGACTGTCCGCCTGACCGGCGAAGCGCGGTATCCGTTCCAGTTCCTGTCGGCCAGGGATGGATAACCAGAGCGGGATTTTCGGCGGCTTCCTTGATGGTCAGCTGCAAAGCTGCTTGATCTGCTGTAGGGGCTGACGACTCTGTCGGCCCGATAAATGTTGCGAATTTGCCGTGAATTTTCGTGAAAGCGCTGCGTTCTGCGGGCGGACAGAGTCGTCCGCCCCTACGCCCAAATTGGTAAGCACTTTCAAGAAATAGGTTGACAAATGTAGCCTTGCGTGCTATGATGGGTCTACAAAAGTAAACCAAGGAGGGATATCCTGTGCAATTATGCCAAAGCGAATGGACCGTGCTGCAAAGCCTGTGGGAGCGGCAGCCGCAGACGCTCATGCAGCTGGTGGAGGATTTGAAGCTCCGCGCCGGATGGTCGGCCAGCACGAGTAAGACCATGGCCGCCCGCATGACGGAAAAGGGCCTTCTGCGCTACGAGGGCAAGCCCCGGCGCTATTACCCGAACGTCACCCGCGAGGAAGCCGGGCTGGAGGAAACCGAGCAGCTGCTTTCCCGCGCGTTCGGCGGGAAGCTCGGCCTGCTGGTCAGCAATTTCGCTGACCACGGAAAAATCGGAAAGGATGAACTTGAAGAACTCTATGCCATTCTGGACAGGGCTGCGGGCCGCGAAGACTAGGGGAGGGGAGTCATGCTGGAAATTCTCATTTCATCGACTGTTCTGATCCTTGCGCTGACCGCGCTTCGATTTTTCCTGCGCGGGAAACTCAATCCGCGCCTGCAATACACGCTCTGGCTGCTCGCCGCGCTGCGGCTCCTGCTGCCGGTCTCGCTGGTCAGAAGCCCGGTCAGCGTGATGAACGCCGTCCCGGACGTGCCCGCCGCCGTGCAGCGGCTGACTGCTCCGGAAGACCGCCGCGCCCCGCAGACGGACAATACGCAATCCCCGGTGCAGACTGCCTCTGAGACGGAGACTGCGCCCAAAGAGGCGCAGATGCAGCTGACGGGCAGCACGATTTTGAAACTCGTCTGGCTGACTGGCGCGGCAGCGATGGCGCTGGCCGTTCTGGCGCAGAATCTGCTGTTTCTCCGGAGACTGAAAAGAATCCGGCGGCCGTTTGCCTGCCCGGAAAGCCCGGTTCCGGTCTGGGTGGCGTCCGGGCTGCCGTCGCCGTGCCTCGCGGGGCTGTTCAGGCCTGAAATTTATCTCACGTCCGAAGCGGCGCAGGACCCGGAGACACGCCAATTCGTCCTTCGTCACGAGCTGGCGCATTATCACGCGCGGGATCAGCTCTGGAGCCTCCTGCGCCTCATCTGCCAGTGCCTGTACTGGTTCGACCCCTTCGTGTGGCTTGCCGCGGCGCTTTCCCAGCGCGACTGCGAGCTGGCCTGCGACGAGCGGGTGCTGAAAGACCTCGACCCCGGCAGCCGGGTAAGCTATGGCCGCGCGCTGCTCAGCCTTGTCGCGCCGAAGCGGGCGCGGGGCCAGCTGCTGTCCTGCGCGACGACGATGCAGCTGGGCCGAAAGAGCCTCAGAGAGCGCATCACGCTTATCGCGAAAAAGCCGAAAATGGCGGCGTATACCCTCGTTTTTGTGCTGGTCTTAAGTCTTGTTCTGACGGCCTGCACGTTTACCGGCGCGCCCGTGCAGCCGGAGCCGGAACCTGTACCGGAACCCGTACAGACAAAACCGGAGCCGGTACAGCCGGAGGAACCGCCGGCTGATACAGAAGCGCCCCAGCCCGTCGAGGATGACCCGGAGGCAGACTTCCAGATGGCGTTCCCGATGCTGAATTACGCGTCGTTCCAGCGCTATCTGGACGAGCACCCGGAGACGCTGGACAGCGGCTGGGAGCATATCCGCATCAACGAAGCGGGCTTCGACGACGCGGGCACGAGCATCGAGACGCAGCAGGGCGATCAGGTGCTGGCCGTCGATGCGGAATACGGCATTGTGCTCGTGCGCATCACCGGCGACGGCTATCGCGGCGTGCTGGCAATCTGCCGTTATCCGGAGCTTCTGCGGCTGGAAATGGCCTCGACCTATGGCACGGAAGGGGAATTGGCGGGCAAGATCGCATCCGACCACGGCGGCATCCTCGCCATGAACGCCAACGGCTTCCAGGACCCCAACGGCAAGGGCAACGGCGGCCAGCTTGCAGGCTGGTGCATGGCGCAGGGTGAAGAACACGGCTATCACTTCGGCGGCGACGTCTACCAGCGCGTCGAGCTGAGCGAAAACGGCCTCGACTGCCGCATCGTGCCCGCGTCCGACCCGGTCGACGAGGGGACGTATAATGCCGCCGAATTCACGCCTGCACTGATCAAAGACGGCGAAAAAATTGAGGATTCCTTCTGGACGGGCGAACAGCCGCGCGCGTGCTTCGGCACCGGCGATCAGGGCGTTTATATGCTCATCATCGAGGGCCGCTACCCCGGCGAGGGCATCCGGGGCACGAGCGTCAACACGTGCTCGGACATCCTGCTGGCCTACGGCTGCCGGAATGCGTTAAACATGGACGGCGGCTCAAGCGCGATCTTGTGGTACGACGGCGAATACGTCACGCAGTCGTCGTCCTCGTTCCTGCGCTACACCGGCGGCCGCCCGCTGCCGAACGCGTGGGTCTACGGATGAATTTTCATGTTGACAATCGCAGGAAATGTGGTAAAATATCTGCGATATTGGAAAACCGCGTTGAAAAACCGAGCGTTCCGGTGCAGCTTTCAGAGAGAAGGGGACGGTGAAAGCCCTTCAGCAAGCCTGTTCGCAGCCAGTTTGGAGCGGCCGCGCGAAAGCGCGGCGGGTGCTTCCCGATACAGGAGCGCCGAGATGTGCGCAAGCACAATCAGGGTGGTACCGCGACTGACCTCGCCCCAATGACCAAAACCCTCTCAGTCACCTGTGGTGACAGCTCTCCCGGAGGGAGAGCCAAGTGCCCTCTCAGTCGCCTGCGGCGACAGCTCTCCCATAGGGAGAGCCAAGGGCCGTCTCCGGCACCGTGTATCGTTTAATTTTTAATGTATATAGAAGGAGTTATTCATCATGGCACACAAGGCATACGGTCTCAATGAGCTGCGCGAGATGTACCTGAAGTTCTTTGAAACGAAGGGCCATCTGCGTCTGCCGAGCTTTTCTCTCGTTCCGCAGAACGACAAATCCATCCTGCTGATCAACGCGGGCATGACTCCCATGAAGCCGTGGTTCACCGGCGAGGAAGAGCCCCCGCGCCACCGCGTCACCACCTGTCAGAAGTGCATCCGCACCGGCGACATTGAAAACGTCGGCCATACGGCCCGCCACGGCACGTATTTTGAGATGCTGGGCAACTTCTCCTTCGGCGATTACTTCAAGAAGGAGGCCATTCCCTGGGCATGGGAATTCCTGACCAGCCCCGAGTGGGTCGGCCTTGAGCCGGACCGCCTCTATCCGTCCGTCTTCGCGGGCAACGAGACGACCCCCGCAGATGACGAGGCCTTCGCCATCTGGCGCGACGTGATCGGCATCCCCGAAAACCGCATCTTCCGCTTCGGCAAGGAGGATAACTTCTGGGAGCATGGCTCCGGCCCGTGCGGCCCGTGCTCGGAAATTTACTATGACCGCGGCGAGCAGTACGGCTGCGGCAAGCCCGGCTGCACCGTCGGCTGCGACTGTGACCGCTATGTCGAGGTCTGGAACATCGTCTTCTCCCAGTTCAATAACGACGGCCACGGCAATTATACCGAACTCAAGCAGAAGAACATCGACACCGGCATGGGCCTCGAGCGCCTTGCCTGCGTGTGTCAGAACGTCGCGTCCCTGTTCGACGTCGACACTGTCATGAACATCACGAATAAAGTCTCCGAGATCACCGGCGCACACTATGAGGAGTCCGACAAGACTGACGTGTCCCTGCGCGTCATCACCGACCATATCCGTTCGTCGACCTTCATGATCTGCGACGGCATTCTCCCCTCCAACGAGGGCCGGGGCTACGTCCTGCGCCGCCTGCTGCGCCGCGCCGCGCGTCACGGCAAGCTGCTGGGCGTGAACGAACCGTTCCTCTATCAGGTCGTGGACACCGTCGTCCATGAAAACGAGTGCCAGTACCCCCGAGCTGCGCGAAAAGCAGTCCTATATCACCCGCGTCATCCGCACCGAGGAAGAAAACTTCGCCAAGACCATCGATGGCGGCATGAAGATCTTCTCCGAAATGCTCGAGAGCCACAAGGTAAACGGCGAGACGACCTTCTCCGGCGCGGACGCGTTCAAGCTCTATGACACCTACGGCTTCCCCATCGACCTGACCAACGAAATGGTCGCCGAAGAGGGCATGCAGGTCGATGAAGCGGCCTTCAAGCAGCTCATGCAGGAGCAGAAGGTCCGCGCACGCGAGGCGCGCAAGGCGCTCGGCGACCTCGGCTGGGCCGGCGTTGAATTCGGCAAGGAGATCCCCGCCACGACCTTCATCGGCTATACCAACATGGAAGCCGAGGGCAAGATCGTCGCCATCGTCGCCGACGAAGAGCTTCAGGGTGCGATCACGTCCGGCACGGATGCAATTCTTGTCCTCGACCAGACCCCGTTCTACGCCGAAATGGGTGGCCAGGTCGCCGACCATGGCACCATTCACACCGAAACCGCCGAATTCGCCGTCACCGACGTGCAGAAGAACAAGGGCGGCAAGTTCATGCACTACGGCAAGCTCGTCTCCGGCTCTCTGGCCGTCGGCGATACCGTGACCGCGTCCATCGATGCCGCCCGCCGCAAGGCCATCATGCGCGCCCACTCCGCAACGCATCTGCTGGACTATGCTCTGCGCACGGTTCTCGGCGACCATGCCCATCAGGCAGGCTCCCTTGTCGAGCCGGACCGCCTGCGCTACGACTTTACGCACTTCTCCGCCGTCACCGCAGACGAGCTGGTCAAGATCAGCCGCCTTGTCAGTGAGCTTGTGCTGGACGGCATATCTGTCGAGACGAAGGAAATGCCCATCGCGGAGGCGAAGAAGCTCGGCGCGATCGCCCTGTTCGGCGAAAAGTACGGCGATGTCGTGCGCGTCGTGAACATGGGCGGCAAGTCCGTTGAGCTTTGCGGCGGCACCCATGTCGATAACACCGCCAAGGTCGGCCCGTTCCGCATCACGAGCGAATCCTCTGTTGCCTCCGGCGTGCGCCGCATCGAGGCCGTCACGGGCGAAGCGTTCCTGAATCTCGTCGATGAGATGAATATGCGCCTGGTCAAGGCTGCCGAGCTGCTGAAGACCACGCCGATGGAGCTGATCAACAAGGCCCAGAGCAGCATGAACGAGATCCGTGAGCTGCACCAGACCATCGAGCGCATGAAGGACAAGCTCTTCGCAGGCGATGTGGACAGCCTCATGTTCTCCGCCAAGGACGTAAACGGCCTCAAGGTCGTCACGGCCAGCCGCGAGAACACCGACGCGAACGACCTGCGTAAGCTCGGCGATTTCCTGCGCGACAAGAACCCGAACACCGTCGCGGCTCTCGGCGCTGTCAACGGCGAAAAGGTCACGCTGCTGGCCGTCTGCGGCAAAAACGCCGTCGCACGCGGCATCAAGGCGGGCGATATCATCAAGAATATTGCGCCCATCGTCGGCGGCAAGGGCGGCGGCAAGCCGGATTCCGCCATGGGCGGCGGCACGAACGCCCTCAAGCTCGACGACGCGCTGGCGGCTGTCGACGATTACGTCGCGGCCAATGTCAAGGACTAAGGAGGAAGCACCATGTCTGATTGCCTGTTCTGCAAAATCATCGCGGGTGAGATCCCGTCCGCAAAGGTCTACGAGGACGACCTCTGCTATGCCTTCAAGGACATCAGCCCCTGCCCCCCACACATTTCCTCGTCGTCCCGAAGCAGCATTTTGCCTCCGCTGCCGAGGTCACGCCGGAAAATGAGGCTGTGATCGGTCATATCTACACGGTCATCGCGAAGCTCGCGAAGGAGCAGGGCTTTGCCGACGGCTACCGTGTGGTAACGAACGTCGGCGAGCTGGCCGGGCAGACCGTCCATCACATCCACTTCCACGTGCTCTCCGGCAAGCAGCTGGGCAGCTTTAACTGAGGTTCCAATATTTTTACAATTTTCCCTGCCATGCCGCCCGCATGGCGGGGAATCTGTTATTTTCCCATCAAAAACGCACGGAAGGACTTGAAAAAGGCTGTAGTGTATGCTATCATTGGTATATATGCCAGCGGAGTCATCCCTCATTCCCTCCGGCTATGGCATTGGAAACGTTTTAACCCTCTCTCCTTCAAGCAAGCAAATCCGGGCTTCCCTGCTTCGACCGGGAAGCCCAACCCCTCTGTGACAATTGCATCGTATTTGGCCCACACCTCCTGCCCCTTACCAGCCATAGTTTTTTATTTTATCTTCTAAATCGAACAAATTTTCTAATAATGCTTGCATTGGATCCGCCTTCGGTGGTATGATAGAGACAGAACCTGAAGGGAGGCGGAACGGGTGTATCTGGCGATCGATCTGAAATCCTTTTATGCGTCGGTGGAATGTGCGGCGCGGGGGCTTGACCCGTTGAAAACAAATCTCGTTGTGGCGGACGCGGCGCGGACGGAGAAAACGATCTGCCTGGCCGTCTCGCCGTCCTTAAAGGCGTATGGCATCGCGGGCCGGGCGCGGCTGTTCGAGGTGGTGCAGCGCGTCGAACAGGTAAACGCCATGCGGCGGCAGCATGCGCCGGGCCGACAGCTGCGCGGCCAGAGCGAAAACGCGGACACGCTTGCCGCGCACCCGGAGCTGGCGCTCTCCTTCATCACCGCGCCGCCGCAGATGGCGAACTATATACGTGTCTCCACGCAGATCTATCAGATCTACCTCAAATATTTCGCGCCGGAGGACATTCACGTCTATTCCATCGACGAGGTCTTCATCGACGCATCGCCGTATCTGCGCACCTACGGCCAGACGCCGCAGGAGCTGGCGCGGACGGTCATTCTGGACGTGCTGCGCACGACCGGCATCACCGCGACCGCCGGGATCGGCACGAATCTGTATCTGACGAAGGTCGCCATGGATATCGGGGCCAAGCACGTGGCGCCGGATGAAAGCGGCGTGCGCATTGCCTGCCTCACCGAGCGCAGCTACCGCGAAACGCTCTGGACGCACCGGCCGCTGACGGATTTCTGGCGCGTCGGACGCGGGATCGCGAAAAAGCTTGAGGAAAAGGGCCTGTTCACGATGGGCGATATCGCCCGCTGTTCGCTCGGCAGGCCGGATGAATTTTACAACGAGGAGCTGCTGTACCGGATGTTCGGTGTGAACGCGGAGCTGCTGATCGACCACGCATGGGGCTGCGAGCCGTGCACGCTTGCGGACATCAAGGCCTACCGGCCCCAGACGCACAGCGTCAGCTCCGGTCAGGTGCTGCAATGCCCGTATCCGTTTGAAAAGGCGCGGCTCGTCGCGCGGGAGATGGCGGACGCGCTGGCGCTGGAGCTGGCCCGGAAGGGGCTTGTGACCGATCAGATGGTCCTGACCGTCGGCTATGACCGTGAAAGCTTGACAGACCCGTCCTGTCCGCCGTATCACGGCCCAGTCACAGTCGACCATTACGGGCGGCGCGTCCCGAAAGCCGCGCACGGGTCAGAAACGCTCCGGGCGCCGACCGCCTCCTCCAGAGAGCTCCTGCAGGCGCTGACGGTGCTGTTTGACCGGATCGTGGACCGCGGGCTGCTCGTGCGCCGGATGTATGTCGTCGCGAACCATGTGCAGCGGGAGCGGGACGTGCAGGCCGAGCCGGAATACGTTCAGCTCGATCTGTTTGCCGACGAAGCGGCGCTCACGGCTCGGCGCGAGGAACAGTCCGCGCGTGCGCGCGAACGGCGGATGCAGGACGCCGTGCTGGCCATCCGCGAAAAATACGGCAAAAACGCCATCCTGAAGGCCATGAGTCTCCGCGACGGCGCAACTGCCCGCCAGAGAAATGAGCAGATCGGCGGACATAAGGCGTGAAAAGCGTCTGCAGGCGAAATGCAGCGCAGACAGAAAATCCCCGTGCCGCAGTGCTGCGGCACGGGGCATTTTCATAGGGGCTGGGATTTACTTCTTGACGAAGGACAGGCAGTCCGTGCACTGATCAACCGTCGGATCGGCTTCATGGGTTCCAATACAAACCTTATCGAGGGTACAGTAATCCTCGCAGCCGCAGTGGTTGTTGCACTGGCTCACGTGGCACTCGATTGCGTGGTTGGCCTTTTCGTTTGCAAAGCTCATACAAAACTTCCTCCTTTTTTAAGGTACGGACTTAGTATGTGCGCAAACGGCCTGTTCATGCTGGAAAATTTTTTATCTGCGGCCACCGCCGAACCCGCCTCGACCTCCTCCGAAACCTCCGCGGCCTCCGCCAAAGCCGCCTCGGCTGCCGCCGCCGGGTCTGGGGCCGCCGCCGAAACCGCCGGGTCTGGGGCCAGGCCCCGGGCCGGGGCCGTGGTGGTGATGATGGTTCGAGAACAGTGAGCCCAAAAACAGGCCCGACCAGAAGCCTCCGCCTCCGCCGCCTCTGCGGCCGGAGCCGAAAATGGCCTTGATGATCCAGAAAATGACCAGAATCGTGATAATTGTACCGATCATGCTTTTCCTCCTGCCACGTCCGGTGTCCTGCGCGGGCGTATACTCCATATCCGCGGCACCGTTCAGACTGGTCTGGCACCAGTTGTACAAATCTTTGTACATATCACTCGCCGCGTCGTCTGCATCGCCGTCCAGAATGGCGGCAAAGCCGTCCTGAAAGATCGACTCCAGCTTGCTGTCGGTATAATCCGCGACATACGAGCCAGTCGTCACGTACCACTGCTCTGTGCTGGTATCAATGGCAAAGAGCATATCATACTCGCTCAGTCCCATTGAATCAAACGCGCTGTTCGTGCAGCTTTCCAGCGTTTTTCCGCCGGTGCCGTCCGTCGTCAGAATGGCGATATGGCTGCCGGTTTTGCGGTAGATCTTGTCGTTATAGTCCCGAATGGCTTTTTCGCCGCTGCGCGTAAACAGTCCTGCGTCGTCGCGGATATACTTGTCGGAGATCGTCTCGTCTCCCGCTGTATTGGATGTCTGCTCTTCCGCAGGCGTCTGGGAGATAGTCTGCTCCGGCACGGCTGTCTGCGCTGCCTCAACCGGTTTGTCACTTTTGAGCACCGGGGACAGCCCGATGAAGAGCGCTGCGGCGATCATCAATACCGTAAAGATGACCGCAACGCTCGTTTTTTGAAAGAATTTCATGCTTGCTCCTTCTAAAGTGTCAGCTGCGCGGCTGCAGAAGCTTCTGCTTCAGCTCGCCCTCCAGCCTGCGAAGCTCAGCCTCGGCCTCCTGCCGCTTTTTCGCGCCGTCGGTCTGGATCTGCAGGACTTCGTCGAGCGTGGAGATCAGCTGCTCGTTGGTGTGCTTGAGCGTTTCCATGTCGACGATGCCGCGCTCGGATTCCTTCGCCGTCTCGACGGAGGCCATATGCAGCATATCGGCGTTCTTCTGCAGCAGCGCGTTCGTCATGTCCGTGACCTGCCGCTGGGCCTCCATGGCGCGGCGGGAATTTTCGATGCCGAGCGTCAGCACCATCTGGTTCTTCCACAGCGGGATGGTGTTGAGCACGGAGGTCTGGATCTTTTCGACAAGCGCGGTGTCGTTGTTCTGGATCATGCGGATCTGCGGCGCGGTCTGCAGCGAGATCATGCGCGTCAGCTCCAGATCGTGGAGCTTCTTTTCGAACCGGACGCATTTGTTTTCAAAATCATTGGCCGCCTGCGCATCCTCCGGCAGATTCGAAGCCTCGGCCTTTGCGCGCAGCTCATGCAGCGTGGTGCTGCGGGCCTCGGCCAGCTTCTGCTTACCGGCCAGAATATACATGGTCAGCTCCTTGAAGTACTGCAGGTTCCGCTCGTACATCTGATCCATCACGGCTACGTCCTTCAGCAGCGTGATCTTGTGCTTTTCCAGCTCGCCGGAGATGCGGTCGACATTGACCTCCGCCGTCGCGAAGCGGCTCTTCATCTCCTCGGCGTTGATCTTTGCCTTGCGGAACAGGCCCGCGATGCCCTTCTTTTCCGGCTCGTCCATCGTCTTGAGCTCGACGAGCAGGCCGGAGAGCATATCGCCGATCTCGCCCAGATCGCCGGTCTTGACCTTGGCCAACGCCGTGTCGGAGAAATCTGCGATGTTCTTCTGTGCGGAAGCGCCGTATTCGAGGATCTGCTGCGCGTTTTCCAGATCGATCTGCTTCGAGAAGGCCAGCACGGCCTGCTGCTCTTGCTCGGAGAGCGCGGAAAGATCGGGGCCTGCCTCCGGCGCGGCCTGTGCTTTTGTGATGAGATCTGCTTCCTGTTTGACCTCCGGCTGCGGCTGCGCGTTCAGATCCGGCGTCAGGGTGAGCTGGGGAATGTATTCGTCCATAATCTGTTCCTCCTGTATCTATTTGTACCGTTTATGCAAAATCCTTTTTGTTCGTCAGCCCTTCGCTGGCCATCATTTGCTCCATCACGCGGATATCGGCGGTGATGTCGACGACGTCGGCCTCAAACAGCGCGTCGAGCTGCCGCTGGAAGGCGATAATGACCTTGTCGAGCAGGTCTTCGATCTTCTGCATCCCCTCGGTGATGTTTTCCGTTTTGAGACTCTGGTTCTGCAGCGTGACGTACTGCTCCATAAGCTTGATCGTGGTCGGCAGATAATAGTTGAGGAACTGCCGGATCTGACTGAGCTTTTTCGGGTTTTTCCGGACGCAGTCGAAGATCTGCGCCGTCAGCCGCTCGATGAGATCGATCTGGGCGCTTATGCGCTCGTCAGGGATCTCGTCGTTCAGACGGCGGATATCGGCGATGGCGCGCTTGCCCTGATAGATGACCGACTGCAGCTCCGGCGGGAGCTTTTCCTCCGGCTCTGGCTCCGGCTGCGGTTCAGGCTTCTTTTCCGCCTGCTTCGGCTGGGGCTGCTCCGGCGCGGCAGCCTTCGGCGGCTCGTCCGTCTTTTTGCCGGGCAGCACAATGCGCAAAATCGCATACACGATCGCCGACACGACCGCGCAGGAAAGAATCCCCCGGAAGGTGTTCAGCTTGCCGGCGTACAGCAGCCATACGATGCCAATGGCATAAATCGGAAGCGCGGAGCGCTTCTTTTTTGCGTTCTGTTTCTCTTTCTGTTCGTCCATGGTATTCCTTTCTCCGCAAGGCGAAGCATTTTTCTGGATATTTCCTCAAACTAATAGTAGTACAAACGTTGCAGAAAGTCAACTGCCGGACCGGATTGACACGGACTGCGGCGCACAGTATAATAGAGTGCGGAAGGAACCGGCTGCGCGGGAGAAGCTGCGGAAGCATCCTTGAGGAACCGGCTCCCTGCCGCATATCCATACCTATGCCGGCAGCCGGAAGGCGGTGCGCGGCTTTATTTTATGTAATGGAGGCATTCCTATGATCCGTGTATCCCCTTCGATTCTGGCGGCAGATTTTGCAAATCTGGAACGCGAGATCGGTACGATCAAACAGGCTGGCGCCGAGTATGTACATATTGACGTTATGGACGGCCTGTTTGTTCCCAATATTTCAATCGGACTGCCCGTTTTGTCCTGCATCCGCAAGGTGACGGATCTGACGCTCGACGTGCATCTGATGATCGACCGCCCCGTGCGCTATGCCGAGCGCTTTTGTCAGGCTGGCGCGGACATCGTGACCGTCCATGTCGAGGCTGACACGCAGGAAAACACACTTGAGGCGCTCCGCATCATCCGCGCCTGCGGCAAAAAGCCCGCGATCTTGTTACGGAAGGAGACTGCACATGGATGAGCGGAGGCCTGACAAGGCCGCGTTTTCCAAAAAGGATTGCTGTGCTGCCGGAGCGCTGAATAGGGGATCTTGACCTAACAATGGTGCGCAATGTTACGGAACGCTGGAAGCGGATGGGCCTGGGATCCCTGTACCGAGAAGCGGATGGGATCCCGGAGAGCTGGCCGTTCAACACCGAACGGACAGGAGACGTATTTTCACACGAAGCAGATCTGCCCGCGCGTGGAGCGGATCCTGGAAAGCAAGGAGCGCGTCTCGCTCGAAGAACTCGCCGCGGAGCTGGCCGGGCAGAAGCAGGCGTCTGCTGCGCGGCGGACACTGGTTCTGGAAACAAAATACGGCTCGAAAACCTATTCCCTCGACGAGCTTTTGCACCTGTATCTGACCGAGGGCGAACACAAAACCGATATTCTGGAGCATCTGAAGGAGGAAGCATTATGAACGAACACATTGATATGAAAATTTCCGGCTCGAGCACCATGCCGGGCGGCGAATACGGCAGAGTCTCGATCAGCGGGGCAGGGAAGGTGCAGGGCAGCCTCAAATGTGAGGAACTGCACTGCTCCGGTGCGGCGAAGGTCCATGGCGACGTGGACTGCGCAGGCGAGCTGCGCACGAGCGGCGCGGCCAAGGTGGCAGGAAGCGTCCGCTGCGGCACGCTGACGGCCTCGGGCGCATTTTCCGCGCAGACGGTACAGGTAGAGGGGCTCGCATCCGTCTCCGGTTCTTTACGGACAGAGCAGGCGTTTACGGCGGACGAACTCCGCGCGTCCGGCTCTCTGGAGGCCGGCAGCGTCCACTGCCGGGCGCTCCGTTCCTCCGGCGCGTGCCGGGTCAGCGGAGACGTCGAGGCAGAGACGGCGGTCTTGAGCGGTGCAGTAGAGATCGGCGGACTTCTGAACGCGGAGACGGTCGAGATCTCGGCCAACCGCGCGGTGCACATCAGTGCCATCGGCGGCGGAACTATCCGCGTCCTGCAGAAGGACACGGCAACGGTCCTCGGTATCTTCCACACAAGCCCCGGCTGTGCGCGCATCGGCTCGATCGAGGGCGATAACATTGAGCTTGAGAATGTCGAAGCCGAGATCGTCCGCGGCAAATACGTCCGCATCGGGCACGGCTGCCGGATCGGAACGGTCGAATACGGCGAAAATCTGGAGGCCGAGCCCGGCACCGTCAGACAAAGCACGCAGACCGGCACAAAATAAGTGTCGATTCTGCGCCAAATTGTAAATATTTCTTAACTTTCTGGGAAAAGGTTTGATTCCTGCGGCGATGTGTGATAGAATGCACCCGTATGTGATTTTTATTGTTACTGGAGAGATTCGATGTCACAGGTCAAACTGTTCAGCTCGACCGGCACACGCGTGGCCATGCGTTCCGGCAAGCCGAAAAAGCAGAAGGTCAAAAAGCCCCTGAAGACGCTTGCCATCTGGCTGCTCGTCATTCTCTGCCTGGAGGCGCTGTACTTCTTCTGCGTGTATACGAACAACAGCTTCGTCAAAAAATGGCGGACGATTTATATCAACACCGCGATGGACACCATGCGCCACCAGTGGCTGGCGACCTATTTTATCCCCAAGGATGTCATTGACGAGGTTCGGTACGAATACGGTCTGGTCAGGGCTGCGACGGTCGGCAAGGAATCCAACGCCAACTGGGGCAAGAAGGACGACACGCCCGCCGGCACGGACACGTCCGCAGCGGACGACAACGTCACGCACATCAATCCGAACATCACGCACGAGTCGGAGCAGACGGAAGACAATACCCCGACGGCAGAAGAGCTGGAAAAGCAGGCGCAGGAGAATTTCTACCCGTCTTCTGGGAGCTGGACCGCACGTCCATGGAGGCGTATCTGGCCGAAACACCCTGACAGCCGCAGCGAACGGCTGGGACCAGATT
>VOFF01001003.1_pt1 | contig 13707 bp, 16 predicted proteins | sample 5384061 | NCBI WGS metagenome assembly VOFF01 (sample SAMN12384725, study PRJNA508395) | human gut metagenome | isolation source: healthy gut E | host: Homo sapiens
AAGATGGCGTGGCCGCCGGCCGGACGCTGGTACGGCACGCCGTACTCGTCGAGCAGGTCGCCCAGCAGCTTCACCTGCCGGATGCGGGCGTCGAGCTGTCCGAACTCCGTGTTTTCGTCCAGTCCCACGGCCAGCGCGTCCATGTCGCGGCCCGACATGCCGCCGTAGGTGACATAGCCTTCGAACATGATGCAGAAGGACATGGCCTTGCGGAACAGCTCCTCGGAACGCATCGCCACGAAGCCTCCCATGTTCACCACGCCGTCCTTCTTGGCCGAGATGGTCATGATGTCGGCGTAGTGGTAAATTTCGCGGACGATCTCCTTGATCGTCTTGTCGGCGTAGCCCTCCTCGCGGGTCTTGATGAAGTAGGCGTTCTCGGCGAAGCGGGCCGAGTCGATGAGCAGGGGCACGCCGTAACGGCGGCACACCTCGGCCGTCTCGCGGATGTTGCGCATCGACACGGGCTGTCCTCCGGCCGTGTTGTTGGTGATCGTCAGCACGACGCACGGAACCTTCTCGCGGGGATTCTCGCGCAGCACCTTTTCGAGCTTGGCGGTGTCCATCTCGCCCTTGAAGGGGATTTCGAGCTGCGTGTCGGCCGCGGCGTCGATCGTGCAGTCCACGGCGTGACAGCGGCGGTATTCGATATGTCCCTTCGTGGTGTCGAAATGGGAGTTGCCCGGCACGATGTCGCCCTCGCGGAGCAGCGCCGAGAAGATGACGTTCTCCGCGGCGCGCCCCTGATGCGTGGGCAGGAAGAAAGGCATGCCGAAGAGCCGGGAGATGGTCTCCCTGAGCCGGAAGTAGGAGGAGGCTCCGGCGTAGCTCTCGTCGCCGGTCATCAAGGCGGCCCACTGGCGGTCCGACATCGAGCCGGTTCCCGAATCGGTCAGCAGGTCGATCGTCACCTGGTCCGAACGCAGCTTGAAGAGGTTGTAGTGCGCCTGGCGAATCCACGTCTCGCGCTCGGCGCGGGTCGAGGTCCGGATCGCCTCGGTCATCTTGATCCTGTAAGGTTCGCAATAGGGTAGTTCCATATCGGAAAGTTTTTTAGGTTATGGATTTGTGGTTTTACCCTCAAAAATACGAAAAATTTTCGAAAAAACGCCTGTCGCGGCTTTTAATTCGTTGCCGTCCCGCGGTTCCGCTTCGGATCGCCGGGCATCCCCGGTTTCGCCCCTGCGCCGGGTCGCCGTCCCGTTCTGCCGTGTCGCCCCGCCGCGCCGGTCCTCCGCGCTGCCGGGCCGAACGCGTTCCGGGACGCTCCGGAAACGGCCCGGCGATCGTTCGGTATGGGCGGGGTGGCGATCCGGGGGCGGAACGTCCGTTTCCCGCGGTTTTGCCGGGTTTTCGGCGGATCGCGGCGGCGTCCGGAATCCCCCGGAGAATCTATTTTTTGGCCCCGTGTTGTTTTTTTTCGCCGAAAAACCGTATCTTCGCGGCGCGGAATCGTCATTCGCAGGATGTTGCTCAGAATTCAATATGCGCTGTTCGTGCTGCTCTTCGTGCTGTTGAGCGCCGTCGTGCCCGCCTCCGATGGGATGCGGGTGCGGGACGAGGCATGCGCCACGCTGTGCGAACAGCACGTGGTTCCCGTTCCGGCGCCCGCCCGCTTCTGCTTCGCCACGGTCTGCTCCCTTCCGGACATGGCCGGGCTGCCCGATGCGGCCGGCGGATCGAAGTCTCCTGTGCGGATTCCCGCCGATGTCCGTCCGTCGGCCTGTGTGGCCGCCGCTTTCGGAACCCGGTCGCCCTGCACGGCCCGGAGGTCCGTTTCCGCACGGTGGATTACTACGTCTTCTCGCTGGGGCATATTCTGATATAGCCCCGCCGACTGCGGCCCGTCCGGCGGGCCTGCCGGCTCCCGCGCACGGGAGCGCCGCGGACCTCTTCCGGGGTCCGTCCGTACTACGGATAATTCTGTAAATTGGATTCGATATGTACTTCACGTTGTTGGTGGTCGTCATTCTTACGGCCATAGCGTTGGTGGCGGTGGCGCTGGGTATCGCCCGCGGCATCTCCCCCCGCTCGTACAACTCGCAGAAGGGCGAGGCGTACGAATGCGGCATCCCCACGCGCGGAAAGTCGTGGATGCAGTTCAAGGTGGGCTACTACCTGTTCGCCATCCTGTTCCTGATGTTCGACGTCGAGACGGTGTTCCTCTTCTCGTGGGCCGTGGTCGTGCAGGAGCTGGGCATGTACGGACTGGTGAGCATCCTCTTCTTCCTGTTGATACTGGTTTTGGGCCTGGCGTACGCCTGGCGGAAAAGGAGCGTTGGAATGGAAATAAAGATGCCGGAAATCAAGTCGATGAAATACGAGGATTTCAACGACAACGAATACCTCGAGAAGATGGCGCGCGAGCTGCGTGAGAACGGCACGAACGTCGTCGTGGGGTGTCTGGACAACCTGATCGAGTGGGGGCGGAGCAACAGCCTCTGGCCGCTGACGTTCGCCACGAGCTGCTGCGGCATCGAGTTCATGGCCGTGGGCGCCGCGCGCTACGATTTCGCCCGGTTCGGATTCGAAGTGGCCCGCGCCTCCCCGCGTCAGGCCGACTTCATCATGGTCGCCGGGACGATCACCCACAAGATGGCCCCGGTGCTCCGGCGGCTCTACGACCAGATGGCCGACCCGAAGTACGTGATCGCCGTGGGCGGCTGCGCCATCAGCGGCGGGCCGTTCAAGAAGTCGTATCACGTGGTGCAGGGCGTCGGCGAGATACTGCCTGTGGACGTCTATATTCCGGGCTGTCCGCCGCGTCCCGAGGCGATGCTCTACGGATTGATGCAGCTCCAGCGCAAGGTGCGCCTGCAACGCTTCTTCGGCGGCGTGAACCGCCAGATCAGCGAGAAGGAGTACGAGGAGCTGCTCCGGCGCGACCTCACGGCCGAAAAGAACGAGTTGAACGTGGAAGAAGGAGGAAAACGATGAATACGACCCTGAAAGAGAAGATTACGGCCTGGGAGCCCGCGGCCGTATGGAGCGAGGCGGGCGACGGCCTGTTCACCGTCCCGGCGGATCGGCTGCATGCCCTCGCGGCCCGGCTGAAGGAGGAGGGGTTCGACTTCCTGCGCAGCCTGACGGGCATGGACTGGGGCGAGGAGGGCCTCGGGACGGTTTACCACCTCGAAGCCACGCGCACGGGCGCGAACGTCGTGCTGCGGACGCTGACGGCGGACAGGGAGAACCCCGCGCTGCCGACGGTCTGCGATCTGTGGAAGGCCGCGGAGTTCAACGAGCGCGAGGCGTTCGACTACTTCGGCATCCGTTTCGTGAACCACCCCGACATGCGCCGTCTCTACCTGCGCGACGACTGGGTGGGCCACCCGCTGCGCAAGGACTACGACCCGGCGCTCAACCCGCTGCGGATGAGCAACGAGGTGGCCGAGGATACGGCCGAGAGTTTCGAGCTGACGCACGACGGAAGTTTCATCCGACACCGCAAAGCCGATTTTCGAGGAGGACGAGTACGTGATAAATATCGGTCCCCAGCACCCGGCGACGCACGGCGTGCTGCGTTTCGCGTCGCGCTCGAAGGCGAGATCATCCGCAAAAGCTCGACGTGCACTGCGGCTACATCCATCGCGGCATCGAGAAGATGTGCGAGAGCCTGACCTATCCCCAGACGCTCGCCCTCACGGACCGACTCGACTACCTCGGGGCCTCGCAGAACCGCCATGCGCTCTGCATGTGCATCGAGCGGGCGATGGGCGTCGAGGTGCCGGAGCGCGTGCAGTATATCCGGACGATCATGGACGAGTTGCAGCGCATCGACTCGCACCTGCTCTTCTTCTCGTGCCTCTGCATGGACATGGGCGCCCTGACGGCCTTTTTCTACGGATTCCGCGACCGCGAGAAGGTGCTCGACATCCTGGAGCAGACCACGGGCGGCCGTCTGATCCAGACCTACAACACCATCGGCGGCGTGCAGGCCGACATCCATCCCGACTTCGTGCGCAAGGTCAAGGAGCTGATCGCCTACCTGCGGCCCACGCTGCGCGAGTACCACGAGGTCTTCACGGGCAACGTCATCGCCCGGCAGCGGCTGGAGGGTACGGGCGTGCTTTCGCGCGAGGACGCCGTGTCGTTCGGCGCGACGGGCGGCACGGGCCGCGCCTCGGGCTGGGCCTGCGACGTGCGCAAGCGCCATCCCTATGCCATGTACGGCAAGGTGGACTTCGAGGAGGTGCTCTTCACCGAGGGCGACTGCTTCGCCCGCTACATGGTCCGCATGCGGGAGATCGAGCAGAGCATGCGCATCATCGAGCAGCTCATCGACAACATTCCCCAGGGGGAGTTCCGGCTGAAGATGAAGCCCGTGATCCGCATTCCCGAGGGCAGCTACTACACGGCCGTCGAGGGGAGCCGCGGCGAATTCGGCGTCTTCATCGAGAGCCGCGGTGACAAGTCTCCCTACCGCATGAAGTTCCGTTCGACGGGGCTGCCGCTCGTGTCGTGCATGGAGACCGTCGCGCGGGGAGCGAAGATCGCCGACCTGATCGCCATAGGCGGTACGGTCGATTACGTCGTTCCGGACATTGACCGTTAAACGCAAAAAATCCGAAAGTATGTTTGATTTCAGCGTAATAACAAGTTGGATCCACGGGCTGCTGACCTCGTTCCTGCCCCCTCGGGGTGGCGACGTTCGTCGAGTGCGTGGCCATCGGCGGGTGTCTGCTGCTGATGTACACCGTGATCGCCATTCTGATGATCTTCATGGAACGCAAGGTCTGCGCGGCGTTCCAGTGCCGGCTGGGCCCCGTGCGCGTCGGCCCGTGGGGCACGTTGCAGGTGATCGGCGACGTCTTCAAGATGCTCACCAAGGAGATCATCACCATCCGCCATGCGGACCGGTTCCTCTACAACCTCGCGCCCTATATCGTCATCCTGGCTTCGCTGCTGGCCTTCGCCTGCCTGCCGGTGAACAGGGGGCTGGAGGTGCTCGACTTCAACGTGGGCGTCTTCTTCATGATGGCCGCCTCGTCGATCGGCGTGGTGGGCATCCTGTTGGCCGGATGGAGTTCGAACAACAAGTATTCGCTCATCGGCGCCATGCGGAGCGGCGCGCAGATGATCTCCTACGAGCTGTCGATCAGTCTCTCGATCCTCACGATCGTGGTGCTGACCGACACGATGCAGTTCTCGGAGATCGTCGAGCGGCAGGCCGACGGCTGGTTCCTGTTCAAGGGCCACCTTCCGGCCTTCGTGGCCTTCGTGATCTACCTGATTGCCGGCAACGCCGAGGTGAACCGCGGTCCGTTCGACCTCCCGGAGGCCGAGTCGGAGCTCACGGCGGGTTACCATACCGAGTATTCGGGCATGCACTTCGGTCTGTTCTACGTGGCCGAGTTCGTCAATCTGTTCATCATCTCGGGCGTGGCGGCGACGATCTTCCTCGGTGGCTGGATGCCGCTGCACATTCCGGGCTGGGAGGGCTTCAACGCCGTGATGGACTGCATTCCGGGATTCCTCTGGTTCTTCGGCAAGGCCTTCTTCGTGGTCTGGCTGCTCATGTGGATCAAGTGGACCTTCCCGCGCCTGCGGATCGACCAGATCCTGACGCTCGAGTGGAAATACCTCGTGCCGATCGGTCTGGTGAACCTGCTGCTCATGGTCGTAGTCGTCGTATTCAAACTGCATTTCTAACTATGTCGAATTATATCAAAGGACTTTTTCACGGGCTGGGGACGCTGCTCACGGGCATGAAGGTGACCGGGCGGGAGTTCTTCACGCCCAAGGTGACGGAACAGTACCCCCGAGAACCGGGCGACGCTGAAGATGTACGACCGCTTCTGCGGCGAACTCTCGATGCCGCACGACGCCGAGGGAAGAACCGCTGCATCGCCTGCGGGCTCTGCCAGACGGCATGCCCCAACGGCACGATCCGCCTGACGACCGAAAACGTCGTAGATCCCGAGACGGGGCGTCCGAAGCGGCGGCTGGTGCGTTACGAGTACGACCTGGGGTCGTGCATGTTCTGCCATCTGTGCGTGAACGCCTGCCCGCACGACGCCATCCGCTTCTCGACCGGATTCGAACACGCGGTCTATACGCGCGAAAAGCTGGTCAAGGTCCTCAATAAACAGTAAGTCATGGAGATAACACTCGAAACGATCGTCTTCGCCGCGCTGGCGCTCTTTACGACGGTGAGCGCCGTGCTGGCCGTCACGACGCGGCGTATCCTGCGTGCGGCGACCTACCTGCTGTTCGTGCTCTTCGGCACGGCGGGCATCTATTCCCAGCTCAACTACTCGTTCCTCGGGGCGGTGCAGCTGCTGATCTACGCCGGCGGCATCACGGTGCTCTACGTCTTCTCGATCCTGCTCACGTCGAGCCAGGGCGACAAGGCCGAACGCCTGAAGGGCTACAAGCTCTTCGCCGGACTGGCGGCGACGCTGGCCGGGCTGGGCGTCTGCCTCTATGTCACGCTCCGGCACGACTTCCCGCCGTCGCACTTCGAACACGGCGAGGCTGGCCGTGCGGACGATCGGCCACGCGCTGATGGGCGGCGAAAAGTACGGCTACGTCCTGCCGTTCGAGGTGATCAGCATCCTGCTGCTGGCCTGCATCGTCGGCGGCATCCTGATCGCGCGCAAACGTTAAAAAACAGAGAGCCTTATGATACACATGGAGTACTACCTCGTCGTTTCCACGATCATGATGTTCGTGGGAATCTACGGCTTCGTCACGCGCCGCAACCTGCTGGCGATGCTCATATCGGTCGAGCTGATTCTCAACTCGGTGGATATAAACTTCGTCGTCTTCAACCGCTTCCTCTTTCCCGGCCAGCTCGAGGGCTTCTTCTTCGCGCTGTTCGCCATCGGGGTCAGCGCGGCCGAGACGGCCGTGGCCATCGCCATCATCATCAACATCTACCGCAATATCCGCAACATTCAGGTCCGGAACCTGCGCGAGATGAAGTGGTAACGTAAAACAGACGCTTTTATGGAATATACGATTCTCCTGCTCGTCCTGCCGTTCGTGAGCTTCCTCGTGCTGGGCATCGCCGGCATGAAGCTCCGTCCCGCGGTGGCGGGAGCCGTCGGTACGGCCGTCCTGGCCGTCGTGACGGCGGTGAGCTACTTCGCGGCCTGGGAATACTTCTTCGGCATCGGCCGCGACGCTGCGGGGCTCTATCCGACCCTCGTGCCGTGGAATACGGTCTGGCTGCCGATTTCCGATGCGCTGCATATCGACCTGGGCATTCTGCTCGACCCGATTTCGGTGATGATGCTCGTCGTCATCTCGACCGTCTCGCTCATGGTCCACATCTACTCGCTGGGCTACATGAAGGGCGAACGGGGCTTCCAGCGCTACTACGCCTTCCTGTCGCTCTTCACGATGAGCATGACGGGACTGGTCGTGGCGACCAACATTTTCCAGATGTACCTCTTCTGGGGCTGGTGGGTGTCAGCTCCTACCTGCTCATCGGCTTCTACTACACGAAGCGGGAGGCGGTGGCCGCCTCGAAGAAGGCCTTCATCGTCACGCGTTTCGCCGATCTGGGCTTCCTCATCGGCATCCTCTTCTACGGCTACTATGCCGGGACGTTCTCCTTCACGCCCGATGCGAAGCTTCTCGCCGCCGCCGGAGGGATGATTCCGCTGGCGCTGGGACTGATGTTCGTCGGCGGTGCGGGCAAGAGCGCCATGTTCCCGCTGCATATCTGGCTGCCCGACGCGATGGAGGGTCCCACGCCCGTGTCGGCGCTGATCCACGCCGCGACGATGGTCGTGGCGGGCGTCTATCTCGTGGCGCGCATGTTCCCGCTCTTCGTCGGCTATGCGCCCGAGGTGCTGCACTGGACGGCCTACGTCGGGGCCTTCACGGCGCTTTACGCCGCCGCGGTGGCCTGCGTGCAGAGCGATATCAAGCGTGTGCTGGCGTTCAGCACCATTTCGCAGATCGGCTTCATGATCGTCTCGCTCGGGGTTTCGACCTCGGCCGATCCCCCATGCGGGAGGGTTGGGCTACATGGCCTCGATGTTCCACCTCTTCACGCACGCCATGTTCAAGGCGCTGCTCTTCCTCGGGGCGGGCTGCATCATCCACGCCGTGCACTCGAACGAGATGTCGGCCATGGGCGGACTGCGGCGCCACATGCCCGTGACCCACGCGACGTTCCTCGTGGCCTGTCTGGCCATCGCGGGCATCTGGCCGCTGAGCGGCTTTTTCTCCAAGGACGAGATCCTCTCGGCCGCCTTCGCCTTCAGCCCCGTGATGGGATGGACGATGACCTTCATCGCGGGCCTCACGGCGTTCTACATGTTCCGGCTCTACTACAATATCTTCTGGGGCCGCGAAAACCGCACGCCGCACGACGGACATGCGCCGCACGAGGCGCCCGCGACGATGATCCTGCCGCTGGTGTTCCTCGCGCTGGTGACCCTGGGGGCGGGATGGATTCCCTTCGGGGAGTTCGTTTCGAGCGACGGGGCGGCCTACGCGATCCGTCTCGACTGGTCGGTGGCCGGCGTGAGCCTCTGCGTCGCCGCGGCGGGCATCGCGCTCGCCACGTGGATGTACGCCCGTCCCGCGCAGCCCGTGGCCGACCGGCTGGCCGCGCGTTTCGGCGCCCTGCACCGTGCGGCCTACCATAGGTTCTATATCGACGAGGTGTACCAGTTCGTCACGCACCGCGTGATCTTCGCCTGCATTTCGACGCCGATCGCCTGGTTCGACCGTCATGTCGTGGACGGCTTCATGAACCTGCTGGCCACGGCCACGAACGGTGCGGCCCGTGCCGTCCGCGAGATGCAGAGCGGCAGCGTGCAGCGCTACTGCATCTGGATGCTGGGCGGTGCGCTGGGGCTCGTGATCCTTGTTTTCATTATCTGTTAATCCGACGCTGTTATGAATATGTTATCCCTGTTCCCCCTCATCCCGCTTCTGATGATGCTGGGGCTTTGGATTTCGAAATCGACGCGGCAGATCCGCGCCGTGATGGTCGCGGGATCGTCGTTGCTGCTGGTGCTGGCCGTCGTGCTGGTCTTCCGCTTCCTGGGACTGCGCGAGGCGGGCGAGACGGCGGCGATGCTCCTGACGGACAGCCACGTGTGGTATGAGCCGCTGAACATTCACTACGCCGTGGGCGTGGACGGCATTTCGGTGGCGATGCTGCTCCTGTCGGCCGTCATCGTCTTCACCGGGACGTTCGCCTCGTGGCGGATGGACCGCGACGTCAAGGAGTATTTCCTGTGGTTCTGCCTGCTGAGCGTCGGCGTCTTCGGGTTCTTCGTCTCGGTGGATCTCTTCACGATGTTCCTCTTCTACGAGGTGGCGCTTATCCCGATGTACCTGCTGATCGGTGTCTGGGGCAGCGGCCGCAAGGAGTATTCGGCCATGAAGCTGACGCTGATGCTCATGGGCGGCTCGGCCTTCCTGCTGATCGGCATACTGGGCATCTATTTCGGTTCGGGCGCCCAGACGATGAACGTCGTGGAGATCGCCCGGCTGCACAACATACCCCCCTCTCCGAACAGCCTTCGTCTGGTTCCCGCTCGTCTTCGTGGGCTTCGGCGTGCTGGGGGCCCTGTTTCCCTTCCACACCTGGAGCCCCGACGGCCACGCCTCGGCCCCGACGGCCGTGTCGATGCTCCACGCCGGGGTGCTGATGAAGCTCGGCGGGTACGGCTGTTTCCGCGTGGCGATGTACCTGCTGCCCGAGGCGGCGCACGAGCTGAGCTGGATATTCATCGTCCTGACGACGATTTCGGTGGTTTACGGCGCCCTTTCGGCCTGCGTGCAGACCGACCTCAAGTATATCAACGCCTACTCTTCGGTGTCGCACTGCGGACTGGTGCTCTTCGCCATCCTGATGATGAACGAGACGGCCGCCACGGGCGCCGTGCTGCAGATGCTGAGCCACGGTCTGATGACGGCGCTTTTCTTCGCGCTGATCGGCATGATCTACGGAAGGACGCATACGCGCGACATCCGCCAGTTGGGCGGTCTGATGAAGATCATGCCCTTTCTGGCGGTGGGCTATGTGATCGCCGGCCTGGCGAACCTCGGCCTTCCGGGGCTGAGCGGCTTCGTGGCCGAGATGACGATCTTCAACGGCGCGTTCATGCATGCCGATACGTTCCACCGCGTGGCGACGATCGTCGCCTGCACGTCGATCGTCATCACGGCGGTTTACATCTTGCGCGTGGTGGGCAAGATCCTCTACGGGACGTGCGACAATCCCGAACACCTCGCACTGACCGACGCCACGTGGGACGAGCGCTTCGCGGTCGTCTGCCTCATCGTGGCCGTGGCCGGCATGGGACTGGCTCCGCTCTGGGTGAGCGATCTGGTCCGGGGCGGCGTCGGGACGGTTATCACTCACCTAATGAATTGAGCGAAGTATGAATTACACGAATCTGTTTTCCTGCATGCAGGCCGAAGTGACGCTCGTGGGGGTGATCGTCCTGCTCTTTCTGTTCGACCTGTTCGCCGGGGAGCGGGCGCGCCGCCGCTTTTCGGCCGTGGCCTGCGGCCTGCTGCTCGTGCAGTTGCTGGTCAATATCCTGCCGCACGGTGAGGGCGAGCTGTTCGGCGGCATGTTCCGTTACGAGCCGATGCACGGCATCGTCAAGAGCATCCTTACGGTCGGCACGCTGCTGGTCTGCCTCCAGGCGGACCGCTGGCTGCGGCGCGACGATACGCGCCACAAGCAGGGGGAGTTCTACCTGCTGACGCTTTCGACGCTGCTCGGCATGTTCTTCATGATCGGCGCGGGCAATTTCCTGATGTTCTTCCTCGGGCTGGAACTGGCGTCGGTCCCGACGGCCTGTCTGGTGGCGTTCGACAAGTACCGCGGCCATTCGGCCGAGGCCGGAGCCAAATACATCCTCTGCGCGCTGTTCGCCAGCGGATTGATGCTCTACGGCATCTCGCTCCTGTACGGCGCCGTCGGCACGCTCTATTTCGACGACGTGGCGCAGCGGCTCTCCGGTTCGCCGCTCGAGGTCATGGCGCTGGTCTTCTTCTTCGCGGGGCTGGCCTTCAAGATTTCGCTCGTGCCCTTCCATCTCTGGACGGCCGACACTTACGAGGGCGCTCCGACGGCCGTGACGGCCTACCTCTCGGTCATTTCGAAAGGTGCGGCGGCGTTCGTGCTGCTGACCGTGCTGGTGAAGGTTTTCGCCCCGATGACCGCCGTGTGGCAGACGATGCTCTACGTCGTGACGGTGCTGAGCATCACGGTGGCGAACCTTTTCGCCATCCGGCAGAGGAACCTCAAGCGGTTCCTGGCCTTCTCGTCGATCTCGCAGGCCGGATACATCATGCTCTCCGTGATCGGGGGCAGCGCCTTCGGCATGACCTCGCTCGTGTTCTACGTGCTGGTCTATCTGGCGGCGAACCTCACGGCGTTCGGCGTCATCGCCTCCGTCGAGCAGCATAGCGGCCGCGTGGGGCTGGAGGATTACAACGGGTTCTACCGGACCAATCCCCGCCTGACGCTGGCGATGACGCTGGCGCTTTTTTCGCTGGCGGGCATTCCCCCGTTCGCGGGCTTCTTCTCGAAGTTCTTCGTCTTCGCGGCGGCCTTCCGGGGCGGTTTTCATCTGCTGGTGTTCATCGCTTTGGTCAATACGGTCGTTTCGCTTTACTACTACCTGCTGGTGGTCAAGGCGATGTATATTACGCCTTCCGATGCGCCGATCGCGGCCTTTCGCAGCGACCGCGGCACGCGGATCAGTCTCGTGTGCTGTCTGGCCGGCGTGTTGCTGCTGGGCGTGGTGAGCGCGGTCTATGACGGCATCAATCTCTACGCCTACGGGCTTTGACCTGCGGGCGGATTTCGCGGCGGCGCGGATCGACTCCGCGCCGCCGTCGTTTTCCGGAGGGCGGCGGAGCCGGACGGACGCGCCGCCGCAAATTTCGGCCTGCCGTTCGTAATTCCGGCGAATTGCCTTATCTTTGCACCCGCAATGACGAAATCACGATTTACGGGGCGCATGGACCCCTCCCCGATTAACTCCGCCGAGCGGAGGCGCACCGGCCGGATCATGTTGGCCGGGGTGCTTTTCACGCTGCTGTTCGCCCTGCTCAGCCGGGGCTTCTACCATCCCGACGAACATTTCCAGATTCTCGAGTACGCCCGCCTGAAGCTTTTCGGCGCGGAGACGACGGATTACATGCCGTGGGAGTATCACGCCATGATGCGGCCGGGCATACAACCCTTCATCGCCTGGGCGCTGGGACGCCTGCTGCTCGCCGCGGGACTATATACGCCTTTCGCGCTGGTGGTGCTGTTGCAGTTGCTGAGCGCGGCCCTCTCGTCGGCCGTGCTGATCGTCCTGTTCCGCACGGTGCACGGAGAGCTGGGCACGGAGTGCCGCCGGAGGTGGTTCCTGTTTACGGGTTTCTTCCTCTGGTGCATGGCCTACCTGCACGTGCACTTCACGGCGGAGCTGTTCGCGGGCAACCTGCTCGTCCTGCTCGCGGCGCTCACGCTGCGTAGCCGGCAGGCGGCCCGGGAGCGCGAGTTCCGGTGGGGGGCGGCGCTGGGTCTGGTCGCGGGGCTGACGTTCGCGGTGCGTTATCAGGCGGGCTTCGCACTGGTCGGGTACGGGATCTGGCTGCTGATCTACGACCGCCGTCGGAGGCTCTTCGCCGGAATGGTTCCGGGCGTCTGTCTCGCGCTGGCCGCGGGACTCTGCGCCGATTACTGGCTCTACGGCGAGTGGACGCTCGTGCCGCTCAACTACCTGCGCGAGAATATCCTGAACTCCCACATGGACGAATTCGGCGTGTCGCCGTGGTGGTACTACTTCACGGAGGCGTTCTCCGAAAGCGGTTACGTCACGGGGCTGTGCTGCTCGCGGCGACGGTGTGGTTCTTCGTCCGGCGGCCGCGGCACGTCGTGACGTGGATGCTGCTGCCGTTCCTGTTCGTGCATTTCCTGCTGGGACACAAAGAACTGCGCTTCTTTTTCCCGGCGCTCTTCTTCGCGCCTTATTTCCTCGTGCTCTTCGCCGGGGCGTTCCCGCAGCGGATTTTCGCCGGGCGGGCCTGGCGTTGGACGGTGGGTGCGGCCGCTGCGGCGAATCTCTGCGCCTGCGTCTATGCCGTCGCCACGGGACGCGAAGATATGGCCTTCCACCGCATGATGAGAGACTATTGCCGCGGCGGGTCCGCGGTCGTGGCGCTGGACGTGACCGGCGACTGGAACCTCTATTCCTACCTGCAACTGGTCAAGAAACGCTGCATGGTGGATGCCCGGTTCTACATGCCGCAGAATCTCACCCTGCGGCACACGGATTCGCCGGAGCAGCTCGAACGGACGGCACGCGAGCTGGCGGCGGCCGGCGAACGGGTCGTCGTGCTTTCGGGGGATCCGGCGCTGGCGGAGAAGTCGGCGTTGCCGCTTCGGAAACTTTGGTGGAACCCTTATCCCGGCTGGATACGCCGCTGGTTCAACTTCAACGACTGGACCCGTTTCCCGGTGCAGAACAAGAACGTCTATGAGGTGCGCCTGCCTGCCGCGGAGCGGCCGGACGGGACGGTCCGCTCCGCTCCGGAGGGTTCCGGTGCGGCCGGATAGTCCGGAAACGGTCCGGACCGGGAGGATTCACCCCGCTGCGAAACGGATCGCGGCAGGGGTGAAGCGTTTTTCCGGAGACGGAACGAGCGACGCACCGGAAGGTTACAGGTGCTCCAGCGTGTAGTCGATCATCTTCTGCCGGACGTTCCGCGTGTCGTCTGGCATCA
>VOFF01000310.1_pt1 | contig 13382 bp, 22 predicted proteins | sample 5384061 | NCBI WGS metagenome assembly VOFF01 (sample SAMN12384725, study PRJNA508395) | human gut metagenome | isolation source: healthy gut E | host: Homo sapiens
GGCATTTAAGGATTCCTGAACACTGCTTCCGTTTGTCTCAGCCTGGACAGCTACCTGTGACTGTGCTCTGAATGTTACCCAGCTCACCCTGGGCGGCAGAAGCATTTCCAAGACCTGCATTTAACTGCTCGATTGCAGAATTAATAGCTGCTGCAGTTCCTTCGTCAAGTCCCTCTGTTCCAAGTGCTCCCTGCAAAGTTGCGATTGCACTGCTCATAGAGCTCTGGGTTGCACTGATTGCACCAGCTGCAGCATCTGTAGATACCCCTGCGGACTGTGCAGTAACCGTAGTCTCAATCTGGGCAGCTGCCTCACGAATACTTGCTGCTGAATCCTTCATTGTCTTAGAGGCACTGTCGCCGATCTGACTGATTGAATAGCTTGTTCCTTTTTTAATTTTCCAATTCCGTCTTTTACCTGAGTTGCACCGGAAACAAGAGCCGCTGTACCATCAGTCAGGCTCTTTGCACCCTCTGCAACACTTGCTGCTCCAGAAGCAGCCTCACCTACTTTTCCAACGTATTCCGTTACACCGTCAGCCAAGGAATCAGCTCCATCTGCATACTGATTCAGGCTCTTCACCATTGTTTCCGGCTTTGCAGCTGCTACATTCTTGGCAATTTCTGTAAGTTTTGCGGAAGCAGCGCTGATTCCTTCTGAAGCCTGCTGGATTCCAGGTGCCAGCTGTCCTACCCCTTCAACCAGTGCAGATGTTCCACTTACATAGTCCTTAGTTCCCTGCGCCAGGGCACTTGCACCGCTTACATAAGTGCTTACTCCGTCAGTCAGCTGAGTTGCACCATTTACATAAGCGGTTACACCGTCTGCCAGCTGATTTCCCACCACCACATATTTGTTCACACCATCTGTCGAAGGGATTTCATTCCTTTATTGTACTCTGCCATGTTGCTGTTTACAGTATCAACACCTTCTGTGTAGCTGTTCACACCAGAAGCCAGTGAATCTACCCCTGCAGTATACTGGGAAATACCGCTCTGCAATGTTTTTGCACCGCTGTTTAACTGGGAAGCACCAGTCTTGGCACTTGCCACACCAGCATCAAATTCATTGTAACTGGAAGCCAGTGTATTGGCTCCGCCATAAAGCGTTCTGGTTCCATCGTACAGAGTCTTTGTTCCACTGTATAAGGAAGTAGTTCCATCATAAAGCTGACCGGCTCCTGTATTAAGAGTCTTGGCTCCGTCGTAAAGCTGGCCGGCTCCGTCATCCAGGTCTTTACTTCCATCATAAAGCTGGCTGGTTCCATCTTTCAGAGTCTTGGCTCCGTCATCCAGGTCTTTGGCTCCATCATAAAAGCTGGCTGGTTCCGTCTTTCAGATCTTCGGTTCCATCATAGAGATCTTTGGTTCCATCATAAAGCTTCTTAGTTCCATCAAAAGATCCTTAGATCCATCTACCAGCTTCACTGCTGCATCATCCAGTTCATCCAGAGAATCACGAAGTTCATCCAAATCATCGGAATCCTCAAGATTCAGACTGCTGAGCAGATCTGTAACTCCCATGGTGAAAGTATTTCCCATAGTACAGTCTGTAACATCAGCTTCCATGGTAAAGCCTTCCGGAATATCAATCTTACCGGAAAGGTCATCGCTTAAATCCAGGCTATTCTTTAGACCAGGAACTGCAACACCTACAATCATTTCCTTGTCGCCATCGGAAATCACCTTTCCATTATCAATGGTAACATTGGAAAAATTATCGGAAGAAAGGATCATTCCGGTTACCATAACAAACGGAGAATAAACTTCTACGTCTTTTTTATCAACTTTTACTGTCTTTTTGGATTTGTTTGTATAAGAAACTTCCATACGAAGATGTCCACTCTTGCCTGCAAGTTCCTCTGGAGTAATTTCCTGGTCATCCAGATAATATTTGATCTTCATATCTACCGGAAGTTCCTTGTTGGAAGTTCCCTGATAGTAAATATCACTGCTGTCTGTATTCCATGTAACCTTGTCACCATCCTGGGTAAAGGTTTCATCACCTTTTACATTCTTGATTCCTTCCAGGTCAGATACATCGGATACATCTCCCTCTGCTGATCCGGAATTCTTCAGCCAGTCAGACACGGTGATGTCTTTTATTTCACCTTCTGCAGTGGCGTTTACATATACGGTTTCTTCCTTGGATACTCCATTGTCTGCTTCCTGTGCTGCAGCAATTACCGGTGTAGTTCAAGGACGGCAGCCATTCCGGCAGCCATTGTAACATTCAGAATCTTTTTATTTCGATTCATGTTAGCCAACTCCTTAATTCTTAGTTAAATATCTGACGTCTGCAAACTCCTCCCGCTGTCCTGCAGCGTATCTGTTTTCCCGACATCAGTTAGTCATCTCTTAGCCTATGAAAGTTATACAACAAAACTGACCAGTAGTCAATATCTGCTTTTTTACCCAAATCTTTTTCCTGTTTTGATATTGACTTTTGGTCATTTTTGTTTAAAATAGAAATAAACCACCATAATTATCAAGAAAAGTTCAGATAGTGAAGCTATAATTGTAACAACCGACTTTTATTGCTGCTGGAAGAGACAGTAAACTTTTATTTATAGAATGTCTGACAGACATAAGCTTAGGAGGAACTGGCATGGGAAAACTGGAGTTAAATAAAAAAAGGAAGAAAAGTGCTCTGTACAACACTGCCTTTGAACTCTTTACCACTAAGTGGCTTGCCAAGACAACCATTTCCGATATTGTGGAAAATGCAGGTGTTGCGAAAGGAACTTTTTACCTCTATTTTAAAGATAAATATGACATTCGAAATAAGCTGATTTCACATAAAGCCGGCGAACTTTTTCCGAGGCGCATGACGCTCTGGAAGCCTCCCACATTACCGGTTTCACTGCACAGCTTCATTTTATTGTAGATAATATTCTGGACAGGCTGGAAACCGAGAGTAGTCTGCTTGGCTTTATTTCCAAGAATCTGTCCTGGGGAGTTTTTTAAGGATGCGTTTCGAGGAACAGGCAGATGACGATGATTTTCCATTTTTCCAGGAATATCTCAATCTTCTGGATCAATCTGATGTACAGTATGATTCCCCGGAGCTGCTTCTTTTTACCATTATTGAACTGGTAAGTTCCACAAGTTACAGCTGTATTCTTCACTCCCAGCCAGTCAGTCTTGCTGAATACCGTCCTTATCTTCATCGGACGATAGACTGTATTTTGCAGGCATTTATCCATGGAGCAGATGTTGAAAAATTATAGACTTATACATTTAAATCCTGAAGGAGACCTTACAGATGAAAGAAAAATTATATACCATTCCCCGATGGATGCTTTTTAAGGCGGAGGATGAATGCCCCTTCTGTTTTGTGGAGCGCCAGCTGGAGCAGCATGCCATGGATTTCGTTTTAGGTGCCGGTGCATCTTATATGGAAGACGATGTACGGGCAGAAACTGATAAAATGGGCTTTTGCCGTACACACTATAAGAAAATGTATGACTATGGAAACCGTCTGGGTACAGGGCTGATTCTGAAAACCCATTTTCAGTACAAAACAAAAAGAGCTTCATGAACAGATCAGGATTTTCGCTCCTTCCAGGGTTTCCGTTTTTCCCGATTTAAGAAGGAAACACAGATACAGATACACCGAAGACTTCTCTTGGCACATGGGTAAAAGAACAGGAAGATACCTGCTATATCTGCAATTTTTATAAAGATACCTATGCAAGATATCTGGATACTTTTTTCGAACTGTTAAAAAAAGCCAGGAATTTCTCCGCTTTTTTTGAAACCTGTAAGGGATTTTGCATTCCCCATTTCGGAGATCTGGTTGAAACAGCTGAAAGTGCTTTATCTGATAAAGAGAAAAAAGCCTTTTACGCTATCCTTTTCCCCATGATGGAGCAGAATATGCAAAGGCTTTCTGATGATCTGGACTGGTTCTGCGATAAGTTTGATTACCGCAATAAAGATGCGGACTGGCGTACTTCCAAGGATGCACTGCCGCGTGGAATGCAGAAAGCGGCAGGAGGATATCCGGCAGATGAGCCATATACTATGGACAAGTAAGACCAAACAGACTCCTGCTCGTTGCTTACGCAAATAAAGACTCCTCAAATTAACATTCTTTAGAGCGTGTTAATTTGAGGAGTTTTTTATTTGTCAGTTTTCAGAACTTTCTCCAGGTATCTCTCTTAAACAAAAGTAACAGCGGGAATACTTCAAGCCTTCCTGCCAGCATATCAAAGATCATAACAGCCTTGGAAATATAAGAATACGTATTAAAGTTCCCGGTAGGTCCCACAGCTCCAAGCCCAGGTCCTATATTATTCAAAGTGGCTGCGATCGCGGTGAAATTGGAAACCATATCCAGATTGTCCAGACTTATGATCAACAGTGAAGTAACAAAAATCATAATGTACACAAACAGGAACATGTTTGTAGCTCGCACCACCTCATGGGGAATCGCCTTATCATCCATCTTGATCTTCTTCACTGCATTTGGGTGCAGATACAGCTGCAGTTCCTTGCGTGCAGATTTACACAGGATCAGAAGACGGGATACCTTGATACCGCCGCCTGTACTTCCTGCACAGGCTCCCACAAACATAAGGATAACCAGAATGGTCTTAGAAAATACCGGCCACACATTGAAATCTGTGGTAGCATATCCAGTAGTCGTAATGATGGATCCCACCTGGAAAGCAGCCTGCTGGAAAGCTCTTCCAAAGCTTGTGAACATTTCTCTTGTATTAATAGCGATAGCTACAATGGCCAAGCCAATAATCCCCAGATAGTAACGTACCTCTTCATTCTTGGCTGCCTGCATTACTTTTCTTCGTCAGAAGCAGATAATAGGCATTAAAGTTGATTCCAAAAAAGAATCATAAAGACTGTGATCACCACCTGATTATACGTGCTGTAGCTTGCAATACTGTCATTTTTGATACCAAAACCACCGGTACCTGCGGTACCAAAACTAAGGCACAATGTATCAAACAGAGGCATTTTTCCAATGAGAAGGAAAAATGATCTCCACAATAGTCAGAATAATGTATATGGTATACAAAATCTTGGCTGTGGACTGTACCTTCGGCACCAATTTGCTGACAGACGGTCCCGGGCTCTCTGCTTTCATCAGATTCATGTGATATCCACCGGTAAGAGGCAGCAGGCAGAGAATAAATACCAGTACTCCCATTCCGCCAATCCAGTGGGTAAAGCTTCTCCAGATCAGCATACAGTGAGACAGAGCCTCCACATCACTCAAAATACTGGCTCCAGTCGTGGTAAAACCGGAAACAGTCTCAAATATTGCATCTATAGGATGGGGAATACTTCCTGAAATAATAAAAGGAAGGGCTCCTGCAATACTGAGTACCAGCCAGCTGAGAGCAACTGTAACAGCACCCTCTTTGGCATGGAATACTTTGCTTTTTCTTTTCCTCCTGGTAAGTGGAATTCCAATTGTGAGACAGATCAACATCGTGATCAGAAATGCCAGACCATTTTTTTCCCGGTAAATGATTGCTGTAATTCCTGGCAAAATCATAAATGCCGCTTCAAAATTGAAGATCCAGCCAAGAATATAAGATATCATGGAATAATTCATGTCCGGACTCCTTTACTTTGCAAGTATATCGTTGATATCACGAAGGCCTCTGTTAGTGGTAACAATTACAACTCTGTCTCCAATCTCCAGGGCATCATGTCCACGAGGAATGCGGACACTGCCATCCCGGTAAAGACATCCAACAAGAAGATTCTTCTTCAGATTCAGTTCGGACAATGTCCTTCCTACAATAGGTGAATTATCACAGATCTTAAATTCCAGAGCTTCTGCCTTTCCATCCAGAATGTGATACAAGGTCTCCACATTACTTCCAATGGAATTCTGAGTTGCTCTTACATACTGCAAAATATAATCTGCAGTAATGTATTTCGGGTAAATAACACTTCCGATGTCCAGACTGTCAATAATATCGTCATAGGCAAGTCTGTTTACCTTGGCAACCAGCTTGGCATTCGAAATAGTCTTTGCGAAAAGGGAAAGGAAAATATTCTCCTCGTCCATATTGGTCAAAGTTACAAAGGACTCAGCACTTTCCAACCCCTCTTCCAGAAGAAGGGAAGGTCTGTGCCGTCACCATTAATAATCGTAGCATCTGTAAGTTCTTCGCTTAGGAACTCACAGCGGTTCTTATCTTTCTCAATTACCTTGACTTTGATCTTCATGGCAAGCAGGGCCTGGGCAAGATAATAAGAAATAGTTCCGCCGCCTACAATCACGGTGTTCTTTACCTGATGGGTCTTCAAGCCAATCTTTTTAAAGAAAGCTGCTGCATTCTGCGGGGTAGCAAGAATAGAAATCACATCTCCATTCCGGATCACATTGGTACCACCTGGAATGGTAGTATAATCTTTTCCCTCAATAGCACAGAAAAGAATATCGCAGCGAAAGTGCTCAGTAATCTCTGAATGCTCTTTCCATCCAGTTCAAATTCAGGCATTACTTTAAATTTCAGAAGTTCTACCTTGCCTCTGGCAAAAGTATCAATCTTTATGGCGGATGGAAAACGCAGAAGTTTTGAAATCTCCTGTGCTGCTGCCAGTTCCGGGTTGATGATCATGGTTACGCCCAGACGCTCCTTGATAAAAACCGATCTCCTTACTGTAAATCGGATTACGCACACGGGCAATTGTGTGGCAGTGACCAGTCTTCTGGGCGATCAGACAGCATAGAAGGTTCATCTCATCTGATACAGTAACTGCGATAAGAATGTCTGCAGTCTCAATTCTCGCTTCCATAAGAGTATTGATACTTGCTCCATTTCCAACAACGCCCATAGCATCTACTTCATCTATAATCTCATTAATCCTGTCCGGATTGATATCGATCAGAGTTATATCAGTATCCTCTTCCTGAAGCTGCTCTGCAAGTGTACGTCCAACTTTTCCACACCCGACAATTATAATTTGCATAAATCCTCCAAATATATAAATAATAGGAAAATGTCAGGTCACAGACAAAAAGTGAGTCTGCTCCTAACATTCTAAACACTGCTATTATAGCACTACTGTATGTTTTTGGAAATAGTCATTTTCTTACAGTAAATCTTAGAGTGTGTTTGAAGTTAACTGTGAACTTTGTTCACAAAAAGCCCGGGAAGTGCGGCGCGAAATCATGCGAATGCGTGATTTCTGTGCATCGCGAAGCGCGTTACTGTGAACGGAGTGAACAGCAACGTGTTGTTCGAACAGGTGTTTACTTTTTATTTCATATGTAGTACAATGACTTTATCTCTATAAATATACTTTTATTTCATTTTTCCCGAATTTGGCTTTCGCCGTTAACTTTATAAACAGGATATTTTCCCCAGAAATGGAAGGAGGCCGGTGCTTTCGCACCGGCGCGTATGAAAAAGAAAAATATTAAATTAAGAAAGACTTGGTGCTTTCTACAGTTAATAATATACGAAACAAATGTGATAAAAGTGTGAAAGACTTTTGAAAAAAATCATGAAACGATTTCTGCTGTTTTTGTATAAAAAACGAAACAATAACTCAAAATAAGGAATTTTACCAGATGAACGGACACAAATTTGAATATAAATGCGCCCGGATGCTGCGCCGAAAGGGATTTCACCATGTAGAAGTTACCAAAAAAAAAGTGGTGACCAGGGTGTCGACATCATTGCCTACAAACATTTTTCAAAATATGCAGTTCAATGCAAATATTATTCTTATCCAGTTGGGAATAAAGCCGTGCAAGAGGTCTATGCCGGGGGCAAATACTATGACTGCGACCGCTGCATCGTTATGACAAATGGCACTTTCACCAAGGCAGCTATCAGCGCAGCCAATAAATTAGATGTAAAGCTATGGGACAACTGCTCTATGTTAAAGAGTACAAGTCTGATTTTTTGAAATAATGAGAGCAATGAATATTCTTGGAATCCTATTTGGATGTTATCTTCTAAGAAATGTTTTTCCATTTTTTCTTCGGATACTTATTTGCAGTATTATCGGGAATTTTCCCTGATTCTGGCTGGGCTTCTTGGCTGGCTGGGCTGGGAGAACTGGATGTTAAGTACTTTAGCTGGAGCACTGTACCTTTTCCTTGGATTTACATTTCAAGGAACAGGCAATGTTCCTGAATTCCTGGCAGGCGGTGTAAATCTTGTATTTCTGATTCCCGCACTGATTTATTTTGTGCATGTGTATCTCTTAAAACCAAAGCCATAATAAAAAATACCATCCGTTTTTTCACTGCACCACCAACAGTATACGTAACTATTACATTCTCTTATATAAACACATTTATATATTTTTTACATAGAATAAAGGGAAAGACCTTACGGAATAAGGAAAGGATCTGTTTATGGAAAATTATCAGATGAACCGTTCGGGCTGCCGCCCCTTATAATAGAACCTGCGGGATGATGAATTTCTCTCCAGCTCCACTGTCGCAAATGCGGCGAGAGACTTCTTGCAGCGAAATGAATTGTGAGTCCTCAGACTGTACCAGACCATATAAAAATTCCTGTGATTTCATACCTGTGAAGTCTTCATACAATCCGCCAATTTCCCAAACACCAAACTGCCCTTGCGCTAAACCAGTTTCATCAAAAACAGATAATATGTATGAGCACCTGAAACACCTGACACCAGCAATGGCCTATGTACCATATCAGAATTTCACTTCAGCCTATGATCTTGACTATGCCTTGTCTGTGGGCACTATTTTCCCACAGCTTTGTAAACCATTCTGTGGAAAGAGAGGTATTCGAAGATGATGAGAAAGCAGCCTTCCCCAAAGATGCTCTTTTTTACAGCAGATCAATGAGGTTAGTTTCGCTGTCAATGACATGCTTCTTTATCTGGATACTCACCCTGAGGATCAAAAAAGCATTGCGCTATTTTTCCGATATTTCTGACCGTCGCAACCAGCTGATGGCCGAATATGCTGAGAAATACGGTCCTCTGACCATCGACAGTGCAGCTGTAAGCAGTGAAAATGCATGGAAATGGTCTCAGCAGCCATTTCCATGGGAAAAAGGAAGGAGCGTGACAGTTTATGTGGAATTATGAAAAAAAGATTACAGTATCCAATCAATATCAAAACGCCAAATGCGAAGCTGGCTCAGTTCATTATGAGCCAGTATGGTGGCCCGGAGTGCAGTAACCTATACTAGGACAATATTCACCTTTTTAGGGTTATTTTTCAAACCGGTTGATGATACAATATTTAATAAGAAGAAAAAGCCTTTACTCTCCTGAGGGGCAACTCGCGGGATTGTAAGGGCTTTTTTCTTGTCTAAGGGAAATCTCATGTTCAGTTTTACTGTACCAGATTCTTTCTCATCTGTCGAGTTTTATCGTGCGAGATAGTACGACAGCATTCGACATCACAGGTTCTTTACAAGGACTGTGAAGCCTGCTGCCTTCAGCTTCTTCACCACCTTGTTGGCAGCCTTCTTTGTTCTGTAGGTGCCGACCTGAACACGGTATGGGACGGAGCCGGATACTTTGCGGATACTTGCTGAAAATCCTTTTTTCTTAAGCACTTTCACCATCACATCTGCATTTTCTTTTGTCCCATAGGCTCCAGCCTGGATGTAATACTTTGCTTTTGGTTGCGCCGGCGCAATTGTGATTGTTTTTCCAAGGATACCCTCTGCAATCAGCTTGCCATGAGCATCCATGCCAAGTTTTTTTTCGCTTTGGCATAATCATCCTTGTTGTCACAGAAGAAAGATTCTACTAGGACAGCTTTGGCCTTGGTCTTTCTGGTCCAGTACAAGCCGGGACTCTCTTTCGCACCTCTGTTATGCCAGACAGTGCCAAGCTTCGCGCTGATCCGCTGGGCTTCCGGAAGTCCGTTTGCATTATAGCAGTATGTTTCGCAGCCATAGGCAGAACCATTAAAGGCATTTAGATGAAGCTGAACGGACAGATCATAGTTCTGTTTATGCTCTTCTTCAATGAAATACTTGATTTCATCATTCAGGGAATGCAGCTGACCTTCCGGAGCAATACACAGGGTTGCCTCATGTCCTGCTGCCTTAAGCCATTTGCACACATAGGGTGCCAGTTCCTTGTTGTACTTGTATTCGTTTACGCCACCTCTTGCTGGTGCCATCTGCAGATGAAATGACACCACCGCCATAGTTCGCGTGGCCTACACAGATAAAATATTTCATGTTGATTCTCCTTTCGAAAAGGAGGACGATCACTCGCCCTCGTCAAAATCTTCTCCATCTTTATTGATTGCCTTGTCTGCCACTTCCAGTCCCTTGATCAAGATCTTCGGGACGTCAACTCCCATCTCCACCAGATTCTCACAAATAGACCTGATCTCATTTACCAACAGGGATGCCAGTACAAAGAAGCCAAGTAATGTTGTGATTCCCAGATCAACGCCAAGCGTCTTTCCAATCTCCACAAACACTGCTGACGCCCCAAAGGCTACCGCAATCATGATCCAGTAAGCCAGTTTTTTCAGGACTCCTTTCCAGCCGGCTTTGGAATTTTCCTTGTGTGTCAGTCTGGCTTTCATCCAGCCTGTGATCCAGTCGGCAACATTAAATGCCAGAAATAATGCAAACAGGATCCAGTGCTCTCCAAAGATATAGCTCAATACAGCAACAGCTGCGCCAACAATGGCATTATACGTATCAATCACCTTCATAATTATGTGTTCTCCTTCTTATTATATTATTTTATGGTATAAAAATAAGACCGGTTACACGGTCTCGCCCTGGGTTCGTTCATATAATTTTCACGCCACCTTTCTTTTCAATGCTTCAATTTCTTCGTGCTGCAGCTGGATTGCCTTGATCAGATACGGGATCACAGCTCTTTCATTCCAGTCTTCAATCAATCCGTTCTGGTATCTGGCAGCTAATGGAAGATACTGTTCCACATCCTCTGCGTAAAGCCCTGGAATGGGAACGGCGCTGTCTTTTTCCAGATAGCCAGGCTTATAAACAAAGAACACGGTTGGAAGCTTATACAGATTTTGTATATCATTATCTGTCATGTCCCGGATATGGTTCTTGTATCTTCTGGATGAACTGGATAAATAAGAAACCGTAGCCCCATCACTGTCAAATACCAGATGTCCTCCAGGAACCTAATCCGAATATCTTGAATCTCTCCGTGCCATCGTCAAAACCACTGCTATCTGTATTTACATTTTGTAAAGATGTAAACCGTTTTTTACTGTGAGCGCTCCTCCGGTTGAACTTATTTTGCATGTTCCGAATTTTAAATATCCATCCGAGTGTATAGTCAGCGCATCTATTCCAGCAAAACGTGACTGAATTTTATCGGATGATATTGTCCACCCTCCCACGTACCTTTGGTGCTTTTTATACTTCCATCGGTTAAAATGCAAAAATAGCTATTAGCAGTTACCACACCGTTTAAATTGATCTTACTCGCGTTAATGGAAATACTTTCTGCAGACTGGTTGATCTGGGAGATCAGACTAGCCTTGTCTGCCTTTTTGCTCCAGGATGTGGAACTGGTTACGGTGCTGACGATTGCGGAATCTGTGATCTTCAGTGCGGCCTGGGACTTCCAGGTCTCTAGATTTGATATCTTTGTACTGGCGTCGCTCAGCCCCTCCTTAGTTGCATAAGTCTTTGAAACAGATGCTGTGATGGAATCCGCATTCTGCTTAATAGCAGATTCCATAGCAGTTACAGTCGGATACGATTTCAGAAGTTCTTCTGTATTTGCATTCGCAGCTTTTACGGCTGCACTTTGTGCCGCATCCGCATATCCCTTTGCGGATTTATCCGCTGATCGTAAGGCACTGTCCGCATAGTTTTTAGCCTTCTGGTCTGCGCCGGATAGACCCGGCTGAGAGATTTGCTCCTGTCGCATAGGTCTTGGAAACGCTAAGTGTTATACTGTCGGCCATTTGCTTGATTGCAGAATTCATGGCTATGGTAGTGGAATAACTCTTCAGTTTATTATCGGTATCAGCCTTTGCATTGGATTCCGCTGCATTTGCCTTGGACGTTGCGTCTTGCTGTGCCTGGCTTATTGCGGTACTTTGTGCAGTGTCTGCATATTTCTTTGCATTGGTGTCAGCTTCTGCCAGTGAAGATTTAACGTTTTGCGTTGTCGCATAAGTCTGTGAGACAGTACTGGACAGCCCATCCACACTTGCTTTAATGGCTGCATTCATTGCAGTAGTCGTGGAATAGTCATTGTTTATCTTAGTGCTAAGACTGGTCAGGTTTACTGAAAGTCCATCCAAGCCTGCTTTGTAATCTGCTACTTTTGCATCCAGGGAGCTATACTGACCGGTTACGGTATCATATTTACTGCTGATATCGGAAAACTGCAGCTGAAGGCTGTTTATATCCAGTATGGCTGATGCAAGTTTACTGTACATGGTTGCCTTGCTGTTCTGCAGCTCAATCAATTCTGACTCGCTGATCAGAGCAGAAATCTTTCCTCTGACTACTTGGACAGCTGTTTCGTTAGACTGGAAATGCTTCAGTAAATAATCCTGCGAGTATATATTGACTGGTTGTTCGAATATCATCGGGTTCTTCCTCCTTTCCGGATAAAATCCATAATAAAAGGCACCTTGGGAGGTGCCCTTTAGCATGAATTCTTCTTTTCTGCATACAAAATAGTGATAAGCAAGAATCCTTAACTAAAATATATTGGAACAGGTCCAAATTAAAGGCAAAAAAACGAGAGCTTACCAACATATGATTTTTCAAATGAAGATACTGGATTGTATCTAGCAGTAGCTTCAAATGGTAATGCGATCGATGCGACAAATTATGGTGGGTTATTAGGCGTTGTTATGCACGCAAAAAAATATAGTTCAATCTCACTTATGACTTCTATCCGTATGGATGGCAACAATCATGAATTAAAATTTTCTGTGAATGGTAATATTTTATCATCCCTTCATTATCCTGGTATGCAGAGATTAGAGTTTATAAAATTAATATAAACATTTAAACTTGTTTTTCTTTGAAATGAGACTTGGAAGCCAATATCATAATACAATGGATTCCATTCTTTGTTCCATGATGCTGTATTAATTCTAAAGTACAGTTTTCCGCTTAAAGATATATAAAGTTGCGCCTTAGCATTATTGTCATACCTTATAACAATAACAAACCCCTGTATATTCTTCTGGAATATTAGGTGTACCAGGAACACATACATAAATTTTGGTGTTCGAAGATTTTTCATATAATTGGTTTAAATCTGTATCAGAAAATGTAACTTTCATAATTCGGACTATCACTATTTTATATGCCGTCTTCCTTTTCGCTATAAATGTCTATCCAATCCTCAACAGGCCGTGTTTACCCAAGCCACCTTTTCAGCCGGCTGTTTTCTTCGCCTATTGCAAGTTACTTTATGCCATTAATC
>VOFF01000184.1_pt1 | contig 13261 bp, 13 predicted proteins | sample 5384061 | NCBI WGS metagenome assembly VOFF01 (sample SAMN12384725, study PRJNA508395) | human gut metagenome | isolation source: healthy gut E | host: Homo sapiens
CGTCCTTCGCGAATCAGTCCGATTACGGAGTTCTGAATCACTTCTGTGTACATTTCAAATGCCGGAATCGTTTTATCACGTCCCAGTGCACCAAGTACGGCGTTGGCAATGTTACCTACACCGGATTGCAGCGGTAAGAATGTTGACGGGATAATACCACGCTTCATGTCCGCAGCCAGGAAGTCGGCTACATTCTGGCCAATCTTGTCAGTCAATGGATCGGCATCGGCAAAGCTACGTGCTTCATCCGGCCAGTTGGTTTCTACTATACCTACAATCTTTTTCGGGTCTACTTGAATATACGGCTGACCGATACGGTCGCTGGGTTTGTAAATAGGAATTTCACGACGGTAAGGCGGGTCAAGCGGTTCATAAACATCGTGCAGACCCATAGCATTCTTGCTGTGAGCAGCATTCAGTTCCACGATGATCTGGTCGGCAAGGCGACAAACTGTAGGAGCGATACCACCGGCTGCAGTCAGGTAGATTTTACCATCGGGAGTCACTTCACAAGCTTCGATGATGGCAATGTTTACTTTGCCCATGAAACCGTAACGTACTTCCTGTGCCATTTGTGACAAGTGGATGTCGTTATAAGCGATTTCCCCGTTGTTCACAGCTTTACGGAAATCAGAATTGGTTGTGTAAGGAGCACGGTAGCGGATAGCTTTGGCGCGTGAAAGTATGCCGTCGCAGGAGTCACCCGTGGAAGCACCGGTAAAGATACTAATTTGAAAAGGGTTACCTTTGGCATGTTCTTCTTCTGCTATTTTTTGCTTAACATAAATTAGCTGATAAGGCGCAGATTGACAACTTGTAATGGCATTTTTCTTTCATTTCATCCGTTTATTGGGAGGGAAGAAGTATCTTTGCGCTCCGAATGACAGATACCAACTTATGATATAAACTGATTTTAAACGAACTGATTATGGAAAAAGTAACGGGAGCAGACTTTAAATCTGCAACTGCTGATGACAACAAGAAGTTGTTTATCGAGACTTACGGCTGCCAGATGAATGTGGCCGACAGTGAAGTGATTGCATCCGTCATGCAGATGGCGGGATATTCGGTGGCCGACACCCTGGAGGAAGCCGATGCAGTGTTTATGAACACCTGCTCCATCCGCGACAATGCGGAGCAGAAGATTCTGAACCGTCTGGAGTTCTTCCACTCGCTCAAGAAGAAGAAACGCGGCCTGATAGTGGGTGTGCTGGGCTGTATGGCAGAGCGTGTGAAGGACGACTTAATCACCAACTCCACCACAGAGACCTATCGGGATGTCATCCCCTCGCGTATTTGCGGAAACCACATCTCCGGCTTCGTCTCCATCATGCGTGGGTGCAATAATTTCTGTACTTACTGCATCGTTCCCTACACCCGTGGCCGTGAGCGTAGCCGTGATGTGGAAAGCATCCTCAACGAAGTGGCCGACCTCGTGGTTAAAGGCTATAAGGAAGTTACTCTGTTGGGACAGAACGTCAATTCTTATCGCTTCGAGAAGCCGGACGGAGAGACGATTACTTTTCCAATGCTGCTGCGCACCGTGGCAGAGGCAGCGCCGGGCGTACGTATCCGTTTCACTACCTCGCACCCTAAAGACATGAGCGACGAAACTCTCCAGGTCATTGCCGACATGCCCAACGTATGTAAGCACATCCATCTCCGGTTTCCATAGTGAGACGGAGGAGGACCACCAGCTTTCCCTCTCGCTGATGGAGGAGTGCGGATACGATTCCGCCTTTATGTTCAAGTACAGCGAACGCCCCGGTACGCATGCTTCCAAGTACCTGCCGGACGATGTGCCCGAGGAGGTGAAGATTCGCCGTCTGAATGAAATCATCGCCTTACAAAACCGTCTCTCTGCCGAGGCGAATGCCCGTTGCGTGGGCAAGACGTACGAGGTGCTGGTGGAAGGTGTTTCCAAACGTAGTCGTGACCAGTTGTTCGGCCGTACGGAACAAAACCGTGTGGTGGTGTTTGACCGTGGCACGCACCGTGTGGGCGATTTTGTGATGGTGAAGGTTACCGAATCCAGTTCGGCTACGCTGAAAGGAGAAGAGGTAGCCGGCTGACGGGATAGAAAAGTCTCGATGACATCAGTATGATGACACCGGTATATAGAATAAAAAAAGCACGAGCCGTGAGGCTCGTGCTTTTCATATTATAAACTTTAAATTTTATTCTGCCATGGCCAGAATATTCGCTACGTAGTCGGTCTTGTTGTAGCTTACCAGGGTCAATTCGGACTTTGGCGCGTCCTGATTGTAGAGTTTGTAAGCTACCGGCATGTTTTCATCGTTCAATTCATACACACTTTTTCTTCATGTCTTTGTCATAAGCCTTGTGAGACTCGTTCCAACGTGCGTAGGACATGGTGATTTCATCATTGCCATATTGGTATGTCATCTTAAAGTAAGGTGTCCATTCGTCTTTTGCACCGTCCCACTTGGAGGCTTCCTTGCAGGTCAGGCGTTTCTGGTCGTCATAAGAGTATTCATAACGGATGTGCCGGTAAAGTTGTGCACCGTCTTGCTTAAAGATGGTCTTGGCAACTACTAATTCGTTTTTCACTTCTTCATTGGTGATGAAGTTGTTTTCCTGAGCTTTCACTTCTGTATTCATAACGCTTACGATAGTCATTGCTACGAATGCGACTGCCTTGAATAAATTTGTAGTTTTCATAATCTTTATTTTTAATTGTTGTTACTTACTCTGTTTCTTTTAGACGTTGTTCCCGATTAAAAAGTTGCATTCCAACTAATCTTTTTCTCAAACGCCTTCGCCTAATTATAGTCAATTCCCATGCCAAAGATTTAAGTTGTTGATAATCAATGAATAGATGCTTTCGAAAACTGTTCATTATCGGACAGTTGTCCGCTTAATATCGAACAGTTGGTCATTCGTTCCGCCAGCTGGCCGGAGCAAGCGTTTGTTTTCTTAAATCTCCTTAATGGAAACCCTATAAATCACTTTTTATTTGTTATTTTGCACCAAATTTAGGTATGGTGTGGTCCGTTTCATTCGGGCTGCACTTCCTTATTGGCAGAACGTTCGATGAATAAACTCACTATAAAAAGCTTGTCCGTTATGTGGTGGAACGCATTTGGAGCGTGCCCTGACATGTGTAGACCATTATGCCTCGGGCGAAATGTTCCACTTGTGCCGCTGCCGGGATTGCGGTTTCCTTTTCACGCAAGACTTTCCCGTGGAGGCTGAAATCGGTCGTTACTACGAAACTCCTGATTACATTTCACATACCGATACCCGCAAGGGGGCGATGAACTCCGTGTACCACTGGGTGCGCAACTATATGCTGGGACGCAAGGCACGTCTTGTGGTCCGTGAAGCACACCGCAAGGAGGGCAGCCTGCTGGATTTGGGTACGGGGACCGGTTACTTTGCCGATGTCATGCAGCGTCGCGGCTGGCAGGTGGAAGCTGTGGAAAAGAGTGCGCAGGCGCGTGCCTTTGCCAAAGAACACTTCAATCTGGATGTGAAACCCCATACGGCATTGAAAGATTTTGCACCGGGCAGTTTCGACGTCATCACCCTATGGCATGTCATGGAACATCTGGAACCCCTTAACGAAACGTGGGAAACCCTGCACTCCCTGCTGACTGAAAAGGGGGTGCTGATTGTAGCTGTGCCCAACTGTTCCTCCTTCGACGCAAAAAGAAATACGGGGCTTACTTGGGCTGCCTACGATGTGCCCCGCCATTTGCCATTGGCACTTCACACCGGGCACCATCCAGCAATTCGGTTCCAAGCATGGCTTCATCATGGCAGAGCGGCATCCCATGCCGTTCGATGCTTTTTATATCTCCATGCTGACAGAAAAGCACATGAGGCACTCGTGTACTTTCCTGCGGGGAATGGTGACCGGTACACGGCCTGGTTCAGCGCGTTGGTGAAGAAGGAACGCAGCAGTTCCATGATTTACGTGTTCAGGAAGAAAGGGTGAGAAAAGGGATTAGGGATTAATGATTAATAGCGACTGATTTACATAACTTGTAGCTTGTAACTCGTAACTTATAATTGATATAATGAAAGCAAAGAATAACTCGGTATCCTATTTTGACATGCAGTTCATTACGTCCAGCATCAGTACGACGCTGGTGTTACTGCTGTTGGGGCTGCTCGTATTCTTTGCGCTCGCGGCACATAATCTTTCCGTGTACGTCAAGGAGACCACCAGTTTCTCCGTGCTTGTCAGTGACGACATGAAGGAGAGCGACATCCTGAAGCTTCAGAAGAGGCTGGACAAGGAGGCTTTTGTGAAGCAGACGGAATACATTTCAAGAAGCAGGCACTCCGCGAGCAGACTGAGGCGATGGGTACGGACCCGCAAGAGTTCCTCGGCTACAATCCTTTCACTGCCTCCATCGAAATCAAGCTGCATTCCGACTATGCCAATTCGGACAGCATCGCCAAAATAGAGAAACTGATTAAAAAGAATACCAATATCCAGGAAGTGCTCTACCAGAAAGACTTGATAGATGCCGTGAACGATAATATAAGGAATATCAGCTTGATGCTGCTGGGGCTGGCTGTGATACTGACGTTTATCTCCTTTGCGCTGATAAACAACACCATCCGTCTGGCTATATATTCCAAGCGTTTCCTTATCCACACCATGAAGCTGGTGGGAGCAAGCTGGGCATTCATCCGTCGTCCGTTTCTGCGGCGCAATTTCTGGATAGGTGTGCTGGCCGCTTTCATAGCCGACAGCATTCTGTGGGGAGCCGCCTATTGGCTGGTGTCCTACGAACCGGAGTTGGTCAAGGTGATTACGCCCGAGGTGATGGTGCTGGTGTCGGGTGCCGTGCTGGTGTTCGGTGTACTTATTACGTGGCTGTGCGCTTTGCTTTCCATCAACAAATATCTGAGGATGAAGGCAAGCACACTGTATTATATTTAACGCCTTGAAGTGCATAGAGAGAAAGCACTGTTATCGCAGCCTCCAAATAGTAAATTGTAAATAGTAAAATAGTAAATGTATAGATGAGTAAAGAGAAATTCGCTTTTGATAAGACCAATTTTATCCTGCTTGGCATCGGAATGGCGGTGGTTATCATTGGTTTTCTTCTGATGACCGGCCCCGTGTCTACCCCGACTACCTTTGAGCCGGACATTTTTAGTGTGAGACGCATCAAGGTGGCTCCGGTAGTTTGCCTGCTGGGGTTTGTGTTCATGATATATGCCGTCTTTGCGCAAGCCTAAAAGCTGTTGTGCAGAGGAGTAAACTTTCAGACGCGGATTACACAGATGACGCAGATTGGAATATTAGAAATCCGTGTCATCTGCGTTATCTGCGTCTGAAAAATAATCAGAAAGAAAGTAGTAACAGAGCTTCCGGACAGCCCCTCCGGCAACTCAAGAACTTAAAAACTTAAACAAATTGGAATGGTTTGAAGCGCTTATCCTTGGGCTTATTCAAGGACTGACCGAATATCTGCCGGTGAGCAGTAGCGGACACCTCGCCATCGGTTCGGCATTGTTCGGTATTGAGGGAGAGGAGAATCTTGCTTTAGTGGTACATGTGGCTACGGTGTTCAGTACGCTGGTGATACTCTGGAAAGAGATTGACTGGATTTTCAAGGGACTGTTCAAGTGGCAGATGAACGAGGAGACACGTTACGTCATCAATATACTGGTATCCATGATACCTATCGGCATTGTGGGGGTATTTTTCAAGGACGAAGTAGAGGCCATTTTCGGTTCGGGACTGGTCGTTGTGGGCTGCTGCCTCTTTGCTGACAGCTCTGCTTTGCTGTCTTTCTCCTATTATTATAAGCCGAAGCAGAAGGAGAACATCAGCATGAAGGATGCGTTTATCATCGGTCTTGCACAAGCATGCGCGGTGCTTCCGGGGCTTTCCCGTTCGGGCAGTACCATTGCAACCGGTCTGTTGCTGGGCGACAACAAGGCGAAGCTGGCTCAGTTCTCTTTCCTGATGGTGATACCTCCGATTCTGGGAGAGGCTTTGCTGGATGGAATGAAGATGATGAAAGGTGAGGCGGTTGCAGGGGATATTCCGACACTTTCGCTGGTGGTAGGTTTCCTGGCTGCTTTTGTTTCGGGCTGCCTGGCCTGCAAGTGGATGATAAATATTGTGAAGAAGGGCAAGCTGATTTATTTTGCCATCTATTGCGCGATAGCCGGTGTCATAACGCTCATATTAAGCTAAAGTCCCCTCCTTGTGTGGGGGAAAGACTGATTACTCCGGAAATCAATAAGAGAAAAATATTAAGTTGTACCATTTTATCCCCCCTCCCTACCGGGGAGGGGTTAGGGAGAGGCCAATGAATTTTAAAGAAGGAGAAGTCCTCTATTTCAATAAACCGCTGGGATGGACATCGTTCAAGGTTGTGGGACATGCGCGTTACCACATCTGCCGGCGGATAAAGGAGAAGAAGTTGAAAGTAGGCCATGCCGGTACCCTCGACCCGCTTGCTACGGGGGTGATGATAGTCTGTACGGGCAAGGCCACGAAACGGATTGAGGAATTCCAGTATCACACGAAGGAGTACGTTGCCACCATCCGGTTGGGTGCCACCACTCCCTCTTACGACCTGGAACATGAGATAGATGCCACCTATCCCACGGAGCACATCACCCGCGGACTGGTGGAGGAGACGCTGAAGAAGTTCATCGGCGAGATACAGCAAGTGCCTCCCGCCTTCTCGGCATGTATGGTGAACGGGAAACGTGCCTACGACCTTGCCCGCAAGGGAGAGGAGGTAGAGCTGAAACCCAAGTTGCTCGTCATCGACGAGATAGAGCTGCTGGACGACGGGCTGGATATTGCCGAACCGTGGATAAAGGTACGCGTAGTATGCAGCAAAGGAACCTATATCCGCGCCCTGGCACGTGACATCGGCGAAGCCCTGCAGAGCGGCGCTCACCTCACCGCCCTGGAGCGTACCCGCGTAGGCGACGTCCGGCTGGCAGACTGCCTCAATCCCCTCGATTTTAAAGAGTGGATAGAGGCGCAGGAGATAGATATTTAGTTATAAGTTATGAGTTATTTGCTATGAAGTGTAGCATACTGCCGGATAACTCATACCCTCTTATGACTAAAACAGACTGATATAAATAATAAATAACTTATAACTCATAACTAATTATGAAACTGTCGCAATTCAAATTCAAGCTTCCCGAAGAGAAGATAGCTTTGCACCCCACGAAGTACAGAGACGAGTCACGTCTGCTGGTGTTGCACCGTAAGACGGGTGAGATTGAGCACAAGATGTTCAAGGATGTTCTGGACTATTTTGATGACAAAGATGTGTTTATCTTCAACGACACCAAGGTTTTCCCTGCCCGCTTGTACGGTAACAAGGAAAAGACCGGTGCGCGTATTGAAGTGTTCTTGTTGCGTGAGTTGAACGAAGAGCTCCGGTTGTGGGACGTACTGGTTGATCCGGCACGTAAGATACGTATCGGTAACAAGCTCTACTTCGGTGACGACGACTCTATGGTGGCTGAGGTTATCGACAACACCACTTCGCGTGGGCGTACGCTTCGTTTCCTTTACGACGGTCCGCACGATGAGTTCAAGAAGGCGCTCTATGCGCTGGGCGAAACGCCGCTGCCCCACAGCATTATCAACCGTCCCGTAGAACCGGAAGATGCCGAACGCTTCCAGTCTATTTTTGCACGCAACGAAGGAGCTGTTACGGCGCCTACCGCCAGCCTGCACTTCAGCCGCGAGCTGATGAAGCGTATGGAAATCAAGGGTATTGACTTTGCCTACATCACCCTGCATGCTGGCTTGGGTAACTTCCGCGACATTGATGTGGAAGACCTCACCAAGCACAAGACAGACTCCGAGCAGATGATTGTGAACGAGGAAGCCGTACGGATTGTGAACCATGCCAAAGACCTGAACCGCCAAGTCTGTGCCGTAGGTACCACCGTGATGCGTGCCATCGAGAGCACCGTCAGCACCGACGGACATTTGAAGGAATACGAGGGTTGGACCAACAAGTTCATCTTCCCGCCGTACGACTTTACCGTGGCCAATGCCATGATATCCAACTTCCACATGCCGCTCAGTACCCTGCTGATGATTGTTGCCGCTTTCGGCGGTTACGAGCAGGTGATGGAGGCATACAATGTGGCATTGAAGGAAGAGTACCGCTTTGGTACGTATGGAGATGCGATGCTGATTACAGACCGGTAATTATGGTTGTTTATTTCAGTCTTGGTACCAATCTCGGCGATAAGGAGCAGAATCTCCGCATGGCCGTCCAAAAGATAAGAAAGCAGATAGGGGAAGTGATTTCCCTATCTGCTTTTTATGCTACTGCCCCGTGGGGCTTTTCTTCCGATAATACTTTTCTGAATGCCGCACTCTGCGTAGACACTGCTTTGGCACCTTTGGAGGTGTTGCAAACGACGCAGGAAATCGAGCGGGAGATGGGGCGTACGCATAAGTCTGTCAATGCAGTGTATAGCGACCGTGTGATAGACATCGACCTGCTGCTCTGTTTTGCCGATGACGGTACTCCCGTTTTGCTGGATACTCCCGAACTGAAACTTCCTCATCCGCTGATGCAGGAACGCCGTTTCGTGATGGAGCCGTTGGCGGAGATTGCTTCAGGCGTGGTGCATCCGGTATTGGGAAAGACAATCGGGGAATTGTTGCAAAATCAGTGTTAATCTCTGCTATCTGTAGCGCAGATACAAGATTTCTTTTTTATCTTTGCCTCCGGAAAGCGAAGATAGGCTGCACCTCAGCATAAAAAATGAACAAGTTCATTTTGTTCTGCGTTCGGTTTGCACTATCTTTGCCTCCGAAAAACGATATGTGGAGAGATTTGAGTAGCTTGCAACCACAGAAAAAAATGCTAAAACACATCCTTTTCTGACGGCATGTTTGTGTGCCGGATGCATCTACTCCACACACCTCCTTCCGCCATTCGTTGAATTATCAATTATCAACTATCAATTCTCAACTGAAATGGGATATTTATTCACATCCGAATCGGTGTCTGAAGGACACCCCGACAAAGTGGCCGATCAAATATCGGACGCTGTGCTTGACAAACTGTTGGCCTACGACCCCAGTTCGAAAGTAGCTTGCGAAACTCTGGTTACTACCGGTCAGGTAGTGCTGGCTGGAGAAGTGAAAACCAAAGCGTACGTTGACATGCCTCTCATCGCACGCGAAGTAATCAAGAAAATCGGCTATACCAAAGGCGAGTATATGTTCGAGAGCAATTCGTGCGGCGTGCTGAGCGCCATCCACGAGCAGAGCCCCGACATCAACCGCGGCGTGGAGCGACAGGACCCCATGGAACAAGGTGCCGGAGACCAGGGGAATGATGTTCGGCTACGCCACCAACGAAACGGAGAATTACATGCCGCTTTCACTGGACCTTGCACACCGCATCCTGCAAGTGCTGGCAGATGTCCGTCGCGAAGGCAAGGTGATGACCTACCTCCGTCCCGACGCCAAGAGCCAGGTGACCATCGAATATGATGACAACGGCACACCCGTACGCATCGATACCATCGTAGTTTCCACCCAGCACGACGACTTCGTACAGCCTGCCGACGACAGTGATGCCGCCCAGCTGAAGGCCGCCCAAATCCGCCGGGATGTAATCGAGATTCTGATGCCGCGTGTCATTGCCTCCATCCATCATGAAAAAGTGCTGGCACTGTTCAACGACCGTATCACATATCACGTCAACCCCACGGGCAAGTTCGTAATCGGTGGTCCTCACGGTGACACCGGGCTGACGGGACGCAAGATTATCGTAGATACCTACGGCGGCAAGGGTGCCCACGGCGGCGGCGCTTTCTCCGGAAAGGACCCCTCTAAGGTAGACCGCAGCGCAGCTTATGCAGCCCGCCACATTGCCAAGAATCTGGTAGCTGCCGGCGTTGCCGACGAAATGCTGGTGCAGGTAAGTTACGCCATCGGTGTGGCACGCCCCATCAATATTTTCGTAGATACTTATGGCCGCAGCCACGTCAATATGAGCGACGGTGAGATTGCCCGTAAGATTGACGAGCTGTTCGACCTTCGCCCCAAGGCAATAGAAGACCGCCTGAAACTGCGCAACCTCTATCTATCAGGAGACTGCCGCCTGCGGACATATGGGCCGCGAGCCACAGACCATCGTCAAGCATTTCAAGAGCCGCTACGAAGGCAACAAAGACATTGAGGTAGAGCTATTCACCTGGGAGAAGCTGGATTATGTGGACAAGGTGAAAGCCGCATTCGGTTTATAATCAGCATAGCTTTACGGCTATTTATATAGAAGGCTGCCCTTCTGCAGATACCGATGTTTCGGAGGATGCAGAAGAGGCAGCCTTTGTTGTTTTGGTCTTGCTCTTCAAATGGATTTTTTTCACCGGCAGTACAAACACGAACCTTGCCCCCTCCTTGTACTCCTTGTCCAGCAGCACTTTCCCTTTCAGCCGTTCGGCGATGAGGCGGCAGATATTGAGTCCCAGACCGGTGCCTTGCCCGAAGTTGTCGGCCTTTTCAAAACGTTCGAAGATGGTTTCCGAGTATTCCGGGGGAATGCCGGTACCGGTATCGGTGACGGAGAAGGTGACGTATCCGGGATTCTCTGTGAGAGAGCAGTGCAGGCGGATTTCGCCTTGTGTGGTGTGTTTCTCTGCATTGGTAAGGAAGTTGATGAGTATCTGGCACACACGTTGCCCGTCGGTGCTCAGTTCGTAGCAGTCGTCCACTTCGGAGGTGTAGTAGAGCTTCACGCCTTCGGGCTTGCGGTGTTCAACGGTGGTTATGGCTTCCCGGCAGAGCTTGTTGCAACTGTGCGGCGCTATCTTCATGGTGTATCTGTTGCTTTCCAACTCGGCTGCGCTGAGGATGTCCCCCCCCACCAGTGTAAGGAGGAGGTCGGAATTGTGCTGTATGAGATGGCAGAAATCCTGCCTTTCCTCTTGGGAAAGGTTCGCGTCGGGGGAAGTGATGAGTTGTGAGAAGCCCACGATAGAGTTGAGCGGTGTCCGTATTTCGTGACTCATGTTCTGCAGGAAGATGCTCTTTGCCTTGTTGGCTGCTTCGGCTTGGTCGCGTGCTTCGGAAAGTTCCTCGTTCTTGTGGCATAGTTCGAGGTTGACTTTACGTTTGCGGTGGAGGTAGAGCATCAGGAAAAGCAGGGATAACAGCAAAAAGCCGGTGACAATGCTGAAAAAGAGTGATGCGGTAGCGCGAGGAGGTGGCCTGTATGTTTTCCATTTTCAGACGTTCGGCGCCTATCGGGTGTTCAGTTCGGCGATGTCCGACAGTTGCAGGAGATTGTTCGTCGAATCCAACTGCTGGTGGTGGTTTTTTTCAGATATTTGATGGCATTGGGATAGTCTTTGGCGCATTCGTAAATGTAGGCATGTTGTTGCAGATATGGCCCATGGTTCGGATACAGCTGAAGATACCGTAAGGGTATCTGTCGGCAAAAGCTTGCTTTTTCATTTTTTCCGCTTTCTGCAAGGCGAGCAATGAGCGTTGTTGGTTCAGGAAGTAGATGATTTCGCTGCTCCAAGCGTGATAATAATATTGCAGATAGTTATTGGCACGTGAAATCTCTTTCAGGTCAGTGGATGCCTTTTCTATTTTGCTATCATCTTTTTGGGATATATAGAACTGCAGGGGGATGATGTATGCCAGGCATTGTGCTTTTTTGTCACCGAGCTTCAGAGCCTGTTGATACAAAGTGTCGGCCACCAGCAACCCCTCCTGCTGGCGTGCCTGCTTGGAAGCCCGCTGGTAGATGGGGTAGAGTGCATCGTCTATCTTGTAGGGATTGTTCTGTGCTGCGGAAGGTAGGAACACCCATACTGAAAGCACTAGAAAACATAACCTTGAAAGAATGCACTCCCTCTTTGTTCTATTGGATGGAATAAGCATGTTTTTTTCCGGATACTTATTATTATGCCTATGGCATCGCAAAAATAAGATAAAAGAATAAATTACAAGCTTTTTTTGTATAATTTCTCTGTTTGCTTGTTAAATAGTCCTTGCCAGGAGCTTTCTTACGAAATTTCCGGTGATAATGCCGCCCTCTACATCATCATATTCTTCCTTATCGAGAACTTCACGATGGCCATTGCATTGACTGCCGCCAGCGGCAGGTCCATGGGGTCGTGGTGGTTGTTGTAGCTCACCAGACGGATGCAGTCCGGCCGTTCCGAGTGGTTGACGTATTTCACTGCCAGGTATTCGTCGCCGCCCCGTTCGAAGGAGACGAGATACATTTCACCGTAGATGACGTCGGTGAAGTCGCGGATGGACTTAAAGCCTACGATGTCACCGGACTTGAGGATGGGATACATCGAGTCGCCCGAGACGTAGACGGCACCGTCGCACACAGGGATATTGGGAATTACAATCCGCCCCAAGGCGTACTGCGGGCGGTCAGCCAGCAGTGTCTTCAGGTTGGCGGCGGCAGAGATGTCATAGAGGGTCACGCTACGGTCGTCCATAGGGTCGGCTGTTTTCGGTGTGTGAAGTATTTCCACTTCACCTTGTACCAAGTCATTGTCACAGAATTTTGAATGATGTGCAGGCGAGCCCTTTCCCGTCAGCAGCCAGTTGTAGTCCACGTCGTCCAGGCTGCCCAGCAGCAGGGGGAAGTCGATGCTGTTGCGGGCGTTCCAGTTGCTCAGTGTGGAGCGTGATATACCCAGAAAGGCGGCAAGTTCGCTGTCTGTCTTGAATTCTTTCGCCAGTTTGGCACGTTTTATGATGTCTGCCGCACAAAATACCGGGTCTTTGTCATTCGCCATATTCTTCAGTTTTTACGTGTAAATTATTCAGAAACTATTATCTCCTCATTTATACATTATCTTTGTTGGGACAAAAATACATATCATGTTTTATAAATGCAAATAAAAGGGAGGGATTTATGGAAAATACACATCTGGTCTTTTATCCGGAAAAGCGTGCTCCGCAAGCGGAAACGCCTATGCGAAGCAGGTGATATAGAATGATACAAGCCGCTCTCTCCCCCTAATCACTAACCCCTAATCATCAAACCATGTCCAGAATCAAAAAACGGGGACTTGACTATTTCCCCTTGAACACAGACTTCATGCACGACCGTCTGGTGCGCCGCATCATGAAACGTGAGGGTGACGGCTCCTTTGCCATTCTGCTGGGCGCCCTCTCCTGCATTTTGCCGTCCGCTGCCGAAAGTGCAGCATTTAAGCCCGAAAATGCGACATCGGGTACACATAGCACAGCAGAGCATAGCACATCACAACACAGCAAAGAAAATCC
>VOFF01000169.1_pt1 | contig 12413 bp, 17 predicted proteins | sample 5384061 | NCBI WGS metagenome assembly VOFF01 (sample SAMN12384725, study PRJNA508395) | human gut metagenome | isolation source: healthy gut E | host: Homo sapiens
TTTATTTTGTGGGATTTCCCTTTCTCTTTATGTACAATATTCTTTCAACGATGTTCACTTCAATCGGCGAATCAAGATTCCGTTAGGTCTTTTAATGTTTTCTTCTGTTTTGAACATTTTATGGATCTCTGGATGGTGGCAGGACTTGGATTGGGAGTATTTGGTGCAGCTCTTGCAACCTTGATTGCACAGGGGATTTCAGCAGTATTTTCATTTATAATATTCTTTTGCCGGATGCGTCGGTATAAAAGTCATTTTGACTGGTTTGACAGGCATGAATTGTATTCCATACTGCGGATTGCTGTACCATCGGTTCTTCAGCAGTCTACAGTGTCAATTGGGATGATGATCGTACAGGCGGTGGTAAATCCTTTTGGTACTCAGGCACTCGCCGGGTATACAGCAACAATGAGGGTGGAAAATGTATTTTCCCTGATCTTTGTATCCATTGGAAATGCGGTTTCGCCTTATGTTTCCCAGAATCTTGGCGCAAAGAAAATTGAACGTATCAAAAAAGGATATCATGCTGCACTGGTGTTGGATTTATGGTTTGCAGTTCTTGCTTTTATAGTTATTGAGACATTGCATACGCAAATTTCTTCGTTATTCCTGGGTTTAGTGCGCAGAGGACAGGAGGTAATTTTATACCCCACCTGATGTTATAAACTATAGACATAAAAGGGAAAACAGATCATTTATTTTCAAAGAAATGGAGGAACTGGCAATGAAAGGTTTTAACACAGGTGACGGTTATATGGGAATGGTAGATGGCGAATATATCTTATTTGCCAGCGAGGCGGATTATTATGATTATGTAAATGATTAAAAAACAGGAAATATGTGGAATCTATTTCCAACGCATGTGCTATACTGAACTTAATTAACCAGAAGGAGAAGTTCTATGCAGGTATCAGATAAATTAATCAAGCCATTGACAGAAGCAAAATATTTAAATGCCGATAACGTAAGCAGATACCGTTGTATTCTACGTATCTTTTTCGAGCATTATGAGAAATTAAAATATTGGCTGTATCAGGAAGAGGTCTATGAAGAAATGATACAGGATCCGCTTTTTTCGGATTACAGACCGGAACAGTGCCAGCAGGATCTCACCATGCTGACAGAGTGGAAGAACCTGAATACAATCCAGGATACAAAAAGGTCGCATCCATCGAAGAATTCAAGAACAAAAAGTACCGGTATCAGATGACAGAGTACAGTGTGGAGATAGAGCGTCTGGTAATCCGGTTAGAGAATCTGTTCATCGAGGGAGCATCATTAGAACCAACACTTCTGGAGCGCATAAGGAGAAGTGTAGAGCATTTTCCAGACATGGCAGGGAAAAGATAAGAATGAAGTATACACATGGTGGACAGATCTGAATAATGATTTTGTCCGGTTGAATCAGAATTATCAGGATTATATCAGGGATTTGAACAGCGTCCGGGCGGAAGAGATGATGCATACGAAAGAATTCCTGGTGTTCAAGGACCGGCTGATTGAATATCTGCGCAGCTTCATTAAAAGGACTGCAGAGAAATGTCGGAGTGATCGAAGAAAATCTGCGTTTACAGAACGAAGAACTGAAAAAGCAGGTATTTGAAAAAGTTATAGATTATGAATTGTCAATTCCGCGTATGGAGATAGAAGTCTCGAAAGAAATGATAGAGCAGAAAGTCCAGGGACGATATCAGAGCATCTATGACTGGTTCGTGGGAAATGAAGGACAGGAGAATGAAGCGGGAAAACTTTTTGATGCCACCAATGATATCATCCGAAGGATTACAAGATACGCTGCACAGTTGAGCGAAAAGAATGCACTGGGTGCGAATAGAAAAGAGGAATACCGGAAAGTAGCAGAATTGTTCCTGCGGTGTCAGGATGTGGAAGAGGCGCATAAGATGTCGGCGATGGTATTCGGCATGGAATGTCCGCAGCATCTTGCAGGAGATCTGATCCGTGAGACAGACAGCATGAACATCGGAGTCTACGAAGAGCAGCCAATGGAAATTGCTCTGAAACCGAGAGTGCGTACATACCGAGGAAAATCCAGGAGAAGTGCCATCCGTGAATCAGCAGAGCAAAAGCAGGAAACAAGACGTAAGTTGCTTGAGAAGCAGAAAAAAGAGACGGAAAAACTACAGGCGTTGGAAGTAGATGGAAAGATATGTTTTGATAAACTGCCTGTATTGGAACCTAGGATTCGCGAGATTCTTTTGAAATGGTTGTCAGATGCCATGGAATCCGCAGATTTTTCGGCAAGGACAGACGATGGAAGAAGATATATATTGGACAGAAGTCAGGCAGGAGAAAACTGTGTAGTACATTGTGAGGATGGAAACTTTACAATGCCGAAGCTGTCCATTGTATTTCAGGAGGAAGAATGATGAAGGAGCTGGAGGTTCTTTTTAAATAAAAGATGGGTATTAAAATCCAGAGACAAAGAAATGTATTATAAAATAAGAGATGCACTTGGAGAACTTCGGAAATTTACTACAGAGAAGATGGGATGTCAGATCATTGATAATTCTCTCCTGATCAAGATGGAGAAGATTCCGGTAATTCCGGAAAGCTTCATGGGCATTCAGAAATTTCGTCAAAAAAAGAAGAGTATGCTTATCTATGTATCCTGTTGATGTTTCTGGAAGACAGGGATGCACAGGAGCAGTTTATTCTGTCACAGCTGACGGAATATATCACGGCAAATCTGCCGGGAGATATCTCGGACTGGACTTTGTATACGAACCGAAGAAAACTGATCCGTGTGCTGCGATTTGCGGTAGATCAGGGAATGGTTGATGTCACAGACGGAAAAGACGAAGCATTCATGGATGATGAGGACGGAGAAGTACTCTATGAAAATACAGGTGCGTCCAGATACTTTATGAAGAATTTTTCGAAGGATATTATGGAGTATACGAAACCGGAAGATTTTCAGGAAAGTGACTGGTTCGAAGTGGACGAAGACCGTGGATTTGCAAGAAGACATAGAGTCTACAAAAGACTGATCTTTGCGCCGGGCATGTATAAAGAAGATGGATCACCGGAAGATTTTGAATATTTGAAATATTATGGACGGAGATTGAGCGAAGAACTGGAACAGATCTTCGACTGTCAGGTGCATATTCACAGAGGAAGTGCGTATCTGTTATCCGGGGATGAGTGTAGAATGGGAACGGTATTTCCGGGTAATAATTCGATATCCGATATTTTACTTCTGTGTTTTGGCGAAATACGAAAGAAGATTGAGAATGGCGAATGGAAGACGGTAGCGGATGAAAGTTGTCTTACAGATCGGATCGAGTTTGAAAATCTGATAAAAAAGAAGTGAAACAGGAATATGGAAGTGGATTTTCAAAAAATTATCGTGAGATGCCGGAAGGTGAATTTGTAAAAAATGTGATCGATGCAATGGAATTGTGGATGTTTATAAGGAAGGAGAAGTCAGCTCATCAGATTAAGATCTGCCCGCTCACAGGAAAGATACAGGGAAGCTATCCGGAGGATTATACGGGAGGAAGAAATGATGAATAGTAGATGGCAGGCAAATAAGATCGGACTGATTAATTTCTGGTATTATGATGAACAGGAATTCCCGTTTGTAAAAGGAAGGATGCTTCTTCGTGGATCGAATGGATCGGGAAAATCCGTAACCATGCAGAGCGTGGTACCGCTTCTTCTGGATGGCAATATGAGCCCGGAACGATTGGATCCATTCGGTTCCAGAGACCGTAAGATGAGCAGTTATCTTCTGGAGGAAGATGATGGACGCGAGGAGCGGACCGGTTATCTGTATCTGGAATTCAAAAGGCAGGACAGTGACACATATCTGACGATTGGTATGGGAATCCGGGCGAGAAAAAGGGAAAAATCTGGACAAGTGGTATTTTAGTCTGACGGATGGAAGACGGGTAGGAAAAAGATTTCTTCTTATATAAAGACACAGGAGAAAAAGTCACACTTTCCAAAAAAGAACTGGAGAACAGGATTGGGACAGGCGGCCGTGTTATTGACAGACAGGCCGATTACATGGAGTATGTCAACCGCCAGATCTTCGGATTCGAGACGGCAGAAGAATATAAGGAAATGATAGACCTTTTAATCCAGCTCAGGACACCGAAGCTTTCCAAGGATTTTAAACCATCTGTGATCAACGATATCCTAAGCGATTCACTTCAACCATTATCGGATGATGATCTGCGTCCGATGTCTGAAGCAATTGAAAATATGGATACCATGAACATGAATCTGAAGAATAGAAAAAGAAGCAAAACAGGCAGCAGAGAAGATTCAGGGAGTATTTTCAAAATATAATCAGAAATTATTATACGAAAAAATCAGACCGGTATGAACAGGCAGAAATCAAATTAGAAAATGCCAGGACACAGCAGAAAGAGCAGGAAAAGAAATTATCCGAGTGCAGACAGAATATCGAGAAGCTGCAGGTAGAACATCAGGAACTGGATGCAAAACATGAGTCCATGGAAAAGAACGGGAATCTCTGAATAAAAGTGATGCTGTAGCATTAAAACGAAGAGAAGCAGAACTGACCACAGAATTAGAGGGGCAGCAGAAAAATCTAAGAGAAAAGCAACATTTTCTTGAACTGAAACAAGAGCAATATCAGGATGTACAGAATCAGATCAAAGCAGAAGAAGACCGGAAGTATGAGAAAGAAAAAAGAACTGGAAGAACTCATAGAAGAGATGCAGGACGAGGCAGATATCATGGCTTTCGAAGAACATGCATTTATGAAAGAAGAACTGGAAAAGCATCCGGAAGAACCATATAAGTTCGAATTACATCAGCAGCAATATGAGCATACGAAAGAAAAAAAATCAATGAAGGAACAGAAATCCTTGCAGAGACAGATCATCTGGAAAGGCAGAAAGACGATCTGATCAAAGAAAGAGAAAAACGGATCCGTGAATTGGATACACTGCAGAGAAAAGTATCGGAACTGGAATCTGTATTCGTGCAGACACAGAATGAATGGAAAGAAGCCCTGTATCAGTGGAATGGTGCGAATCGGGAACTGGTACTGGAAAAAGAATTACTAAAAAAGAGTTAAAACATTTGCAGAGGCTTATGAAGAGACATCTGATTTCGCAGAGGTTCGTCAGAAGATTGCAGATGTGTGGATCGGGAAAAAATGCGGATGTTGAATCTGGGATTTCTGCGAACAGGGCAGAGAAAGAAACAGCAGAAAAAGAACTGGAAGAAGTGAAAGCAGAACTGACGGAATGGGAGAATCAGAAAGAACCACAGCCGGAGCGCTCGGAAGCAGTCATCCGTAACCGTCAGAGATTGGATGCACTTGGAATTCCGTACCAGGAGTTTTATAAAGTTATAGAGTTCGGAGACAATCTGGATGAAGAAGATTGCAACCGGCTGGAAGAAGCATTATTGAAAATGGGAATTCTGGATGCGCTGGTGATTGATGAACAATACAAAGAGCAGGTTCTGCATTTGAAACAGGGATGTGAAGATCGTTATCTGTTTAGCTGCAAAAATGTTCAGAAAGAGCTGCAACCAGGAAAGAGTCTGTTAGACGTACTGGAACTGAACGAAGAAGTCAATGACATTTTCTCCAATCAGCGATTGACGGGAATTCTTGGAAGTATTGCATATGATAACGAAAGTATAATTACGATTGCAGAAGACGGTACCTATCGGATGGGAGTACTTGCAGGAACGGTAACCGGAGAATATGAGGCCGGATTCCTTGGAACAAAGGCCCGTGAAAGACACAGACAGGCAAAGATGGAAGCCTGCAGACAGAGAATCGCAGGGCTGGAAGAAGTATTACGGCAACTGGAAGAAATGTATCGGAAGTTATCCGAAAGGAAAGTCATTCTCAGACAGGAATATGAGAATCTTCCAAAAGATACGGATATGCGGGAAGCCCTTCAGATGATGCGTGCGGAGGAACGGGCATGTGAACAGATCAGACGGGAAAGTGATAAATTAGAAGAGAGGATTCGTGAACTGATCGAAATATTAAAAGAGAAGAAAAAGAAAACACTGGAAATTGCGGATTCTCTGTATCTGACCTGTTCTTATGAAGTATTCAAAGAAGCAAAAAGTGCAGCGGAAGAATATGGAAAGCATCTGATTAGTCTGATTGCAGCACATGAAATGTTCCTCAGAAGCCTGGAGTATCTGAAAGAGAGGAGAGAACATCTGGAAGATCTGGATGCAGATATGGAACAGATCCGGTATGATCTGTTCGAGATTCAGAAAGAACTCCGGAGAAAGACGGAAGAACAGACCTCTATTCAGGAACAATTACGTCTGACCGATTATGAAGAAATCAAAGACCGTTTGGATGCATGCATCAAGTGGCTTCAGGAATATCCGGAAAGACTGCGCATATGTGTAAGCAGACAGACGCATGAAGAAGACGAAGTCGGACAGCTGACCCTGCGTCTGGAAGAGGGTCGGAAGAGAATTGAAGAATATGAAAAGAAGACGGCATATTTTTCAGAATGTTATGAGCAGGAGAAGAGTCTGCACTATGTGGAAATACCGGAAGAGATACCGGATGATGCCGGACATGTACGGAGCTATCTGGAGCCTGACGTGAAAGCACTGGATAAAGACAGTGTGATCCGTGATCTGAATAAAGTATATTTTGAAAATAGAGGATTTCTGACCGATTATCATCTGATGCAGAATGAATTATTTGCAGAAGCAGAGCAGACAGAATTCCCGGCAAAACGACTGGATATTTCGGCCAGATACCAAGGGGTAAAGATATCATTTTCAAGTCTCCTTACACATCTGGAAGAAGACATTGAAGAACTGGAGAATCTGATCAAAGACGGTGACAGGGAACTGTTCGAAGACATTCTTGCCAATACGGTAAGCCGGAAGATCCGTGGAAAGATCAATGCATCCAACACATGGGTACAGAAGATGAATTCCCTGATGAATGGGATGAATACATCCAGCGGTCTGAAACTCAGCCTCAGATGGAGAAGTAAGACGGCAGAACAGGAAGACCAGCTGGATACAAAAAGAACTGGTGGATCTGTTAAAGAAAGATTACCGTCTGATGAGCGAAGAAGAAGCATCCCGGCTGTCGGCACATTTCCGTTCAAAAAGTAGCAGAAGCGAGAAGGAATGCAAGAGACAGTGCCGGAATGATATCCTTCTATCAGATTATGAAAGATACACTGGATTACCGTAAATGGTTTGAATTCCAGCTGTTCTCACAGAAGAACGGAGGACGCCAGAAAGAACTGACGAACAGTGTATTCGGAACCTTCAGTGGCGGAGAAAAAGCGATGTCCATGTATGTACCGTTATTCTCTGCGGTTGTAGCGAAGTATCAGGGAGGCAGAGAAGATGCACCAAGACTGATCTCGCTGGATGAAGCATTTGCCGGAGTGGACAATAAGAATATCCGCGATATGTTCCGTCTGATGACAGAGTTCGGGTTTGACTTTATTATTAACTCGCAGGTTCTGTGGGGCGACTGTGATACGCTGGATGCACTGGCAATCTATCAGCTGATCCGCCCGGGCAATGCAAAATTCGTGACGGTTATGCCGTATCTGTGGAATGGAAAGAAGAAAGAATTGTTGGAACGTGAAGAGGAAGTAGAGCAGAGAGGGGCCGAGATTGGACAGCAATGAATGAGAGTGAGCAACAAGAACTTGAGAAGATAAAAAAAAGAATGCCTGACATATTTCCACCAAAGTCCAGTTTGGGGAAAAAGTTCTGAAAGGGTTTCGTGATAAATACAGTTCTTATGGAAGATTTGGTGGTAAAGTAGTTCTGAAGAATTTGAAATCACAGGATATCGAAGAACTGGAGGATTCTTCGGCAAGTCTTTTCACGGACAGAAAAGTGTAACAGTGTCTGCAGAAAAATTCCGGCAGGCACTGAAAGCAAAGCCGCTATAAAGATATCCCACCGGAATGTCTGTTGGAGAATTTTTTCGGAGAACCCTTGCTTGGAAAACAGGAACAGAAACTATTAAGAATACGGGAAAAAGAGAAAATCTGGCAGAAATTTTTAGAAGATTATGAAGGCACTGTGATAAAGTCGGCGGCGGAATTACTGAGGAATATTGTCAAAGACAGTGACAGTCAGGAACTTGCAGAATGGGACCGTGCGCTGCGGCTTGGTGCAGAAATCTATAATCATTTGCCATATCGTCAAAGGGATAAGCTGTATCTGGCTGTATTTGCAGCTATGCTGACAGGAAATCCGCATGCATTTGACAATGGAACTGCAACGGGGAATTTCCTGTATCAGATCATCCAGATGGATCTGGAAATCAGAGAAATTAAGATAGAATCATCGGAGATATTTCCGGCTTATAAGCGTCAGAAAAGTTACCTGATGGCAGGAATTATGCTGGATGATATATCAAATTACGCGATGTTGTATCAGGTAGAGGCGGTTAAAAAAAGACGGAAATCTTCATAAAGGCATGGAGGATTTGTGAGTGAGCAGCATATCGTACAGGTTCCGCTTGCGGTGATTACAGAGTGGGAGTCACTTTATTGTCCACAAGATGAGATCTACATTGTGGAAAATCCGTCTGTTTTTGCGGTATTGTGTGGAAAAGAGAAAGCAGGAACGTAAGAAGAGCATATATGTGCATGAATGGACAGCCAAGACTGGCAGGTCTGATGGTGTTGGATCTATTTGCAAAGTCGGGAATCCGGGTATATTATGCGGGCGACCTTGACCCGGAAGGAATACTGATCGCACAGAAATTATCACAGTATTATAAGGGAGAATTTCATTACTGGCATATGGAAACGGCGGATTATGAGAAGTGCAGGTCAGAGGAAGTGATATCACCGAAGCGTATGAAGATACTGGAGCGGATTACGGATGGGAGATTGAAAACGGTGGTGGATAGGATCGAAGAGTATGGGACTGCCGGGTATCAGGAGATGTTGGTGGAGGAGATGTGATTATGCCAAAAGGAACAAATCAAAAGCTAAAATTATACCGTCTCGCACAGATAATGCTGGAAAATACAGATGACGAACACTATATTACCATGCCGGAAATCATGGAAGAACTGGGAAAATACGAAGTGACCGCAGATCGCAAAACAATCTATGCAGATCTGCGTGATCTGTCTGTACTCGGGATCGAGGTAGAGGGCGAACCCATCGGCAACCGCTATCATTACCGCGTAGTCAACCGCCCATTCGAACTGCCGGAATTAAAGCTTCTGGTAGATTCCATCCAGTCTTCCAAATTCATTACAGAGAAGAAGACCAACACACTGATAAAAAGCTGGAAAAGCTGGTCAGCAAATACGATGCACAGAGGCTGCAGCGACAGGTGTATGTATCCGGAAGAATTAAGACAATGAATGAAAGCATCTATTATACTGTCGATGCAATCCACAATGCGATTTCTGAAAATAAGAAGATCAAGTTCCAGTATTTCCAGTGGAATGTGAAGAAAGAGATGGAACTGCGTCACGGAGGAGCATGGTATCATATCAGCCCGTGGGGATTGTCCTGGGATGATGAGAATTATTATATGATCGGATATGATGCAGAGGCGCAGCTGATCAAGCATTACCGGGTGGACAAGATGCTGCATATCCGGATGTCGGATGAATCCCGTGAGGGAAAAGAACACTTCAAGAAGCTGGATATGGCGGATTATGCCAAGAAGAGTTTCGGAATGTTCAGGGGAAAGGAAACGTCTGTAAAGATGCTGGTAAATAACAGCCTTGCGGGCGTGATCATTGACCGGTTCGGGAAAGATGTGATGATGATTCCGGAAGACGAGGATCATTTCCGGGTGAATGTGGACGTGCATGTGAGCAAACAGTTCCTGGGATGGGTATTCTCGCTGGGGAAGCAGTTAAGATCATCGGACCGGATGAGGTTGTGGAGCAGATGCGGGGAGAGGCCCGGAGGCTTATGGAGCAGTATGGGGAGTAGGAAATGGATTCTGAATTAGCAAAACAAGAACATGATTGTAAACTAGCACGAAAAATAAGTTGACAATCAAAACGAAATACGATAAATTGTTAACCATAAACTGAAAGGAAGGTTGACAATTTAATGAACACAAAAACAAAAAAATTATCCACCGTAAGTATGGTATTATGCGGAATGTTCGCGGCGCTGGTTGCCATAGGAGCATTTATCCAGATCCCGGTTCCATATATGGATTATTTCACACTTCAGTTCTTTTTTCGTACTGCTTGCAGGATTGATTCTGGGGGCTGATAAGGGAGCAATATCTGTAGGATGTTATGTATTACTGGGACTTGTCGGAGTACCGATCTTTTTGCAGCAGGCGGAGGAATCGGATACATATTCCGGCCAAGCTTTGGTTATCTGGTCGGATTCATTGTAAGCGCATATGTAACCGGAAAAAGTATGCGAAAAGCTGAAAGCAAGTTACAAGAACTATCTGCTTGCATGCCTTGCAGGATTTGTTGTGACATATGCAATCGGAATCGTGTATAAATTCATAATCTTGAACTTTTATGCACATACACCGGCAACGTTGGGCGTGATCTTTTGTCCTGCTTCCCATTAGATATGCCTGGAGATTTTGTATTATGTCTGCTGGCAGCCGGTGTGGGACTTAGAATGCGGAAAAGCGGATTTTATCTGAGTTAATAAAAAAAGGGGCATGAGATTATGGCAAAAGGAATATTTGTGACGGGCACCGGCACAGATGTAGGAAAGACGTATGTCACAGCATTAATCGTGAAAAAGCTGGCGGATGCAGGAATCCATGCAGGCTATTATAAGGCTGCATTATCAGGTGCAGAGTCCATAGAAGAAAGTGACGCAGGCTATGTAAAGAAGATTGCCGGTATCACACAGGAAGACAGCAGCTTACTGTCATATCTGTATCAAAATGCGGTGTCTCCGCATCTGGCTGCCAGAATAGAAGGAAATCCGGTTGATACGGAAACGGTAAAAGCAGATTTTGACAGGGTAAAGAAAGAGTTCGATTATGTCACGGTAGAAGGAAGCGGCGGCATTGTATGTCCGATCCGCTGGGAGAAAGAGCATGAGATCCTGCTGGAAGACATTGTGAAAATGCTGCATCTGAATACGCTGGTGATCGCAGATGCCGGACTGGCACGATCAATGCGGTTGTCCTGACGGTAGAATACATCCGCGATCATGGAATGGATGTAAAAGGAATCATTCTGAATCATTACTCGGGTGGAGCGATGCAGGAAGATAATGAGAAAATGATCGAGAGATTAACGGGGGTACCGGTGATTGCCAGGGTAAGAGATGGTGACAGGGAGATTGAGGTTGATCTGGAAGTGTTGAAAAGGGTGTATGATTGATGATGAGAAGAGGGAATTGACTGCGGTTGATTTCCTTTTTGATGTATGGAAATAAAAAAAAGGTGAGAATATTATACCCCATCAACTGAATTATACTATACACATCAAAGGGAATAAAACAGAATTCCGGGAGATAAAAGTAATTATAAGAGAACAAATCAAATTCAGATGAACACGTTTTCAAAGCGAAAGGAGCACACACAATGGCAAAAATATTTATCACCCTGACAGGAACAAAAACACTACTTCGGAAATGATTTTCTGGAAAAAGGTATGAACAGATTAGAAAAAGAACCGGATAATGAATATGACAAGGAAGCAATCAAAGTAACGTATGAAGGCCTCGGAAAGATTGGTTATGTGGCAAATAGTTCGTATACAGTCATCGGAGAGTCTATGAGTGCAGGTCGTCTGTATGACAAGATTGGAGACACGGCATATGCGAAGGTGGTATTAGTTACACCGGCAGGAACAATCTGCAAGATTTGTAAAAAGAGTCTGAAAAGTGAACAGGAGGAAACAGCATGAATTACCTTGTGATAGATTTAGAAATGTGTAACGTACCGAGAGATTATCGGAGCCGATCTTATAAATATGCAAATGAGACGATACAGATCGGAGCTGTTCTTCTGGATGAGGAATTCAAAAGAATCGGAACGCTTAGCCAATATGTACATCCGGAACACGGAGTGATCGATCCGTTTATTCAGAATCTGACAGGGATACGAAATAGTCAGGTGAAGAAAGCACCACGTATTGAGGAGGCTCTGCTACATATGATCGACTGGATCGGCGATCGTGAGTATAAAGTCTATGCCTGGAGCGGTTCCGACAGAGCACAGCTGCTTCATGAAATCAAAGCAAAGAAGATCTGTGATGAGCGGATTCTGGATTTTGTCTGTGAAGCTAGATGGATCGATTATCAGGATGTATTTGTAAAACGATTCGGAATAGAACGAAAGATTGGTCTGGAAGAAGCACTGGGCAGGGTGGAGATTGAACCGGAGGGACGACTTCATGATGGTCTGGATGATGCGGTGAATACAGGATATCTAATTGAAAAGTTGAAAATGAATCCAGAGTATAAGTTAGTCAGCTATGAAAT
>VOFF01000037.1_pt1 | contig 12070 bp, 15 predicted proteins | sample 5384061 | NCBI WGS metagenome assembly VOFF01 (sample SAMN12384725, study PRJNA508395) | human gut metagenome | isolation source: healthy gut E | host: Homo sapiens
CAGGCGGCCCTTCTGGGGGCGCTCGGCGCGGAACACGCGGTCGGTCTGGATGACCTTGAAGGGGTGGGGGAGCTTGTCCTTGTTGGCAGCGTAGAACCGGCTCAGGGGCAGGGTCAGATCATAGCGCAGGCCCATGTCGGAGAGCTGCTTGGGGTCGCCAGATCCCAGCGCGCTGGTCAGCTTGTCTCCACGCTTCATCACCTTGAAGATGAGGTTCAGGTTGTCGCCGCCATCGGATTTGTCCAGGTTCTCCATATCCTCCAGCATGGGGGTGGAGATGCGCTCAAAACCGGCAGAGCGGTAGGTCTCCAGAATCTTGCCCTGAATGTAGTCGCGCAGGGTCTGTTCGGCGGGCAGCAAGTCGCGCATACCCTTCAAAGCCTGTGATTTCATAGTTGGTTCCTCTCTATAACCTGCTCGCCCTCTCAGGCCGCTCCGCGTCCAGCTCTCCCAAAGGGAGAGCCCTTGGCAAAACCGTAAACTTTGTGTGGACTGCCAAAGCCTCCCACTTTGGGGGAGGTGGCATCGCGCAGCGATGACGGAGGGGCGAGGCCGTTTTATTTTTACCTTATCAATTATAAAGCAATCTGCCGTTTTGTCAATTGAAATGGGCACACTGGTACCGAAAAAACCATTGGGAGGCAAGGCAATGAAACAGCAGTTTGCAGCAAAACACCCGTGGACCATCCTGGCGGCGGGGGCGGCCATTCAGATCCTGACGGGCCTGCCTGCGGCGTGGGGCGTGTTCCAGCAGCCGGTGATGGACGAGTTCAGCCTGACCGAGGACGGCGCGGGCTATGCGTTCGGCATCCTGATCGCAGCGTTCGGGGTGGGATGCGTCATCGGTGGTTTTTTGCAGGATAAAAAAGGCCCGCGCTGTGCGGCGCTGTGGGGCACCGGCCTGCTCTGCGGCGGGTTCTTTGCGGCGGCCCTCCTGCCCGGGGAAAAGGGCGCGTGGTTCTGGGCCGTGTTCAGCATCCCGGCGGGGCTGGGCACGGCCTTTTTATACCCCTCTATCCAGTCCTGCGCCCAAAAGTGGTACGGGCGCAAGGGCCTTGCCACGGGGGTCATTGGCGGCGCGGTGGGCCTGAGCGGTGCGTTCCTGACCGGATTCGTCCGCACGGCGCTGAAGGGCTTTGGCCCGGTGCAGGGGATCCGGGGGGCGTTCTGGGCACTGGGGGCACTCACGCTGCCAATCTGCCTGGTGGGCAGCGCCCTGCTCACCGACCCGCCTCCGGCAAAGCAGAAGCCCGAGGAGCAGGGCAGGGGAAAAGGCACCCCGTCCCTCGACCTTGCCCCGCTGCAGATGCTCAGAACAAAACAATACTGGCTCTGTGCCGGGGCGGTGTGCTTTTCCACCCCGGCGGTGCTGTTGTTCAGCCCCATCATCTTAAAACTGGGCATGGAGCGAGGACTGGACGAGAGTGCTGCGCTGTGGAGCATCGTACTGGGCAGCGTGGGCAGCGCTGCGGGACGGATGCTGATGCCCCTGCTCAGCGACCACATCGGCCGCCGCGCCACTGACCTGATCCTGTTCGGCGTGTCGCTGGGGCTTTCGGCGGCCTTCCTGTTCGCACAGGGGGGTGGCTCGTTGTGGCTGTGTACGCAGGGCTCACCTTCTGCTACTCGGCGCTGGCTGCGGTGCTGCCTTCCCTTTCCACCGACCTGTTCGGCCTGCCCCACGCGGGGGTGAACTACGGCTTTCTGGCGCTGGGGCAGAGCGTGGGCAGCCTTGCGTTCCCCTTTGCGGCGAACCTGTGGGGTCTTGCCACCGGGCGGCACTGGCTGGCCATGGCGGGCGCGGCGGCGGGCTTTGTGTGTATCTGGGCGCTCCGGCCTGTCAGGGCCCAACAGCCGCCCAGAAAAAACTGAACCGGACAGCGCAAGATATTCCTTTTGACAAATGTGATAGAAATGTGACGAACTGGGCGGCGAAAGCGGTGAAAGTGCTAGTTAGTAGCAAATAACCGTTAAAAATGCTTGTGAAAAAATCCGCAAAACGTCTTGCAAATTCCGCCAAGGTTCTCTATAATAAAATCATGCGTGGTAGTACCGGCGTGGCGCGGAAGAGAGCGGCGCAGCCGGTCAATGCAAACGGCAGGACACCCCCTGCCAATGGCATCAATTTGTCAAAAGGAGAGTATGATTATGACCTATTCGCAGCAAGTACAGAATATGTGCCCGATCACCAAAGGTCCTAAGCATGGTCCGGCTCCCATCCCCGAAGAGGGCGCATGGGTCAAGGCCTATGAGATCAAGGACATCAGCGGCTACACCCATGGTGTGGGCTGGTGTGCACCCCAGCAGGGCACCTGCAAGCTGTCCCTGAACATCAAGAACGGCATCATCGAAGAGGCTCTGGTCGAGACGATCGGCTGTTCCGGTATGACCCACTCTGCTGCTATGGCAGGCGAGATCCTGCCGGGCAAAACCATTTTGGAAGCGCTGAACACCGACCTGGTGTGCGACGCCATCAACGTGGCTATGCGCGAGCTGTTCCTGCAGATCGTCTACGGCCGTAGCCAGACCGCTTTCTCTGAGGACGGTCTGCCCATCGGCGCAGGTCTGGACGACCTGGGCAAGGGCCTGCGCTCCATGACCGGCACCATCTTCTCCACCAAGGAGAAGGGCGTGCGCTATCTGGAGCTGACCGAGGGCTACATCAACAAGCTGGCAGTGGACGCTAACGATGAGGTCATCGGCTATCAGTTCGTTAAGCTGGGCAAGATGATGGAGGACATCCGTCACGGCAAGACCCCCAACGAGGCTTACGAGAAGAATGTGGGTACTTACGGCCGCTTCAGCAAGGAGCAGGGCGCTGTCAAGTACATCGACCCGCGTGAGGAATAAGAGAGGAGGAACAACTCATGGCAACTTTTGAATCTATGGATCGCCGTATGCCGAAAATCGAGGCATGCCTGAAGGCCAACGGCCTGGAGTCTCTGGACGCTTGCAACGAGATGCTCCTCGCTAAGGGCATCGACTGCGACAAGATCGTCCGCGGCGTGCAGCCCATCTGCTTTGATAACGCTGTCTGGGCTTACACTCTGGGCACTGCTATCGCTGTGAAGCGCGGCCTGACCGACGCTGCCGAGTGCGCAGCTGCTATCGGTGAGGGTCTGGAAGCTTTCACCATCCCCGGCTCTGTTGCTGAGCAGCGTCAGGTCGGTCTGGGTCACGGCAACCTGGGCGCTCGTCTGCTGAGCGAGGACACCACCTGCTTCGCTTTCCTGGCAGGCCACGAGTCCTTCGCCGCTGCTGAGGGTGCTATCGGCATCGCACGCACCGCAAACAAGGTTCGCAAGACCCCCCTGCGCGTCATCCTGAACGGCTTGGGCAAGGACGCAGCTTACATCATTTCCCGTATCAACGGCTTCACCTATGTTCAGACTGAGTACGACATCCCCACTCAGACCCTGACTGTGGTCAAGGAGATCCCCTTCTCTGAGGGCGAGCGTGCAGCCGTCAAGTGCTACGGTGCTAACGATGTCATGGAGGGCGTTGCCATCATGAAGAAGGAGGACGTCCAGTGCTCCATCACCGGCAACTCCACCAACCCCGTCCGCTTCCAGCACCTGGTTGCCGGCACCTACAAGAAGTGGGCTATCGAGAACGGCAAGAAGTACTTCTCCGTCGCTTCCGGCGGCGGCACGGGCCGTACCCTGCACCCCGATAACGTGGCAGCAGGCCCCGCAAGCTACGGCCTGACCGACTCTCTGGGCCGCGTCCACGGTGATGCTCAGTTCGCAGGTTCTTCCTCCGTGCCCGCACACGTTGAGATGATGGGCCTGATCGGCATGGGCAACAACCCCATGGTCGGTGCTACCGTTGCCTGCGCTGTTGCTGCTGCAGCTCAGGCCAACGCCTGATCTTTTCCTAGTTCGGCAAAGGGGCTGCCTTCCGAATGGGCAGCCCCCTTTATGCTGATAGATATGTTCGCGCAGGCTAACTGCCTGCAACGTTGCCTCAACTAAGAAGGAAAAAGAAGAAACCATGAAAAAACACGAAGATGAAACAAAGCATTGCAGCGCTGGCCATGGCTGCTGTCGTTGCAGTGAGCCTGTTGGGCTACGGCTGCGGCAGCAAACCCGCCTCCACCACCGGCGCTGGTGCTACCGGCGACTTCACCGGCACGGCCAAGGGCATGGGCGGCGACGTGACCGTTACCCTGACGCTGACCGACGGCAAGATCACCGGCTGCACCGCTGAGGGTGCCGATGAGACCGAGGGCGTGGGCTCCAAGGCAATCGAGCAGCTGCCCGCTGCCATTGCCGAGAGCGGCAGCATCGAAGTAGATGGCGTGTCCGGTGCTACCATCACCTCCAATGCCATCAAGGAGGCAGCCGCTGCTGCCATCACCGCTGCTGGTCTGAAGCCTGAGGATTTCCAGACCGCTGTGGAGAACAACGCTGAGCCTGCTGAGGACTCTACTGTTGATACCGACATCGTCATCGTGGGCGCAGGCGGCGCAGGTATGACTGCTGCCATCACCGCTGCCGGCGAGGGCAAGAGCGTGGTCATTCTGGAAAGCCAGCCCATGGTGGGCGGCAACTCCGTGCGCGCTACCGGCGGCATGAACGCCGGCAAGACCGTGTATCAGGATGAGAACGAGTTCGGCGAGTCCGCAGGCGTCGGAAAAGACCCTGAAGACCGCTGCTGAAAAGTACGCCGACAACGAGACCATCACCGCTCTGGCTGCTACCGTGGCAGAGCAGTGGGCTGCTTACCAGGCCAACCCCACCGGCTACTTTGACAGCGTTGAGCTGATGGAGCTGGATACCATGATCGGCGGCAAGGGCATCAATGACCCCGCTCTGGTGGAGACCCTGTGCTCCAACAGCGCTGATGCCATCGACTGGCTGGGCGAGCAGGGCATCACCCTGAACAGCGTCTCCTCTGCAGGCGGCGCATCTGTCAAGCGGATCCACCGCCCTGTGAATGAGGAGGGCAAGGTCGTCTCTGTGGGCGCTTACATGGTGCCCCTGCTGGAGGAGGACTGCCAGAAGGCTGGTGTCCAGATGATGCTGAACACCACCGCCACCGAGATCCTGACCGATGACAACGGCGCTGCTGTTGGCATCAAGGCCACCGGCGCTTCCGGTGAGACCATCACCATCAACGCCAAGGCCGTGGTCCTGACCACCGGCGGCTTCGGCGCAAATCTGGACATGGTCACCGAGTACAAGCCCGAGCTGAAGGGCTTTATGACCACCAACGCCCCCGGCGCTCTGGGCCAGGGCATCAAGATGGCACAGGCCATCGGTGCTGACACCGTGGATATGGACCAGATCCAGATCCACCCCACCGTGCAGTACGACAGCGCTTCTCTGATTACCGAGGGCCTGCGCGGCGACGGCGCCGTGCTGATCAACGCCGAGGGCAAGCGCTTCACCGACGAGGTCAGCACCCGTGACGTGGTTTCCGCAGCTGAGATCGCACAGACCGGCAGCTACAGCTGGCTGGTCATTGATCAGCTATGGTCGATGCTTCCAGCGTCATCCAGGGCTACATCAAGAAGGGCTATACCTTCGAGGCAAGACCTACGAGGAGCTGGCTGAGCAGATCGGCGTGGACGGTGCCGCTCTGGCCGAGACCATGAAGACTTGGAACGGCTACGTTGCCGCCAAGAACGACCCCGACTTCGGCCGCACCAGCTTTGCAAAGGCTCTGGATACTGCTCCCTACTATGCTATCAAGGTCACCGCAGGTGTGCACCACACCATGGGCGGCCTGAAGATCAACACCAACACCGAAGTCCTGAAGGAGGACGGCGAGATCATCCCCGGCCTGTTCGCAGCAGGTGAGGTGACCGGCGGCGTGCACGGTGCAAACCGTCTGGGCGGCAACGCTGTGGCCGACTTTACCGTCTTTGGCCGCATTGCCGGTGCAGCTGCCAGCAAGTACGCTGCATGAAACGCCTGAAAAGCTGGCGATTTCGGCGACGGCATCACCGAAACGATCCCGCTGGACGAGGACCACGATTATCTGGCCAGACCGCCCAGGTGACGCTGGACGGCACCTTTGAGCAGCTGGACGGCACCGTGACCAGCGTGACCGGAACGGATGCCCTGAGCACCGGCAACCTGCTCACCCGCACCGTGACCATTGCCGTGCAGAACGCGGGCGGCCTGACCACCGCGCAGGCGGCCACCGCCTCCATCAACGGGGTCAGCTCCATCGGTTCTGCCACCTTTGGCTATCAGGCGGAGCGTACCCTGACCGCACAGGCTGCAGGTACTGTGACCTCCATCCATGTGCAGGAGGGCCAGACCGTTGCCAAGAACGATATCATCCTGATCGAGCTGAGCGGCGATGACCTGACCGAGAGCATCCAGTCTGCCTCTGAGACCCTGCGCAGCGCTGAGATCTCTCCTCCTGCAGAACCTGCAGGATACCATGGCCAACTATACCGTCACCTCTCCCATCAGCGGCACCATCATTGAAAAGGATGCCAAGGTGGGCGATGCGGTCAAATCCGGCGATACCCTCTGCGTCATCTACGACCTGAGCTATCTGGAAATGGTCATCAACGTGGACGAACTGCAGATCGGCTCCCTGTCTGTGGGCCAGAAAGTGCAGATCACAGCCGATGCCGTGCAGGATAAGAACTATGTGGGCACTGTGACCCGCGTCTCCATGAAGGGCGCTTCCAACGGCGGTACCACCACCTACCCGGTGACCATCCGCATTGACGAGACCGACGGCCTGCGCCCCGGCATGAACGCCAACGCTGAGATCGTGGTGGCTGAGGCTGCCAATGCCCTGACCGTGCCCAATGCGGCCATCGTCCGGGGCGGTTATGTGCTGGTGACCCAGGATTCCCCCAGCGCTTCCAAGGCGGATACCACCATGGAGGCACCCGAGGGCTTTGTCTATGTGGCCGTCAAGACCGGTGTCAGCGATGATGACTACACCCAGCGGCATCCAGGACGGGGGGACACCATTGGTTACGACCCCAACTCGGTCAGCAGCGACAGCTACTATGACGATGGCGATAGCAGCATGATGATCTTTCTGATGGGAGGATGGAATGAGCGCTCTGATCGAGTTTGATGAAGTCTGCAAATATTACCAGATGGGCGATACCACGGTAAAGGCTGCCGACCACATCACCATGAAAATCGAAAAAGGCGAGTTTGTTGCCATTGTGGGCCAGTCCGGCTCCGGCAAGTCCACCTGCATGAACATCATCGGCTGTCTGGATGTGCCCACGGCGGGCACCTACCGGCTCAATGGCCGGGATGTGGGCAAGATGAACCGCAACGAGCTGGCCGCTGTCCGCAACGAGATGCTGGGCTTTATCTTCCAGCAATACAATTTGCTGCCCAGGCTGAACCTGATGGAAAACGTGGAGGTGCCGCTGGTGTATGCGGGCATCTCCCGCGCCGAGCGCCACATCCGCGCCCGGGAGGTGCTGGAGCAGGTGGGGCTTGGCGACAAGCTGAAAAACCGCCCCAACCAGCTTTCCGGCGGCCAGCAGCAGCGCGTGTCCATTGCGCGGGCACTGGTGCGCAACCCGCCGATCATTCTGGCGGACGAGCCCACCGGCGCGCTGGACAGCCACACCGGCCGCGAGGTGCTGGGAATGCTGCAGGACCTGCATGGGCAGGGCCATACGGTGGTGCTCATCACCCATGACAATTCCATTGCCGTGCAGGCCGACCGCATCATCCGGCTGGAGGACGGCCAGGTGGTCTACGATGGCGACTCCCGCGCGCCGGAAGCCATCGTCCAGCCGACGCTGAACTTTGAACCGGCAGAACAGGAGGGGAACAAATGATCATTGAGACCTTCCGGCAGGCCCTCCAGAACGTGTGGAGCAACAAGCTGCGCACCTTTCTGACCATGCTGGGCATCATCATCGGTGTGATGGCAGTCATCGTCATCGTGGGTCTGGGCAACGGCATGACCAAGAGCATGCGGGACAGCTTTTCCGCACTGGGCACGAACACCCTCAGTCCATTCAGGTGTGGGGCTACGGCTCCCGCTCCGCCTCGGTGGAGGAGATGTATGATATCTGCCAGCGGCATTCCGACCTGATCAAGGGGGTGTCGCCGCAGGTCAACTCCAGCGGCAAAGCCAGCGGTACGCTGAAGATCGGTACCACCAGCTACCGCTGGTCCAACATGTTCAGCGGTGTGGACGAGAACTTTACCGAAATGAAGAATTACCAGATCGTTCAGGGGCGCGGTCTGCAGTACATGGATATCAAGGACAACAAGCAGGTCTGCATCATTGGTGATTACCTCAACCGCGTAGCCTTTGGCGGCAACGGTGTGGGGCAGACGCTCAAGCTGGGGGCCTACAAGTTCCGGATCGTAGGTGTGCTGAACGCCAAGGTGACGGACAAGAACATGCAGCAGGGCTCCGACGATGACTGCATCTATCTGCCCTACACCACGGCCATGCGGCTCTCCAACCAGTCCAGCGCCAAGAATTTTGTTGCGATTATGAAGGACGAGAGCCGGGCCAACGAGGCCAAGGCGGTGGTGGAAAAGCGGTCTGTACGACCTGCTCAAGAGCGACAACGCTTACTACATCTACAGCGCCAGCGAGTGGCTGGAGGAAATGAACGACATGATCAACATGGTCATTGTGATCCTGACCGGCATTGCCAGCATTTCGCTGCTGGTGGGCGGCATTGGCATCATGAACATCATGCTGGTGTCTGTGACTGAGCGCACCCGCGAGATCGGCATCCGCAAGGCACTGGGTGCCAAGGAGCGGGTGATCCTGTCGCAGTTTGTGGTGGAAGCCGCCACCACCTCCGCACTGGGCGGCGTGCTGGGCATCGTCCTTGGCTATATCGTGTCCATGGCGGCAAATCGCATCCTGCCCATGATCTCCAGCAGCATTGATGTGACCGTCAGCCCCTCGTTCAACTCCATTGTGGTGGCCTTTGGCATCTCGGTGGGCATCGGCGTGCTGTTCGGCTATCTGCCGGCGCGGCGCGCAGCCCGGCTGAACCCCATTGAAGCGCTGAGATATGATTAAACCTTTCACCGCTTCGGTCTGGCTTTGCCAGCGCCTTGCGGAGCTCCCCTAATAGGGGCAACAACGACGACCGCCGCCAGTGGCGAAGGGAGGAGTTGTTGGGCTGCGGCCAGCAGGATGCAACAAGGCTTTGCACGAAGCAGATGCTGGGAGCCGCAACCCGGAATACATTAGAAACTATTTTAAGGAGGATTTTCCATGAAAAAGCGAATCCTTGCATTTCTGCTGGCGGTGAGCATTGCCGTGTCGATGCTGGTGCTGCCGGCATCGGCAGCGGGCAACGCCAACACGGCGGTCCAGACTGTCCATCACGCTGAACGCGATGGACAGCAGCCAGCAGGCTGCCCTGAACGCGGTGGTCACCCGCGGTGCACTGGCCCGGATGCTGGTGTCCTACTCCACCTACCGCGAGAGCGTGGGCTCTCAGGGCACGGTGGGCACCCTGTTCACCGACCTGCCCGGCACTTCGCCCTATGCCCCCTATGTCCGCATTGCGGTGCAGAACGGCTGGATGAACGGCTACACCGACGGCTCTTTCCGGCCCGACAATGCTGTGGCGCTGGAAGAAGCGGTCACGGCCATCCTCAAGTTGATGGGCTATAAGATGACCGACCTGAGCGGCTCCTTCCCCAACGCACAGCTGAACAAGGCCAGTGAGCTGGGCCTGCGCAATCAGGTGGACCGCAGCCAGGGCGAGGTGCTCAACCTACGAGGAGTGCGCCCTGCTGTTGTACAACGCCCTGCGCGCCAACACCGCCAGCGGCAGCGCTTACGGCAGCTCGCTGGGCTTTACGGTGTCCAACGGTCAGGTGGATACCTCCAGCGTCATGCTCAAGAGCCTGAAGGGCCCCTTTGTGGCGGGTGATACGGTCCAGCTGCCCTTTGTTCCCAAGATGGTCTACCGCAACGATAAAGCGTCGGAATCTGCGGAACTGAACAAGTACGACGTGTACTATTACAGCGAGAGCCTGCAGACATTGTGGGTCTACACCCGCCGCGCCGCAGGCCGCATCACGGCAGTATCGCCCAGCGCCAGCGCCCCCACCAGTGTAACGGTGGCAGGCACCAGCTATACGCTGGGTTCCTCTGCGGTGGCCTCCCAGGTGTCCTCCCTCAACAACGGCGGCGGCGTGGGCGAAGTGGTCACCCTGCTGCTGGGCATGGACAACGAGGTAGCCGATGTGATCACCGGCGAGGAAGCCGACAGCGTGTTCTACGGCGTCGTGCAGACCGCTACCCGCAGCCTTGTAGAGGATAACGGCGCAGACGTGCTGCAGAAAGTCTCCGTGATGTGCACCGACGGCATTACCCGCACTGTGAATATCGACAAGAGCCTGAACTTACCGCACCGGCTGGCTGGTAGAGATCAAGGTGACCCCCGAAGGGGAACAGGTGACCGCCATCGATGATCGCCGCGTCAACGGCACCATCAATACCAATGCCACTGCGCTGGGGGCTGCCGCCCTGGCCGACGATGTAGAGATTCTGGATACAACTTCGGAGGGTGTGGCTGGGACGGTTCGTCCCAGCCGCCTATCGGGGGTAACACTGAGTGACCTCGATGTCCGCTACTATACGCTGAATCAACGATGCCGGACAGATCGACCGGCTCATCCTGAACGATGTCACCGGCGATCTGTGGAAATACGGCGTGCTGGACGATGTGAAGAATCTGGCCTTCAACGCCAGTTCCACCGGCATTGACCGGCGGGTGATTCCACTTCGGGGCACCACGACTTCCGGAACGGTTCCACCACCGGCTCCGGCCAGTGGTTCCACCGGGGACGGCTCCACCTCCGGTTCCCACCACCGGCTGTGACCGGTGCCACGGCGGTGGTAGACGCCTGTCCAACCTGCTGGTGCCCACCACCAGCGAGATCCTGTGGGGCATCGATCGGCGATATCGCTGCTGAGCACGGCCTGGCAGAAGCTGACCAGCAACACCGGCTCCCTGATGAGCATTGGCTTCCAGCAGATGGCCAATCACGGGCACCGGCCAGCTTCAATGAGCACCATTTCAATTACATCGGCGGCGGGGCGACCTATATCTGCTACGTCAACGGCGTCGGTGGCTTTTCCACACGGCCATCAAGTATCCGGTGCTGGCGGGCGGTTTGGCAGTGCGGCAAAACGTGAACGGCACGGTAAAGGCCATGATCCAGCTGATGCCCATGAAGATCGATCAGGTGGGTGCAGCCTCGGTGATGAGCAACGGCACCCGCTACGAGACGGCTGACGATATGCAGGTGTACCTATGGTACAAGGGGCAGTACTACGCCACCAAGCTGACCCAGGTCAACTCTGCGGAGGGCTACTACCTGACCGGCTGGTACGATAACTTTGGCTGTGCTGCGGGCAAGCGCGTGCGCGTGATCGTGGCCGTCAAAAAGGACTGATGGACTACTATGACCCCCGGCGCAGGGCGCTGCGGGCGGTACGGCAGCTGCTCTACCCGCGCGAGTGCCCCTTCTGCGGCCGGGTGCTGGGGGATGTACGAGATTGCCCGGACTGTGCAGTGCAGCTGGAAACGCTGCGTCGCAAGCCGGGCATCCGGCTGGACCCGGCGCAGCACTATATCAGCAATCTGGCCGGTGCGGCTGCGCCCTACCGTTACAGCGGCTGTGTGCGGCGCGGCATCCTGAACGCAAAGTATCAGGCAAGCCGTGGCGGGCTGTGGAGATGGGCCTGGTGGCGGGCTGTGGAGCTGGGCAACCGGAGATGGGCGGCCATCGGGGCCCGTACCTGCCGGCCTCCGGTTTGGCGGCTACAATGTGCCGGAACCGATGAATGTGCCGGCGAGCCCCTGCCCGTTGGCACCCAGTACCGAGGCACCCGCGCCAAACGGCATCAGGGGTCTGCCGCTGGAACAGCGCATCCAACCGGTACCGCGGCCTCCAGCAAAAGCTGCGCGGCTAGCAATGTGTTGGTGGATGTGTATCGCGATTTTTGAAAATAACGCTCTTTTTTCGCGCATCCTTTTGGCGGGCAAAAGCCGGGACAGTAAAATGTAAAAACTGCATCAGAAATTTGGAAAAAGCGCTTGACAAAACGGACAAAGTCGGGTATACTAATCAAG
>VOFF01000662.1_pt1 | contig 12014 bp, 29 predicted proteins | sample 5384061 | NCBI WGS metagenome assembly VOFF01 (sample SAMN12384725, study PRJNA508395) | human gut metagenome | isolation source: healthy gut E | host: Homo sapiens
TCATCCGTCACCACTCCTGTAGGACTTCTCGTAAGCAGTCCTATAGCTGAGCACACCGGTGTTAATACCTGGTTTTTCATATCGGGACTGTTCATAATAGCGATAACCTTATTTATGTACCGTATCCAAAACAGGCATGAATAATATTTCCTGCATTATAAAAATTACCGCTGCATCGGCGGATCGTGTTTCGCTGATGCAGCGGCTTTGTTTTTATTACCTTTTAAAAATATTTTTTAATTTCTCCCAAACCCCTTCCGGCTCTTTTTTTCTTTCATTCCGTTTTCCTGCCTGTTATACGCAGTTTCAGGCAGCATAGCTCTGTTTATGAGCTCCTGCTGTGAGTCTATCAGCTCTCCGCCTTCTCCGACGCCTTTCTTTTCATAAAGTCCGTCATATCTTAAATTTCTTGCTTTTACATTATCGCGAAGCATTATATCGAGTATATCCATTATCTGTTTTCGTATCTTCGGAGACTTTATAGGACATGCTACTTCAACTCTGCGATTTAGATTTCTCGTCATAAAATCCGCTGAAGATATATACATGACCATATCATCACCGCTTCCAAAGCAGTATACTCTTGAATGTTCGAGAAATCTTCCGACTATACTTGTTATGAATATGTTCTCCGTGTACCCTTCTATATCAGGCAGCAGACAGCATATTCCCCCTTATTATCATCTGCACCTTTACACCTGCCTGAGATGCATCTTTGAGCCGGTCTATCGTTTCTCTGTCGGTCAGAGAATTTATCTTTATCGTTATGGACGCATCCAATCCCTGCTTTGCTTTCTCTATTTCTCCATGTATCAGCGCAAGGATCTTGTTTTTCATACTGTTAGGAGCTACGAGAAGCGCATCGTAATGGCCATTCAGATTTGCTATAGCCATATTCTTGAAATACACTGCCGCATCGTTTCCTATTTCCTCATCCGAGGTTATGAAAGAAAGGTCAGTGTAAAGTTTTGCCGTCTTTTCATTGTAGTTGCCTGTACCAACCTGGGTTATGCGCCTTATTTTTCTTCTCTCCATCAACGTGATAAGGCACACTTTAGAATGTACCTTATAATCTTTCAGTCCGTATATCACCGTACATCCGGCTTCTTCCAGGCTCTCGGACCAGTTGATATTGTTTGCTTCGTCAAATCTGGCACGAAGTTCCATTATAACAGTGACTTCCTTGCCGTTTTCGGCTGCGGTCCTGAGATAGTCCACAAGAGTCGCTCTTCTTGCCAGTCTGTATATGGTGATCTTAATCGAAACTACTCTTTCATCTGACGCCGCTTCCTTTATAAGCTGCAAAAACGGATTCATCTGCTCATAAGGATACGACAGCAGCAGATCTTCCGACATGACTCTGTTTATCATGCTCTCTCCGGGAGTCATCCATTTAGGAGGCTGAGGCTCGAAAGGCTCGTAAGTTATGTCTGAAAGCAGACTCTTAGGCAGTTTGTCTAAAAAGAGGGTATACATACGACATCTCAAGAGGCGCATTGCTTCTGAACACCTGCTCTTTCTTCAGCTCCAGCTTTTCTCTCAGAAACTTTTTCCAGCTTTTCATCTATATTCCCTAAAACTTCAAGCCTTACAGGGGCAAGTCTCGATCGTTTTTTTCAGGACTTTTTTTCATCTGATGCCTGAAATCGTCATCGTCATCTACGAGACTGCCGACATTTACATCAGCATTCCTCGTAACTGTTATTATACTTTTAGCTTCTATGGTGCAGTTATCGAACACTCTGTCTACGTATTCACATACCAGATCTTCAAGAAGCGTATATCTCGTATTATCACCCGGCACGTGCACCACCCTTTCAAGAGTCGTAGGGACCGGCACTATGCCGTAGGCTGTCTTTTCTTTTATCTTAAGCAGCAGCACTATGTACAGCGCTTTATTTATTAAATGTGGAAATGGATGATGCGCATTAATTATCTGAGGCGATAAGATAGGCTGTATATACGATGTGAAATAATCCTCCGCATATCTTCTGCCCACTGGAGTCATACTGCTCATTTCGACATATGTTATACCTTTTTCCTGAAGGAGTCCGGTAACTTCTTTGTAGATCTTATCTCTCTTTTTTTTATATAAAGGAGCCACAGCTTTGAACACCTCTGCAAGCTGTTCCTCGGCATCCATTCCGTCTTGTTGTCTATCTGAGGTTTCGCCATAAAAGTCTGATCGTAAAGACTTCCGACACGTATCATAAAAACTCATCCAGGTTGCTCGTAAATATTGATATGAATTTGAGCTTTTCAAAAGCGGGAACTCCCTTTCCTTAGCTTCATCCATAACTCTCTCATTGAATCTGAGCCTGAAAGTTCCCTGTTCTGCGTGTAGATAGTCTCTTTCACTTTTTTTCCCACCACTTTCTTGTATAAATATCCTTCTCTTACTCCAAAACTGCTCATGACTATTTCGTCGCACCCGCAGTATCTGCATACGGTATCGAGGATTATCATTCCCGGTATCAATGTATGCACGCGATCAGGCGCTACTCTGAGTATTTTGTTTAAGATCTGTTTCTCTTCGTCTTTAAATTCTTCGAGCAGGAGCTGCATATTACCTACAGGTATCCTGTCGTTTTCGCGTCCCATACCAAACCTTTCATTGTTGAATTTCTTAACGGCACGTATGGTTCCGCCTATTCCTATCATTTTTTTTTTATGTTCACCTTTGTGAAGGAATCTGACTTCCTTGAGTTCAGCCTCCACTCGTTTCTTTATTGCCTTTTTTTTCGCTTCCTTTCGGAAACAGTTTTGATACATATGTCTTGTACATGGAAAGAGAGCCAAAATCAAGACTTTCCGCATCCTTTATCTTTCCATTTTTGAATACAAGTATCTCTGTGCTGCCGCCTCCTATGTCTACCATAACTCCGTCATCAAGCTTCATAGAGCTGGCGGCTCCTTCAAAATCTAAAACGGCTTCTTCATATCCGCTTAATATATCTACATCAAGACCTGTCGTTTCTTTTTATCTCCTTTACGGCTTCCTCAGTGTTGGAAATATTTCTTAAGGATGCTGTCGCAAATACATATGGCGCCTCCACCTGAGCCCTTGCAGCCATTTCTTTGTAAGTACTCAAAACATTGCACGCTTTTTATGCCCACCTTGCTCAATTCTCCGTCATGTACGTATCCTATGAGTCCGGCCGTTGTCTTGTTATTGAAAAGCGACGTTATCTTTTCCCCCTTCCACATCATATATACAGAGTCTCACTGTATTTGATCCCACATCTATCACACCGTAAGTCATCACACACTCCTTTATTCTAATGGCATTATAATTATATATGTATACGATTATGTCCGTATTAACCTATTGTAAATTATATGTAAAATCATAAAAGCCGTTTCAGGCTCCGCTCTTGCTCTGCAAGGCTTTCTCAAAACGGCATAATATCTTTTCACCCGACTCCAAGGTCGGTATTGTTGATAAGTACTTCTATATTGCTGTATTTTTCAAGTTCAGGAGCTATTTCATCCGCAAACCAGCGCACGAGATCCTCATCCCGCTTCAATTGACAGGAATTTTCCATGAATACATTCACGCTGAAATATTCAAAAATTCCTATACGCTGCATCTATGTCTTCAAGTATCATATCCTTCGTCTGACCTTCCACGCAGACGAGCAGACATGCTCCGTTAAAGTATTTGCCGATATCCTCCGCTGTGACTTCACCCGGTATCCCTTTGTTCCATCTGCGGCGCATATCTTCGTCAAAAGTTTCAACTCCGATACGAAACTTTACATTTATACCATCGAAATATTTTCTTATTTCATCGAGTCTGTCCCTGTACAGCCAATGACTCTCGCACCACAGCGTTTTTACCTTTTTCTGCACGAGTTTATCTCTTAAATAACTCATGCTCATATCGTCCATCTCGAATATCGAGCCTGAATTTATGACATCTACGACTCCGAATTTTCCCTCTATCCTGTCTATCACATCTTTATTTACCGAAAAAGGATCATCGCTCACATCCTTATAGTAATCGCAGAATGCGCATTTTTTCCACACGCATCCTCTTCCCTGGAGCAGCAGGAATTCCCTCTTCATATGATCTTCTATGAGGGGAGTATCTTTTCAGATCACTCATTTGAAACTCCTGCCTTTCTCTTTAAAAACGCCACTGCACCGTATGCAAGCGGAGTGGGAAAAAATCGCCTCTATCGCAAGCTTTGCTATGTATTGTACCACTATCATGCTCACTATATCTTCAGTTATCGCTGTCCCTATATAGGCTATCAGAACAAAAACTCCTGTATCAAAGATATATCCGACTGCAGAACTTGTTATCGTTCTGACAAACAGATACTTTCCTTTAGTCATTTTTTTTTACAGCACTCATTACCCATGCATTTGAAATCTGTCCCGCAACAAAAGCAATAAGCGAAGCAGCAAGTATCCTTGGCGTATATGTGAATATCACCGAATAAGCTTGTGTGACCTCTGACATATATTCCGGCGACGGCAGGAATACTCCTATATATGTACAGACAACAAGTATAAAATTACATACAAATGTAAGCAGTATTATCTTTTTCTTGCAGTTTTAAAGCCCCATATCTCCGTAAGTACATCCCCGAGCATATATGCTATGGGAAAAGTTATCGTACCTGCATCAAACCAGGCCTTGCCGCCAATTTCCACCATCTTTACCGCCATTATATTCGCAGTTATGTAACACGTTACTGTGGCGCGGCAACGACAACAAGCCAGATAGAATTGTTATTCCGGTTTTTGCAGGGTTTTCCGGTACCTGTTTTATCATTACTGTTCCTCCGTATCCTGTATATCAGATGCTCTATATCAGTTTTTCATCTTCATTTTCTCTTTCTTCATCCATTGTAGGTATGAATTCCGCAGCTATACCGTGTCCTCTGTTCTTTACGTAGAAAAATCCTATGACAGAAAATATTGCAGCTCCGACAAAGTTTACGAACAGATCATGCATAGTATCGTAAAGACCTATATCAAGATACTTATCCCATTTCATATCGTTTACAGACACTGATTCCACATCCACATGCACCGGAGTGTTCTCTCCTGACGGATCAAGGGCCACCGAATTGAAGGCGCTAACCCATGTATCCTTCTGCATATCCTTGCCGAAATATGTATCCATAATACATTCAAAAACTCCCACAGAACTCCTATTGTCATGGAAAAAGAAAATGCCGCTAAAGCTACGGAAAGTGGAGTCAATTGAAACTTTACTTTCTCCGAGCGATTGAGGATATCTATCATCGCAACTCCCACGGCAGCGGCAAGAAATCCGTTGATAGTATGGAGCATATCGTCCCATTCCGGGAACATCACGTAAAATCCATGTATCTCTCCAAGGATCTCTGCCGCAAATATAAACAGTACTATCATAACTTCCAGCGCTGTCGGAAGCTTGATCCTGAGTCTGTGTTCAAGCATATCAGGCAGCATGAGAAGTATGAGCGTAAGTGCGCATATCATGATGTTGTTGAGATCTCTGTCGATTATCTCACTTATCATGACTGCAACTACCAGCGCCCTTATTATCACATATACTGTTATCTTTATTTTATTATTTGTTGTTGTATCTCTTCTTCATCTACCTTATCTCGCATGTAAGGCTCTATAAAAGCTTTCATGCGTCCCCCTCTATATTCTGTGTGCCCCGCTGCCTCATCGCTTCCTGATCCGCTTCTTTCTCCTAAACAAAATGCATCTATCCACGAATTACGCATGACGGTAATGAGATTCATTCCTGTAAATTTTTTGTACATGCTGTCAATTTCTCCGATAACTCCTGCTTCCGTAAGATTGTTCAGGATCTTTACCGCAGCATCCGTTTCTTTTTTCCACCGTTTCCAAATAAGCTTTTTCAGCTCTCTGTCATTTGCAAAAAAGTGTCGGCATTTCCAGATAAAAAAAACTGTACCTTGCATAATGCTCCGCATATTTTTTCGCAGTAATCTCTGAGCTTTTCCTCTGAATCCGTTTCGTCGGCCGCATCTGCAAGCGATAATATCTCTGCACATATGCGTTCTTCCCATACCTTCCTTATTATTTCCTCTTTATTTGAATAGTAATAATAGAGGTTGCCCGGACTTATACCCATATCTTTGGATATCTGCACCGTGCTCACATTGGAAGCCTGCCTGGCATTGAACATTTCAATCGATTTGTCAAGTATCCTGCCTTTTGTCTTATTGTTTTTCATAATCGCTCATCCTTCCTCTCTTCTTCACATCCCCGCTCCGGTCATATGCCAAAGCTTTAAGTCCACCTTTGAAATTCATGCTCATATCATTTTAACGTTTTTATTTTATTCTGCCTGTATCGTAAGGAAATCTCCTGCAAGCTCTGTAACAGCTTTTTACGCTTGTATCTTTTTTCAGTTCGATCTCTCCCGACTTCAGCTTATTGAATACTTTATTATAGTTTTCTTCAGTAAATGTCTCTAACTTGAATTCTCCATCTCCAGCGCTACACCGTTGTTCTTAGCCGCATAATTGAATGCCATCGAGCCTGTAAATTTATCATCTGCATAATTCCCAACGATATCTGAGATCGCTGTTTCAAGACTTTTTTCTGCGGAAGTTATGACGGTTTCCGAAAGCGCGCTCTGATCTATATCTGATCCGATAACCAGGCCGCTCTTCTCTTCTGCTGCCGATATCACTGAATTGTTCATCGCTCCTCCGCATGCAAATATCACTTTCGTCTTTTCGTCATACCACTTTTCGGCCAGAGCTTTTACTTCATCCGATTCATCAAAGGTACCGGTGTAATGATATCTCACCGTCACTTTTTTCTTCATTCTCAGCAGCCGCAGCTGCAGCGCCCTGAACAAATCCGTATCCGTATCTCTTCACGGACGGAAGCTCCTGACCTCCCATGAATCCGAGATTTTTATATCCCTTCTTTTTACAGCCGCATAACCTGCAAGATATCCGGCCTCTTCTTCAGCAAATATTATACTAACCGTATTTGCTGAAGTGGCATAGTTATCGTTCCGTCATGAGGCACTCCGTCTATTATGAGAAAATATACATCCGGGTATGCGCTCTGTGCTGCATAGGCTGTAGTCTCAAAATTTGCGCCTGGAAGGATTATCATCTTTGCACCTTCATCAACTGCCTTTTGAATAGATGTCAGATATGTCTCCTGCGAAGGATTTTTAGTAGTGTAGTATTTGCAGGTCAGGCTGTTTTCCTCACAGACCGATTGCAGGCTTTTTCCACGTGTCTTCTGAAAATGAGCCTTCCTTGAGCTTATCTCCGTCAACGATCATGGCGATTTCACCTTTATCACCGTTGGATGTTCCTGCATCATCTCCTCCGCCGCATGCCGAAAGTGAAAAACTGCGGCAGCCAGCATTACAGCAGCAGTGAATACGGCAATTATCCGTTTCATAAAATCACCTCTATTCGATTATTTTTTTTATCAGCTTTGGAGTTTTCAAATTATCCCTGCTTATTTTAACAGCATTTTTTCATTTCTTCCAATGCCTTTTCTGCTTTCTTTACATCATTACCATGTACTGAACATATAATCTCTCCCTTTTTTTACTTCATCCCCTGCTTTCTTCTCAAAATATATACCTGCTGAAAGATCTATATCATCTTCTTTTTTTTTCACGTCCCGCGCCTGTATGCTGGGATGCGATACCTGTCTTCATAGCATCTATCTCTGAAATAAATCCATCCTCATCCGCCTTGAGTTCAAGATGACATCTGCTCTGCGGAAGCAGTGAATAATCCTCTGTTATCCTCTGGTCTCCGCCTTGTCCTGATACGAGATCTCTGAACTTTTTCACGCGCTCTTCCGTCCATCAGAGCTTCCCTTGCTCTTTCGACGCCCCTCTGCGATGCTGCCGGCGCATTTTCCAAGATATATCATTATCCCGCTCAAGTTTACAGAAAGATCTGTTATGTCTTCAGGTCCTCTTCCTTTAAGCACTTCTATCGCTTCTATAGCTTCCAGCGCATTTCCCACCGCATGTCCGAGAGGCTGCTGCATATCCGTGATGACAGCTACTGTCCTTTTACCGGATCGGTTTCCGATATCCACCATTAAAGACGCCAGCTTTTCTGCTTCGTCTACAGTCTTCATAAATGCACCGTTTCCGCATTTCACATCGAGTACTATTGCATCTGTGCCTGCCGCCAGCTTTTTGCTCATAACGCTTGAGGTTATCAGACTGAGGTTACCTACCGTCGCCGTAACATCTCTCAAAGCATATATCTTTTTATCAGCCGGAGCTATCTGCCCTGTCTGTCCTATCAGAGCTATGCCGCACTCGTTTACCTGCCTTATGAAATCAGCTTCTTTGACCGATGTCATAAATCCTGGTATAGATTCAAGCTTGTCTATGGTGCCGCCTGTGAATCCCAGACCTCTGCCGCTCATCTTTGCTACGGGAACTCCGCACGCAGCCGCCACCGGCCCTGCGATAAGCGTGGTTTTGTCACCTACACCTCCGGTGCTGTGCTTATCGACTTTTATACCTTCTATCTCTGAAAGATCCACTTCATCACCGGACTCTTTCATTGCCTTTGTCAAAGATACAGTCTCTCTTTTTGTCCATCCCTTTGAAATAGACAGCCATCAAAAAAAATGCAGCCATCTGATAATCCGGGATCTCATCCTTTGTATATCCCATGACCATGTACCTTATTTCATCATCGCTCAGGGAATATCCATCTCTTTTTTAGTTATGACATCAACTGTATTCATAATATATCTCCCGCTCTACAAAATAAGCTTTTTTAAAACTTTGACCTGTAGGAGTTCTCTGTTTCCCGTCAGTAAGTATATCCGCTACAGTGGCCCCTATGTCTGCAAAAGTATTTCTTGTCCCCAGATCCGTTCCCGGCTTTACTTTACTTCCGGTGACAAGACCGAAGATATACTCTCTTGTATGGTCCCAGCCGCTGTGCACAGGGTCATTGCCGTGGTCTGAACACATTATAAGTATATCCTCATCTCTCATAGACCCGATTATTTCCGGAAGTCTCCTGTCAAAAGCTTCTATTGCTTTTCCGTAGCCTTCGGATCTCTTCTGTGTCCGAACTTTGAATCAAAATCCACGAGATTTGTGAAAATCAGTCCGTCGAAGTCCATGGACATAGCCTCTATCGTCTTGGTTATCCCATCATCGTTGTTTTCCGTATGGACAGCTTCACTGACTCCTCTGCCGTTGAAAATGTCCCGTATCTTTCCTACTGCGTAGACTTTTTGCCGGATCTGCTGATGATATCCAGCATAGTATCTTCAGGCGGTGATACCGAATAGTCTTTTCTGTCTGAAGTCCTTATCCTTTCTCCGTCTTTAAGTATATAAGGTCTTGCGATGACTCTTCCGCAGGCATACTCTCCATGAAGCATCTCGCGTGCTTTTTCACATATTGAATACAGCTCTTCAAGAGGTATGACATCCGTATTTGCCGCCACCTGAAAAACACTGTCGGCAGAAGTATATATTATCACTTTTCCCGACTTTTCGTGTTCTTCTCCCAGCTCTTTTATTATCTCCGTCCCTGAAGCCCTGCAGTTTCCTATATATCCTCTGCCTATAGCCTTAGAAAACTCATCCATAAATTCTTTCGGAAACCCTTCAGGATAGGTTTTGAAAGGGGTCTCCGTACACAAGCCTGCTATTTCCCAATGACCTGTGATCGTATCCTTTCCCTTTGGAGCTTTTCAGCAAATCTTCCGAAGGCCCCTGATGGACTCTGTACCGAAAGTCTTCCTCCCGCAGTCCCCTTTATATTTCCCAAACCCAGCTTTCTCAGGTTTGGTATGTCCAGACTGTATCTGTCTTCTATATGACCTAAAGTGTCTGCGCCGGCATCTCCGTAAATGTCAGCGTCCGGCAGTGCGCCTACACCTAAACTGTCTAAAACTATTATCGTGACTCTTTTGACCATTTTATCACCTCTGATTTCTTATGAGCAATGGTTTGCAGTTGAGATAATCAAGGGATACAAGGCTGTAGTCTACACCGTAATAATTGCCTTTAATCGCGCATCTGAACCCTTCATCACCGTGTATATGACCGTATATCACCCGTTTCACTCCGTAATCCTCAAAAAAGCTGCTGAAATGCAGAAAAAGAATTTGTTCTTGATACAGGCGGATAATGAAGCACCCCTATGATCTCTGCCTCATAATCTAAGCCGTCTGAATTTTTCGCTTCCTTTTGCTTCAGCATACTTTCCTTTGCTTTTTTTAATGAAGTTTCCAGTCTCATCAGCTCCCTCCTGTATATCTTTTCGTCTCCTTCTCCGTAATCATCGTTGTCAGGAGTGAGCCATCCTCTGCTGCCGCAAATATACACACCTTCCGCTGCAAAACAATCGTTTTGTACGAAAGTCATATTGTCGTACATATTGTTGAGCCTTTTTATACCGTTCCACCAAAGGTCGTGATTTCCTTTGAACAGAACTTTATATCCCGGCAGAGACGATAAAAAAAATCCAGATCGTATTTTGCATCTTCAAGTTTAAGCGCCCATGAAATATCTCCGGGAATTATCACGGTATCATTTTTCTTTTATCATGCTGCACCAGTTTATCCTCAGTCTCTCCGTATGTTCATGCCATCTTCCGCCGTATATATCCATAGGTTTATCTACATTGGGCGAAAAGGGAAAGATGCAGATCAGCAATAGCGTAAATGCTCATCTTTTAACTTCTCTAATCTTCAAAAGTATCGGTGAGCTTTCCCGTGCTTCCCCGCGTCACCTCCGGTAGAAACGTTTTTAAGCGCTCTCTGTATGCCTCTTGTCCTTACTCCAACGAGCTTCAAGATCTTTCTGCGCCTGCTCCATCTTTGTCTGTGTTTTCGAAAGCACATCTCCGAATTTATCAAATTCCGTCCTGACCTTTGCAAGGGTATCCCATACTTCTCCTGACCGCTTCTGAAGAGCAAGTGATTTGAATCCCATCTGAAAACTGTTGAGCATGGCGGCCATAGTTGTAGGCCCTGCCCTATGCTCACTCTATAGTCTCTTTGGGACTTCGACCATACCAAGTCTAAGCACTTCAGCGTAAAAGGCCCTCAAAAAAGGCAGAAACATTATTGCAAACTCGGTAGTCCGCGGCGGATTTATATACTTGGTTTTTTATATCTTTTGCCGCTTTCAAAACAGCGTTTTTAAGTCCGTCAGTGGCTGACTTTATAAGCTGCCTGTCCGATGTGTCGTAAGCGTTTTGCACGGGTTCATATACGCATCCGCAGGAAATTTCGAGTCTATTGGAAGGTAAACATATCCATCTCCTTCTCCCGGGAATTTTACAGCATACTCTACTCTTTCACTTCCGCCTTTCACCGCAGCGTTTTTCTTCATACTGCTCCGGTGAAAGTATCTGAGCCAGTATGGCACCCAACTGTATTTCGCCTAATATACCTCTGGTCTTAACATTTGAAAGCACTTTTTTCAGATCTCCGACTCCTGCGGCCAGATTCTGCATTTCGCCAAGACCTCTTGTCACCTGTTCCAAAGTATCGCTCACCTGTCTGAAAGAACGGCCTATACGGTCTTCCAGCGTTTTCTGAAGCTTCTCATCGACAGTATTTCTCATCTCTGAAAGCTGTCTGTTGTTTTCTTCAGTCATCATGGTTATCTTGTTTTCCATGGACAGCCTTATATTCTCAAGACGCTGCTCGATATCCATCGATGTCCCGTAAACTGCTTGTTGAGTTCGCTCAGACGTCTGCTCTGCATATCTATGCTTTCCATCTGATTTTGCGCAAGCATCTCGCCCAGCGTTTTGACACTGCTTTTGAACCGTCTCCGTCGTCTCTTTTCTCGACTTGCTTATCTCATCCCTATATCCTTTTTTCAGATCCGAAACACTTCCTCCAAAGGCTCTGCTTCCTGACAGTTTTACAATTATGATTATGGACAGCACTATCAAAACTATAACTGCCAGAAAAAGTCCCATGAGAAGAAAATTAAAATTTTCCATATACTCACCCTGTTTTCTTTCTGTTAATCGAGAAACGTATATGGATTATAGT
>VOFF01000613.1_pt1 | contig 12010 bp, 12 predicted proteins | sample 5384061 | NCBI WGS metagenome assembly VOFF01 (sample SAMN12384725, study PRJNA508395) | human gut metagenome | isolation source: healthy gut E | host: Homo sapiens
GCGCCATTCGCTCTATACGCAGTTCGACGAGGAAGAGGAGGACGCCGCATTCGGCTATAAGGCCAAACAGGAGTCCGTACTCGATTATTACGACGACGGGGAGGAGTGATCGTCCGCGGATCAGGCGAGGTGCGCTGCCGGCCGCGGTGCGAAGGTGTGACGGTCGGCGGGGTGGTGCCGTTATCTGATTATCTATGATCGAAAAGTTTATCATGGCAGGGCGGACGGCCCTGCACGTTTGCGATTCGCAGCAGGGCGAACGATGCGTCGTATTGCTGCATGGCTATCTGGAATCGATGTTCGTGTGGGACGATTTCGTCCCGTTGCTGTACAAACGGGTGCGGGTCGTGACGCTCGACCTGCCGGGGCACGGCATTTCGGAGGTGCGGGGCGAGTGCCACTCGATGGAGTATCTGGCCGACGTCGTCCGCGATGCGTTGCAGGCGCTCGGTATCGCGCGCTGTACGCTCGTGGGACATTCGATGGGCGGCTACGTGGCGCTGGCCTTTTGCGAACGTCATCCTGAAATGCTCGACGGTCTGGTGCTCTTCTCTTCGACGCCGAACGCCGACACGGAGGAGAAGCGCGAGAATCGCCGCCGCGAAATCGCGCTCGTGCGGGCCGGCAAGAAGGAACAACTGGCCCGCGTTGCGCCCGGTGCCGGATTCGCCGCCGACAACCGGCAGCGGATGGCCGATGCCATCGCGGATTTGACCGAACAGGTATATCTTACGGAGGACGACGGGATCGTGGCGCTTCTCAACGGGATGATCGCTCGCCCCGACCGCAACGAGATGCTGCGCCGTTCGCCCGTGCGGCAGCTCTTCGTCTTCGGCCGCAAGGATGAATACATTCCCGCCGCGGTCGCCGCGCATCCGTTCCTCCGCCGGGAACGGACGCCCCGCCATGCCCGGCAAATCCGATTTCAAATCCATAACCCAACAGAAAAAGCCTATGAAACACAACCGACTCCGTTTTTCCGGCTCCCCTCCGGACGCCGCTCTCCACGCCGGGTTCCGGCACGCAGCAAACGAAAAATCCATCAATTAAATCAAACGTTCCCACATGGACCAAAAACGAAGCATAGAAACACGCCTCAAGGGCGTGGGTATCCTGCGCAGAACCACACGGTATCTGCTTGTCACGATGCTGGCCGTCCTGGCATCGGCGACCGCGCTGCAGGCGCAAAACACCGTCATCAAAGGCGTCGTCACGGACAAGGGCGGCGCCCCCATCGCCGGCGTGACCGTCGTGGCGAAAGGCACGACCGCAGGCGAAGTGACCTCGAGCGACGGCTCCTACACACTCAGCGTTCCGGCCGGAGCGGAGGTGCTCCAGTTCTCGTTCATCGGCATGGAGACCCAGGAGGTCGCCATCGGCTCGCGGACGGAGATCAACGTCACGATGGCCCCCGGCTCGCTCGGCATCGACGAGGTGGTGGTGGTCGGCTACGGTACGCTGGCCAAACGCGATCTTTCCTCGTCGGTGGCTTCCGTGAAGAACGAAGACCTCACCGAACGCACCACGGCCTTCAACATCATGCAGGGCATCGCGGGCAAGGTCGCCGGCGTGAAGAACGTCTCGTTCTCCGGACGTCCGGGCGGCTCCTCGGCGCTGCGTATCCGCGGTATGGGTTCGATCAACGCCGGCAGCGACCCGATCTACGTCATGGACGGCGTGGTGGGCGTCGATCCCTCGCTCATCAATCCCGAAAACGTGGAGTCGATCGACGTGCTGAAAGACGCCGCCGCAACCTCCATGTACGGTGCGCAGGGCGCCAACGGCGTGGTCATCATCACCACCAAGTCGGGCAAAAAGGGACAGGGAACCGTGACCTACAACGGCAAAAAGGTGGGCTTCTGGCTTCCTCAACCGCAAAGCTCGACCTGCTCGACGCCGACGAATACATGGAGGTGCAGCGCCGCGCCTACGCTTACAGCGGCAAGGTGATGCCCCACCTCGAGACCCCTTACGAGAACCTCTTCTACTACGCCAAGGACCCCGCCGGCAACTTCCAGCGCGACGAGAACGGCTACCTGATCGCCTCGCCCAAATACGACACCGACTGGCAGGAGGCGCTGACGCAGACGGCCATCACCAACGACCACACCGTTTCGTTCGCTTCGGGCAACGACAAGACGTCGGTCTATTCGAGCATCGCCTATCAGAACTTCGAAGGTCTGGTCAAATACACCAACTCGGAGCGCATGACGGGAACGGTGAACGTGAAGAGCGACATCACCGACTGGCTCAACGTGCAGACCGTCGTGACGGCCGGCACGGACAAGACCAACGCCGCCGACGGCGAGAGCGGATTCGGACAGGGTCCGGTGCGCAACATGCTCGAGATGCCGCCCATCGTTCCGGTGCGTACGAGGACGGCACGTGGGGCCGCAAGGACGACTACCCGCTGGGCGAGGCTGGCCGAAAACCCGCTGCGCCTGCTCCAGGAGAAGAAGAGCGTCACCGAGACCGACTACGCGATCTTCAACGTCATCGCCGACATCCACCTGACCAAGAAGCTGACCTTCACGGCCAAGGGCGACTATCAGATGACCAACCGCCGGACGCTGAGCTACGCCAAGGCCGGCCTGCACGGCGAGACCGACACCAACGGCGGCTATGCCGACATCGGCAACACCAAGTCGCGCCGCTGGTCGAACGAGGACTACTTCACCTATGCCGACTCGTGGTTCGACGACCAGCTCAAGTCGAACTTCGTGCTGGGCGCCAGCTGGTACTACAACCACTCGGAGAACTCGTCGGCGGGTTCGGAGCAGTTCTTCGACGACTTCTTCGGCTACCACAACCTCGGCGCCGGCACGGTCTATCACAAGCCCTCGTCGGGCATGAGCCAGCAGACGATGAACTCCTACTACTTCCGCATGAACCACACCTTCCGCCACAAGTACCTGCTGGGCTCCATGCCGCGCGCCGACGGCGCCTCGAACTTCCGACCCCACACCAAGTACGGCTGGTTTCCCCTCGGCCTCGGCGGCGTGCATCATCTCCGAGGAGCCCTCCTTCGACGCGGCCCGCAAATGGGTGAGCAACCTGAAGCTGCGCGCCAGCTACGGTACGGTGGGCAACGCCTCGATCCCCAACTACAGCACGATCTCGCAGTACAGCAACGACCAGATGATCCTCAACGGCGCGCTGAACCCCTACGTCGTGCTCTCTAACCTCGGCAACGCCGACCTGAAGTGGGAGACCTCGAAGCAGTTCAACGTCGGTCTCGACGTCTCGCTGTTCGACAACCGGCTGGAGCTGATCATGGACTACTACAACAAGACCACCACCGACCTGCTTTTCCAGAAACAGGTTCCCTACACGACGGGATACGCCACGACGTGGACCAACCTGGGCAAGATCCGCAACAAGGGTTTCGAGCTCACGATCTCGTCGCGCAATATCAACCACAAGAATTTCCAGTGGACGACCGACCTCGTCTTCTCGACCAACCGGCTCATGGTGATCGACGTCGGCGGCGAGCGCATCGACCTGGGCAACAACGCCATCGCCGAGGCCGGCAAGCCGTGGGGCTCGTTCTTCGTGCTGAACCGTCTGGGAACCTGGGGCCTCGACGAGGTGGACGAAGCCCGCAAATACGGCAAGAAACCCGGCGACCTGGGAAGTTCGAGGACCGCAACCACGACTACGTGATCGACGACAACGACCGCCGGATCATGGGCAACGGAACCCCCAAGGGCGACATCACGCTGGTGAACACCTTCCGCTACAAGGGCTTCTCGCTCATGGTGGACCTGAACGCCGCCTACGGCTTCAAGATCATGGGCATCACCACGACGATGATGGAGAACCGCCAGCTCTACGGCAACTCCATGAAGTCGGTGCTCAACGCCTGGACGCCGGAGAACCAGAACTCGATGATCGCCGCACTGCGCCTCCCGTCGGACGTGAACTTCGGCGAGAACGAGAAGGACTCGCGGATGCTCTACGACGGCGACTTCCTGCGCATCCGCAACATCTCGCTCTCGTACGACTTCAAGCCGGAGCTGCTCCGCAAGCTGCGCGTCATCAAGGGCCTGAGCATCGGCGTCAATGTCGAGAACCTGCACGTATTCACCGAATATCGGGCTACGACCCCGAGGTGGGCGCCTTCAACACGGACCGCGGCCAGAGCATCGACTTCTACTCCTACCCGCACCCGACGACCGTCTCGGCCAACATCAAGATCACCTTCTAACAACCGAATCCCTATGAAAAGAGAGATATTGAACATCGGCTGGGCGCTCGCCGCGACGGCGGCGCTGTCGTCGTGCGACTCGTTCCTCGAGGAGTCGCCCAAGACCTTCCTTTCGCCGAAATACTACTTCCAGACGGAAAACCAGATCACCGCCGGCGTGAACGGCCTCTACACCTTCGTGGACGACATCTTCGACGGCGACATCGAGGTGGGCACGCAGAACTTCATCTTCCTGGACTACCTGCCCGGCTACGGCATCCGCCCGCGCGCCGCGAGCAGCCTCTACCTCTCGCAGGCGCTCAACCTCTCCGTCACCGAGGAGAGCACCCACGTCGAGAACCTCTGGAAGTCCTCCTATTTCGCCATCGAGAACTGCAACGGCGTGATCGCCGGCATCGAGGCGGCCAAGAACGTGGAGATCGCCGAGGACACCCGCAACAAGCTGCTGGGCGAAGCCTACTTCCTCCGCGCGTACAACTACTTCAACCTCGTGCGGCTCTACGGCCCCGTGCCCCTGAAGACGAAGACCACCTCCGACCTGTCGCAGGCGCAACTGCCCCTGTCGTCCGAGGAGGCGATCTACGAAGTGATCGTCACGGACCTCACGCAGGCCGAGAAACTGATGGAGAACGCCCCCTGGACAAGCACCGACGGCCGCGTGACGAAGGGAGCCGTGAAGTCGATGCTGGCCAAGGTCTATCTCACGATGGCCGGCTATCCCCTGCAGAAGGGCGGCGAATACTACCGTATGGCCTACGAGAAGGCGCACGAGGTGTACGAGAGCGGGCAGTTCCGCCTGTTCGACACCTACGCCGAGATGCGCGACCCGGCGAACGCCAATTCGGGCGAGTTCATCTGGATGATCCAGCGCGAAGCGGACCGGGCCGGCTCCCCCGTGCACAACGACATGCTGCCCTATCCCGAACCCTCGAAGGCGATCTCGCAGAACGGCGCCTACGGCGGAGCGCTGGCTCCCGCACAGGCCTTCTACGAGTCCTACCCCGCCGGCGACCTGCGCACGGCCGAGAAGGGCTACTATTACACCGAGCACGAGGCGCAGGACGGCTCGGGCGTCGTGGAGCTGGGCGCTCCCTTCATCTACAAGTACTGGGACGCCAGCGCCGCCGAAACGGGCAAGTCGGGCATGAACTACGCCCTGCTGCGCTATGCCGACGTCCTGCTGATGATGGCCGAGGCGAAGGCGCAGGCCGACGGCGGCTCCACCACCGACACGGACGCCGTGGAAGCCTACTACATGGTCCGCCACCGCGCCCTGCCCGACGAGGAGAAGCCCTCGAAGATCGACGTGAACCAGGTGCTCAAGGAGCGTTTTTGGGAGATCTGCTTCGAGACCCAGACATGGTACGACATGCTGCGCACGCGCAAGGCACTGAATCCCACGACAGGTCAGATCGTGGACCTCATCGGCTGCCAGACCCCCGGCCACACCGAGGGCGCACGCTTCGAGGAGGCCGACCTGCTGCTGCCCTACCCGCTCCGAGAAACGTCTGAACCCCAACCTGGTACGGAAATAACCGGCCGGGAACGTCAAAAAAAACGTGAGATGAAATTCCGATTCAGATATGCGGTCCTCCCGTGCCTGCTGCCGGCCTTCGCGGCGGCATGCAGCACCGAGGCCACACACCGCAGACCCAACATCTTCGACGACGAGGAGTCGTTCGCGGCCGTGACTTTCTCGTCGAACGCCGACTCGCTCTTCCTCTCGTGGGAGCTGACCGACGACCGCATCCAGTTCGACAGCTACCGGATCACGGACAACAAGTCGCAGCAGGTACTGACGGTCGGCCGCGACGAGACCTCGTGCCTGCTGACGCACGTGCCGTACAACGAACCCGTAGCAGTCTACCTGTCGCTCGTCGCCGGCGGCGAGGTGGTGAAGACGGCCAAGACGGACGTCGTGATCGACGGCCTCGACAAGACGACCGCCGCGACGCTGATCCCCGACCGGGGCAGCGTCACGGGCGGCGACGGGGACCTACTCGATCCCCCTGCCCGACGGCCGGAGCATCTTCCTCATGGGAGACTCCTACATCGGGCCGGTGACCAACGGCCAGCGCCCGACCTCCGACCACATGTTCCGCAACACCTACATTCTCTACGACGAGGGGCGGGTGAGCGCGATCTACGGCGCCGGAGGCGACGGGAACGCCTCGGCGGCCGTACCGCCGGGCGTATCGGACGAGAGCAGGAAATGGTACTGGCCCGGCCACGGATTCGTCGAGGGCAACACGCTCTACGTCTTCCAGACGGTCATGTACCAGGGAGCCGAGGGCATGTGGGGATTCCGCTACGAGACGACCGACATTCTGGAGTACGAGCTGCCCTCGCTGACGCTGCGGCGCACGACCCGCATTCCCTTCCGCGGTTCGGAGGACATCCACTACGGCATGGCCGCGCTCAACGACGGCGACTACGTTTACGTCTATGCCCAGGTGGACGTCACCAACGACGCCGATCCGATCTCCGAGGTGCTGGTCGCCCGCACCACCCCCGCGAAACTCTGCACCGACTGGGAGTACTACACCGGTTCGGGCTGGAGCACGGACCCATCGGCCGCCGAGCGGCTCGAAGGGCTGGCGAGCGTGCCGGTCTCCTCGCAGTTCAACGTCTTCCGCCTGCGCGACAAGTACGTGCTGCTGACGCAGAACAAGCGTTACAACAGCGGCGAGATCTACACCTTCACGTCGGACAGCCCCGCGGGACCGTGGCGCAACAAGCAGCTGATCTACAGGATTCCCGCCATGGAGAACAGGAAACTGTTCACCTACAACGCCATGGCGCACCCCCAGTTCGAAAAGGACGGCATGATCCTCGTCAGCTACAACGTCAATACCGAGGAGTTCTCACAACAGTTCAGCGACGTCAGCACCTACCGGCCCCGTTTCTTCTGGATCGGAATCGACCGGATATTGAACAGCAAGCGATAACCACAAAAAACAGAAACCATGAAAAAATACGCATTGATACTCACGTGCGCGGCGGCCTGCGCGGCGCTCACGGGCTGCGAGGATGTCTCGGACCGCATGTCGTCCGACTACCCGAGCACCTACGACATAAAATACGGCATACGCCAGGTCCTCCAGTACGACCCCATGAACATCAACGGAATCGACGTGGCGGAGAAGTTCGACTTCTTCGGCACGCTGCGCTTCACGATCCACGTCAAGGACAACCGGATGGCCAGCCTCGAGTTTTCGAACGGCGACGTGCCCTTCTCGCCCTACGCCTTCGAGATCCCCTCGGGCGAGGTCGAATGCTACCTGGACACCGAGGCGCTGCCCAACGAGCTGCGGATCAAGGGGACGGACAACGTCGTCGCCTACTTCCAGAACGGCGAGTTCTCGGTCCCGTTCCAGCTCGACTGCGAGGAGCTCAACTACAAGTACACTTTCAAGGAGATTGTCGAATAATTTAACCCGGAACGCGTTATGAAACCTCTGAACAGATTCAAATATTGGATAATGACCGCCGTCGCGCTGCCGCTCATCGGCATCGGTTGCATGGAGATCGTGGAGATCATCCATCCCGAGGATGCGAAGGTGAACAGCGACATAGACATTTCGGTGAAGATCAAGTTCACGGCCGAGACCGACCACCGCTCGGAGATCGCCTTCGCGATTCTCGCGCCGAAGGCTTGGAACATTCGGGAGAACGCCTCGTTGACGCTGACCACCGAAGGGTACGTCAATCAGGGATTCGCCGAGGTCGTGGACGAACAGATGACGCCGATCCCCGAGGGCGCCATCGAGCCCGGCACGGGCCTGCCCTGGCCGGACGCCTACCAGAGCCAGATCGGCCTGATGGGCAACACCGGCCCGATGGAATGGGTGATCTTCCAGTCGAAGACGTCGTTCGACGTGAACGACCAGCGCGAAAACGGCAAGGAACCGATCGTCGGCACGGTGAAAATCCGCCTCAAGACCGGCCCGCAGGCCATCAAATGCTTCATGGGCTACGGCTGGTGCAGCCTGAACAAGGGCTTCGACGTGGGCGGCGACGACGGCAAGGGCAGCAACCGGCGCTACAAGGAGAACGAGAAGTCGAAGGTGCTGACCGTGACGGGCGGCGACCTGCCGATGCTCGACTACACGGTGGAGAGCCTAGTATCGACCGTCCCGTCGGTATTCGGCTACGGCGACATCTTCTCGGTGAAGTTCTCCGCCGTATCCGGCTCGACGGAGACCGCCCTGAACGGCCAGGAGAAGGTCTATCTCTGGGGCAAGGCCGTGTACGACGGCGGCAAGGAGGTGATCGTCGATGAAATCAGCGACAAGACCCTCATGGAGAAGATCAGCGAAACGGCCTACCAAAAATACATCTACCCGCGGCACTTCTTCGGCCTGCCGGCCGACGCCGAGATCGAAGCCACCTACTTCCACTTCACCAACGAGGACCGGAGCATCGTCGTGACGGACCCTGCCTCGGGCGAGGACTTCCTCGTCTCGGAGACCGTGGAATAATCCCCACCCCACACACGACCGAAGGGACCGGCCGGGAAATACCCGGGCACGGTCCCTTCGGCCGTTTTTCGGGCGTTCTCCTCATCATGACGCCCCGACCGATCCGGGAATCGTTCCGGAACGAACGGCCGGTTCCGTCCGGCGCAGCCGCACAATCGTACAACCGAAACCGGCCCGAATTTTCCGATTCGAACACGCGGCGCAATTCACCCCCCCGCCTCGCGCCCCGCCCGGGGCCGCAGTACCGTCCCGACCCGGTCCGCCGTCGCTCCGATCCGCCGGATTTCCGCAGCCTGCCATTCGATTTTTCCTCCGGTCCCACACGGACATTCCGCAGACCGGGCACCGAACGCCGCATCGTCTTTCCCCGCAAACCAGCCCCGTCATCGTCCGGCGCGATTCCGATATCCATCCGACATGGATCGGTCCTGAAGAACAATAAATGCGTCCTGCATCAATTTTTTATTCTAAAATTTGGATAATATCTACAATATTCGCTATATTTGAAATACGAACATACCCGAAAGTATGTTTGGCTGTTCAATCAAACGAAACTACCAAAGCAACTCACCCACAAAGAACAGCCAGGGACGTATTATGCACGGTTCTTGGCTATTTGTGGGAGTATTGGTAGTACTCGTTTGAAAGTCAGGAATCCGTGCATGTCCTTGGAACCATTTGAAACCGAATGAGGATATGCCGAATGGAAACGATTCGAATGCAGGCGGGAAAACGCTCTCCAAGCCCCTGACCGGTCACCGGACAGATTCCGGATAAAGTTTCGTCGTTTTCGGACGGATTGTCCCCTCAAAGCGCAATGCCCGGCATCCATGATTCGCCCCGGAATTTTTCCGGAGCCGTCCGGACATCCGTCGCTCTGCGGGACCGTACGCTCCCCGCTTATCCATTTCGACCCTCGAGACTGCGGCGCAGCAGCCTCATACACACACCCTGCGGATCCGCGACGGAGAAGAATTCGTCGTACAGTGACGCAACACACGCAGGAGGGGCCGTCCGGTTCGTGCCGGCGGCCCCGTTTTTTCGGCCGAAACCGCAGTCTCCATGTCCCGTGTTCCCGAATCATCCCGAATATGCCCACCCGCGCAAACCGGAATCGGAATCCAACGAACCGGCCGACAGCAAAAGAAAAAGGCCCGACGGTCTTCGACCGTCAAGCCTTTTCATCAGTCGGGGTGACTGGATTCGAACCAGCGACCACACGCCCCCCAGACGTGTACTCTAACCGGACTGAGCTACGCCCCGATGGCGTATGGCCGTTAGTCCGGTTTGGGACTGCAAAAGAGGACAATTTTCTAAAAAAACATATTTCTGTCCCATTTTTTTCTACTTTTGAAATCCGTGCTGATGAATCGCCGTATCCGATATTCCGAAATCTTCGCAGGGCATTCGTTGCTGGCCAGCGTCGGTACGGCGGGCGCCGCATGGATCGGGTCGGCGCTCATCCTGTTGTTGATCATGGCCGTCAGCCGCCGTATCAAGGACATCATGGTAATTCTGATTCTGGGAATGATGTTCGGATCGGCCGTCGGGGCGCTCGTCGAGATTCTCCAATACATGAGCAACGAGGCGGCTCTCAAATCGTTCGTCGTCTGGACGATGGGATCGCTCGGCGATGTGACGATCCCGCAGCTGACGCTGCTCGTGCCGGCCGTGGCGGTCGGTACGGGATTGACGTTCGCCGTTCTCAAACCGTTGAATCTGCTGCTGCTGGGCGAGCGCTACGCCCGCACGATGGGGCTGAATGTCGGCCGTACACGCACGTTGATCTTTCTGGCCACGACGTTGCTGTCGGGTACCGTGACCGCCTTCTGCGGCCCGATCGGTTTCGTGGGGCTGGCCGTGCCGCACCTGGCGCGGATGCTCTTCGCCAGCGCCGACCACCGCGTACTCATGCCCGCCTCGATGCTGCTCGGTGCGGCGATGCTGCTCGTCTGCGATCTCTGTTCGAAACAGCTGGCGCTGCCGGTCAATACGCTGACGGCGCTCATGGGCATTCCGATCGTGGTGTGGGTGGTGGTGCGTAATAAGAATATCGTATGACACACGTCGAATTGCAGCATATCACTATCGGCTACGGGCACCGGGTGCTGCTCGAAGATGTTTCGGCGGCTATCGGCGGCGGACGGCTCGTCGCGTTGCTGGGACGCAACGGCACGGGGAAAAGTACGCTGCTGCGTGCGGTCGCGGGGCTCGAGGCGCCGCTGTCGGGCGGGATACGGCTCTGCGGACGCCTGCTGAGTGCGACGCCGGCGCACGAGCTCGCGCAGGTCGTGAGTTTCGTCACCACCGAGAAGGTGCGCATCGCCAACCTCGCCAGCCGCGACGTGGTAGGGTTGGGGCGGGCTCCCTATACCGACTGGCTGGGGCGTCTGCGGTCCGAAGACCGTGCGGTCGTCGACCGTGCCTTGAATCTGGTGGGGATGGGCGGTTTCGCCGACAAGCCGATGGATCGCCTGTCGGACGGCGAGGCGCAGCGCGTGATGATCGCGCGTGCGCTTGCGCAGGACACGCCGGTGATCTTGCTCGACGAGCCGACGGCTTTCTCGACATGCCCAATCGCTACGAGTTGTGTACGCTGCTGCGCCGGCTGGCGCACGACGAGGGGAAGTGCATCTTCTTTTCGACGCACGAACTGGACATCGCGCTGACGCTGTGCGACGCCGTCGCGCTGATCGATCCGCCGCGGCTGCACCTCCTGCCTACCGACGAAATGATTCGCAGCGGCCATATCGAACGGCTTTTCGACAACGGGACGGTGGCCTTCGATGCCTCGACGCGCACGGTAACGGTGCGGAGGTGACTGCGGAATAGATTGCGTTTGTTCTTGCAGTGCGTTGATTATCGGTAGATTGCAGTTTAAAATGCGTTTATTTCGCAATTTTTTTATTCCATTTTTTGTTTCGATCGCTTTTTTGCTTATCTTTGCACCGCTAAAGTACGCTGCGAGGCGGAAATAGCGGTGAGTAGGCCCATTCGTCTATCGGTTAGGACGCAAGATTTTCATTCTTGAAAGAGCAGTTCGATTCTGCTATGGGCTACAAACGAGAGGCCGCGGGGCTGTCGGCGCCGGAAGCGGGACGGAACAGAAGTTTCGCCCAGTACGGATCGGCGGGGTGGGCGGCTTTTACGGGTGATACGTTGCAGGAGCGGGTTTTAGCGACCTATCCGAGGGCGGCTACGGCCGTTTTGCTTATTGACGAAAAGTGAAATAAAATAAAAAAACGAAATTATGGCAAACCATAAGTCATCCAAGAAGCGGATTCGCCAGACCGTTACCAAACGTGCGCACAACCGTCTCTAT
>VOFF01000048.1_pt1 | contig 12001 bp, 10 predicted proteins | sample 5384061 | NCBI WGS metagenome assembly VOFF01 (sample SAMN12384725, study PRJNA508395) | human gut metagenome | isolation source: healthy gut E | host: Homo sapiens
AAGGAGGGTTACAAGGTCGGGCTCACGAACGGCCTGACGCTCTACTTCGACAAGGAGGGCAAATTCAAGAAACTGGACAGGTAACAGTCATCCGCTTCCGCATCAGAGGTCGTTTGACCTGCCTTTCCCGATTCACCCCGCAGCGAGCCCGGCCCGCGCGGGGCGAATCTTTCTCCGCGGCTCCGGCGACGGCCGCGGCCGCACCTCCCGGAAGCGCACATACGCCGGAATCCGGCCCGACAGACAATCGTCCTTCGACACAAACGGCGGGAATTTCCGGAAAAATCCGTATATTTAAGGGCCGCATCCAAAAATCGCCCGCCCATGAACCCGCTCGTGCACACGCTTCTTCCGGCCGCCGTTCTGCTGTCCGTCCTTCCGGCCGCCTCCCAGTCGTCCAATCCCTTCGCGGAACAGGTTCTGCGTTACCCGCAGGAGAAGCTCCACGTCCACACCGACAAGGACACCTATGTGGCAGGAGACACGATCTGGCTGCGTGCGCGGTGCGTCGATGCCGCCTCGCACCGTCCGGTGGCGGCGAGCCGCTACGTCTATGCCGAACTCCGCGACGAATCGGGCGCGCTCGTGCGGCGGATCAAGATACTCCGCCGCGATTCGCTCTACGCGGGCTATCTTCCCGTTCCGACGGACGCTCCGGACGGCGACTACACCTTCTCGGCATACACGCGCTTCATGCGGAACCAGGGTGCGGACTACTTCTTCCGCAAGCCCCTTCGGATCGCCGCCTACCGCGGCGCTGCGGGCGAGGTTCCGAAGCCGCGGCCCCGCCCCGCGACGGGCGATTTCGCCGTGACGTTCCACCCCGAAGGCGGTTACCTCGTGCCGGGCCGTTCGTGCCGCGTGGCCTTCAAGGCCCCTGACGGATGCAGGCCGTTCGACGGCTGTCGAAGCCGTGCTCCGCGACGACCGGGGTACGACGCTCGACACCGTGCGGACGCGCCGTGCGGGAATGGGCAGTTTCCGGATGGTTCCCGAGGCGGGCCGCACCTACCATGCGGTGTGCCGCACCCCTTCGGGCGCCGAGAAGCGCTTCGACCTCCCCGTGCCGAATGCCGCGGCGTGCGTGCTGCAACTCGAGGAACGGGACGGATTCATCGCGGTGAACGTGCTGACGGCAGGATCCTTGCCCGCACGGCTGCGGCTGGTGGTGCACTGCCGGGGCAACCGCTGCTACGACGGAGGCTGGGAACCGGGATTGCTTTTCCGCAGTTCCGATCTGCCGGCGGGCGTGGTGCAATGGCTGTTGCTGGATGCGGCGGGCAACGCCCTTTCCGAACGGCTGCTGTTCAATGAGGGCGCGGACGGAGTGCATGTCTCGCTGCGGGCGGAGAATCCCTCTCCGCGACGCCGGGAGCGTGCGGATTTCTCGGTCCGCCTGACCGACAGCGCGGGAAATCCCCTGCGCGGGGAGTTCTCGGTTTCGGTGACGGACCGCAACGCCGTGCCCGACCCCGTCTCGGGCGACATCCGCACGACGCTGCTGCTCACCTCCGACCTGCGGGGGATATGTCGAATGCCCCGGGAGTTATTTCCGGAGCGACGATCCCGAAGCCCGTGCGGCGCTCGACGAACTGATGCTGACGCAGGGCTGGAGACGCTACGACGTGCCGGCCCTCCTGCGCGGAGAGTACGCCGAGCCGGAGTACGCGCTCGAAGCGGGACAGCAGATCTCCGGACGGATCGTCCGGGCCGGGCTGGTGAACACCCGCAAGCGGCTCGGGAAGTACCGGATGGCGATGATCGTGCCCCGTTACGGCTACCTGGCCGAAGCTCCGGTCCGGGCGGACGGATGCTTCGATCTCGACGGTTTCGATTTTCCCGACAGCACGGCATTCGTGCTGCGGCCGCAGACGACGACAGGGCGGATGCGCAATGCCTTCGTGAAGGTCGATCCCGAGACTTTCCCGAGAACGGGATTCCGGCGCCCTATCCGGCCGCCGGAGCCGGCGATGCGGAGGCGTTGTTCCGCACGGCGCTGGCCTACGTCGGATACATGGGCTCGGCCGACCTGCGGAACGTGCTCATAGACCCCGTGGAGGTGCGGGCGAAGCGGGAGATTCCCCGGACGCTGGAGGAGCGCAAAGGCGGTTTACTCCTGGAATGCGGAGCGGATCGCCGATACGGGAGTCCACACGATCCTCGACTGCATCGAACGGATGCCCGGAATACGCAGGCGGGAGAACGTGTTTCTCTATCAGGGACGGGCCGTTTTCTTCATGTGCGACGGAGTGCTTTACGATGACCTCGAAGAATCGCTCCCGGCATTCTCCGCTCCGCCGGCGATCGACCGTAATCGCACCGTCAAAAGAATAAATATGGCGGGGCCTGGCGTTCCGGATACTGATTCGGATCTTGGCTCGGAGCCTGGTTCGGATACCAATGCCTCTGATACCCATCTCGCGCAGGCCGTTGCGGCGCCCATCGGGCAATATTCCGATCTGCCTCCCTTTGTGAATCTGCCGCTGGAATGGGTCGATCGGATCGACATACTGGACCGATTCTCCGGCCGGTTCCTGTCCGGACGCGATAACGGCATCATCGCCGTCACGCTGAAATCCTACGAAGAGATTTCGGCTCTCAATACGGGCGAGAGTATCGACGTGGGAATCGTCTCGCCGTTGGGCTACCAGACGCCTGCGGAGTTCTACTCCCCGGCTTACGAAACGCCGGAGAGCCGCGACAGCCACACGCCCGATTTCCGCACGACGCTCTACTGGAACCCCTGCATCCGCACCGATGCCGACGGCCGGGCGGCTTTCGGATTCCGGACCTCCGACGCCCCGGCCGACTTCCGGATCGACATTGAGGGGCTGACTCCCGACGGACAGCCGGTCGTGCATGCCGAGTAGCGGATGCGGCGACAGTCCCGGCCGGGACGCCGGGACTGCCTGCGGATATTCCGGTGGGGAGAGGTCCTCAAAGACCGGAAAGAGGGCGGGGATTCCGGCCGGAGGAATGGGTGGTGTCCCGGGCAGGAGGCCGCCGCTCCTCCGGAATCCTTCCGATACGGCGTTTGAAGTCCCGCACGATCTGCCGGCCCAGTCCGGACACCGTGCTGTCCACCTTGTGAATCTCGACGGGCGTCACCAGATTCTTGTATTTGGCCCTTCCCAGCCGGAACTTCATGTCGTCCAGATTGCCCGTGATGTTCAGCCCCAGCTTGAAGGGAATCGGCGACTTGAGGATGGAAATGTGGTAGTCGAAATTCATGTCCAGGTCCTGCGTGCCTCCCACGGCCGCCCGGTAGCGGTCCATGGCGACGGCGAAGGGATAAACGGTGACGTATCCGTCCTTGACGCTGATATTCACGGCAATGCTGTCGATCAGGTTCCGTTCCTTGTTCTTGAAGAAGAATTTCTTGGAGATTTCGGCGAAGGTCTCGCCGTCCATCAGCACGAGGCTGTCGCCCCGGAGGCGGATGGCCGAACGAAGGGTCGGAATCCGGATGTTGAGCGCCGAGTCCAGATCGGCCTCCGCCGAGACATCGAAATCGACCGTTCCCCGGAACGACCGCAGCATGGGCACGATGCTGTCGAGCGACGGGGTGAATTCGACCAGTTTTCCGACATTGATGCGCCGCAGGCGGAAATCGAATCCGACGTATCCCTGCTCGGGCCGCACGGCCTGGTAGAGCAGCGTCGTGTGCATGACCGCATCCAGCCCCTTCATGGCCAGGCCCTTCAGGTGCACGGCCCCGTCGCGGACGTCCACGGCGCCGCGCACGTCCTCGAAAACAAATTTGCCGTAGCGCACGCGGCGGAAGTCGGTGTGCAGCGCGAAGTCGATGTTTTTCGGAACGACGAAGAGTTTCAGATCGGTGGCCGCGGTGTCCGCCTCGATGTGCAGGGTGTCGGCCGGGAACGAGACGGCGCGGATCAGTTGGTTGCAGTTCAGATTCCGCGACGAAAGCGAAAGCTCGGCGCGCAGGGGCCTGCGGCGGCGCATGGCGCCGTAGAGGTCGTGCACGACGCCGCTGGCCGTCAGGTCGGAGCGCCCGATGCGCATGGTGGCGTTCCGCAGCGTGACGGCGCGGTTCCCCACCGTCACGGAGGTCTTCTCCATGCGGATCGGCAGGGCGCACTGCGGCGTGGAGACCACCAGACGGCTGAATCCGACGATCCCTTCGGGTATCCACACCGAATCGCGCAGCTTCTCGGCCGTCACGCCGATTCCGGCCCGGTCCATTCCCATCCGGGAATCCCCGACGCGGCAGAACAGCGTGTCGGCCTCGAGCGCGAGCCCCACCTTCGGTTTCGCGGGATCGCGCTTCCCGGGTTGCAGACGGACGGTCGCCGTGCCCCGACCGCAGAAAAGACTCAGGGGAGTCGCCCGCGGCGGCCTTCAGCCGGTTGAGCGTCATCGTGCACTCCATGCGGGCGATACGGGTCGTGTCCTGGGGGTTCGTCGTCCGGACCGTCGCCGCCAGCCGCTCCATCGAGGAGGAGAGCCGCGGCGAGCGGAGAGAGGCGTGCCGTATCTCGGCTTCGGCGTCCAGGCGGTCGTCCCCGGCGAACGAGAGCGAAGCGCTGCTCGTGAATTCGAACTTCCGGGCCGTATCCCGGAGCGCCAGGCTGTCCATGACCACCCGTCCCCGGGCCCGGATACGCCCGAGGTCGCGGTTCCTGAGCGCCGAAAGACGGCAGCTCATCCGCAGCTCGGCCTCCAGCTTTCCGGAAAGGGAGACCCCTTCCTGCAACGGGAAAGTCTGCGCCAGGGCCGTCAAGTCCACCGCGGACTTCGTATGGAACGAGACGAGCGGATCGTCCAGCAGGTTCTTCACCTCGGCATCGGCCAGAATATCGGTGTGCGCACCCTTGAAGCGGAAAATCTCCAGATTGCAGAACGACGGCTCGCGGCGCATGGGATCGACCTGTCCCACGAGACGGGCATCCAGCGCATCCACCCCGTAGGGCATTCCGGCATAGCGCGCCGAAGCGTCCTTTATCTCTGCATCGAGCGTGGCGAGCGGAAGCGCCTGCCTTCCATAGGGGCCCTTCACCGCACCGCTGATGCGCACCTCGCCGTCGGCGGCGACCTCCCCGCGCTTCAGCACGCTCTCCGGGATCATGTGCAGCACGGTCTCCAGCGAGGGAGCGTGCAACCCGTAACGCAGGTCGAGAAGCAGCGCCCCGGCCGCCGCCGTGTCGCGCCGCACGGTTCCCGTCAGGTCCAGCTCCGTACCGTTGATGCCGAGCAGGGCGTCGTGCAGCGTGAGCGTGCGCTGCGCCCGGTCCAGTTCGACGGAGGCGCGCAGACGGGTGGCCACGCGATTGACCAGCAGTTCGCCGTCCTGCCAGAAAAGGATGTTCCGGTTCCGGAAATCGAGCGCCAGCATGGAGTGTCCCTCCCCGAGCCGGGCCCTCAGCCTCAGCCCGGCATCCCGGATATTGGCGAAAACCTTCGTTTCGCGGTCGTCGAAGGTCACCGAACCATGACGCAGCGCGACGTGCCGGACGGAGATTTCACTGACGGTCCGCACGGTATCCGCCGTTGTATCCGCCGCCGTGCCGGACGCAAGCGTGTCGGCGGAGGGAAGGATGTCCCAGTTCGCACGCCCCGTCCCGTCCCGGAAGGCATAGACGTCGGCACTGTCCACCGAGAGTTTCAGTATGTCGATTTTCCGGTGTCTCAGGTAGCTGACCGGATTGAAGACCAGCACGGCCTTGCGGAACGAAAGCAGCGTGTCGGTCCGCTGCCAGAGCGTGTCGCGGAGTGCCGTCGAAACCAGCGTGCCGTCCGTCAGTTTCACGCCGAACCGCGGAAAGGTGGAGAAAAAGGTCAGGCTCCACGCCGCCCATCCGCAGCCGGGCGTTCAGACTCCGGTCGGCGATCCGCTCCACGACGGGCGTCAGCTTCGAGGGCGTGAAAAACGAAATTCAGCACGACGGCCGTGCCGACGAGCAGCAACAGCAGCACGCTTCCCGCCGAAACGGCGCTTATCCGGATGATTCTCTTCGTGCGACGGTCCATTGGCAAATCCTCCTCTTTTTTCAGCAAAGATAACGATTTTTTTTCGGAGACATCGCACCGGACGCCGGGACATATCCCGGGCCGTCCGTCGCTCGGGACGGTCCGGAATCGGCATGCGGCATAACCTTCGGTGCGGCGGACGGCTGCGGGAAACGAACCGGCCGGGAGGAAGGGCGGCAGATGCCCCGCGGCAAGGGAGGCGACGAATGCAAAAGATTCAGGACAGACAACGAAAAACCCTGCAAACCTCGGTGTTTGCAGGGTTTCCTTGTGGAGAATACGAGATTCGAACTCGTGACCTCTTGCATGCCATGCAAGCGCTCTAGCCAGCTGAGCTAATCCCCCGTTGCGGGCGCAAAGATAATCGGATTTTTCGATTCGCACAAGATTTGCCCAAGAAAAAAACAGTTATTTTTTCCGGTCCGTTTTCCGGACATTCGGATCTTCCGCCGCCGGAATCGGAGAAAATCGCGTATATTTGCAGAAACAGCAGGCTGCAAACCGTTCGGCCTGCGGCCGGAGGTCCCGGGCGAACGAACGGCCGGGCGGCTCCGCACGCAGAAGGACGGTCCGCCCCGGCCGGAACGCCGCGGAAGCGCCTCGGCACACGAAAAAAAAAAATGCAAGACGAGAAATCATGGAAAACAGAATCTGCTCCCTGTTCGGAATCCGCTACCCCATCGTCGCGGGCGGCATGATCTGGTGCAGCGGCTGGCGGCTGGCCGCCGCCGTGAGCGAAGCGGGCGGCCTGGGGCTGATCGGCTCCGGCTCGATGACGCCCGACCTGCTGCGCGAACATATCCGCCGCTGCCGCGAAGCCACACGGAAACCCTTCGGCGTGAACGTCCCGCTCATGTACCGGTATGCCGACCAGATCATCGAAACGGTCATCGAGGAGCGCGTGCCGGTCGTCTTCACCTCGGCGGGCAACCCGAAGAACCGGACGGCACAATTGCACGAAGCCGGCTGCAAGGTGGCGCACGTCGTGTCGAGCTCGAAATTCGCCCGCAAGAGCGAGGAGGCGGGCGTGGACGCCGTCGTGGCCGAAGGGTTCGAGGCCGGCGGACACAACGGCCGCGAGGAGACCCCGACGATGGTCCTCACGCCCCACGTGCGCCGGGCGGTGCGGATTCCGCTGCTGGCGGCGGGAGGCATCGCCACGGGACGGGGAATGCTGGCGGCTTTCGCCCTCGGGGCCGAAGGCGTGCAGCTGGGCACGCGGTTCGCACTGACCCGGGAAAGCTCGGCCAGCGAGGAGTTCAAGAGGCTGTGCCTCTCGCTCGAAGAGGGCGGCACGACACTGGCGCTGAAGAAGCTCGCCCCGACACGCCTGGTGCGCAACGACTTCTGCCGGGCCGTGGAGGAGGCCGAGAGCCGCGGCGCGACGGCCGAAGAGCTTTCGGCGCTGCTCGGGCGCGGCCGTCCGAAGCAGGGGGAATCTTCGAGGGCGACCTCTCGGAAGGCGAACTGGAGATCGGACAGGCAGCCTCGCTGCTCCGCGACCTGCCCCCCGGCCGGGGGAGGTCGTCCGGCAGATCGTCCGCGAATACGACGAGGCGCTGCCGACGCTCGGGCGGCTCGGCCCGCTCTGAACGCGCCGGACGCTTCGAATGCGCCGGACACGGGGCGCTACCCGAGTTTCATCACCTCGTCGATGCCCATTTCGCGGTAGGTCGATTCCAGCTCCTCGCCGCGGTCCGAGATGACCAGCAGCTTGTCGCCCAGCCGCAGCTCGGTCTTGCCCTGCGGCACGAAATACTCCCCGTCGCGGCAGATCATCATGACCAGCGTATTCTCGGGCAGCACGATGTCCTTGAGCGTATGCCCGCTCTCGAGCATGCTCTCGTTGACCTCGACCTCGGTCAGCACCGACTTCATGTCCTCGTGCATATTGACGTCGAAGGCCGATTCGCGCTCCTCGTAGGCCAGTCCCAGCAGGTTGGCCATGCCGCTGACGGTCGTGCCCTGCACCAGCAGCGAGATGATCGTCGAGAGGAAGACCACGTTGAACAGCAGGTCGGCGTACTCGACGTCGTCCATCATCGGATAGATGGCGAAGAGGATCGGCACGGCGCCGCGGAGCCCCACCCACGAAATGTAGAGCCGCGCCCGGGCCGTGAACTTCCGGAACGGCAGCAGGCAGGCGAAGACCGACAACGGCCGCGCGACGAGGATGAGGAAGAAGCCCACGGAGCAGCCGAGGATCAGCACCTCGGGTTGCAGCAGTTCGTCGCTATTGACGAACAGTCCCAGCGTGAGGAACATCACGATCTGCATGAGCCACGTGAAACCGTCGAAAAAGACCGTCAGGGGCCGTTTCTGCACCAGTTTGTGATTGCCGATGACCAGTCCCGAGAGATAGACGGCCAGGTAGCCGTTGCCGCCCACCAGGTCCGTGAAGGCGAACGAGAAGAAGACGAAGGCCAGCAGCAGCACCGAGTAGAGCGAGTGGTTCGCCAGTCCGATGCGGTTGATCGTCCACACGGCCAGCCGTCCGACGAGGTAGCCGGAGAGGGCTCCGACGACCATCTGCACGACGAACGCCACGACCGACATGCCCAGCCCGACGTGCTCCGACGTGTTCGACAGCACGCCGATGAGCAGGATCGTGAGCATGTAGGCCATCGGATCGTTCGAACCGCTCTCCAACTCGAGCAGCGGCCGCAGGTGCTCCTTCAGCCCCTGCTTCTTGCTTCGCAGGATCGAAAAGACCGAGGCCGAATCGGTCGAGGACATCGTGGAAGCCAGCAGCAGCGCCAGCGCGAAAGGCATCTCCAGCCCCAGCCACGGCGCGATGAGCCATACGAAGCCCGCCAGGACGAGGGCCGTCATCACCACGCCCGCCGTGGCCAGCACGACACCCGGCCCGATGATCGGCCGGATCTCCCGGAAGGAGGTGTCCATGCCGCCTGTGAACAGAATGACGCACAGCGACATCATGCCGATGAACTGGGTGATATCGACCGAACGGTAGGAGATGAAATCCAGTCCGAACAACATGCCCACCCCGAGGAAGAGCAGCAACGCCGGCGCCCCGAAACGATAGGCCACCTTACCGGCCAGCACCGCCACGAAAAGCAGCAGCGCCCCCACCAACACGATATTCTCTCCGCTTAAATTTATCATCGTCTCAACAATTTAACCTGAATCTCTACGAACCGGGCCCCGCCGCATCCCGTCAGGCAAGGAAGGCCGGCAATTCCCGGCATCCGAAAAATCGTGCCGCAAACACGCCTCCGCCCCGGAAACCGTCTCCGCGCGCACCGCCCGGACCCGGCATCGCCGCACATGCGGCGGCGGAATCCAAAGGACCGACACGCATCCGGAGCCACCGGACAACGCAGGGATGCGCTCCGGAAGACCGGAACGTCCGCCAAATGAAAAACCGGCGCAGACGGCAGCCGCAACGGCTCGCACGCCGCGGACAGGCGAAGCAGGCCGGGGGCCGGAACGAAACGCCGGAATCCGGGCTCCGAATGTCGCGGCAGATGCACGCAACGCGATCGGAAACCGTGCGCGGCCGCAACCGGGCAGCCGCGCCGAGACAGGAAGCCGGCGAACTCAGGAAGCTCGGACAACAGTCCCGCATGTCCGAACGACCCGCTCGAACGCAAAGCTATGAAAAAAATCGGAATATTCCGCCCCTCCCATGAAAAAGGAGGACCATACGGCCCGAAAAACATACGGTCCGGACAACGGGTCCGAAGGAGCCGCACCGCCGGAACGGATCACTGCGGAATGAAGGTGTAGGTGATGGTCCCCTGCTGACGCGCCGGGGCCGAAGAGTCGATATTGAAGGACGAGACGCGCGCGGCATGCAGGGCGGCTTCGCGCATGCAGTCGTCGCCGCCCTCCGCGACGCGTGCCGAAACCACCTCGCCGGCGCGGTTCACCACGATCGCCACCACCACTTCGCCGCCCCCCTCGCACCGGTAGGCCGGCACGCTCAGATCGACCGACTGCCGTACGGGATTCTTCAGCGAGAAGGAGACCGTGACGCGCCCCTTCACCTTCCGGTCCTCGTGCCGTCCCTCCTCCCGGCCCCGGCGGCCCTCACGGATCGCCCGCTCCTCGGCCAGGCCCTGTTCGTAGGCTTCGCGGTTGGCGCGCATGCGCGCCTCGGCCTCGGCGGCGGCATCGTTCAGCGCCGCGGCGTTCGTGCCGCGGTCGTCCCGGAGTTTCTCGTTCAGCGCATTCTCGTTCGACACCTCGTTGCGACATCGACGCCGCCGAAGCCCCGATCATGGACGGTTCGGCGCGCGAATACGCCGAAAAGATCGTCGCCACGGGTCTCGTCGAGCAGGACGCCGACCGCAAATACTACCAGGTGACCGAAAAGATGGTCTACACGATTCCCGACAAGGGCGTTTCGATCATCCTCTATCCCGACGAGGAGTTCTCCGCCTCGGTGCACGTCGACTACAACTCGAAGGTCATCGGCAACCAGTACGCCACCTTCCTTCCCGACGACGACTACGCCGCGAAGATCGCCCCGTGCCGGACGTTCGTCTTCCTGCACGAACTGGAACCGCTCTTCAAGATGAACCTCATCAAGGGCGGCGATCTGGACAATGCGATCGTCGTGGTGGAAAATCCCGTTTCGGACGAACAGCTGACCCACCTCAAACAGATCTTCCACAAGGAGGACATCTGCATCACGGGCGGCTATCTCAATAATCTCGAACTGCGTTTTACCAACGAGCTGGCGCGTCACAAGCTGCTCGATCTGCTGGGCGACCTCGCACTGCTCGGCATGCGCATCAAGGGTCGTGTCTGGGCATCGCGTCCCGGGCATTTCGCCAATACGGAGTTCATGAAGCAGCTGCGCCGCACGATCCGCAAGGAGGGCGAGCGTCCGCGCTACAAGTACGACTGCCGCAAGACGCCCGTCTACGACATCAACGACATCCGGCGTATGCTTCCCCACCGTCCGCCGTTCCTGCTGGTGGACCGGATTTTCCACGTGGACGACAACTCGATCGCCGGCATCAAGAACGTGACGATGAACGAACCCTTCTTCGTGGGGCATTTCCCCAACGAACCGGTGATGCCCGGCGTGCTCATCGTCGAGGCGATGGCGCAGTGCGGCGGAATCATGGTGCTGCGCAACATCCCCGATCCGGAGAACTACTCGACCTATTTCATGAAGATCGACGGCGTGAAGTTCAAGCGCAAGATCATCCCCGGCGATACGCTCCAATTCGAACTGCATCTCGCGCATAGGATCGCACAACCTGCTGATGGCCTATGTCCACATCGCTCACGACGACGTGGTGGGCAGCCACTGCGTGATCGCCAACCGCGTTTCGCTCGCGGGCGAGGTGCACGTCGGCGACTGGGTGGTCATCGGCGGCCACGCGGCCATCCACCAGTGGACCCACATCGGCGAACACTCGATGATCCAGGGCGGCGCGCTGCTCGGGCAGGACCTGCCGCCGTTCGTCATCGTGCGCAACGACACGCTCCGTTTCGCCGGCATCAACAAGATCGGACTTTCGCGCCGCGGCTTCACGCAGGAGCGCATCGCCGAGATCCACGACGCCTGCCGCATCCTCTTCCAGAGCGGACTGAACTACATGGCCGCCTGCGACGAGGGTCGAGCGCATCGTGCCGCAGAGCGACGAGCGCGACTCGCTCGTGCGGTTCATCCGCACCTCGAAACGCGGCGTCATCAAACCCTACGAGACGCGGAGCCGCGAGGAGTGAGCCTCCGTTCGGCGTGTTGGAGGACGTTTTCCGCCACGCCCTGCAAAAGCAGTACGAGACGGACGAAAACTTCGACGTGATTATCAACCCCGAAAAGGGCGACCTCGAAATCTGGCGCAACCGCACGGTGGTGGCCGACGGCGAGGTGGAGAATCCCAACGCGCAGATCGCCGTCTCGGAGGTGAAGGCCATCGACCCGACCTACGAGGTCGGCGACGAATACGCCGACGAGATCAAGCTCTCGTCGTTCGGCCGCCGCACGGTGCTGTCGCTGCGGCAGAACCTCGCGTCGCGCATCCTCGAT
>VOFF01000136.1_pt1 | contig 12001 bp, 16 predicted proteins | sample 5384061 | NCBI WGS metagenome assembly VOFF01 (sample SAMN12384725, study PRJNA508395) | human gut metagenome | isolation source: healthy gut E | host: Homo sapiens
GGTCTTGCTGAAGACATATTTCTTGGCGCTGGCATTGGAGTAAACCCTATATTCGCTGCTGCCAGGCGCTTTGATATGTGTTTTAATGGCAGAAGTTCTGCTGGCAGAAGCCTGCTTTGCGGTTACCTTGCCTAGTGCGTTTTTGTCACCCCAGGTTACAGTGCGGTTCTTTGCGCCTGATATGACCGGCGCTTTTAAATTATCGACCACTTTAATTTTAACGATCTTGGATGCAGACTTGCTGTAAGGATCGTTAACGGTATAAGTAACTTTATATGTACCCAGAGACTTGGTCGTAAAAGACGCCTTCACATATTTTTTTCTTTGTGGAAGAATACTTCTGCACCTTGCTGACTTTGATTCTGGACTTCAGATTCATGAAGGTATTTGGATCTTTGCATTGACGTAGGATTTCAGGTCGTACTTACTGCCGTACTGCACGTTTAATTTCTTCTTAGAAGATACAGTGATTACTGGCTTTCGTATCTTAAAATACGGATTAGCCGGATCTGGATCTGTCGGGTCCCAGTAGGCATAACGGCTCTGAGACACCTTAATTGGTTTAGGTTTTCCCAGCGGACCTGAAGTAGCGCTTCTGTAGACTGTAACCTTGGTTCCCACTTTGCAGTTGTTATAAATCCATTTCGCATCCATGACCGAAAGCCTGATACAGCCGTGAGAAGCGGCGCTCCCCTAACAAGTTGAACTGACTAGTCACCTGAGTATTTTTTTTTGTAGCAGTCTTTGTAATATACCGAATGAAACAAAATATCCTCGGTGATGTGTGTGCAGTATTGACCGTAAACGTCGTTCATCAGCGCACCCCAGCGCCATTTCCCCTGTGTATAAAAAGTCCCCTTTGGCGTGGTGCCGCCTAATCCTGTAGAACAGAGCATCGCCCCTGACCGGCTTCCACTTTCCATCAATCTTTTATAAGCGGTGACGACATTTCGTTGTTCATTGACTTTCAGCCAGTATTTACCTGCATAGGTAGCGGCATTTGAAACGGATACGCTGCTGAATACAATGGAGAATACCAGTGTCAGTATCAGCAATATGCTGAGTGTTTTTTCCTTTTCATCATCTCTTTTTCCCCTATAAATATTTATGATTTTCCCTTACGGCAACGCCGCACAGATTGTGGAACCATTATACCATTTTTTGCTCTAAGACAGTATAGAAAAAAATCGAAATAAATATGGAAGATTTGTATATTTATTAAAAATTCCCTTGCCTTATTCTGAAATCATGCTTTTAGCTTTGTTTTTGCATGTACAATCAACCTGGGAGAAAAACTCACGCCGCCCTGTATTTTCAATCCTTTTACACACAGACGCATTGTATTTAATAAATATACAAAGTAAAGTGTTAATAGACTAAAGCTTTAAAGGGGAAAAAATAAAAGAAGAAACTGGTAAAGAATTTTCTGAAATTATGCTTGAAAAGCTGATATTTTTAGCTTTTTTTTTAGTAAAAAAGTATGGAGTTATATTCTGAAAAAATTGTATAATATTAGTTATCAAAAAACAAAGTGATTAGTTAATTATTATGCATTACAGCGCATAAAGATTTAAAGGAAATGGAGAGATTACTATGGCAGTTGTTATCAACGGACGTGACCTCACAGTTGAGGAAGTCATTCGCGTTTGCCGCGGAGATGAAAAAGTAGAAATTGCCCCTGAGGCACAGAAAGCAATACAGAAAGCAAGAGATTATATTGAAAAAACTGGAAGAAGGCGCCGTCATTTATGGCTTAACTACTGGTTTTGGTAAATTTGCTAATGTGTTGATTTCTAAAGAAGAAACGGCAGATCTGCAGAGGAATTTGATTATCAGCCATACCTGTGCTCTCGGGGAACCGTATCCGAGACAGTATGTGAGAGCAGCAATGCTGCTTCGTTGCAACGCTTTTATCCAGAGGAAATTCAGGTATCCGTCTTTCCACGGTGCAGACTATGGTGGATATGCTGAATGCTGGGGTACATCCGGTCATTCCAAGAAAGGGTTCCCTTTGGCGCTTCTGGCGACCTTGCCCCACTTTCCCATATTGCATTGGGCCTGATTGGACTTGGCAAGGTAGAGTATAAAGGCGAGACGGTAGATGCGGCAGAGGCTCTGAAAGACGCCGGTATTACACCGGTCGAGTTAGCGGCAAAAGAAGGCCTGGCCCTCAATAACGGCACACAGATGATGACCGCGGTCGGGGTCAATGTGCTCTGGGATGCCATGCGTCTGCTCAAGGTTGCTGATATCGCGACAGCTATGACGGCTGAAGCCTTGCATGGAATTACCAAGGCATATGACCCAAAGGTTCAAAACTGAGAGGCCACGAAGGCCAGAAGATCGTAGCAGAAAATTTGCTAACCCTATTAGACGGCAGTAAGAATGCCTTTGATGTTCAGCCGACTAAAGTACAGGATCCGTATTCCCTGAGATGTATCCCGCAGGTTCACGGTGCATCGAGAGATGCCATCAAATATGTGTATGACGTCGTATCAAAAGAAATTAACGCAGTGACAGATAACCCGCTGGTATTCCCAGACGAGGATGAAGTCATCTCAGGCGGAAACTTCCACGGACAGCCCATGGCGCTGGCCTTCGATTTCATGAAGATGGCTATTTCTGAGCTGGCGGACGTCTCTGAGAGAAGAGCGGAGAGATTGATCAATCCAGCCCTTTCAGAAGGACTGCCAGGCTTCCTCACAAAGCATGGCGGCGTCTGCTCTGGCTTTATGATTGCACAGTATGCGGCGGCATCTATGGTTTCAGAGAATAAGGTGTATGACCATCCAGCCTGCGTCGATTCTATTCCTTCCTCTGGAAACCAGGAAGACCATGTTTCCATGGGTACCACTTCTGCCAGAACAGCAGCAATGGTTCTCGACAATGCGCAAAGTGATCGGCATCGAGCTGGCATCTGCTGCACAGGGCATCTGGCTCAGAGAAGAGATTGGCGAGAGTAAGGTGGAAAATCTTGCGCCTGCCACAAAAGCTGCCTACGATTATATCAGAACGCTGTCTGATCCAATCGATCAGGACATCATCATGCACGACGAATTAGTCAAATTCGATGAAATGATCAAAGACAACAGTCTGCTCGAAGCAGTAGAAAAAAGTCGTCACATTAAAATAAATAAAATATCAATTAGAATTTTCATAGAAGGAGGATTTAAGATGCTTGATAATAAAAACAATTGCAGGCGCTATGACTATCAAACTGGATGCGGAATATCCTGACTATCCAGAGTTTGAGGAGGGAATCAGAAGAGCGCCGGACAGAGGTTTCAGACTGACTAAGGCGCAGACGAAGATCGCGCTGAAAAACGCCCTTCGCTACGTACCAGAAGAACTGCATGAGAAGCTGGCGCCGGAGTTTATGGAAGAGCTGACGACCCGCGGCAGAATTTATGCTTATAGATACAGACCGACAGGCAGAATGTACGGGAAGCCAATTGACGAGTACAAGGGCAAATGCCTGGCAGGCAAAGCGTTCCAGGTCATGATTGAAAACAATCTGGACTTCGACGTTGCGCTCTATCCTTACGAACTGGTTACATATGGTGAAACCGGTCAGGTCTGCCAAAACTGGCTGCAGTATAGATTGATTAAAAAGTACTTAGAGGAATTGACGGAGGATCAGACTCTAGTAGTAGAGTCAGGCCACCCTTTGGGGCTTTTTCCCATCAAAACCGACAGCGCCGAGAGTCATCATCACCAACTCCATCATGGTCGGACAGTACGACAATCTGGACGACTGGGAAATCGCAGAGGAGATGGGCGTTGCAAACTATGGACAGATGACAGCCGGCGGCTGGATGTACATCGGACCACAGGGTATCGTACATGGCACCTTCAATACGATTCTCAACGCAGGCAGAAAAGTACTTAGGTGTAGCAGAACAGGGAGACTTGGCAGGACATACCTTTGTATCCTCCGGGCTTGGCGGCATGAGCGGCGCACAGCCAAAGGCGGCCAACATCGCCAATGCTGTAGGCATCTTTGCCGAGGTGGATTATTCCAGAATCGAGACGAGACACAGCCAGGGCTGGGTTGACGTTGTCATGGACGACATCGACGAGATCTTCAGGACAGCGAACGAAAAACTGGCTGCAAAGGAAAGCATTACTATCGCTTATCACGGTAACATCGTAGATCTCTTAGAGGCGGCAGTAGAAAAGAACTTCCACATCGACCTGCTTTTCAGACCAGACTTCCTGCCATAACGTATACAATGGAGGTTACTGCCCGGCGGGTCTGACCTTTGATCAGAGAACAGAACTGCTTCACGAAGACAGAGATTTATTCTGTAAGAAGGTGGATGAGACCTTGCACAGACATTATCATGCCATCAAAACATTGACAGAGAATGGAACCTATTTCTTTGATTATGGGAATTCTTTTATGAAAGCAATGTACGATGCCGGCATCAAAGAAATCTCTAAGAACGGACGCGACGACAAGGACGGATTCATCTGGCCTTCTTATGTAGAAGATATTATGGGACCGATCCTCTTTGACTACGGCTATGGACCGTTCAGATGGGTCTGCCTGTCAAGAAAGCCAGAAGATTTGGATGCGACAGACAAGGCTGCCATGGACTGCATCAATCCTGAGAGAAGAGCCCAAGACAGAGACAACTGGGTATGGGTGAGAGACGCAAAGAAGAACAAACTAGTTGTAGGAACCCAGGCAAGAATCCTCTATCAGGATGCAGAAGGCAGAAGAGATATCGCCTTGGCATTCAACAAACTGGTCAGAGAGGGCAAATGCGGACCGATTATGATGGGAAGAGACCACCACGACGTATCCGGTACCGACTCCCCATTCAGAGAGACTTCCAATATCAAAGACGGCTCCAATGTCATGGCGGATATGGCCGTACAATGTTTTGCCGGAAATGCGGCAAGAGGCATGTCCCTCTGTGCGCTGCATAACGGCGGCGGTGTTGGCATCGGCAAGGCCATCAACGGCGGTTTTGGCCTGCTTCTGGACGGAAGCGAAAGAGTAGACGAAATCATCAACTCCGCGATGATGTGGGACGTCATGGGCGGCGTTGCCAGAAGAAACTGGGCGAGAAACGAAAATGCTGTTTCTACATCAGTAGAATACAACAAGAATTACGACGGCAAAGGCCATATCACCATTCCATATATGGCCGACGAAGATCTCGTTGACAAGATGGTAGACGAATTTGTAAAATAAGATAAAAGCTGACGAGAGGCTGTATTTGTGCAGTCTCTCGCGGTATTATCACATTACACTTGGAGGAAAGCAACATGATTTATACACCTTTAACAGAAGCAGCGATGAAGATGGCATACAGAGGACATCACGGACAGACGGACAAGAGCGGTATCCCGTACATTTTCCATCCTGCCCATATCGCAGAAGAGATGAGTGACGAGGCGACAACGTGTGTTGCACTGCTTCACGACATTCTCGAAGATACCATGTACAAAAAGCAGACCTGGCAGAAAAGTTTCCGCCGGAAGTTGTAGAAGCAGTCATTCTTCTGACCCACGGAAAGAAGACTATTACGATTATATCAGAGCGATCAAAAGCAATCCGATTGCAACAGAAGTAAAAATCGCAGATTTAAAGCATAATTTGGACGAATCCAGAAATGCGCGTTCACGATCCGTTACCATCTCCCCAAAAGGGCTGGTACAAAGAAAAAGTACGAGAGAGCCTTAGAAATTCTTTTGGATGAGAAATAGATAGAGGATAAATAAATGGCGACATTATTAGTAAAAAATATTGGCTGCCTGCAGACGCCAGTTGGCAGTTACAGCCACAAAGGGAAAGCAGCAGGCTGAGAATTTGAAGCTGCAGAATGCTGCAATTTTAATTGAGGACGGCATCATTAAAGAAATCACCTCCGATGGAATCCTTCCATCAGAGGCAGAAGACGCAGAAACCGTCATAGACGCTGAAGGGAATTTGGTTACGCCGGGTCTGGTAGAGGGTCATACCCATATGGTCTTCGGCGGCTATCGGCAGAACGAGATTCCCCTCAAACTGAAAGGCGCAGGTTACTTAGACATTCTCAGAGCCGGAGGCGGCATTCTGGACACTGTCAGAAAGACCCGAGCGGCAAGTTTTGAGGAGCTTTATCAGAAGACAGAAGGTTTTCTCGATGAGATGATGGGCCTGGGCGTCACTACCTGTGAAGGAAAAAGCGGCTACGGCCTGGATTTTGACACCGAAGTCAAAATGCTTGAGGTTCTGAAAAAACTCAATGCTGACCATCCGATGGATATCGTGGCTACTTTTTATGGGGAGCGCATGCGATTCAGAGGAGTACAAAGGGCAGAGCAGATGAATTTATCAATATGCTCTGTGAAGAATTACTCCCTTATGTGAAAGAACACGGCTTGGCGGAGTTTGCCGACGTGTTTACAGAGGATTCCGTCTTTAACTATGAGCAGAGCAAAGAAGTATTTGGAATGCGCCAAAGCCTGCGGCTTTGACCTGAAAAATTCATGCAGACGAGATTGAGGCCATTGGCGGTTCCGTCCTGGCTGGAGAAATGGGTGCGGTTAGTTGTGAGCATTTGATCGCTATCAATGAGGAAGGCCTCACATCCATGGCAAAGGCGGGAACCACTGCAATGTGTCTGCCGGCCACCTCTTTCTATCTGGGGGCGGACTTTGCACCAGCCAGAAAGATGATCGAAATGGGCATTCCGGTCGCGATGGCATCGGACTTTAATCCCGGCTCCTGTCCTTCGCTCAACCTGCAGTTCGTCATGAACCTGGGCTGTCTGAAGTACAAACTGCTGCCGGAGGAAATTTTGACGGCAGTCACCATCAATCCGGCTTGCGCGATTAACAGCGGTCATCTGGTTGGAACACTGGAACAAGGCAAGCAGGGCGATTTGGTCATTTGGAATGCGCCGAACATGGAAATGTTATGCTATCGCTTTGGATCCAACTTAGCGTTACAGGTTATAAAGAAAGGAAACTTAGTATAATGAAATTAGTTGATATGCAGGTAAAGGAGTATCTCGACGTTTTAAAATCTGACGCGCCGGCGCCAGGCGGCGGTTCTGTCAGCGCCCTTGCCGGAGCTCAGGGTGTAGGCCTGTTCATGATGGTGGCCGACCTGACCCTTGGTAAGGAAAAAGTATGCGGACTATCAGGAAGTATGCAAAATGCGAAGGAAAAGGGCATGCCGCTCTACGAAGAGTTAGTAGAGGGCATCGACAAGGACACAGAAGCCTTCAATCTGGTTGCGGCGGCATTTAAAATGCCGAAAGCGACAGATGAGGAGAAAGCGGCCAGAAAGCAAGCCATCGCTGATGGAACCCTGGTTTCTACAGAGGTTCCTTTCAGAACCATGCAGCTGGGTTACGAAGGCCTGATGCTGGCAAAGACCATGATTGGCAAGTCAATCCCAACGCTGCCAGCGACTTAGGCGTTGCTATTCTCAATCTGACGGGCTGCATCAAAGGTGCCTGGCTCAATGTGAAGATCAACCTTCCGGGCATCAAGGATGAGGTGAAGGCGAAGTATTATGCAGAAGAGGGGCGGAAAAAAGATGTTTGACGAAGCGGACGGCATCGCTCATGAGCTTTATAATCAGGTAGCGGAAAGTTTATAAATTTGACAGTACGACTTGTTCCTATAGGAGGTAAAAAGAAAAATGGCACAGATTATTGAAAGTATTCCTAACATCAGTGAGGGAAGAAGACCGGAAGTTATCGAAGCGTGTGTGGATCAGATCAGAACGACACCGGGCTGTACACTGCTGAACTATTCATCCGATGAGAGCCACAACAGAACCGTCATCACCTATATCGGTGATGCAAAGGGCGTGGAAGAGGCCAGCGTCAAACTGGTAAAGAAGGCGGCTGAGCTGATCGACCTGACGCAGCATACTGGCGAACACCCTAGAATGGGCGCTGTTGACGTGATGCCGTTCCTGGCTATCAAAGACTGTACCACAGAGGATTGCGTGGAGCTTTCCAAAGTCGTGGGCGCAAGAATTGCAGAGGAAGCAGGCGTACCGGTATTCCTCTATGAATACTCAGCAACTAGGCCGGAGAGACAGAACCTGGTGAAGATCAGAAAAGGACAGTTCGAAGGCATGGCCGAAAAAAAGTGCAGGAACCGGATTGGGAACCTGATTTTGGCGGCAGAAAGATCCATCCGACTGCCGGTGTGATGGCTGTAGGCGCCAGACCGCCTCTCGTCGCATATAATCTGAACCTGAATACTGACGACGTACAGGTTGCCAAAGACATCGCCAAGATCATCAGAGAAAAGACGGCGGACTCAAGTGCGTCAAGGCCATGGGCTTTGATATAGAGGACGAAGTGACTGGAAAGAAGTACGCCCAGGTTTCCATCAACATGACCAACTACGAGCAGACGCCGCTGTACCGTGTGACGGAACTGGTAAAGGCTGAAGCAAAGAGATATGGTGTCGTGGTTACGGGTACAGAAATCATCGGTCTCTGCCCTATGAAAGCGCTGGTCGACTCCGCAGAATACTATCTGCAGATAAAAGATTTTGACTTCCACACACAAGTACTTGAAAATCATATTCTATAATGATATAAATATAGGGTAGATAAATTTTCTAGTAACAAGGAGCGAAATATGACTGGCAGTAATAAATTCTCTAATACATTCTCACTGACTGACGAAATCGCCGATATTATCAGGGACAGAATCCTAAAAAAGGAGAATATAAGATTGGAGAAAAAGATCAAGGAAAATCAGATAGCAACAGAACTCAGAGTGAGCAGGACTCCCATTAGAGAGGCTTTTAAGCAGTTAGAAAACGAGGGCCTGATCGACTACATACCAAATAGAGGTTGTTTTGCCAAGGGTTTTACAAAGCAGGATATCGAAGATATCTATGCAGTTAGAAAAGCATTAGAAGTCTTATCTGTAGAATGGGCTGTCAACAGGATTACGCCAGAGGAAATCAGCAACCTGCAGGATCAAAGTGACTTGATGGAATTTTATACGACGAGAAAAGACGGCAGGAAAGTCTTGGAGATCAATACGGATTTTCACGATATCATCTATAATGCCACGGGAAGTCGTTTTATGGCGCAGGTACTGCGCTCCTATAAAGAATACATCGAACAGACCCGGAAAGTATTATTCTATGAGAGCGAGTATCTGGAGGAAATCTTTGCAGAGCATAAAGCGATTCTCGACTCGATCAAGGAACGGATGTTGTCAAAGCCAAAGAGGCCATGGCAAGACATCTGGACGGCTCCAAGAGGAGAGCGCAGGTTGTATATAAGATAAAGGATTAAAAGTAAAAGGGAATCTATGGCAGATTCCCTTTTTAAACATTTAATTTGTTTACAGCTACAATGTTGTAAATAATTAGAAAAAAATGAAAAAATTTGTTGAAGAAGAATGAGATATATACTATTATTAAATGACTAAGCAAATTAAAGAAGACGGAGGAAACCATGATATATAGTTTTTCTATCATACCGGTGATTGCTCTCCTTTGTTATACCTTTCAGTTATTGTCCCTTATAACGACAAAGAGAAATGAACAGATCAATGGATTTATGGGTCTCCTGCTTGTAATGATCATATGGACAGGCGGATCCTGGTTTATGCGAATGGGCTATTGGCCGTCAGTTAACTTCTGGTTTCACGTTTCTTTGACGGGGCTTTTGATGATTCCCCTCATGCTATTTCATTTTCTAAGAAGATTCATAGAGGTGCAGAAAACCTATCATGTGTGTTTCTGGTCGGCCGCTATTATACTGCTGCTGCTATTTAATTATACGACGGAATTTCTTTTGAAGGCTCCTACGGTCGTTAAAACCGCAGCCGGGCAATCCTATATCTACGATTTTTCATGGCCGGTTGTATTTCTTTTTATCGGCGCAGCCGGGGCTGTGGTCGAATGTGTCAAAATGGCCTATGAGAATAACGACAAAAATGCATTTTTAAGAAAGCTTGAAGCGCGCCCCATTTGGCTGGGATTATTTATCTTGGCTGCTGGCAACGGATTGCTGTTAGTTCCCTTATTCAAAGGATTTCCCATCGACATTTGTTCAGGCATCCTCATGGCCGGATGTATATACTACGCACTCTATAAAAAGAGATTATTTAAACTCGATGCCCTGACGTCGAGAGCCAACTGTTATTGCGTTGCATTTCTTTTTTCCATGACAATCATCTATCGCATCATTCCCGATTACGAAGAATTTCTGCAGAAATCATTTTCTATGTCAGAAACGAAGACTACAATTTTTATATCCTTTACCGTTATCATTGTAACTATTATCATCTATATGCTGTTAAACCTGCTTCTCGATAAGCTATTTGAAAGAGAAGAGAACGTTCAATCCAAAAGTATTGTAGCGTTTAGCAAGAAAATGTCCTATCTCATGAGTTTGCAAGAAATTCTATCCGAAGTCATGAAAGTCATTGGCGATACGTTATCCTCAGAACATATCTACATTTTTCTGAGAGATGATAAAGGACGGTATCGACTAAAGCTGAGCAACGCGGAAATTTTCGGTGATTATTTGATCTCCAGTGAGGCCGGTTTCGTTCACTTGCTGAGCAATGCCAATGGACATATGCTGATGAAAGATTATATTGGAACCGCCTGCTATGAGAATTTGTCTGAAGAGGAGAAACAACGGCTGACAGTCAGTCAGATAGAATGCTTTGTCGGCATCAGCGACGGACCGGACTATGTTGGCATTATTTTAATGTCTGCGAAGAGCAATGGCCGCCACTACACACAGAAAGATATCAGCTTCCTCTCATCAATCAATTCTGTAGCTTCCATCGCTATCAAAAAACTCTCGTCTATACGAAGCGGCCTATGAGGAAGCGAGAAGAGATTATCTGACAGGTGTCTCCAACCGCAAATGCTTCTACGAGACAATGGGAATATGTTGTACGCAGGGGAATTATGCTTTTGGCGCATTGCTTATGATCAATGTGGATGATTTTAAACTGTATAATCAGCTTTATGGCGATGAAGAAGGGGACGAGGCACTGAAACGGATTGCAAAGATCATTCAGGAAGAGGTTACTGGCGAATGTGTCATTGCCCGTTTCAGCGGAAAAAGAATTTGCGGTACTTTTGCCTGAACGAACCGTAGAAGAAGTCAAATTACTGGCGGAAACGATTTCCCAGAGAGTGCGTGAGATGAACCATACGATAAATCATGCGGGAGAATACGCCATGAAAGCGTTGATGGTCAGCTGCGGTATTGCCACGGGAGTGTGCCCTCTGGACGACTATCACGAACTGATCAACCACGCCAATATGGCGGTATATTACGCAAAACAGGCCGGAAAGAATAGAGTAATGATTTATAAGGAAGGGCAAGATGGCAGTGAAGATAAATCCTTTGAGATGGTTTATCAGCCGGGAATCTATTCGGAGTATTCGACAACAATCTATGCGCTGACTGCTGCGATTGATGCCAAGGATCACTATACCTTCAGCCATTCAGAGAATGTGGCCTATTATTCTCGGGAACTGGCAAAGGCATACGGCATGAATGAGGAAGGCATTAGCATCGTCTATGAAGCAGGCCTTCTGCACGACATTGGAAAAATTGGCATAAACGAAGATATTCTCAATAAACCGGGCAAGCTGACAGAGGAAGAATACGAGGTTATGAAGACCCATGTAAGCCTTTCAATTGGAATCATTCGTCATCTGCCGTCTCTGGATTACGTCATACCTGCGGTTATCGGACACCACGAAAGATATGACGGACAGGGTTATCCCAGAGGAATCGGCGGAAAGGACATACCGCTTATGGCCAGAATCCTTTTGCATTGCAGATTCCTTTGACGCCATGGTATCAAAGAGAAGTTATAAAGCAGAAATGGCTGTTGACAAAGCTTTGGATATTATTGCAAATGAGGCGGGACGGCAGTTTGACCCGCAGCTGGCGCCAATTTTTATAAATCTTATCAGAGACGGAATCATAGAAGTGAGATAAAATATGGTGAAACAAAAGAGAGAGTTTGATGTGGTTTAAACTCTC
>VOFF01000296.1_pt1 | contig 12001 bp, 16 predicted proteins | sample 5384061 | NCBI WGS metagenome assembly VOFF01 (sample SAMN12384725, study PRJNA508395) | human gut metagenome | isolation source: healthy gut E | host: Homo sapiens
GTATTCACCAAACAGATTATTGAAATGAAGAAACAGAAACATAGAACGAGTTCCGGCAAGATGTCTGAACGGATGTCCCTGTTGGAGTTCTTGAAAGAGAGGTCCGGGATAAGGCTGTCGAAGCTCGAAGCCTACCTTGACCTTGTAGACAAGGCTTCTGTACAGTACATCCCCAAGGATCTGTGCAAGCAGGAGTTCAGCCTGTCCAACGGGCAGTTTGTAATCACCATTACCGAACTGGCAGGATGCTGGCATTGGCACCGCGCCACTGTCCGCACCTTCATCGAGCAGTTGGAGAAGATGAACCAGATTTCCGTCACCCGTCTCACGAAGAGCCAAATCATCACCATCCCGATGTTGGCTGAGACACCTGCCGTTTCTCCGATTGACGCAGCCTTGGATGTGTTCCGCCAGAAGATGTGTACCGCATTGGACGAATGGCGAAGCGGCAAGATGTCCGCATCGGCTTGCGCCTCGGAATGTGAACAACTCTACGAAGATGCAACAGAGGAAGTAGCCATTATCTTGCAGAAAGCCGACAATGGCAATTCAATTGGCAAGGTGCCATGCGGAAGAAACATTCCCGAATCTGTAGGACACGCCTTTTGTATGACTGCACTCACAGCTGTCTGCGAAGCCACCTTCCATCAGGTGCTTTCGCAGGAAACAGATAACGCCCTCGTTACCTCCCTTCTTCCCTTCTTTTACAAAGACCTGGGAGGAGACTGGCTCTCATTCATCGAGGCGGCAAAGGCAATATCAGAATTGGCATTGGATGGCAGCTCACCAGCCTTGCATCAGGAAAGCGCAGCCATCAAGTCACAGTTTCAGTCACTCTGCCGACCGTTCCTTGCCATTGTAGCCAACCAAGAGGGCTCCTGTCCATCAAAAGGCTGTATTAACCTCTAATAATCACCGTACAACGCTTCTTCTTTTCTACTGGCACAGTGTTTACACGTCTGCCATTGCTGTAAAATAATCGGGCTTGCCCGTTGGTCGGAAATGAGGGAATTTGGGTAGCCTAATACCCCTCTTGGTCTCCGACCATCGGGAGGCTGTCCTTACAAGCAGCAAGCTGGAGACAGGAGAGTTGTACACACATAAAAAAGGAAATAGGTTATGGCAACACCAAAACAGGTTATGGATTTCCGACCATCTAAGGGAATCACCACAGCACAGAGCAACGAGCACCAACGCCGTTGGACGGAAAAGGGTTGGGGATCCGCTGAATCAACAGGTACGACCGCAGCCGTGAGCGGCTCAACTTCGAGGTTCGGGGCGGCAAGGTTTGTCCTATAGACAAGAGCCGAAGCATCCGGAGCGCATGGCAGACATCCTGCGGAGCCGTGGAATCAAAGACCCCAACGAGGGACTGGCAGAGCCACGCTTCCGCACAGTGGTCAATTTCATCTTCGGAGGCTCACGAGAACGTATGACAGAATTGGCATTCGGTGACCAGAAGGTGAATCTCACTCACGGAGCGGACAATTCGCATCTAACCCGATGCAAGGACATTGAGGAATGGGCAAAGGATGTTTACCGCTTTGTTGCGGACAAATACGGTGAGGAGAACATCGTCGCTTTCATCTTACACTTGGACGAAACCAATCCGCACGTTCACTGCACCCTCTTGCCAATCAAGGACGGCAAGTTTGCATACAAACAGATATTCGCCGGAAAGGACAAGTACGAGTTTTCTGCCAGGATGAAAGCCCTGCACAGCGAATTTGCCGATGTCAACAAGCGTTGGGGCATGGAGCGCGGAACTTCCGTCTCAGAGACGGGAGCACGCCACAAGAATACCGCCGCCAGCTGTCAGAACAGTGCACCACCATTGAGCAGTCCGTCGCCACCCATCAGCGGACACTCGCCTCGCTCCCAATCGGACATCCGTCTGGCAGAGCGGAGAGTAAAAAGGACTCACCTCAATGGTCAACAACCTCTTGCAGGAGAAGGCTGAGAAGGAGGCGGCACTTGCTGAATTGCATCGGCAGATTCTTGCAGGTCACGACAATCCTGATGCTCTCCGTCAGCAAGTCCAAGAGCTGGAGCAGGAACTGTCCGCTATCCAGTCGAAACTGGACGACAAGCAGGAGAAGCTCTCAGAGGCTGACCGCAAGCTCGATGCCCTGCGTGAGGAGATGACCGCCATGAAGGAGCGCACGGAGGAGTTGCGGCAGGAGGCACACAGATATTCCGATACTATCCGACAAGGTGCGGACACCGTTCTCAGAAATGCCCTTCTCGAAAACATGGTCAGCGAGTTCTCCGAACGTGTGGCACGGCTTTCCAATGAGGGCAAGGACGTGTTTGACGGTTCCCTGCTTCAGGCCTTTGCGGAGAATGGAACGGAGGTGATGTACTGTGCCACGCTTCTATTCCTCGGCTACGTCGATGATGCCACCACCTTTGCCGAAGGTCATGGCGGTGGCGGCAGTTCGTCCGACCTCAAATGGGGACGTGACGATGACGAGGATGAACGCGCTTGGGCACGCCGTTGCATGATGAAAGCTGCACGCATGATGCGCCCCTCTTCCGGCAAAAGGAAGAAACGATAAGCGGCACTGTCACGTATCACCTGTTATAGTATTCACCAGATTAAATTGAACAACATGAGAAAAATACTTATTCTATCCCTTGGCTTCGCCCTTTCATTGGGTGCGCAAGCCAAAGACTATCACCGCACGGCGGACACCACCACCGTTGTATGCAGACTTTCGGCAGACGGTATGCTTCGTCCGCTTAAACCTTCCTACATGAAAGGGGCATTGGTAGCTTCGCCATGGACGGACAACTGGTTTGTCCAAGCGGCAGGAGGAACTACGGTCTTCCTCGGCAAACCGCTCGGATGCAACGACCTATTCGGTCGCATGAAACCGGCATTCTCCGTGTCGATCGGCAAATGGTTCACACCTTCCGTCGGCGGTCGTCTGAACTATGGCGGTATGCAGTTCAACGACTGCAACAACTCCTCGCAGGACTACCAGTACCTGCGTGCTGATTTCATGTGGAATGTCCTCGGCAACCTCTACAAGGACGATGTACACACTCTTGCCAGATGGAGTGTCATTCCATACGTGGGCGTGGGTATGCTGCACAACAAGGTGAATGCCCACAAGCCCTTTGCCATTTCCTACGGCATACAGGGGCAGTATCATCTCTCCCCACGCATTGCTGTTACGGCAGAGATAGGCAACATGACCACCATGCAGGATTTTGACGGCTATGGCAAGGCACACCGCCTTGGCGACCATCTGCTGTCCGCATCCCTCGGCCTCTCTGTCCGCATCGGCAAGACTGGCTGGAAGCGAGTGATAGACGCTCGCCCGTACATCGCACAGAACGAATGGCTTTCGGCATACGCCTCATCCCTTTCTGACAGCAACAGCCGCTATCACGCCCAGCACGATCGAGATTGTCAGACTCTGGAGCAGCTGCGCAAGATTCTTGCCATCGAGGGACTTCTGGACAAGTACGGCCACCTCTTTTCTGACGATGCCGCTTCTTCCGTCACAAATGGCTATCCTCGAAACGACTACAGCGGTCTCAACTCGCTGCGTGCAAGAATGAGAGACAAGTATGGTAATGGTCAAAAGACAAAGGTCATGGAGTCCGCCTCTTGTACAGAAGAATATGGCAATGCTGAAGGTGAGCCGGAAGACGATTACCTATCGCTCATCCACTCAGGAAAGGCTTGCATAGGTGCGCCCATCTATTTCTTCTTTGAACTTGGCACTGACAGGTTGCTCAACAGGTCACAGCTCGTCAATCTCGACGAAGTAGCACGCATCGCCAAGAAATATGGCTTGAAAGTTAAGGTCATCGGCGCTGCCGACAGTGCCACAGGCAGTGAAGCCATCAATGATAACCTCAGCCGTTCCCGTGCCAGATTCATTGCAGAGGAACTGATGAAACGTGGTATGGAAAATGGCACCATCTCTCAGATTTTCGATGGCGGCATTGACGATTACTCGCCCAATGAGGCGAACCGCCATACCAGAATCCTGCTGTATCTATAGCCAGACATACAGCTCCGAACAAGAGCACTAAAACTTTTTTTTCATTGATAAATTTTAGAAAGGGAGGGCTTGTCCGTGATGGATAGGCCCTCCCTTAATCATATATGTATTAACGCATATTCTATGCGCATATCTTTTTTTTATCCGTGTTTCTCAGTACTTGACCAGTCAAGCAGGAAGTCATATATACTCATTATCTGTATGCCGTTTTCGTCGCTCCACTGCTTGGTATGTTCTCCCACGATCAGCAGTTTGCGGAAAGAGTCATCTACAAGACGCAACGACCGTTTCTCCTGTTCCATCTTTTCTGCATCGGGCATACGCCACGCCGACTGGATGTAGATCCGCTCGCTCCCTTTGTTGCAGACAAAATCCACTTCCAATGTCACCCTCTGCTGCTTTCCTTCCGTATTCCTCACTCGATGATAGACGTTACCCACATCCACGAGCCATCCTCGCATACGCATCTCATTGTAGATGACGTTCTCCATGATATGTGTCGGCTCGCTCTGACGGAACGACAGAATAGCATTCCTCAGACCTACGTCCTGATAATAATACTTGGACAACGAACCTATGTATTTCCGTCCTTTGATGTCGAACCTTTCGGATTTTTCGATAAGGAAAGCATCCTGCATATATTCCAGATAAGCCGACACTGTCTTGTCGGTTATGCTCTGCACATTGCTTACGGACTTGAACGTATTGGCTATATTCAGTGCATTGACAGGTGCTCCTATACTGGATGCTACGGTCTTCGACAATTCTTCAAATTCAGGTCTCAGTTCTATGTTGTTCCGCTCGTAGATGTCACGTAGATATACCGTGCGATAAAGGCGACGCAGGAAATCAGCCTTCTTCTCATCCCCAACCTGTGTAAGTAGTTGCGGCAAACCTCCGTACAGTCTGTATTCAGCCCAACCGTCTTCTTTCGAACCATCATACACCGTCATGAACTCCTTGAAGGATAGTGGCCACACATGTATCTCGTCACCTCTGCCTCGGAATTCCGTCACCAGGTCAGAGGACAGGAAACGCGAGTTGGAGCCTGTGACATACACATCCGCCCCTTCGGTAACTGACAAGGAAGAGAGCACCTCTACAAAGTCTTCCACCTCCTGCACCTCGTCGATGATGATATAATAAGTCTCATAGTCAATCATCATCTTTTTTCCACCCAGTCCAACAGGTAGTCCGGGTTCTTGAACTCTCTGTTCTTCCTACTCTCCATGTCGATGACGAGAATATGGTCTTCTCTCACGCCCTCATCCAATAGATGCTGATGAAAGAGTTTCTTCAGAAGGAACGACTTGCCTGAACGTCGCAATCCTGTGATTATCTTTATGAGCCCGTTGTTCTTTGAACGGCTCAACTGTTCTATGTATCTATATCTGTTTACTATCATATTTTACGAAAAACTGTCACTTGTGACACTTTTTCGGAGGCAAAGTTATATATTTTATCCTAAATCAAAGAAAGAAATAAAGAAAAAATGCACTAAAAATCAATGATTTTCCTGTTTTGTAGTGTCTATTCCACTTGCCGATGCCCATTTTTTCTTTGCAAAGTTACTGCCCGGGCGAATGGTCAAGTACCGCCATGCTAACAGGCAGAGGACTGAACGACAGCTTTCCGCAAATCAAAGATTTGGGTATTTCATTAACTCCTCCGTCTGTTTTCTTGCCTTATCGCCCTCATTCCGCAGTCTTTTGATGCACGAAAAATCAGTTCCCGACAAGAGGAGCCGAAAGGCTTCAAAAGGAGGGAAGAAAAACAAGTTGAACAAATAATTTCTTTGCGTATGGAATTACACAGATTATCAGAAAACGAGCAGGCATTTGTCGAGTGCTTCTCACGGTTCGTAAACGGTCAGATGGGGTCAGCCGCCAAGGTAGGCAATGCCCTTGCAGATGACCATCGCTATCTTATCAACGAAAAGGGCAAGGTGGTGTTTGCCTTCTTGGAACGCCTTGCCAACGACTATCAAAAAGGTCGTTATGACCAGCGTGACGAGTGGGTGTGCCGATTGGCAGCAGAGGCCATCGAACACCTTGTAGAGAACAGAATGTATTACAGAACACTTAACAACGATTGACTATGGCAAGCAGATTGATTACACCCGTATTGGAGGAGATACTGAAATCCTATCCTCTGTATTCACAGGACGGCAAAGGCAAGGATGCCGTTTGTGTGGCAATATTCTTCATCGGACACGTCCGTTGGTTCGTACTTGAAGGACAGCCGGAAGGTAACGACACCACGTTGTTCACCATCGTATGCGGTCTGCATGAAACGGAGTATGGCTATACCTCCGTCAATGAAATGGAGAGCGTAAAGGTGGATGGCTCCAAATATGGAGTGGACGAGATATTTCAAGTGGAGCAGTTGGACGGCTTCAAGCCGGTGAAACTGAAGAGCATTCCAGACGAGGATTTACAAGCATTCCTTCATAATATGGAATGACCCCAAATTAAATCAGCCGCAGGGACATTACTCCTTGCGGCTGACTATTGTTAGTACCTACTATGAGTAGTAAAGCCTACGATTAGTATATACTACGATACTACTCTCATCTTCGGAAAGCGGACTTGGCAACGTGCTCCTCTTGTACCTCTTCCTTCTGGTACTCCTCCATGTCAAGCAGTTGCTCATACGCAGAGCTGATGTTTGCGTCCATAGAATGGTTGTGGCTGAAAGGGAAGGTATGCTTCACAGAGAGTCCTGCATTGGTCACAGTCCCCACATCCAGGCTATCCTTATCCTTGTTATATTGCAGGTTCAGCAAACCACCATTCGGCATTTGGAATATCGGCATTTTTCGCTGCGCCAATTCCGAAAACTCTTCGGCGGTCATCTCCCTCGCCACAGCCTTCACGTCCTCACTGGCACGTCCTATGCCATAGCGAGTGATATGGTCACGCACTTCTTGCTCCGTATGCTTCAGGAACACCTCATACGTACCGCCGACACTCCCGTTATAGACCACTGCAAAGTCCTTGTCCTCTATTAGCAGGTCATCGCCTCTGTTCTGTTCTGGCACGGCTTCCTGTAGGTCTGCTCCTCGTCCATGCCGTTCCCGTCATAGTATTCCTTGGCAAGCGTCAGCAGTCCTTGATAGTCACCTTTCTCCTTTAGCTTATCCAGTTCCGATGTGTCATCCGTTGATTGGAGATAGGCGATGGAGGCATAATAGACGTTTTCTTTCGATTGTGAAGGCTCTGTCAGGCTTTTGTACTGGGCAAAAGCCTCCTGATAATTGGTGTCAAGGTCTTTGCCGTGGTCGTAAGGAACAGAGAGTTTCACTTCCAGACCGTTACTCGTCGGCACAGCAATCTTTACAGAGTCCTCCTTCTCATGATGCTGGATATATACAGCAGAACCATTATATGCCAAGACTGCATGGTCGCCGTCATCTATGGATAGATAACTTTTCCCTTGCCCGTTTTCCTGCTCAGCCTTTTTCTCCTGGTCTATCTCCATAGCAATCTTGTCGATATGCTGCGTGAGCATTGAGGTAGCTTTTTTCACATCGAGTAGCGTGGTCTTGATGAACTGCGGCGACTCCTTCAGCGAATCCAGCCAAGACTTCAAATAGGCAGCCGAATCTCCTTTCAGATGCTTTGTCATGCCATACCGCTGAGCGGTCAGCGCAGCCGTCAGTTCTGCCACCAGTTCCTCGCGTGCATACTCTGCCGAGCCGAAGGTAGCGGGCTTGATGCGGTCTAACTGTCCCTCCGCACCCGTGGAGTGTCCCATCTCGTGGAAAAGGTTCGAGTAGAAAGACTCCCCATCCTTGAACTGCCTTTTCTCAGGCATCACAATCTCATTCTTGCTGATGGAGAAATAGGCGGAATCACCGAACATCGGTTTGATGGGACATATCCAACGGTTGTCCGCTATCATCCTATCCACGGGTTCAAAGGCAAACTGCTCGTCCTTCTCTACCTTGGGCATCGAGTATTCCTGTTCCAGTTTCTCCCAAAACTCTGGTCTGACCTCCTTCAGGTTGGTCTGCGCCACATTGAAGACATGGTAAGTCTGAAGCTTTGGATATACATTGTACTTTTCGCGCTCTTCCTGAGAGAGCAGTTTGTAGTCCTCCCACTTGATGTGTTCCTTTGTTTCCTTATTGACCACCGTAAACGTGGTGAGCATCACGGGAAAAGAATGCTCACCTTTCAGTACTGACACACGGGGCTTCTGTTCCTCGTCTTTCTTGCCAGTTTTGTTAAACTGCTGTATGCGGTCGAAGGTACAGAAGCGAGGAATCTTGTAACCCTCCTTCTCGCAATGCAGGAGCAACATCATAGCGTTCATGCCATTATATTCTCGTCCGTTCAGGTTTTTCGGCCATTGCAACGCACCTTCAGTAAACCAGGGCTTTTTCCATCCGTCTTTGCCCGACAGCGACTGAATACGCTCAATCATCATATCGGCAAACAGGTCGAGTGCCTTGTCTTCGGCACTCGGACCTTCCTTAGCATAAGGCTTTCCCATAGTCAATTAACCATTATAGGGCTGCGGAACATATTCGCTCATTTCAGACACTCGGCAGGAGAAGTCCAGTTTGTCATTGAAGACACTGACAGACAATGCCCCTTTGATGTTCGCTTTCACGCCTGGTTGCAGCCATGCCTCGCATTTGCCATCGAATAGGAAGAAACTTACCCAGATGTATTCAAATCCGTCCTGTACTTTCTCTGCGCTGAAAGCGGAGAACTGGCAGTACGGCACACCATTCTTGTCCGTCTTGTCCTCAATGCTCTTGCCCACCTTGCCGCGGAACTCCATCACGCCCTTGATGCAGTCCTCTGCCTCGTCAGGCTGGTGGCTGATGCTGCTTGCCGACAGGTTGAAATAAAGGACATCGCCCCATTTTCTTGGTACCAATACACCGGCTACCTCAATGCGTTCGCCGATGTTGCAGCTGCCCACCTCCGTCAGTGTCCCATCTTTGATGACCGACACCTCGATGGTCTTGTTAATCCCGCTCTTCGCTGGAATGACTACGTTCATGGCAAAGCTCACGAATGCCTTGCCCTCCTTGTTCGTGCGGCAGGTCGCAGCCTTGCTGACCGTTCCGCACACTGTTACATTACATTTGATCATTGCTCGATACTATTTGAATTATACATATCCATCGTCCAAGTGAAATGTCTTAGCAATGACAATAATCTCTTTTCAATCATCATATACTAGCGCACGTATCAGTTCATAGACTATCCACGCTGCTATGATAAGTTGGAAGCCGAGATAGATGATGGCCACGGTCTGACCGAAAAGCCATTGGGTAAGCATGAAGTGTCCTGCCACAGCTACCATACCCACCAGCAATGTACACAGATGACTTGCTATCCTTTTCATTTCCTTTGCAGATTTTGTTGTTGACTCTCAGCCTCCATCCCTTGCTCGAAGTTCTGCGAAGCCTTCTGGGTCGCCACGATGCCTGTCACCATTCCCGCAATCTTCGTCCGTTTGCTTTCTTCCGACAGATTGGCATTGCCCAAAATGAGCGACAGGCGGTTCATCTCCGAGGAGGTCAGTTCACGGTCAATCTTCACCGTACCGCTCTCTGCATGAAGCACAGTCTTGCCGTTCTCACCCACAGTAATGGTGCATTGCCTCATGCCTGGAACAAGCGAGGTCAAATCTACGAGCCGGTTGGCTGCCATGGCAGAGATAAGTCCTTTTTTGTCGTTCCTCATCATTGCTGTCAATCTGCGCTGCCAACATCATCAGCGACATGAAGGTGGTCATCGCATGTCGAGTATAGGGTCATTCGTTCCCGAAATGCCCACGCCGCTGTCCTCCGAGGAAAGGATTTTCTTCATCCAGTCCTCCGACGAAACCTTCTGCTCCTGTGGCGCATTGCTCTTGTATTTTTGCCAACAGGTCATTGCCGTTATGCAGGGCCTGTAGCTTGATGTTGCCTTTCTGTCCGATTTCTGCCAGATAAGCGGCTGGATCCATATCCCTTTTTGAGCCGTCAGCCGATACACTCTTCACTCCGAAATGCAGATGCTCGCCAGTGGTTCTGGTGCCGGTATTTCCCGACACCCCCAACTTCTGACTGGCATTAACCACGTCACCTACCTTTACTGCTATGTCAGACAGATGCAGGTAGGAGCATTGCACCTGCTGCCATCCTCACGGCTGTATTCCACGGTGACGGATTTCCCTCCTGCCGTGTTCGCATTATGGTTCACCGCCACCACCTTGCCGCCGTTCTCCGTGGCCAACACCGCCTCATGGTTCGTCTTGATGTCAATGCCCTTGTGCATCTGCTGCTTGGTGGCATCCATCGGATCCTGGCGATTGCCGAAAGGCGAGGTGATGAAGAGAAACTCCTCTCGCTCCACAGGAAAGGAATACCCGGCAGACTGCGGTACATGGGCAGCAGGCATTTCTCTACGAGGATTATTCTCCACCCCGAACGACCGACCTTCTGCCCGCATCTCAGCCATCACCTCACTGTCATACTTGTCCAGTCCGTTGGCTTCAATGATGCGCTGCAGACTTGCAGCATAACCGCCGCCCGTGGCATAGCCGGCACGCTCAATGCCCTTCGTCCATCCCTTGTAGTCGTCAGGCGACAGCGTGAAGCACTGCGCATAACGCTTGTTCTGCTTCAGGAACTGCGAGTGATGCTCATAACTGTCACCCACGCTTTTGTACTTACAGAATTTCTCGTTGGGCCTATCATCCGTATAGACTCCATACTCTCCGCCATTCTTCAACCACGATGCCGTAGCCTTGATGCCAAAGTGGTTGTTGCATTCGCGCGACAGTTGGCTCTGTCCGTTGCTGCTCTCCAGTATGGCTTGCGCCAAGATGACGGAGGCAGGAATCCCATACATCCGCATCTGTTCTTTGGCTTCCTCCGCATATTGTGCGGCATACGCTGCGTTCTTTCCCATAAGCCTATCTCCTTAGACTGGTGTGTTGTTCTGTTTCTTGACTTTCCTGTGCCATCTGCTTTCCTGTCTCTTTTTTCCAGGTGACACCATCTCCGTAATTCCACGCTTCGATGATGTTGTCTGCTTCGGCATTTCCAACTGGTCACAGATGGCCACCCGTTCACCAGCACGAATGAGCTTCGGCAGATAGGTGTCGAGGGCATGATATGGGAATCCTGCCATTGCCAACGGCTTGCCTTCATCATCCTTGCGCCCATTGCTCTTTGTCAGCGTAATACCCAATATTTTGGATGCCTTCACCGCATCATCCTTGTAGGTCTCATAGAAGTCACCGCAGCGAAACAAAAGAATGGCATCAGGATGCTTCTTCCCTTTTTCATCCTTCTTTTCTTCTTTCTTTTCCTCTTGTTTCTTCTCTTCCCTTTGTTCAGAGCTTTTTATCTTCCTTAAGTACCACTTCCTTCTGTTCATCATGCTTATCGACAATTGCCGTCTCCGCTTGCTTCACCTCCGTCGCTTCTTCCTGCTTCTCTTGTGTACTTTGCTCGACATTGTTGTCTTTCTGCAATACATCAGCAAACAGCGAGGCGGCAAGGTTCTGCTTGTAGGAATCCCTGTCAGGAGCCACCCACAATCGTTGCCATTGTGACGGACTGACACTTCTCGGCTGCAACTTCTTGCCGTCAATAGTGGCTGCACACAGGCATTCGCCCGATTTGGCACGGAATACTGCCACACGCTGGATGCGGTTCAAATCAACCTCCTGCTCATTGTCCATCGACTGCTTCAAGGTGGTGAAGAAATGATTGAGGTCTCCTTTGTCGGGATAGATGGGCAGTAAAGCCCTCCTTACCTTCGGGCTTGATGTACATCACGGTTTTCCGCCCCCTTGTACTGCTGTTTGTCCTGTTCCGACAGTTCTGCGTATGCCTCCTTGGTGATGACATCGTCAGGATTGTTGCGGTTGACGTACTTATTCAATTTGTAATACAGGAACGGCACACCTTTCTCATGCTCCCTCACGCGCTCTCACCCCGTGCCTTCGCTTCGGAGAACTGCGTAAAC
>VOFF01000414.1_pt1 | contig 12001 bp, 14 predicted proteins | sample 5384061 | NCBI WGS metagenome assembly VOFF01 (sample SAMN12384725, study PRJNA508395) | human gut metagenome | isolation source: healthy gut E | host: Homo sapiens
TATATCGTCCCGGTCATCGGCCGCGCGCTCCACGCACGGCTGCTCGAAGGCGCCTACGAAACGTTCCGCACCGACTATCTGGCCGCACCGACGGCCCTTTTCACCCGTCTCCAGGCTCCAGCCCCGGCTGGACATACGCACCGGACAATGCGGCACGACGGCCCCGAAATCGTCGTGGGCCCAGCCCGCCGGCGACGACGCCCTGCGCCCGGCGGCAGCGGGCGCTGCGCACCGAGGCCCGGACGCTGCTGCGCCGCGCGGCGGAGCACCTCGACGCGCACCGCACCGAATTTCCGGAATACGACCCCACGGAGAACATACTCAAACGCTGCTCGACCGATGGAGGCTTTGTACAGATGCGTTAGCGGCCTCGCGGCCGGAGCCGCCGCCCTCTTCGCCCCGATCGGTCCGATGGCGGCCACGACGGCGGCCTTCATCGGCATCGACTTCCTGACGGGCGTGGCGGCCGACCGTGCGGCGGCCCGCCGCGAAGGGCGCACCTGGTATTTCGAGAGCCGCGAGGCGTGGCGCACGGTCCTCAAACTCGCGCTGGCGCTGACGGCGATCGCCATGGCATGGCTCATCGACCGCTGCGTGCTCGGCTTCACGCGGCTCGACACGGCACGGCTCTTCGCCGGCTTCATCTGCGGCGTGGAGATGTGGTCGTTCCTCGAAAACGCCGCGCAGCTCTCCGACGCCCCGCTGTTTCGCCGGCTGCGCCGCTACGCCCGCCGCCGCATCGGAAAGGAGGCCGGACGATGAGCCGGGGGCTGGAAAACCGCAACCCGGGCAACATCCGGCAGTCGCGCGTGCGCTACAAGGGCGAGGTGCGCCCTTCGCGCGATCCGGAGTTCAAGCAGTTCGAATCGCCGGCATGGGGCTACCGGGCCATTTTCGTACTGCTCGACACCTACCGGCGGCGGCACGGGCTGCGGAGTCTCCGGGAGATGATTTCGCGCTGGGCTCCGCCGTCGGAGAACCGCACCGAAGCCTATATCCGCGCCGTGGCGGACGACACGGGGATCGACCCCGACGAACCGATCGACACGCGCGACCGGAAGACGATGGTTCCCGTCGCGGCATCCATCTCGCGCGTGGAGAACGGCGTCGCGGCCGACCGCCGCCAGGTCGAACGCGGCTGGGAGCTGTTCGCGGAGTGACCTCCGCCCGAAGGGAGCGGAACCGGCAAACAGGTCCGGCGGCGAACCCCGGCAGCCGAAAGACGGACCGACGGACACGGCGCCCGGAAGGAGGGGAAAACAGCCGGACAGAGGCCGCCGGAACGGACGGAGCGCCGCCGTCGGAGCCGACGGGCGGAAAAGACCGGAACGAACGCTTCCGCAGCCGGAAAACCCGGACCGGGCGGGGGATTTGCATCCGAATTCGCTATATTTGCATCCGAACAGACTATCCGCACATGTCGATCCGGCAGCTACTCGCACGGCTCGACCGGATGCCGATGCTGAAAATCCTCGTCCCCTTCGCGGCGGGCATCGCGCTGGCCGACCGTTTCACACTGCCCCTGTGGTTCGCCGCAGGGGGCTTTCGCTGACGGGGCTCACGGCCCTGCTGCTGCGCTCCTCCGCGGCGCTGGCGGGGATGCTCCTCACGGCGGGATTCGCCGCGGCGCAGGCTCCGGGCGGCCGAACCGGCCGTGCCGCGGGGCGTACGCACCGCCTTCGAGGTCGCGGTGGAGGGAATCCCCGCCGACCGGGGCCGCTACGTCGCGGCCGAAGCGGTCGTCGCGCTCTGGCGGGACCCCGCGACGGGGCGCTGGCATCCGTCGGGCGAGGTGCGGCCCTTCCGGGGCGGGGCGGAGAGCTACCGCCGCCTGATGCGGCGGCGGGGATTCGCCGGAACGCTCTCCGTCTCCGGACGCACGCTGCTCGAACGGCTGCCCGGACATACCGGAAGGCTCCACCACCGCGCGGCGGAGCGGCTGGCCCGGCTTCCGCTCGGAGGGGATGCGGGAGCCGTGGTGCGGGCCATGGCGGCGGGAGACCGGAGCGGCATCACGCCCGAACTCCGCACGGCGTACTCCCGGAGCGGGTTGTCGCACCTGCTGGCCGTATCGGGACTCCACACGGGCATCGTCTTCGCGCTCGTCAATCTCGCGCTGTGGTGGCTGCCGCTTCTCAGGCGGGGACACCTCGTGCGCAACGTGCTGGCGGCGGGGGCCGTGTGGCTGTTCGTCGCGGCGGCGGGAGCCCCGCCGAGCGCCGTGCGGGCCGCCGTCATGTGTACGGTCCCTAGACCGCCCTGGCGTCGGCATCGGAGTACGTCGCACTCAATGCGCTCGCCGCGGCGGCTTTCGGGATGCTGCTCTGGCAGCCGGCCTGGCTGGGGGACATCAGCTTCCGGCTCTCGTTCCTCGCCGTGGCGGGCACTACTCGCCTGGGGCGTGCCGCTCTGCCGCCGCTGCCGGACGCGCTGCCGGGCGGCGAACGCCGCGATCGACGCCTACCTGATCGGCCTCGCGGCCGCCGTCGCCACGACGCCCCTCGTCTCGCACACCTTCGGAACGGTTCCGCTGGCCGGACTGCTCGTCAATCCCGCGGCCATCGCACTGGCGACGGCCGTAGTCTTCGGCGGGGCGCTGTGGATGCTCCTGCCCGCCGGACCGCTCGCCCCGGCCTTCGCCCTGGTGACGGGTACGGCGGCCGAAGGGATCAACGCGCTGGCCCGCCTCACGGCCTCGCTGCCGGGAGGCGCGGCCGAATATGCGCTCGGAGGGACGCAGACCGCGATCCTCTACCTCCTCTTCGCGCTCGCCACCCTCGCGGCATGGAGCGCGGAACCGAAAAAAAGCGTACATTTGCCGACATGATAACCCCCGAAGAATACGCCCTGCTCCGCACCGACGAGGTGCGCGAAGCGATCGCCCGGGCCCGCGGACGCGACCCGCTGGAGGTGGCGACGGACCGCCGCGTGCCCCACGCCCGTCTGGTCGCCACGCAGGTCAAATACCTCGCGCGGGCCGAACGGAAACTCCCCTCGTACGCCGCGGCACAGTGCATCCTGCCGCCGCGGGCCTTCGAGCAGGCGTCGAGCGAGGCGTGCGCGGCGCACAAACGCATCGCGGGCGACAGCGTGCTGGACCTCACCTGCGGACTGGGCGCGGACGCGCTCTTCCTGAGCCGCCGCTTCCGCCGCGTGGTGACGCTCGAGCGCGACGCCACGCTCGCCCGCATCGCCGCGGAGAACTTCGCACGGCTCGGCGCCGGAAACATCGAGGTCGTCTGCTCTTCGGCCGAGGAGTACCTCGCGCAGGAGGGGCTGCGCTTCGACTGGATCTACGCCGACCCCGACCGCCGTTCGGCGGAAGGCCGCAGGCAGGTGCGGCTGGAGGCGTGCTCGCCCGACATCCTCGCGCTCGGACCGCTCATCGGCCGGGCGTCGGAGCGGCTGTGCGTGAAGAACTCCCCACTCTTCGACACGGACGAGGCGCTGCGGCTCTTTCCCCGCAGCCGCGTGGAGGCCGTCTCGGTCGGCGGCGAGTGCAAGGAGGTGGTGATCTACGCCGACGGCGCGGGACCGCTGCTCACCGCCTCGGCCATCGGGCTGGGCGAGTTCTCGGCCCGGCCCGGCGAGCATGCCGGAGAGCCGCCCGCGACGTTCGGCGCGGCGCGCTACCGCTGGCTCGTCATTCCCGACGTGGCCTTGCAGAAGACCCGCCTCGTACGGCTGCACCTCGCGGGCCGCGCCGACTGCTGGAGCGAGAACGGCTACGGATTCGCCGCCGAACGCCCCGAGGGCGTGCTGGGCCGCATCCTCGAAATCGACCGCATCGAGCCGTACGACCCCGCACGGCTGAAGCGCGAGCTGAAGGGACGCGGCGCGGAGATTCTCAAGCGCGACTTCCCGCTCCGGCCCGAGGAACTGTACCGCCGGCTGGGGCTGCATCCGGGCGGAGAGGTGCGGCTGGCCTTCACGAAAACGGGGAACGATTTTTGGGCGATCCGCCTAAAATAGCTATCTTTGTTCGACCGTCACGACGCCGTTCCCATGAAAATCAGCGACATTCCGACATACTTCACCGACACGATCTTCCGGCGCGACGCCAGCGAATGGCGCAACCCCGTCGTGCGGTGGCTCGTGCAGCAGTACAAGCTGCTCTTCTACACGGCGAGGGGGTTGCAGGAGCACGGGACGCTCGTGCGCAGCGCGGCGCTGACCTTCTATACGCTCATGTCGCTCGTGCCGATCGCCGCCGTAGTGTTCGCCGTGGTCAAGGGCTTCGGCCTGGCGGACGGACTGGTGGAGAACCTCTACGCGCTCTTCCCGCAGAACCCCGAGATCGTGCGCTACATCGTCGATTTCGCCGAGAACGCCCTCGGCCGCACGCAGGGCGGCGTGGTGGCCGCCGTGGCCCTCGTGATGCTCTTCTGGGCCGTGATCCGCGTCTTCGGGTCGATCGAGAGCGCCTTCAACAACATCTGGGAAGTGAAGGTCGAGCGCGGCATCACGCGCCAATGGACCGACTACATCGCCGTGGTGATGATCGTCCCGGTGCTCTGGATCGTGGCCAACGCCATGACCAACTACGCCGAACGGCTGCTGGGATTCGATGACAGTTGGTACTTCGGCCTGCTGTCGCATCTGGCGTCGATGGTGGTCATCTGGGGCATGTTCACGCTGCTCTATCTGGTGATCCCCAACGCGAAGGTCCGCGTCGGCAGCGCCCTGATGGCCGGAATCGTCGCGGGCACGATCTTCCTCCTGTTCCAGTGGGGCTACGTTTACCTCCAGCGGTGGATGACCTCCTACAATGCCATCTACGGCAGCTTCGCCGCGCTGCCGCTCTTCCTCATCTGGTTGCAGACCTCGTGGGAGATACTCCTCTTCGGCGGCGAACTGTCGTTCGCCTACCAGAACGTCGAACGGTTCGACGAGGAGCGCGAGTCGCTGCTCGTGAGCTACGACCAGCGGCGCAAAATCCTGCTCGCGGCCATGCTGATCGTCGTGCGGCATTTCCGCGACCACGGCGGGGCGATGCCCGCAGAGCGGATCCGGCGGCGGCTGAACCTCCCCACGCGCATCGTGAACGACGTGCTGTTCCAGCTCGTGCAGGCCGGGCAACTGATCGCCGTGCGCAGCGGCGACGGGGAGCGCGAAGTGGGCTACACGCCGGCATACGACATCGCCTCGATGACGATTTACAGCATCCTGGAGGCGGTGGAACGGAGCGGACAGACCTCCTTCGACCTGGCGGCGACGCCCGAACTGGCGCATATCGACCGCGAGCTGGACGGACTCAAGGAGGCGGCCCGCAACGCCGAGGACAACGTAACGCTCACCGACCTGATGAAGGACGCCGACACGAAACAGCCATGAAACAGATCGCAATCATCGGAAGCGGGAACCTGGCGGAAGCCCTCGCCCGGGCCGTGGCGGCGGCCGACGGGCTGCACCTCGTGCAGGCTCTTCGCGCGCAACGCCGCACGGGGCGGCGAGGTGGCCGCACTCGCCCGCACGGAGTGGACGGACGACCCGCGGCGGCTCGCCCGGGCCGACCTATACCTCATCGCCGTCAGCGACCGCGCCGTGGGGGAGGTCGCCGCACGGCTGCCCATACCCGACGGAGCCGCGGTGGCCCACACGGCGGGCAGCGTACCCCTCGCGGCCCCTGCCCGAACGGTTCGCCCGCCGGGGGGTCTTCTACCCGATGCAGACCTTCACGCGGGGCCGGGAGGTCGATTTCGGCGAGATCCCGGTATTCATCGAAGCCTCCTCGCCGGCATTGTGCGACGAGCCTGGAGGCGTTCGCCCGCCGCCTCTCCCGCACGGTGATCCGCAGCGACTCCGCGCAGCGGGCGAAAGTGCACCTCGCGGCGGTCTTCGCCTGCAACTTCGCCAACCGCATGTACGCCCTCGGCGAACGGATCGCGCGCGACGCCGGGCTGGACTTCGGGGTGCTCAAACCGCTCGTCACAGAGACCGCCGCGAAAGCCCGCGACGCCCGCTCGCCGCTCGACGTGCAGACGGGCCCCGCCGCACGGCACGACGCGGCGACGCTGGAGCGCCACCTCGCGCTGCTGGCCGACGACCCCGAAATGCAGGAACTCTATTCGAAAATCAGTCAGAACATATGGGAAACTTCAAAGAGGACATAGCCCGCTGCGAAGCCTTCGTCTTCGACGTGGACGGCGTGATGACCGACGGGGGCATCATCCCCACCGCGGACGGCGACTTCATCCGCCGCTACAACGCCAAGGACGGCTACGCGCTGGCCTACGCCGTCAAGCACGGCTACAAGGTCTGCATCATCACCGGCGGCCGCGGCCGCACGCTCGAACACCGGCTCCGGATGCTCGGCATCGAACGCTTCTACACCGACTGCATGGACAAAATACGGGCCATGCGCGAATACTTCGCCGAGGAGGGCATCGACCCGGCCAACGCAATCTACATGGGCGACGACATTCCCGACCTGGAGTGCATGCGCGAAGTGGGCATTCCGGTCTGCCCGGCCGACGCCGCGGCCGAGGTGATCGAAGCCTCGCGCTACGTCTCGGAGTTCCGGGGCGGCGAAGGCGCCGTGCGCGACATCGTGGAGCAGGTGCTCCGCGCCCGCGGCGACTGGGCCCGCGACTCGATGGGCGTCACCCCCTCGTCGCTCGTGGCGTCGAGGTAGCGGACCGGAGGAGAAAGCCGTCCTGAGCGAGAAAGATACACGGCATCCGCTTCTGCGGGATTTCGTATCGCCGTTCGAGTATAACGAAAACCTTTACAAGTCATGAACATCCTTGTCACGGGCTCCGGAGGGCAGTTGGGACATGCCCTCCGGCGTGCTTCGGCCGCCTCGGCGGACCGCTACTTCTTCACGGACGTCGCGGGCGACGATACCCTGCGGCTCGACATCACGGACCGTGAGGCCGTGGAACGCTTCGTCCGCGAACACGCCATCGGCGCTGTCGTGAACTGCGCGGCCTATACGGACGTGGAGCGCGCCGAGGAGGACGCGGAGCGCGCCGAGTTGCTGAATGCCACCGCCGCCGGACACCTGGCACGCGCGATGAAAGGAGTCGGCGGACTGCTCGTGCATGTCTCCACGGACTACGTCTTCGACGGCACAGCGAACAAACCCTGCACGGAGGAAAACCCCGACGGCGCCGCGAAGCGTTTACGGAGCGACGAAACTGCACGGCGAGGAGGAGGTGCTGGCTTCGGGCTGCCGCTAGGTGATTCTCCGCACGGCGTGGCTCTATTCGGAGATCGGGAGGAACTTCCTCAGGACGATGCTGCGTCTGACGGAAGAAAAGGAGGTGCTGCGCGTGGTATTCGACCAGACGGGGACCCCGACCTATGCCGGGGACCTCGCCGAAGCGATCTTCGACATCGTGGAACACCGCAAATACGAAGGCCGCGAAGGCATCTACCACTTCTCGGACGAGGGCGTCTGCTCGTGGTACGACTTCGCCCGGGCCATCGCCGAATACGCCGGAAATACCTCCTGCGACATCCGCCCCTGCCACAGCGACGAGTTCCCCTCGAAAGCCGTGCGACCGGCCTACTCGGTGCTGGACAAGACGAAAATCAAGGAGACATTCGGTATCGTGATTCCCCACTGGACGGACAGCCTCCGCAAATGTATCGGAAATATCGAAAAAGAGAAATAGAAGATGGATTTCAAACGCAACATCATCATCACGGGAGGCGCGGGCTTCATCGGAAGCCACGTGGTGCGTCTTTTCGTCTCGAAATACCCCGATTACCGGATCGTCAACGTCGATAAGCTCACCTACGCGGGCAACCTCGAGAACCTCCGGGACGTGGAACGGGAGCCGAACTACGTTTTCGTCAGGGCCGATATCTGCGATTACGAACGCATGTCGCACCTGATGCGGGAATACCGGGCGGACGGAGTGATCCATCTGGCTGCCGAAAGCCACGTGGACCGCTCGATACGCGACCCCTTCACCTTCGCGCAGACGAACGTATTGGGCACGCTCGCGCTGCTCGAGGCCGCGCGGGTGTACTGGGAATCCCGCGGGGAGGGATACCACGGCAAACTCTTCTACCACATCTCGACCGACGAGGTGTACGGGGCTTTGGAGATGACACGGCCCCAGGGTGTCGAACCGCCCTTCTCGACCTCGGCATCGAGCGGAGAACATCATTCGGCCTACGGCGAGGAGTTCTTCTCCGAGACTACCAGATACAACCCTCACTCGCCCTATTCGGCCTCGAAGGCCTCGTCCGACCACTTCGTAAGGGCCTACCACGACACCTACGGCATGCCCGTGATCGTCACCAACTGCTCCAACAACTACGGCCCCTACCAGTTCCCGGAAAAGCTGATTCCGCTGTTCATAAACAACATACGAAATCGGAAACCGCTGCCCGTATATGGAAAAGGAGAGAACGTCCGCGACTGGCTCTATGTCGAGGACCACGCACGGGCTATCGACACCATATTCCACAGGGGAAAGGTCGCAGAGACGTACAACATCGGGGGATTCAACGAGTGGAAGAACATCGACATCGTAAGGGTGCTCATCCGCACGGCGGACCGTCTGCTGGGAAACCCAGAAGGATATTCGGACGACCTGATCACGTATGTCTCCGACCGAAAGGGGCACGACCTGCGATATGCCATCGACTCGCGAAAACTCCAGAGAGAACTGGGGTGGGAGCCTTCGCTGCAGTTCGAAGAGGGGATCGAACGGACCGTACGCTGGTACCTCGAAAACCGGACGTGGCTCGAAAATATCTCCTCCGGAAAGTACCAAAAGTATTGCGATAATGCGTACGGAAAAAGATAGCCCCGACTGTTCCCTTCACCGCACGGCGAACCCGTCCGTCCTCCCTTCTCCGCGGAAGGCTGCGGTCACTTCTTGTTGAAAAAATTCATCGTCGTAGCCACGCCGGCCGTCGCGAACGAGCGGATCGCATCGACGAACACCTTCAGCCGTCCGGGCATCGCCTCGCGCTCGGCGTCGGTCCATTCGCACAGCACGTATTCCACCTGATGTCCTTTCGGGAAGTCGCCGCCCACGCCGAAACGCATCCGGGCGTACTCCTCCGTACCGAGCAGTTCGGCGATGTTTTTCAGCCCGTTGTGACCTCCGGCACTCCCCTTCGGGCGCAGGCGCAGCATGCCGAACGGCAGGGCGATGTCGTCCGATACGACCAGCAGATTCTCCGGCGCGATCTTCTCGGCTTCCATCCAGTAACGGACGGCTTTGCCCGAGAGGTTCATGTAGGTCGACGGTTTGAGCAGCACGAGTGTCCGGCCCTTTGTATTTCACCTCGGCGACGTCGCCATAACGCGCCGTGGTAAAAAACAGCGTTGGACGCCTCTGCGAGGGCGTCCAACACCTTGAATCCGATGTTGTGGCGGGTGTCGGCGTATTCGGCGCCGATGTTCCCCAATCCAACGATGAGGTATTTTTCATACGCGGTCAGCGGCTATTTGCCCTCGGCGGCAGCGGCTCCGCGCGAAGCGCGCGTAACGCGGACGGCGCAGACGGCGGTCGTAGCGGGCGTCACGAACCGGAGGTTCTCGAACTGGAGGTCGCCCACGAAGATCGTCTTGCCCACGCCCAGCGTCGTCACGTCGACGGTGATCTCGTCGGGCAGGTTCTCCACCAGAGCGCTCACGGTCAGCTTGCGGGCCGACAGCGTCAGCTTGCCGCCCACCTTCACGCCCTCGGCGTTGCCGGTCAGGCGCACCGGAATGGCGATCGAAACGGGCTTGCCGGCGGCCACGCGGTAGAAATCCAGATGGAGAATCTCCTCGCGCACCGGATGGAACTGCGCCTCGCGCAGCACGGCCTGCTCCTTGCTGCCGTCGAAGTCGAACTCGACGATATACGAATTGGGGGTGTAGATCAGCGGTTTGATCTCGCGGGGATCTACCGAAAAGGCGACCGTCTCGCCGTTGCCGCACAATACGCAGGGAATCATGCCCTCGCGGCGCACGGCCTTGGCCGCCTTCTTGCCGAAGTCGGCGCGCTTCACAGCCTTTACCGAAATGGTTTTCATGGTGTTGTGTTGTTATTTGGTTAATGTTTCCACCGGCGGTTCTCAATGCGGCCTGAAACGGCCGCATCCCACATCCGCCTGTCTTTCGGGCGGCAAAGTTAGTGTAAATAACTGAAAATTAAAAATCGGCGACGGAATTTTCCCGGAAAAATTTCCGGTTCGGATTTAAATTCCGTATCTTTGAAATCGTCCGCCGGACCGGATCCGGTCCGGCGGATGCGACAGCGGCGTATCCGCGGGAGAGGAATGCGCCTCCTCCGGACGACGGCGCACCGAACGGACACCTAAAAATACAACCGATATGAAAAAAACGACTGCTCCCCCTGCTCTGCCTCCTCGCCTGGACCGCCGCGGAGGCGAAAACGCCCCTCCGCACCGCGGCGGAACCCGCCGCTGCGGAAAACCGATCCTCCGCGACGGAACATGCGGCGACAGGATACGTCCCGACAGGATACACCGCCACAGGATACACCGCGGCGGAACCCGGCAACGGCAGGCGGCGGACCCGGACGCTGAAAGGCAGCGGCCGGATGGAAACGCAGCAGCGCGGCCGGGCGGGCAACTACCACTCCCTGCACGTCTCGCGGGGAATCCGGGTCACGGTCGATCCGGCCGCATCGGACATTCTCGTCACGGCCGACGACAACGTGATCGACCACGTGACGGTCGAAGGACGGGACGGCGACCTGCGCATCTCGATCGACGCCCAGTCGGTCAGCAACTGTTCGGTCTCGGCCGTCGTACCCGCTTCGAAGCGGCTCGAGACGCTTCGCGCCACGGCATCGGCGCAGATCGTCTGCAAAGCCCCGGTCGGAAGGCATTCGGCGGTGCTCCCTCGCCTCCTCGGGCAGCTCGATCGAGGCCGACGTCGAGACCTCCGACCTGCAACTGACGCTCTCCGGATCGAGCCGCTTCGCGGGAACGGTACGCACCGGAACCGGCACGGTCGCCGCCAGCTCCGGCTCGCGGATCCGAACCGACCTGCACTGTTCGGGAACGGGCGATATCCGGCTGACGAGTTCCTCGGCTTTCGACGGTTCGGTACAGACGGGCGGCGGGCAGATCACGCTGTCGAGCGGCTCGCGTTTCAACGCCCCGGTCAGGAGCGACGGCACGCTGGACATCGTCGCCACCTCCTCGTCGCGTTTCGAAGGACCCGTATCGGCACCGGACACGCGCCTGATGCTGTCGAGCGGCGCAGCCTTCCGGGGCGCCATCCGGACCGGATCGCTCGACGCGACGGCCTCCTCCTCGTCGCGTCTCGACGGAGCGATGACGGCCGAACGGGCCGAGCTGACGGCCACCAGCGGCAGCGCGATCCGCGGTGAATTTTCGGGAGAGCGGTTCGAGGCGCAAGCCACCAGTTCGGCCCGCATCGAGCTTCTGGGCGACGCCCGCGTCTCCGCGGGCAGCGTATCGGCCTCCTCGGGAAGCCGGTTCGATGCGCCGGACCTGCGGGTGGCCGACTATTCGATCAACGCCACGTCGTCGAGCCGGGCCGTCGTATGGTGCACGCGCCTGCTGAAGGCCCGCCATTCGTCGGGCGCGCTGATCGACTACGGAGGCGAATGCAGGGTGGAGGACGCCAATTCGGGGCTTCGGAAACGGCCGTGACCCGCCTCCCGGAACGCTGCGGCAGGGAGGGTCCACGCCCCGCACACGACGAACGCCGGACGGAATTTGCTTGTAAAATTCCGTCCGGCGCCGTACTGTCGTCCCCGTCCGCCGAAGGACCGGGACGGGAAATCCGGAAACCCGCTACTCGATGCCGCGCAGGCGCTTCTCCCACTTCCAGGCCGAAGCGAGCGTCTCGTCGAGCGTGCGCTCGGCCCGCCAGCCCAGCTCCGTGTTCGCAAGGGTCGGGTCGGCCCAGATGGCGACGATGTCGCCCTCGCGGCGGGGTGCGATCCGATAGTTGAGCTTCAGGTGATTGACCTCCTCGAAACGGTGCACCAGTTCGAGCACCGAGACGCCGCGGCCCGTGCCGACGTTGAAGACCTCGTACGGCTCCGCG
>VOFF01000417.1_pt1 | contig 12001 bp, 21 predicted proteins | sample 5384061 | NCBI WGS metagenome assembly VOFF01 (sample SAMN12384725, study PRJNA508395) | human gut metagenome | isolation source: healthy gut E | host: Homo sapiens
TCTGATGCAGATGCCGATTATCACATCGAGATATTGGAATATGGTACATGGGACGAATCCGGATGAAGTAAAACAGGATCTCGAAGGAATGCAGGTTATGCAGATTCTTGGAAACAATATGGCATATTTCATTAACTGTAAAAATGTTGCGACAAAAATGGGAATTGAAATGCCAAAGGCACCGGATTTTTGTATTTACCAATTTCATCCGATAGAAATTAGCGTGACAAACATTTTATACGACAGGAGGTGAACCTTAGAATGAAAACAAAGAAAATAGCAGCAGTACTCTTAACATGCATCGTGGCAATCGGTTTGATGGCAGGATGTGGAGCAAGCAATACCAACCAGTCTGCTTCTAATACAGAAAATACATCAACAGGAAATGGAAAAACATTGGTTGTATATTATTCAGCTTCAGGAAATACAAAAGATGTTGCTGAAAAGATAGCAAAAATTACAGAGGCAGATCTGTTTGAAATAGAGCCTGTGGAGCCATATACAGATGATGACCTTGACTGGACAGATGATGACAGCCGGGTGTCAAGAGAACATGATGATGAGAGCTTAAGAGATGTGGAACTTACTTATCTTACAATAGAATTTGAAAATATGTGACAAAGGAAGAGGAAAACATGGAGAAAAAAGAATTTTAGGAAGAGACTTAGAAGTATCAGAAATCGGATTTGGATGTATGGGAATGAGCCATGCATATGGAACTGTTTCGACACAGAAAGAAGCGGAAGAACTGATTGCAAAAGCGATCGATTGTGGCTGCACATTTTTTGATACGGCAGAGATATACGGAACAACAGAAGACCCTCATCACAATGAAAAACTGCTTGGGGAAGTGTTAAGGCCATATAGAAACAAAATTGTTCTTGCATCAAAGTGCGGGATACGTTTTGATGAAACTGCAACAACTGTAAATAAACCGTTAATCCCGATGGACGACCGGAGACGATAAAGCGTCGATTAATGGATCTTTGCAGCGACTTCATACCGATCATCTGGACTTATATTATATTCATCGCATTGATATGACAGTACCGATTGAAGAGACGGCAGGAGCTATGAAGGAGTTAATGGAGCAGGGAAAAATCACACACTGGGGATTATCGGAAGCCAGTGAGGACATTATCCGCCGTGCGCATAAAGTATGCCCGGTTACAGCGATTCAGAACAGATATTCCATGATGTACAGGGATTATGAGAAATTATTCCCGGTACTTGAAGAATTAAAATAGGATTTGTTGCATTTTCACCGCTCGCAAATGGCTTACTGACAGCAGCATATCATTCTCATGGAGAATTTGAACGGCCGGGGGAGATTATCGAAGCATGATGCCACAGTTTACAGAAGAAGGACTGAAAGAAAATGAAAGAATTTATGTTGTGATGAAAGTGATTGCAGAAGAAAAAATGCCACGCCTGCACAGATTTCTCTTGCATGGATGCGTGCAAAGAAGCCGTATATCGTACCAATTCCGGGAACGAGAAAAGTAAACAGGACTGGAAGAAAATATGAAATCAGCAGATATAAAGCTGACGCAGGATGAAGTAAAATCTATTGACGATAGACTTAATCATATGCCGATGTCGCAGGTGTTTGGAGGCTCGAAAATACAGAAGAAATAAAAAGAGGTGAGCAATGAAAAAAGGGAAAAAAAGATAATCATAGGTATAATAGTGGCTTTATTGGTAGTAGTATTGGTGGGTTACATATATCTGTTTACGGGTTCTAAAATTAAAAATGTAAGCAATGATGTCATAAAGGGGGAGGAAGATACCAAGTCTCTGGTTATTTATTTTACGAGGCAGGGAGAAATTCGGGGAATGTAGATGAAGTTTCATCAGCAACACAGAATTCTAATGAAGGTATGGATGGAAGCGATACCGAAGCAGCTGCACGTATGATACAGAGTCTTACGGGTGCTGACCTGTATCAGATATACACCGCTCATTACTAAGAAGATCCTTTGTGGGAACAGCTGCAACTGCATGGATTGAGGAGCTGCTTAATTTAAGACCAGAACTTGCTGCTAAACCGGATAATCTGGATGATTATGACACAATTTACGTGGGATATCCGATTTGGTGGTTTAATGCGCCGATGGCAATTGGAAGTTTTCTGGAAAGTTATGATCTGTCGTAAGACGATAGTTCCATTTTGTACAAGCCAGGATAATGATATTAGCGTCAGTATGGATTATATAAAAGAAGTTGCAAGTGGAGCAAAATGTCTTTGGACGGATACCGGATACATGGTGCGGATGTTGATGATGTGAAAGAGTGGCTTCAGAGGATTGGTGTATTAAACGACAACAATACAGAAAACCAAAAACGCAGAAGGAAGCTTGGAAATGAAAACAAAAAATCAGATAAAAACTATGAGAGTGCAACGATCCCTGATGAACTGGAATATATCCCCGATGGATATGAAGCTCCGGCAGATCAGCAAGGAAGTCTCCAGAAAATCACTTATGATACATGGGAATCCTTTACTTACGATCAAAAAAGAGTCAGAAACTCACAAAAAAGAAGCATGGGTATATGTTCCATACGGATATGATGAAAATGAAAAGTATAATGTTTTCTACCTGAGTCATGGTGGCTGGAGCAATGAGACGACGATTATGGGAACAGATAAAGATCCGCATTCTTTTAAAAATGTGATGGATCATGCAATTAAGGATGGAAAAATCAAGCCGCTTATTATTGTTTTACCAACCTATAATAATACAAGTGAAGAGGATAGTGGAGATTACAGTCTTGCAATTCAGCTTACCAATCAATTTCATAACGAGCTTGTAAGTGACTTGATTCCGGCAGTAGAGAGCAAATTCAGTACATATGCGGAAAATGTAACGGAAGAAGGATTAGAGGCTTCACGTGATCACAGAGGATTCGGAGGCTTTTCTATGGGGTCTGTAAATACCTGGAACACATTTCGGTATTGCCTGGACTATTTCAGATATTTTATGCCGATGAGTGGAAGTTACAGCACAGATGGACAGTATATGGCAGATCTGGTTAGACAGCAGGGATATGGCTCAGATGATTTCTTTATCTTTTCTGCCTCTGGAACAAATGATTTTGCGTATCATGCATTTAAGGCTCAGATCATGGCAATGGCGCAGGATTCGGATGGAATGTTTCGATTTGCAAATAATGAGACAGACGGCAATCTATCTTTTTGGAGAGAGAAGGCTATGAACATGATCAGAAAGCATGTGATGAGTACACATATAATGGACTTCGATTTTTCTGGAATGCACAGTAAGAAAAAAATACAAGAAGAGAAAGGTGATGACTTATGCTGAAAAGACTATTTTCCATTATGCTAGCAGTTGTGGTGATAAGCAGTATGTTTACCGGATGTGGCTCATCTTCCGCAAAAATAATCAAACAACAAAAAATGATTCTGCGGAAAAAAGTAGCGATATTGATAGTTCCTCAAATGCCGTTACGGAGGCGGTACAAAATAATACAGACAATGAGAATATTCTAATTGCTTATTTTTCGGTTCCGGAGAATGTTGACACAGATGGAATTGATGCAAATTCCGGAGCAAGTATAGTAGTAAAAATAAGGACGTACTTGGAAATATGCAGTATATGGCGATGACAATACAAGAAGCAATCGGCGGGGAATTATTTAGAATCGAAACAACGGAGGAATATCCTTTAGAGCATGAAACATTGGTCAATCAAGCAAAAGAAGAACAAAATGAAGAAGTAAGGCTGAACTGGCAACACATATTGAAAATGTGGAACAATACGATATAATTTTTTTTTAGGTTATCCAAATTGGTGGGGAGATATGCCACAGCCATTATATACGTTCCTTGAAGAGTATGGTTTTTCGGGAAAAAGAATTATTCCTTTTAATTCCCATGGACGAAGTGGATTTTCTAACACGATAGAAGAGATAAAAAAAATTGCAGCCCAATGCGACTGTAAAAGATGATGGGTTAAGTATTTCAAGAAATGATGTAGCTGACAGTGAACAGGAGATTACTGATTGGGCGAAAGGATTTCAGTAATAGGAAAGAAAGGAATGGATATAAAAAATGAAGAAAATGTTAGTTGTATATTATTCCTGGTCAAATGGAAACACCAGAAAAAAATTGCAGAGCAGCTGGCGGATGAGACAGGTGCAGATATTGCAAGAATCGAAACAACAGAGCCATACAGGGGCAGCCATGAAGATGTGGTTGAACAGGGAAAAAGAGAGGTAGAGGCAGGATTTATGCCTCAGATCAATCCGATATCTGTAAATCTTGCTGATTATGATGTGATTGCTATCGGAACTCCAACGTGGTGGTATACGATGGCACCTGCAGTGCTTACATTTTTGACAACAAATGATTTTACAGGAAAGACAGTGATTCCATTTATGACAAATGGTGGATGGCCAGGGCATGTTATAAAAGATATGGAGGAAAATTGCAAAGGAGCTGCCTTTGCACATGAAATGCAGATTCAGTTTGATTCCAAAGGAAAAGATCATCTGGAAACTTCAGAAGAGGTGATTACAGAATGGATTGAGCAGGTAAAGGTAGAGCTAAACAAATAACCATAAGGTTAAGACTGAGAAACAAACAGGAACTTCTGAAAGACGCATAAGTTGTTTATAATAAATGCAGAAAATAAAGAATGGAGGTACATGAAACATGGAATATACAACATTAAATAATGGAATCAAAATGCCAATGGCAGGAATCGGAACTTTTCTTCTGACTCCGGATCGAGGCAGAAAGTGCAGTTTTAGAGGCACTGAAAGACGGTTACAGACTGATTGATACAGCCAATGCCTATGTAAATGAAAAAGCAGTAGGTCGTGCAATGAAAAAAAGTCAGGACTTACAAGAGAAGATATTTTCTTAGAGACAAAAATCTGGCCATCATTTTATATGCAGGAAGATGCTGTAGAAAAAACTCTGGAAAGACTGGATACAGATTATATTGACTTGCTTCTGATTCATCAGCCATCTGGAATCTTTCTAACTTTACAAAGGAACAGATTCAGGAAATTCTTGATATCTGCGAAGTAAAGCCGACAGTATTGCAGACAGAGGTGCATCCATATTTTCAGGAACTGGAATTAAAAAAAAGAATTTTTAACGAAAGAGGACATTAAAATTCGGGCGTGGTATCCACTTGGACATGGAGATGCAGCACTTTTAAATGATGAGACTATCGTAGAACTTGGTAAAAAATACCAGAAGAGTACAGCACAGATTATTCTCCGTTGGCATATTCAGCTGGAAATATTGTAATTCCAGGCTCAAAAAAAACCCAGAGCATATCAAAGCAAACTTCGATTTATTTATTTGACTGAGGATGAAATGAAAAAAAAAAATCAGTGGGCTTGATAAAAATGTAAGATATTATACAAGTACACCGGAATTGCTGAAAAAGTATGCCACCGCCGGTAGATGAGCAGAAATAAGGGATAAGGGAGAGACAAGACAATGAGAAAAGAATTTTGGGCAAAAAACCATTTTTATATGATGAAAATGAAAACGGGAATGCAAATGCTATGAATGCTGCATGGGGCGGAATTGTTTGTAGATTTGTCTACCCATAAGACAACAGACAATATTATAAAAAAATTAAGGCTTTACAGTAGGGGTGGCAGATCTTGAACATCTGGTTGCCTGCGATTATGTCGGAATTGTATCTGCGAATAAAGAACCGGATAAAATAAGAGAAAAAAGCAGGTTTTACAACAACAAAGAGTGAATTTGTAAATGCACCAGATTATCAATGAACTTCCATTGACTCTCGAGTGTGAGCTTGTAAAAGTCATTGATGGCAGCAAGTATCTTGCAGAAATTAAAAATGTGAGTGCAGATGAGAAATATCTGGGTGATGACGGAGAAATTGATCTTAATAAGTTTACACCGATTACATATGATCCGGTACATAACGGATATTAGACTTGGAGAACGTGTGGGAAATGCTTTTAAGGATGGAGCAAAGTTAAAATAAGGACAGGTGATTAAAGTGAAAAAAAAATTGTACAGACAGCAGGAAGAAACGCACTCACAGTTTGCACATTTTAATGATGATGTTTTGTTTGGAGAAAACTGGAATAATCAGGACCTGTCGGATATAATCCTGGATAGACAGTCATCGGAATGGTATTCCTTGATGATGCCGGATAATTTTGCAATTCGGAGATTCCTCTTTCGGGTTCCTGCTGTTCTGCCAGAAACATTGCATAATTGGCAATCTGAGGTATGCTGTCATTTATATGAAGCAGGTTAAATTGGTCAAGCAGTGAGATACTTTTTTCCATGTGTTCTCTTGCAAGATCGGGATGACCGTTTATGCGGTAAAGTCCACCGAGATTGGCATGAAGATTGGAAACAAGGCGAGCATTGTCAGCAGTGATAGTTTCTATCTGGGCAAGTGCATCCTTTTCCAGTTTTATTGCTTTTTCAGGTTTGGTTTCAAGAGTTGCCTGAAAATCCAGTAATAATGCCCGGTCAGAGTCGGTTCCAATGTTTTTTTGTCTTTAACAGCACCGTCAGTTCCTGAATGATTCCCTTCATACCTTTGTGATAGTTATAGTTATCCATGTATGGAAATGCATTTTCCAGAAAAAGCAGATACTTTGGCATATCATCTTTTTCAATCAATTCTATGATATTTCCGATTGTTTGAAACAGTTTCTTGTAATAAGCTACTTCCATTCCATGCATTAAACATATTTTCTGTAAAGAATCCAGTAATATGTGACAGCTACTTACAGATGGTTTTGTCTCTGAAAGGGCAATTTCCTTAATCATCGGATGCAGAGAGATAGTGCGACGTTTTGTTGTCTGGACAAAACCAGTCTCAATTAAATCGTTGATCTCATTTAGTGTGGGCAGTTCCAGCCATTTGGCAAATATACGGGCAGAAATACCGGTGGAAGGAAGAAAGCACATATTACACATGATATCCTGCTGTTTAAGAGATAAAGTGTATAAAGAAAACAGCGTATGGATATGATTGTAATAGGTGGCTTTGCTGCTTTGTCCATCTTTGATTATTTTAATTTTATCTTTGTTATGGAAAGATGCTTTTTCCACCTGAAGTCTTGTTAATAACTGGTCTGGAGTCGAGATTCTATTTTCCAGAAGTTTTGCTGCCAGTTCCACGGCAAAAGTATGAGAGTGAACAGTTTCGATGATCTTTTCAACTGTTGCCCTGTACGTGTCTGCCTCTGAATAAAATACTGATGCCAGCTGGAAGAGAGCATTCATATCCTCTATTTCTTTTAATGGCAGAGTACAGTATTCATCCAGTTTGCTTCTGGTTGTAAACAAAATCTGACAGCGATATTTTAATACTACTGACAGAAAGCTGTCCTGTGTGGCAGTGACATTAAAATTATCTATGATAAGCAGAGTATCAGATTTCAGGGAACGCAGAAAACGGTTATGTCTTTGAAACCGTTCCTGGTCAGTGCTTTCCGGCGGATCGTCAATAAAATCCATGTCAGTAATATCCTGATGAAGATTGCCGGTATATTCTACATATAGAAAGTTGGTGTAATGCTTTTTGTAATGTTTTGCGTAGGCTGGCAAGTTCACTTTTTCCGATTCCAGCAATTCCGCAAAGAAAAACATGACGGTTTTCCTCAAGCATGGTATATAATTCTTCCAGTTCTTTATCTCTTCCGATAAAATGACGGCATGGTTTCGGAACCTCACTGTCTATAATATAATCCAGCACAATGGGTGACAGGGCACCTCCGGCAATTAATTTTTGATTTTTAGTATCACGTTTGATAAATTGTCGCTCCATGCCAAAAAGAAATCAGCTTTGCAAGAAAAAAGCAGACGTGAGCTGGCTGGTTTGTACAGAGAAGCCAGATTTTTTTTTTTTGGCATCGGAGATGGTGTCATCTTGTATAAATAATGTGTATATATCTTGCATAGCCATATTGCAGTCAGACATCAATGGAAGCAGATTCTGGTGAATCATTATCCATAGAAAAATCTTCATTTGCAGGATCATTCATAAAATCTTCAAACAATTCGTATAGAAAAATCAGGCTGGCTCATCTGATTGCTCTCACTGATATGATTTTTTTAAGTATGTGCTGATAGATGAAAAATCGCATCGATCCAAAGGCAATTCCCCTTTCGTATTTCGTAAATTTTTGATGGTTGTACTGAATTTTCTTAATTATAGCACGAACATAAGTTCTAAACAATAGAACTTTGGCACAGAATATAAACAAAAGCAACTAAAAAATACTCAATCTGCTATCAATTTCAATTCAATGTGGTTTATACAATAAGAATTTAGAATATAGTCAGGCTTTCGAAAGCTGAATTCAATTCATACAGAACTTTTGTACAATCCTGCCGGCATAGGATGTAAAGAAGCCTGTATGCTGAAGGAGGCATATAGCATGAATACACGGTTTAGTTCTGGGAATATAGAAAATCTGGAAGCGGGAAAAGAAATCCAGAAAGAAGCTGTAAGCTACGAACATGCAGGATATCAGGTTCGAGTACACTTTAATGGCGATAAAACGTTATCACAATGTATTCAGAATCTGGCAGAACGAGAAATTGCAGGTTGATTTTCTATGATTCTTATTGTAAGATAAAGACAATTAAAGACAATGACTATACAAGACCAATGAAAAGAGGGAAAGAATAGAATGTATCGGGCAGGAATTTATTGCCGTGTTTCTATTGAAGAGCAAAACAAAGAGGGTGAATACAGCAATAGTATTCACTCTCAGATCCAGATGGCAAGGGATTATATTGCAGAACAGAATGACATTACAGAAGTAAGAGTTTACGCAGATGATGGATTTTCCGGAAGCAATTTTGACAGAACAGAATTCAGAAGAATGCTCGGGCAGATATTGAACTGGGGACAATCAATATGGTGATTTTCAAGGATGTATCACGGCTTGGAAGAGAGCATATTGATACCAATTATTATCTGGGCAAATATTTTCCTGGAAACGGATTCGAGTAGTTTTCTTTTGGATAATTACGATTCAATGGTCAGCACTTATGATGAACTGTTGGAAATTAAAATTTTACTTAATGATATGTATTTGAGAGAGACATCCAGAAAGATAAAAACGACAATCCAGACGAAAAGAAGCATGGGTGAATACACTCCGAAACAACCACCGTTTGGTTATGTGAAGAGCGAGACAGTTCATAATCATCTGGAAGTTGACCATTATGCCGCAGAGGTAGTTGGAAGAATATACAGGATGTATCGAAATGGATTTGGCTGTAGTGTGATCTGTCGGGTTTTAAATGAGGATCAGATTCCCTGCCCGGCAAAATATAAAAAAGAAGTTTTGAAAAATGGGTATGCCTGGGATGTAGGTAAAGGATTATGGACACCGGCTACTGTAAGGGGAATCTTGAAGAATCAATCTATACCGGTGCCGTTGTAATTAGAAAATATAACAGACCGTCCTATAAGCTAAAAATAAAAAAGCAATTCCACTGGAAGAAATGGAACTGGTACCGGATGCGCATGAAGCAATTATTTCCAAAGAAGAATTTGATCGGGTTCAGCAGATCAGACAGGAACGACGGATTCCGTATTTTGACAGAAATAAGGAACCACATAAGTATGTAGGATTACTGTTTTGTGGAAAATGCAAAACAGCTATGCGTAAGAGATATCTGGCATCACATAATGGTTATGATGGATATATGTGCGGTTTCCATCAAAAGATGGGACAGAATTACTGTGAACTGAATCATATTACGTTTGAAAAACTGGATGAATTAGTGGTATTTGCTATCAATCAGCAGCTGAAACAAATGCGGACAGATCTGAAAAATCTGGAAAATCAGATTGGGCAAAGAAAGCCAGATGTGGATAATAAAATTACCCGTTTGCATGCAAAAATTGAGCGAAATACAGAATATCGGAAACGGGCATATGAACGGTTCATGGATGAAATTCTTTCCAAGGAAGAATATCTGGAATTAAAGCAGATGTATGAAAAAAATGAGAATCGGCAATATCAGAAAGAACTGGAAAAGTTGAAGCAGGAAGAACAGGAACAGCAGGCTGCTGTGAATATAACAAAGGTATGGCTGAACAATTTTAGTCGGAGAAAACTGACAATAAAACAATTGACCAGAGAAGTACTTGTAGAACTGATTGATAAAATTTATGTTTATCCGGATCAGAAAATAGATATTTATTTTAAGTTTGCTTCGGAGAAAAATTCAGTGGATGTAACAGTACAGAAAGATGGGGTGATATATGATGTATCAGATGGCTGCGTATTGTCGTCTGTCAAAGGATGACGGGGAAAAAATAAAATCAGTGAGAGTATTGAGAATCAAATGAAGCTGATTCGAGAATATGCAGGTAAGTCAAATGATCTGGAAATCGCTGATATTTATATTGATGATGGTTATTCGGACTTTATTTTGCAAATAGACCGGAATTTCAGCGGATGATGGAAGATATTTACAAAGGGAAAATACAGGGTGTGATTACGAAAGATATTTCCCGTCTTGGACGTGAGCATATTGAGACAAGTAATTACATAGAGCGTGTTTTTCCATCTTTGGGTGTGCGTTATATTGCAATTTTGGATGGCGTGGATTCTGTTCATCACAGTAATGAAGAATTGGCACAGTTTAAGACGTTGTTTAATGATATGTATAGTCGTGATATATCTAAGAAGATCGGGGGTGCACTCTCTGCACAGAAAAAACGTGGACAGTTTATGTCGGTTTGCCCCATATGGATATGTAAAAGATCCGGCAGATAAGCATCATTTTCTTGTAGATGAAGAAGCAGCTAAAGTGGTACGGAGAATCTTTTTATATGAGTCTGGAGGGATATTCCAGAGACGGTATTGCGAGAAAGCTGAATCAGGAAGGTGTTATGACACCATCAGAGTATAAAAAGAAAGGTTCAGGGATTGAAATATACGAACGCACTGGAAAAAGCCGGTGGAAAAGGTGGGCATATCCAGTCAATGTGATTTTGCGAAATAGAGTTTACACAGGGGCTATGGTACAGCATAAGTCAGAAAAAAATATCGTATAAAAGTGGAGAAATATCATTACATTCCAGAGGAACAACAATATATCGTATAGGGAATGCATGAAGCAATTATCAGTAAAGATACCTTTGAACAGGTACAGGAAAATATGAAGAAAAGAACAAGAACACCGGGTTTTCACAGTGAAGTGAGAAAAGTGAATCCATATGCAGGGATTCTTGTCTGTGGGGACTGTGGATATAATCTTCAGCGTGTTACCTGCAGGGATGGCTATGAGTGTGGAACTTATCATAAAAAGGGAAACACAGTTTGTTATTCTCATTTCATTAAAAAAAGAAGTATTGGATTCTATTGTAAAAAATGAAATCCAAAGACAAGCGGAACTGGCACTGAAAGAAAGTGATAAGGATGAAATACTAAAGGCAGCAGACCGCAGAAAGGAGGTGCAGAGACGATGTGCAGAAGCAGACCAGCAGATTGAACGACTGCAAAAAAGAGCTTGCAGCAGTTCAGAAGTACAAAAAAGAAGACGTATGAGAATTATGTAGATGGTGTTCTGGATAAAGAAGAATATCTCTCCTATAAGGCAGAATATGAAAAGCAGGATAAAGGGATCAGAGAGAAAATCCAGATGGCAGAACAGGAGAAAGACAGCTTTGGAGAGGCAGAAGAATCCTATGAGAACTGGATAGAGAAATTTATCAAGTATGGAACATTATCCGAAGTGACAAGAGAAATTGTGACAGAATTGATTGAAAAAATTGTTGTGAATGGAGATAAGAGCATTGATATTGTATTTAAGTATCAGTCGCCTTATCCAGTTGAGAAAAGGGCAGTGTAATGGCTGCAAATTTTTTTAAAGTAACTTTCCCTTAGTTATAATGGACACACAGAGGCGATTCTCTGTCGGAAACTTACCTGGACAATGTGTCCGGCATGGGAAAAAAATGTGATCTGTGTAGGAATGGGCAACAATGGAAATGATGCT
>VOFF01000448.1_pt1 | contig 12001 bp, 20 predicted proteins | sample 5384061 | NCBI WGS metagenome assembly VOFF01 (sample SAMN12384725, study PRJNA508395) | human gut metagenome | isolation source: healthy gut E | host: Homo sapiens
ATCCAGAGGTGATTCGCAGACTGGGAATCATTTCCATGAACACCGCTCTGGAGGTGGACATCTACGGCAACGTGAACTCAACCCATGTTAACGGCTCAAGCATGATGAATGGTATTGGCGGCAGCGGGGATTTTGCCAGAAACGGATCTATTACCATTTTTACAACGGCATCTTTGGCAAAGAATGGCGATATCTCTTCCATCGTACCGATGGTATCCCATGTAGATCATACCGAGCACGATGTCATGGTTATTGTTACAGAACAAGGATATGCTGATCTCCGAGGGTGCAGTCCAAAGGAAAGGGCGCTTAAAATTATCAACAACTGCGCCCACCCCTGACTATCGGGAAAAACTAATGGATTATTACAGCCGAGCTTGCCAGACCAGCGGTTTGCAGACGCCGCATATTTTAGAAGAAGCCTTGTCCTGGCACGTCAGTTTTATGAAAAACGGTACCATGAAGTAAATAAAAAAAAGAGTGCATGAGAATCACCGATTCCATCATGCACTCTTTTTTTATTCTTCAAAAAGATCACTTCAGTTCCTATATATTCTAAAAACTTCAGAAAGTCTCTTTTCTGTAGGGACAAGGTCGCAGTGTTGCGGTTAGGGTGAAAGTTCACCAATTCCTCTGCCGCCGCCTCGGTAATCAACTTTTCCAGCACCACGGTAACTCGATGCGCCTTATCGCTGAGAAGGCCAAAGGGAGAGACCGAACCAGGCGTCAATCTCAGCAAATCCCACATCTCTTCTTCCTTTGCAAATCGTATTTTTGCCCCATCCCGTCAAAGATTTGAAATGTTTCGCATCCATCTGACGGTGATCCTCCAGTATAATCATGAAAAAATGTTCTGTTTTTTGTCTTTGATTAAGAGGTTCTTCAGGTTGAGACCGGCCATGACCAGTCCCGCCTCCTCCGCTTCTTTGGTCGAAAAATTGCTTTATGCTCATGAACCTTGTACTCTGTAATTCCAATTTTTGAAATACATCATACAGTTCTGCTTCATATGGTTCCATTATCTCACCTTCCTTTTTAGACATTAGTATACCATATTCTCCTGATCGACAACAGCCTTGTCTGGGGAAAGCATCACGACAAAGGCATGAAAATGCAGGGCAGCCATGATTGTTGCGTAATAGGACGGCGTAGCGCCTGGGCTCGTTACGCAGATTGACCTGAATACGACATTTCCGTTACGCTGCCTCTTCCCCTACACGCTAATATGCGTAACGGGACGGCTTTGGGGCCTGGGCTCGTTACGCATATTGACCTGAATACGACATTTCCGTTACGCTGCCTCTTCCCCTACACGCTAATATGCGTAACGGGACGGCTTGGGGCCTAGGCTCGTTACGCAGATTGAGCTGAATACGACATTTCCGTTACGCTGCCCCCCTTTCCATACACGCCAATCTGCGTAACGGGACGGCTTGGGGCCTGGGCTCGTTACGCAGATTGACCTAAATACGACATTTCCGTTACGCTGCCTCTTTCCATACACGCTAATATGCGTAACGGGACGGCGTAGGGCCTGAGCTCGTTACGCAGATTGAACTAAATACGACATTTCCGTTACGCTGACCCTTTCCATACACGCCAATATGCGTAACGGGACGGCTATGAACAGGATATTCTCTCTAGCTGACGCTTCGTTTTCCGCTCCTGTCTCCTGACTTTTTCTTACTTATTCGATGTTTTTCTTCTCTAATTCCCTTCTGCTTGACAGAAAAAAATAGTATTTGTAAAATACAGTGTGTTTTTTGATATATTCATCACTATTTTAACAAAACGATTTTCAGGAACCGACTCAAACGACAGCAAAAGGTTAGATCCTTCTAGTCGAGACCTTTAAGTTGCTTTTATATATGAATCCTCATGCTTTTTGCCATGGAGAAACATCTCTGAAACTTTTGATTCCCACTCGCATACAATTAACTACGAAAACACTTTAATTAGAGGTTTATCTATGAAATATGTAGCACCTAGAAAGGGAGTCACTATGATCATTGCTGCCGCGGCTATCACTGCATTGTTAGCCGTCACAATTTCAACGGTCAAATCGGACAATATCCCCTGTATTTACTTCACGCTCTGATGCCAGAGCCTTTTACTGCGAACAGATTTTAAAGCACACAAAACAAATACAGTTCACCTATGTCACAGATAACAGCAATACTTCGCAGGTGTGCAAATTCTTTAATGACGATGCTTTTTTCGCCGATGAGGGGCAGTAACTTTTCTCTGATGGGAGATTACCTCAGGTACAGCCTCTTTGACGGTTACAAAGCGAACTGCAATTATCTGAAGAAAGATAAAAAAGCATTATTATACTTTCAGGTACCGAATATCTTACAAGACGTCCAAGGTTCAAAAAAAAAATTCGAACTGCAACTAAGGAGTACCTTAGATTCCTTAAAGTTAGAAAAAAAGAGTGATTACGGTAAAGTCAAAGCCATTTATGATTACATATGCGATAACGTAAAATATGATAATACCCATGGACCAAACTACTCACAAAAAATATACAGCTTATGCCGCACTCGTAAATAAAAGCGCCGTCTGCCAGGGGTATTCCACATTGCTGTACAGAATGTGCAAGGCTGCTGATATTCCTGTGCGAATTGTGGCAGGTACCGGCAAAAACGAAAATCATGCCTGGAACATCGTCAAGCTGGGTGAAGTGTATTATAATGTCGACGCCACATGGGATGCGGGGAGATCTGAATACGCTTACTTCTTAAAGTCTGACGATGCATTTACCGATCATCAGAGAAATGACGAATATGCTTCTCCTTCTTTTTGTGCAGAAAATCCTACGGCAGTCTTCAGCTATTGACAGAGTGTTTTCAACGCCACTCCGCTAAGGAACCCTATATTCCCTTCGGCGCCTGCTTTGCAGATTGAGCACCCTTCTTAGGACGGCGAGGGGTCTCCCTCTGCACATTCCACATTGTCAATTTATGAGTAAATGTGAAAAAGCAATTTTCTATGAATAAAAAAAGACTATCCCCTCTGGGTCTAGCTTTTGCTATCGGCAATCTATACTCGTTTTTGAAATTCATTTCCACACTGATGACATGTTACTTTGATAGAACCCTTTCCTTTGGGCGCTCTCATCTTCTGTCCGCATCCGGGGCATTTGAAGAAAGTATATATTTTACGTTCGTAACGCCACTGTTTTAGAGTTTTACCTTTTGTGATTTTATATTTCAGAGCTAAATACTTGTTATTTTCCATTTCTCTCTTATAAATATTTCTTGAAAAGGCCCTGAAATACGCATAAATAAATGAAAACACTCCAATGTAGTAAGCCACTCTGTATACTGCTGGAAACTTGATGAGGAACATAGATACGATCATTAAAATCATTGCTGCCATGATCAGAAATCTGCCTAGATTGTCAAGACCTCGTCTGCCCTGCATAAATCTGTATAGTTTGTATTTGAAACCGTTCATTCTCTCACCTCCTAATGGAGTTGCCCCAATTGCGCAGTAAATTGCTGAGAACTCCTTATGCTGAAAATCCCCAAGAGAACGAGCACACAGCGATGTTCAATTGGTTGGATTTTGTGGTACACTGCGCCTTACTATCATATTACAGCACATATGTATGTTTTATATTTTGATTATGTGAAGAAGTTGTGATGCTTTGAAGTTCTCTTTTGTGGTATATTAAAGTAAGAAATTAAATTGTAAGGAGATCATCATAATGGATAAAAAATCAAGGGATTACGAAGTATGTCTCTGCTATCATACAACCCGCGGAGAAATAGAGGATATTATCAAGGAAACCGGTGTACAAGACCTGAAAACGCTTTGTGAAACTGCGAAGGTAGGAGATAAATGCGGCGGCTGCCGTGAAGATCTGCAGATGATTTTAGATGATATGGCTGCAGAGTCAGAAAATTAATTAAAAAGAGAGGACTGGAATCATTTTCATTAAGTTAAGCGAAGTTGAACATTGGCAGAGCGATCAAATGAATGCCGAAAAAAAAAAAACAAGAGAATCCGATTATTGGACTACGCCGCCAGGGCTGACCTGACGGCGTTGATTTTTCGAGGCACGCATGATTTATCGTTTACATTTCATCCCCCATGAAAGTTTGGGAAACCTCGCAAAAACTTGATTCCCCTCCTTTTTTTTGATTAGGATGTTAACATCCGGCAAACCGCAGCTTAACTATAGAGAAAGACATTTTTTTATAATTCAGAATATCACACACTGCCGCACCCGTCATACCAATTTTGACTCCAATCCTTTCCGCTTCTGGCAAAACAGCCTTTACCGGATTTTTAAGGACTTCATCAAATGAACTTCCCCAATGACACATGCCGCATCACCAAAATTGGTCGCCGCTTCCTGGTTCAGATATCCACACATAATATAACCCTTCTTACAAACAAGTAAAATCATGTTTGGGTGCCCTTCGCCACCAGGCGAATTGATCTGCACTCCCTGTACATCATTCCCATTAACATTTAAGATCTCTGTTCTAATCATTTTTTCCTCCTATAATTTGTCTTATCTGAATTGACGTGTAGCAAGATTGTTTAACGCATTAATATATATTTCCGTTGTCTTATTTAAATCTTCTACAGAAATATATTCATTAGGCAAGTGGGACATTTCCTCCTGTTCCGGAAAAATCGGTCCAAATGCAACTGTATTGGGCATTGCCCGTGCAAATGTGGCTGCGCCTACAGTAAACGGCTGATTGATTACATCACCTGTGACATCCCGGTACGCTTTTTTCTAAAAGCGCCACGACCTCATCGTCCCGTTTGAAATAAATTGGTCTCATTTGATCAACTGTCACATACTGACAAGCCATTTCTGCTGCAGCTTTCTTCTATACACGCAGCAAATTTTTTTCGTAATCAGAGCTGATTGGATATCTTATTCCTGCACGCAATTGAATCTTCTCATCATTCATAAAGATTTGTCCCGGGTTAAAAGTCAGCAAACCTGATTCCTTGTCACTACATGCACATCCTAAAAGTCCTCCTGTATAATCTTCACTGATATATCTTTCATACGATTCTACAAAGGCATGACAATCCAGCTTGCTTCCCAGTTCCGACATAAGACGGATTGCCCTTGAGACTGCATTGATTCCCTTCTCCGGTGACATGGCGTGACAGCCACGACCTTTTACACTGACATTCAATTTATCATCACTAACTGTTATTGTTATATCATACCCAAGCCTGTCTGCGGTGTTTTTATTGTCTTTGCTAAAGCTTTTGCATTATCTGTTCTGATAGAGAATATCGCATTTGCCGGAACACTGTTTCTGGCCATTCCACCATCAAATGCTATTAATTTCATCGTTGATTTGCTGTCTCTTTCCAAGTTCCAGATATAGTCAAAGTCGATCAGACCCTTCTCTCCAAATACGAGAGGAAACTTTCCATCAGCTGCGAAAGATATTTCTGGAGCTTTTGCATGCTTGCAGTAGTAAGCAATGTCTTTCCATTCTCTTTCTTCATCGCCGCCGACTATCATTCTAAGGCAGATATCCGCTGGAATCAATCCGTTGTCTTTCATGTATTTAGCAGCATAGAAGCAGCAAACCAATGGACCTTTATCATCTACCGTTCCTCTGCCGTAGATTCTGCCATTTTTTATATTTGCCTGAAAGGGATCCGTATCCCAGCCTTCGCCTGCTGGGACAACATCCACATGACACAACATTCCTATGACGTGTTCTCCTGTACCAATATCAGCCTGAAGAGCATAGCCATCATATTCCGTAATTTTGAAACCGAATTCCGCAGACTTTTCTTTGACCCACTGAAACCCTTTTTTCAACATCTTTACCAAAAGGCATCCCAGGTTCGGGGCTATCATTGTTAACAGTTGGCAGTGAAATTAGTTCGCACAAATCATCGATCATTCTGTTCTGATAAGTTAAGTAATCGTATTTTATCATTGCTATAGCTCCGTTTCATCAACAACATTCTGTTTCTCTCTGATAAGTTTTCTGAGAACCAGATACAGTACGAATGAAATAACAATGCCGATAAAGATTGCATAATCCGTGCCAAAAATAAATGTAAATACGACACCTGCTACCCAAGAAATGATTCCAACCCAGTCAAAACCATCTTTATAGAACCACTTTTCAGGATCTCCTTTCCTTACGATCCAATAGTCAGCAACCATGACTCCTGCAACTGGACCAAAAGCATCTCCGCAAAGTGTCAGGAATGTTCCAAAATGATACATAATACCCGTCAGAGCTAAAATTGTTCCAAGCGCCCCTGCAATCACTGTCATAATTACTCTACTCTTATCACTTGAATTGAAAAGCATAACCATATCGATGCCGGCACTGTATGAATTGGTCGTATTCGTTGTCCATGTAGCGGCAATCAGTACGAGCATGCCAAGAACAGGCAATCTAATGTGCAGAGGATATTACTGATATCTGAATCCCCTGTCATAACGGATAATATATATCCCAGAATAATCATCATGATGCTTATTGGAAATACTCCGAGAAATTGTCGCTAAAGCAGTATCTTTTTCTTGTCTTCTGAAATCTTGTGATATCGCCCGTTACAACCATCCCGCAGGACTGTCCGCCAAATGCCATAGCGATACCTGCAATAACCGAAATCTGTGTTTCTGCAGGTGGCTGATATCCTGCAAGTGCTGCCGTGCCATATGTCTTAAAGGCAATGACTGACGCAATACCGATGACGATAATCAGGGCAGGAATCGCAATATCATTCAACCATCCCAGCGCGTTGATTCCCCATACTGCTGTAACCAACATAATGATGCCCCAAATGATAATTGATGCTGTTACGCTGAAATGAACACCAAAGAATTTGCTGAGAAGATTTGAAAAGGCTTCTCCACATACGACTGTCTGATATCCAAACCAGCAAATCAACGCTGCAGAAAAAAAGTATCATCATAAAAAAATTCTGACTCCTGTTTTGCCAAACGCTGATGAAGCAACTACGCACCTCGGCCTTCCAAGGTCGCTACTCTGCATGCCTATTAAAGTCATGAAGAACACTGCGATTGCAAATCCCACAATAATTGCAATGATAGCCTCACCAATTGATAGGCTGGATGCCAGCGTGGATCCTACCATAAGACAAGGTATGCTAATCATGATTCCCGCCTGTATCAATGCCACTGTCCACCAGTTTTTTTCTTTGCTCGTCCGGTACACGACTTAATGTTACACTTTCCATTGTTCCTTTGCTTTCATTCATTTTCTTTCTCCTGACAAATCACTTTATGATATAACTGTTTTTTACTTGACCATTACATCTGCAATCGTCTTAAATTCAGGACATGTAAATTCACCATTTTCCATTATGACCTGATCATCGAACAAAATAGTTATTCTTGGACATATAACATCTACATGTGTATCTGAAGGCTGCCCTTCCGGCGGCATATCCAGTGCACTGACATGACCGATTCCCCAGCATGCAGCTCCATATATGCGTTCATCTATCACGCAGTATGATGCTATTTCTTTTGAGCCTGGCAGCAATCCTACAAGAACATGCGCAATCATTCTTGCATTTTTATCATATTCGAACTTCTTGTACCAATTATTAAGGAATTCTGATGCGTTTTTTCTCCATCAATACCAACCACTCTTCCTTCATCGATATGTATAAATGCTGGTTCATCTGAGATAGCGTCAGGTTCCTGAGACGCTGCATACACGACCCTGCATGCAATCGTTCCCTTTGCAGTGCCTTGCTTTGGGATAAAGTTGATATCTGCAGGCGGCGTATACATTCCCGGAATGCTGGCATCCCCATTATCCATAGCAATGAAATTATTTGTGTCCACCTCGAAAGTAATATCCATGCCGTCACTATTGCGCACAGTTATCGCCTTTGATTCGTTATACCGTTTTTTATAAGATTGGTCAGTTCCACCATCTTTTTCCACATGGAGCTGCAGTACATATCATATAACATGTCGGTTGGAAGATGAATGGTCAGCATGTACCGCATTTTTTCTTGTTGTTTTCCATAACATGTTCATAGATGTCAGAGTACAGCAATCCCATTGAGCCCGCATCAATCCAACAGTCCACGTTCATGAGAAATTCTTTTTGTCGCCTCTACAGGGACTGTTGCTTCGGCAGCCTTGCTCTGTCCTGGAGGCGTTGCTGTCTTCAGAATGGTGCAGGCAACGTCGTTTTCATGACAAACTTCAAGATAAGCTTCCAGTTGCTTAAAATTAGAATCCTGATCCGCAGTAATTGCGAGATACTCGCCCTTTTTCATTTTAGATACTCGTTAATCATCGCTTCCGCAACATATCTTTCTTTGCTCTTTTCCATCATCTTCTCTATCTGAGTCCTTTTTCAAGACTCCTCTTTATTAGCGCTGCTCGAATGCGCTCTATAATAGCTTCAATCATTTTATCGTCTCTGTAGCATCCTTGTACAAGCCGGATATATCCTTCTCCCATACCTCCATAACAATTTCCTGAATTAACGAAGACCTTTGCTTCTTCTATAAGATAGTTGACGATTTCATCTGAACTGCCTAGCTTTGACACATCAATCCACGACAAGAATGCACTCTGTGGAATCTGCATCTCTACGCCGGGAATATCACGCAACGTATCGTACAGCACTTTTCTCCTATAATCAAATGTTTCTTTTGTAATCCCTTAACAAAGCTTTTCTCTTATGTAAAGCCGTAATAGCTGCAAGTTGTGATGCAGTGTTGCTTGCCCCTATCACACTAACAGCAGAAGCAAACATTGTATCAATGAGAACATCTGGAGCAACTATGTAACCAACTCTCAGACCGCTAAGTCCGAATCCCTTAGATATGGAGAAAATTGTAATTGTTCTCTCAAACATTCCTTCAAGGGATGCCATGGTTACCATTTCTTTTTTTCATCAAATACGATATCTTCAAACGCCTGGTCAACAACAATGATGAGATCATTCTTTTTCACGAAATCGGCCAGTACTTCCATTGATTTGCGCGAATAAACAACCGTAGTTGGGTTGTTTGGATTTGTAAGGATCACCATCTTTGTCCTGTTAGTAAGTCTTCTCTCAAATTCTTCAACCTCAATTTCAAATCCGTCTCTGGCTTTACCGGTACTGATACAGGAATACCTCCTAGTATCTGTACGGCCTGAAAGTTATTCGGATAGCTTGGATCGACACTCATAACCTCATCACCTGGCCCAATGAATGGAACCAGCGAATAAAACAATGCCGCATCTGATCCTGGTGTGATGACAATGTTCCTTTTTGGATTCACACTGAGGTGATTATCCTCAGAAAGCTTCTTGGCTATGGTTTCCTTAAGTTCTGTATTTCCAATCGGCGCAGTATAGTGCTGTGCTGTTCCGTCTGAAAGTGATTTCTCTATCGCAGCGCGCACATCATAATCTAACTTGTCATCTGGAAAAAAAAAGGATCTGCCCAGCTCAGCATTACAACACCGTCTTCTTTCATTTTGTCAGCATTGTCTCCGACATCTGCTATGTTTACAGCTTCAAACAATCCACCTTTCAGTGTACGAAAGTATGGTTTCATCTTATTTCTCATAGAACAACCTCCTCGTGCCCCACTCAATCCTGCAACAATGGCCTAGGTTACAACTAGCGCACCTTTTGGCCATCTTATCTCGATTTCAATTACACTTTAATATATTTTTTATCACATTGTCAATAATTTTTTATTACATTGATTCATTTTTATTATTTCAATAATATTTTATTGACGTTTTGGATTTAACAAAGGTAGAATAATTGAAGCTGGAATAAAAAGAATAGGAGCATATGATGAGTAATTTGAAAAAAACTTGAAAAATATTTCCCTCTGGTTGATTTTTGGGGCGAGGTATGTGGTCCTGCCTATGAAATACTTTTTACATGATGTGTCAGAACCCAATCATTCAGTCGTTAAAATTGTGAACAACCACATCAGTCACCGGGAAATCGGAAGTCCTCTTACAGACCTGGCACTTAATCTGATTGAATCAAAAAAATATGAAACTAAAAGTTATGTAGCAAATTAACTGGGCAAAACGAAAGAAGGCAGACACCTGGTAGCATCAACCTTTTTTATTAAAGAAAACAATAAACTCATTGGGCTTTTATGCGTTAACCACGATACTCATGAAATACAGGATATATTTGACGATCTTGAAAAATTCATCGAAAATCATGCACTCTACCCAAATTCTAACAAAGCTAAATATCAGGAAAACTTTGATACCAATATCAATGGGCACATGTATGATATTGTCGAAAGGGAAATCAATGATTCAATTATTTCTCCTGATCGCATGAAGGCATCAGAAAGAAAGGTGATTGTGAATAAGCTAAATGACTATGGTGTTTTTGCCGTACGCGGAATGATTCCTTTTGTTGCAGAAAAACTATGCACGTCGGAACCAACTATTTACAGATATCTCAAAGAAATCAAAAATAAATGAGTACCTCTTTATAGAAATTATTTTTGCAAAATATTTGACGAATCAACGCGCTCATATGCAGCGCTGTCCATATAAGAAAGAATTGCCAATTATGGGCAACAATGCATCGTATGTTTAAATAGTTGAAAATCGCTTCTTTGCTTGAAAAAAAACAGAGTATACAATTTGTATACTCTGTTTCTAGTTCGTTTGACGGCCTGGACAATGCCTATGTCAACTTCTAACTTAATGACATTGCGGTGCTACCAGTCTTTTCTCCTTCTGTACTTAAATCACTCCTGTAAACGGCGCTAATTCCAATCTGACGAAGAAACCCTGATTGTGCTGACAAACCGGGCAGATCTGCGGGGCGCTAGTGCCCTTGTGAATATGTCCGCAGTTCAGACACATCCAGTCGCATTCCACGTCAGAAACGAAGAGCTTGTTTTTGCTCAAGCAAATCTGCAAACATACCGAATCTGTCACCATGGATTTTTTCAATCTTCGCAATTTGGTTAAATGAGTTTGCAACAGCGAGGAATCCCTCTTCTGAAGCCTTCTGTCCGAAAGCGCTGTACACGTCGTCATGTTCCTCATATTCGTTATGCTGTGCGTAACGCAGAAGCTGGATCATTGAATCTGTGATATCCACTGGATATCCTCCATCAATATGGATTGTGTCTCCTGCCAGTTCTTTTAGATGATTATAGAAAATCTCGCCGTGTTCCTTCTCCTGGTTTGCTGTAAATGTAAAGACAGCCTCGATAACATGAAGATTTGCATTTTTTTGCCTGTGAGGCGCCAAAGGTGTATCTGTTTCTTGCCTGTCTTTCACCTGCAAAAGCTCTCATCAGGTTATCTTTCGTTTCACTGTTATTAAAATTCATTGATATTTCATCCCCTTTATCTTTTGATTAAAGATAGTATTTTCCATTTTAGGTTATACTATGCAAAGAATATCAAAGAAAAACGACTTTTTGAAAATCTCAAAAGTCGTTTTACATTTTTCCCTTACATCTCAAACGGATTGATTCTGCCAGTGGCGATAAATATAATCGCAGTGACGATCAATGCCGCAAGTACCACATGCAACGACGTCTCCGGTACTTTCAAAGATCTTCTGGCCTTTTTTTTCTTTCTATTGTAGTAATACATTATGCTGCCAGGGGCATACAAGATGGTCGCGATTAAGATATACTGCAACCCGCTTGCATAAAGCAGCCAAATTCCATAGATAGAACCGACAATACCGATGAGCCATGCCATTGCTTTGTTGTTGTTTCCCGGCTCCAGTCCCTGTCCTTTGATTACAAGTTTCAGGTAATAGAATGCAGAGAATACATATGGCACCATGATCGCACTGGTCGACATTGCATAGACAGCCTGATAGGTTCCAGCGTTAAAGTAAATAACGACGATGAAGACCTGAATAAAAATAGCTGAAATAATGACAGACCATGTAGGTGCTTTTGAATTTATTTAATTTGCTAAATACCGGAGGAAATGCTCCCTGTTCTGCCGGACCATACGCACTGTCTACACAAAGTATCGTGTAGGAGAACAATGC
>VOFF01000452.1_pt1 | contig 12001 bp, 19 predicted proteins | sample 5384061 | NCBI WGS metagenome assembly VOFF01 (sample SAMN12384725, study PRJNA508395) | human gut metagenome | isolation source: healthy gut E | host: Homo sapiens
ACAGCAAACCACATCAGGTAGTCGCCTGCAAATGAGATAATACTGTCTGAAATAAACGCTGATAACACTGTAATGTTTCCATCTTTAGAAACCGGAATCAGAAACATTGCAATGCCGATTGCAGAGAACAGAAGAAATTTGACATATTTCGATCTTTCAATTTTCTCATTCGTCATGACAGGGTTTTTGTTGTTGTCCATAAAACGCCTCCTCGTATAATATTGCTTAAATTTCATTTACACTAGTGCTTTATATGTATTCTAACATGATGCATTGTCTTAAAATTGTTCCATCTTTACCTCTTTATCCTAAATTTTTACTTCAGTCTATGAGCACATTAAAAGAGGCTGTCGCATTAACAGTCATTTCTCGTTAATGCGACAGCCTAAAGATGGATGCCCTAAGTATACACGGATAATTTTTTTCTAAAGGGTTCCAGGTTCAACCTCAAACCTTTCGTTCCATAATAAATTAACAGTTTCTCAAAAGTGAGATTTACATAAAGGCTGCCTCTAACGGCGCTTTATTTTTTCTATTTATCCGTTTTTGTTCAGGAAGAGTTCGATTGGCTTTTCCTGGGAAGAAAACTGCATTGGTGACAAAACTGCTCCATAGCTTCCGGCGTTGGTGATGATCACGGAATCTCCGCATACAAGGTGCGGCATCTGGAGATCTTCTGCTACAACGTCAGAAGCAGTACAGAGATTGCCGGTCAAAGTGACAGTTTCTAACCGAGCGTCCTCCTTCAATGTCAGAAATTCAAATGCATCTGTCGATGTAAACAGTGGCTCTGATCCATCCGGAGACGCTTCGCCAGAATAATGTGCTACTAGTTTTGCAAGCGATGGCCGTAGAAACCCATTCAAAGTGTTTTTCAAAATAAGATAAGTTCTTCCGTAAGAAGTCTTTCGATCTGTCACTTTTGTCACATAAAAACCGCTCTTGCCTACTACATATCGGCCAGTCTCAATGATGATCTTCGTATCCGGGTAGCGGGTGCGGAAGGTGTTCAGCCGGCTTTCGACAGCCGCGGCAAGCCTCATCACGTCCAGCGGCGTATCTTGCGGGGAATAAGAAATGCCCATTCCCGATCCCATATTCACGTATTTCAACCCGCCGCACAGGTTCTCAAACTTCTCCGCCAGGCGGAGCACTTTACTGTAATAAGAGGCGAGCACATCCGCCTCCAGCTCCTGGCTTTTGAGATGGACATGGATGCCCGTGATTTTGATGCGGCACAAGTCACTGCTCTTTAGAAACGCAATCGCCTGCTCTTCGTCGATCCCGAATTTTGACGGCCGGCCCGCGTTGCCGTCAAAAGAAAAATCAGGATTCAAGCGTATTCCGATTTCCACATTCTCTCCAAGCCGCTCCGCTGCCGCCTCTATCCGCTTTATTTCGTCGATGCTGTCGGCAATCAAAAAACGGCTCTGGAAACTGCCGCCTCGATATCCTCCCTGCTCTTTCCGGGGGCAGAATAAAAGATATCCTCCTTCTTCGTCAAGCCTGCTTTCTCTGCCAGCAGCACTTCGCCCATGCTCGCCGCGTCAGCCCCAAAGCCTGCGGCAAAGATGCTGCGCAAAACATGGGGATTGGAATTGCACTTGATGGAGTAGAGAAAATCGACATTGGGGAAATTTGATTTCAGGCTCTCCATGTGTGCATGGATACCGCTCTCGTCATAGAGATAAAAGCTGTCGAAATCCTCTGCATATTTTGCAATCCCGTCTTTCAGGCGTCTCGGGAGGCTGCTTTTTTCTCCAATCATCATCAGCCAGCGCTGATTAAAATAGATTTTTCCGTCTTTCTCATAGGGCTGAAGCCCGGTCAAAGATCCCCCTGCCATCTCGTCTCGAAGGCGCTGTGTTATTTTTGCAGCCACCCCCTCACACGTTTGTGTAAGGGCCAGCCAGGCGGTTAAGGATACCGGAATTTCAGTGCAGTCTGCAGCCGTGATGGTCAGATGATAATTCTCAAATAGTCCTGCAAAATCATTTCTGCTGAGATTGCGCATATGGGATGGATCGCGCATGGTTTCAATTTCGTCTTCCGTAGCACGCAGGGCTTCTTCTGCCGCCTCCATGTCGATCACGACGAGCTTGCCGCCTGGCTTCAAAACCCTTGCCATTTCTGAAAAACAGCGCTTTGGGTTAGCAAAATGATGGAATGCAAGACGAGAGATGACAATGTCAAAGCCGTCATCTAAAAGGGCAGCCTCTCGGCGTCACCCTGGACAAAGTTCATATTGCAGAATCCCTCTTTCTCCGCCATATCTTTTCCAACTGCCAGCATAGCCGCCGTCATATCGAGGCAGGTCACAGTCTGGACAAATGGAGCAAGGCTGCGTCCACAAACGCAGGTGCCTGCCGCTACTTCCAGCACGGTGTCCGTCTTTTTTCGGATTGGCACAAGAAACAGTATGCTCCAGATATTCCTGTTTTGAAAAGCTCATTGCTTTGGTTTCAAAATTCTCTGCCTGCCGGGTAAAAGATGCTTGTATGGCTTTCGCATTTGTTGAAATCATAGGGCAGTTCCTTTCTTCGGCAAAAAAAAAAAGAGGACATATCTGCTTTTTCCAACGTGAGGAGCTGTACCTTTTTGTCAATACCGCCCGCATAACCTGTCAGACTGCCCTTTGTGCCGACAACGCGGTGGCAAGGGATGATCAGCGAAATCGGATTGTGCCCTACTGCACCGCCTACAGCCTGTGCAGACATTTTAGACAGTCCCTCTTGTTTCGCAATTCTATCGGCAATCTCGCCATAAGTCATGGTCCTGCCATAGGGAATCGTCAGCAGTACTTCCCACACTGCTTGGCGAAACGGCGTTGTCTTTATCAACATCTGTGGTGTGAAGTCGGGCGCTTTGCCGCTGAAATAAATGTCAAGCCAGCAGGCAGCCTCTTCAAATATCGGTAAAGATTTTTTTCCTCATATTCCCCTGGGAGTGTAGCTCCAAAATATTTCTGTCCGTCAAACCAAAGCCCGGTAAGCTCTGTCCCATTACTTGAAAGGGTGATACCGCCTAGCGGTGATTTGTAATGATATGTATAGTCCATAAAGTTTACACCTCCAAAATCAGTTGATGTGTGCGCGAAAAGCCTTATGAGAATGATTACCGGTTCTGTCAAACCAAAGAAAGCCGTTTACTTGTAATCGTAAACAGCTTAAAGATACACTCTAATAGAGCGTCTTGTTCTTACTTGACAAAACAGAAAAAAAGTTCCCTGGCAAAAACGTTAAACAGCATGATTCTTCTCCTGTATAAATTGCTAGGAAAAGTATAACACAGATGCTCATACTCTGTCCAGATTGCTCTGCCACTGCGCTTCCGACGCCTTCCACTTCTTTGTAAACTCGTTTTCAGCAACGATCGCTTCCCACACTGGTCCCAAGTATACATCTATTCCCTCTATGACTTCCGAAAAGGGCACAGGTGCATCGCGCAAAGTCTTGAGGAAATACCTCCATTTAGTCTGCATATCAGCATCATCAGCCAGAGCCAGCACACGGTCAAAACTGTCTTTCTCATAGGCTGTACCTCGGTTCTGCAGGGTCTCCTGAATCGCCGTCTCCAGTTTCAGGCCATCAAAATTGAAAGTCTTGGACAGATAGTAAATATCGTAAAAATCCTTCATACGGCCCGTCAGCTCAAAGCGCTTCAAAATGGCGTCGAGCTTCTCCGCTATGGTGCTTTCCAGCGAATAGGTAAGGATCTCCGATTTCTCATAACCATTAAGCTGCGTCTGGATATTGCGCCATTCTGCTTTTAGGGATAATGACATCGCCCACGCCGATATCTACATTGAAAGGTACACGTACATTCTTGATATAGCCTGTAATCTGAGTGCTGACTCCATGATACTTCTGTTTCAACGCAATGGGCTTCGCCTGGGATGCCTTGAAGGTCACGAAGTCATTGCCAGTATCCACTGAAAGAATGTCAGCAATGATTTCATCCATTCGGCTCAGATCATTGTTCAAGCCCCGCATGAGAAAATCCACATCCACGGTGGCACGGCTCTCAAAGTTGGTCAGCGTATAGATAAACAGACCGCCCTTTGAGGATAAAGTTTTCTGCGTATTTGGAACCCGCCAGTTTACGCAGGAATTCTTCTTGAAAAAACAGCTGCAGACATTGCTGATAGCTGATGCCGCAAGCCCTTGCTTTATTTCTTAGTTTTGCAAGTACAGAAGCTGCAAGATCTGCCATCATAGCCACACTCCTATCAAATCTTTTGCGGTCTTTTTGACCCGCAGTACCTCAGCATACTCCAATAGTTTCGGAATACGCTTACTTGGATCTGCAATGTAGTTCTGAATCGCTTTATTGAAAATTTCTTTGTCCATCTTGTTGCGATATCGCAGACAATCGCAGATCAGACGGTCTTTATCATAGATACGAACTTCATGTCCGTCAATCTCGCCTGTAGTCAGTCCAAGCTCCAGAAGCGCAGGCTCCACATAATACGGCTTTACAAATGGGTAGTCGATTTTTGAACCGCGACTTACCAGAATCCTTGCTGACAGCCAAATGCCAATCAGCGGGAGTACGGTCGCTATATCCGTAATACCGCAGGGCAGTCTCCATACAAAGAATCGCGTCTGGAAATAGGCGGATCACAATGTCAACTTCACTAAAGTCATCCTGATCAGCCCACCGATAATAGCCATAGCGGATTTTTTTCTACATGGCCTTGTTCAATCAGTTTTTGCAGTGGCCGGTACAGGATATTCTCTGCCTGAAGCTCTTTCGTCCGCATCATGCCGCCGTATTGATCAAATATTTTTTTGTATTCGGTAGTATCTTTCATTTCTAAACACCTACATCATTCTTTCCTCTAATATATCAAACAGCGGATAAACTAATGTAATATCATTATACGTAGAAAGAGAAGGTTTGTCAACATTACTTCTTACTCTTATTTTTTTAATGGAGCGAATAAAGTAATGCTTCTGTTGAATATTAGACAAGGTAAAGATAGCAGGTAATCTCATAGATTACCTGCCATCTAAAAATGATTTCAACTTTCTATCTCTTATACGATTATTTACCCTTTCAAATTTTCCAGCGCATCAGGATTATTTGCGATAATCGCGCTGGCAGTCTGACATTCATCCATGTTAGGACAGTCCCCGCAAGTTGTCACACCCTTTTTCAATGCACACTGACGAATTTCGCAAAGACTGTCTAACACAGCAACGTTCTCTTAAACACCATATTCCTCCGCCCAATGAATGATTTCAAGAAATATCGGGTATAAAGGCTTTTCCCTTCTCTGAAAGAGAATACTCGACATGGGGCGATATTTCATTGAACTGCGACCTGTCAACAAAAACGCGCCGCCTCCAATGTCTTTAAGGTTTGGGACAGCATGGTGTTTGTGATTCCGCCTATCATACTTTTCAGCTGGCCAAAGCGCAGGCTGTCAGCCTGGGTCAGTTCAAAGAGGACGCGCAGAACCCACTTGTTTGAAAAACACATCGAACAGCATCTGCACCGGACAATCTTCGGTACAAAAAATTTTCTGACACGACCATTTGCTGATATTCTTCAAAAGTCATCTTTGACATTTCATTTCCCCCTGGTATTGCTTACCGTACTATATACGGAAAATCTGCGTACTTGAAGAATCGTATTATGAGAGCCTGCGGGCAGCCACCAATCAAAATTTCCTTGATGAAGGCTTCGAATTAGTGGAAAGTATTTCGGGCTGCGGCTTTGAAAAAGCTTCTCAAATTCCTGCTGAACTTTTTGGAACAGGCTTACCAAGCAGGTGTAAACCTTGCAAAATAGCTTTCTTTAAATCACATGACCCAGCAAAAAAACCTGCAGGAGAAATTTTTCCCTTGCAGGTTTTATATTAATTTTTTAGCACCGATGCCTTTTCGATTTCAGACGCGTTTTGAAATCGTACACGGCAGGCAGACACTTTAGCGCCTTACAGTCAAAGGGTCTTAATATAAGCCGTTTCATTTCTATCATAATGTGGCCTCCTCCGCAAAATTGCAATTTGTTGCTCTGTTAGAGAACAGAACGGGGATAAGCAAAAAACGCCCCAGTTGGATTTGCTACTTCTCCAACTAATTGAAATTGGCAAGTACGCATTATGCCAATAATGCGTACTAAAACAGCTCTACAAACTGCGGAATAACATCGACGGTGTTATCCCATATTTACTTATGTTCCTTATTTTTTCTGTATAGTTATTTTTCCAGTTTGAATTTTCTTAACTGGATAATGTAAATAATATCAAAGACGGAGCAGATTACGCCCATAAGGACAATATAAATATTGAAATCCTCGATAATACCCATTTGAATAGCTGGAGCCAGCGTACCGATCCATTTTGCCACTGCCATCAGCATGGACTGACCTTTTGTTGTATTTCTGGTATACAACGCAGTCAGGAACAGAATGGACATGGCTGCATTCTGGGCAAAGGCAGAATATTGAGCTGCCGGAATACCTCTAAAATGGAAATAGAATGCAAACTGCATTACAAAACAGGATACCACCGCTAATATGGTGAATGGCATAAAATACTTTTGCGCTTTAGCCGGAAAATTCTTTTTTTCAAACTTAAAATAGATAAACAGGATTACAGCGTCCAGTATAAACCATGAGATATTTGCAATCTCCTGCACGTTAAAGTGACCGCTCAATCCCGTATCAATACTGTAAATGAGCTCCCATGCAATATTTAATCCCAAAGCAAACAGCGGCATCCCGCAGACTTTATCCTTGAAACCTTTGCGTATCAGTTCTATATAAACAATAGACCAGGAAATTCCGCTTAATGCTGTCAAAAAAAAAGTAACCATATAAATTCCTCCTTAAAATTAATGTATCATTTGTTACATCAATATTGTATAATGAAAGAAGCCCAAGAACAAGATACAAAACCATTTGGAATGTTACATCATGCGGAGGAATCATTATGAGAGAATTTCAGAATGAACAGCGGGAATTCAGCAGAGAATGTCTTTTGAACGCCTTACTTGCCCTTATGGAAAAACAGGAGTTTAATAAAATTACAATTACAGAGTTATGTAAAAAAAGCCGGCGTTACAAGATTAACTTTTTACCGCCATTTTGAAAGTAAAGAAGATGTACTTCAGGATTATTTTTATAAAATCTTTCAAATCTTCTTTCAGGAATGTGTTCTTAACAGTTCCTATTCGTTCACAGAAACTCTGGGCCGATGTTTTGATTATTGGCAGGAAAACAGACAATATATTCTTTTGCTAGAGAAGCACGGAATTGTAAATCTCATCTATCAGCCATTTGAAAGTTGCTTAAGCCAGATGCTTCAATATTCCGATGGGTTTATGGACAATACTCATTTCGTTCAAAAATTCATGGAAGGCGGTCTGCTGTTGGTACTGTTAGAATGGATCAAAGATTCCAAAGGAATGACTTCTCACGAAATGGCCGAAATGTTAATACGGATTTTGCAAAAATGATGACATGAAGTATATACGGGATGAAGAAGAAAAAAATGGAGAACAGAATAGAGACAAGCAAAAACCGCCCCTGCTGAATTCGGCGTCCAGCAGGACGGTTTTACGTCCTTTTCAGATTCTATTCAAACTCGACAAATTCAAGTATATGGGGGTGTATTTGAGGTGATTTCACAGGAAACGAGAAATTGCAACGCTTTCTTTTGTCTAACATATTCTGGGGGCAGGCGAATAAATGGGAAGTTACAGCTTTACATTGGGGTTGGTGTACTGGCCGTGCTTCTTCGTGTTTTTGCCGTACTGAATTGCAAACTTTGGGCAGCGATGCAGACAGCCAAGGCACATCACGCACCGCTTTTTACCCAAACGGGCTTTTTTGTTTTCCATCCGGATCGCATCTACCGGGCAGTTTCTTTCGCACAGGCCGCAGCCAATACAGCCGTCCTCAACGCGGAAATGAGAGGTCTTTTTCTTACTTTGACGTTATAGAGGCTGTCCAAACAGTTCCGCGATCAACGTCGGAGTAGCCGGGGGACATTCGCCCGTTTGTCTCCCGCCGTTGCACCTTGTCTATGACTTCGGCTATTTCTACCTCGGTCGTTTTTTGTGAACGCCGCTACCTTTTTCCGGCGTCGAAAGGTCGAAGATCGGCGTCCATGTATCTGGCATTCTGACGGAGTAATAGGCATCGATCTTTCTGCCCCTTAGGGCCTTGTTCGCCATACGGCCTGAGGCTCCCGTGGTCGTTCCATAGGTGGAAATGAAATAAAAATACGCTGTGTCAAGAGACACACGCTCTAGAACTCCTTCACAATACTTGGCAAGCCCAGATCATAGGTCGGAGAGAGACGATGCCGATGGAAGCGCCGTCAAAAGAATACCTTTCCTGCCGGACGCAGTCCACAATAGAAATCGATTCTCCCCAAGGACCTCGGCAAGCCTTGACGCAACATACTTGCAATTTCCCGTTGCCGAAAAATATAGAATCATCCATCTCACCTCCCCTAAGGCCTGATTGCTCGGCCAGCCTGTGCAGATTCCCCGATCAATGTAAATTTGTGCTTATTTCAGATTCTTTCCAAGTTCATATGCGTAGTCCAAATCTTCCTTGCTTAAATCCCCAGGGGTATACGCACCTTTCGCGTTTAACACGCCGGCATTGTCCCATTCCAAATATTTTGTCATTTCCCGAAAAGCCGCGTTTGCTCCTGATGCCGCATCTGTTTCAGTATCCGCCATCGCGGTAATCAAAATAGCCTTTTTCCCGCCGTGCAGGGCGGCGTCATTTGCATAAAAACGATCAATGACCGCCTTGATTTGTGCATTGATTGTATAATAATAAATTGGCGATACAAACACGACCGCATCGGCTTCCAGCAGATGCGGATTCAGGATTTTCATATCGTCTTCATGGAATACGCAGCATCTGGTGCTGCGGCATTGATCGCAGCCAATGCACGGATGTACCGTCTGAAATGCCGTGTCGAAACGGAAAACCTCATGCCCTGCCTCCGCCGCGCCCCGCTGGAATTGATCCGCAAGCGCAGCCGTCGTACCGTGCTTATGTGCGCTTCCGGTTATCACTACAATTTTCATTTTGGTTGCCTCCTTAAATTTTTTAGATTTCGCTTTGCCGCCATCTCCATTCCCTGATAAACGGGAATCAATGATCAGCGATTGTCATTTCTTCTGATAAAGTTCGTGCGTTTTGTATGCTCCGTCGCCGGATATGGAATTCCATTTTTCTTTCCGTTTTCAAAGCACCGCATCATCCACACCATATTGCGTGCAAGATTTTCATGGTCTGCATTCCCTCTTCGTCCTGAGACGCTTCCTCTGCAACGAATCCATGAACATTATTCCAATATGTTGAACCCGCTATGGGCATCTGCGCTATGCCGAAATATTTGTTCAACGCATCCAGCGCGGCCGTAGTGCCACCTCTCCTTGCAACTGCGATTGCCGCACCGGGCTTGAATTGAAACGCAGGGTAGATCTCATTGTTCCCTGAGCTATAGAAGGCACGGTCTAAAAAGTCAAAAATCTCCCGCTGGGATGTGCAAAATACACCGGCGTTGCAAACACAAAACCATCTGCACTTTCCGCCTTTTCAACAAACGTATTTACCCTATCGTCTTTGAAAACGCACTTTCCCGTTTCACGACAGACATTGCATTGCGTACAGTCTGCGATTGGCTTCGCTCCAAGTTGAATCACTTCCGTTTCAATCTTCTCGGCATCAAATACTTTCACCATTTCCTCCACGGCCGCCATTGTTGTTCCATGAAGATGGCTGCTTCCATTTACAATCAATACTTTCATCTACTCGACTCTCCTTTGTTGTTGACTTCTGGTGTTTTATATTTTAATAAATTTATTGTGAAAAAAAAGAAAGAACGCACTATTTTGATAGATACTATCTAAAAAAGGAGAGTACAATGAAAGCACCTTATGATAAAGTCAACGCCAAACCGTTTAACTATGCGATGTCCCTTATCAGTGGCAAGTGGAAAATGCAAATTTTATTTTGGTTATGGAAACAGGAGGTCATGCGCTATGGGGAAATCAAAAAGCCCTTGGTGGCATAACGCACAAAATGTTATCCAACAAGCTAAAAGAATTAGAAGCGGATCATCTCATCATCCGTCACGAATATCCGGGTGTTCCGCCAAAGGTTGAATACTGCCTTTCTGAAACAGGGCACTCGCTTATGCCTGTATTGCAATCCATTTGCCGATGGGGGCTTGAACATATGCCTGATGAACCCCTTTATAATCCGATAACTTTTTCCCTTCTTGCCACCCGTGGTTCTCTCGTCTGTTTTTCCATCGGGAATAACCTCCCCAAATAGGTGGTCATAATTACCACCTACTTCTTGAAATTTGGTGCTATTCCCACTCAAATGCCGTCTGCTGCAAACCCGCATGATTGAACCAAAAAGCTCATCCCCACTCGGCAAATTCAGATATAAGAGAATGCTCAAATTTTTATAACTACCGCCAGATATCCGAAACATAGAACAGGGCGAAACACTTTGCGGTGCATCTCCCTGTTTCGAAGGCATTATTCGTATTTATCGGATGTATTCCGTATGGATGCGTCCTGTTGTCGTTCTCGCTCTTCTGGAGCATGGAGCGGTGTTCCGAGAGCAACCATCGCACAAGGGACAAATCCTTCGGGCACTTTGATCTCTTTACATAACTCAGCATTGTACTGTGCGGTCATGGGCACTGCCATCAGATATACGCTTCCCAATCCCAAGGAAGTCGCCGTCAACAACATGTTTTCAGCAATTACAGAAGCGTTTGCCATACCTATGGCCGGGTTTTCCTCTTGCTTACAATGAATCGCAATCACTGTCGAAGCACAGTAAAGAGCGTGTTCCATTGCCGGAATTGCATTTTGTGTATTGGCTTCCAACTTTGCAAGCAACGCTTCATTCTGGATAACGCTCAGTTGTACATCTTGATACATGCCGTTTCCTACTGGCGAAGCATTTGCTGACTGCAAAATAGCTGTCAATTCACTTTCTGTAACTTTTTTTTGTCTGTAAAGGCACGGCAGCTCTGCCTATTCTTAATGACATTCATAAATTCCATGTGTAATTCCTCCTTGATTTTTTATGATATGTTTATTATACTAAGGACAAAAAGATATAAGCAAGTACGCAGAATATTCTGACTAGGTATTATAGACCGTACTGTCAAATAAGAAAGCGAGTAGAAAAAGATTATGATTCAAGAAATGACCTATCAGCAATATATGGAGTTTATCCAGCATACATCAGAAAGCATTTTTAGTGAGTGTCCTGTACGAAAAACACTGGAATTATTGAATGGAAAATGGAAGCTCATACTGATATATGAACTCACAAAAAGAATAGTTACCGATTTGGAGAGTTAAGAAAAGCGATTCCTACTATTACCAATACCATGCTTACATCAGCATTAAGAGAATTAGAACAAATAGATATCGTTCACCGTGAGCAATACAATGAAATTCCTCCCCATGTGGAATATTCCCTAACCGAAAAAGGAAAATCATTCTTTCCGATGTTTTTCGAGATTGCCAAATGGGGAGAGAAATATCTTTAAGAAAGATACTAATGGCGGGTACTCTTTACCGCCCACCACGAGCAAGGGTGCGCCAAGGGTGTTCTCTGGCTTTCTCCGCCTGCCTTGTGGGGGAACAGGTGGGCGTAGCGGTAAGTGATGTCGATACTCTCATGCCCCACCCGGTCAGCGATTGCCAGAGCCGTAAAGCCCATGTCTATCAGCAGGGAAATGTGGGAGTGCCGCAGGTCGTGTATTCTGATCCGCTTGACCCCGGCCTTTGCCTTGCCCATGTTGCCCACCTGGGCGGCGGGTTGGCCTTTAGGTTGTAATGCCGCACCGCATGGTTGAACACGGCGCTCAACTGATTGTGAAGCGTTTTTAAGTACACGGGGGGAATAGGGTTTGCCCTTTTCGTCCTTGTAGCCCAGCATTTCATGTCCGCCACATAGAGGGCCACGAAGTTCTCAAAGGTCATATCCAGGT
>VOFF01000547.1_pt1 | contig 12001 bp, 10 predicted proteins | sample 5384061 | NCBI WGS metagenome assembly VOFF01 (sample SAMN12384725, study PRJNA508395) | human gut metagenome | isolation source: healthy gut E | host: Homo sapiens
GCGCCACGACTTCTCGACGGCGGCCTGCTGCGCGGCCCATGCCCGCAGCGCCTCGCGCCGCTCGGCGAACACCTCGCGGCTCTCGTCGAAGACGGCGAACGGATGTTCGGGATCGCCCCCCAGATTGCGGATCGTGGCCCCGATGTCCGCCCCGGCGGCCGTGAGCGGCTGGCCGTGCGTCGAGACCTTGTCCTCGAAGCTCTCTCCGGCGGGCCCCGGGCCCCCTTGCCCATCACCGTCCGGCCGATGATGAGCGTCGGCCGCTCCGTCTCGCTCTCGGCGGCGACCAGCCTCGCGGATCGCGTTGATGTTGTTGCCGTCGATCGAGAGCACGTTCCAGCCCCACGCCTCGTACTTCATGGCGACGTTCTCGGTGTCCACCTCGTCCACCTTGGTCGAGAGCTGCACGTTGTTCGCATCGTAGTACATGACGAAATTCGAAAGCCCCAGATGCCCCGCGATGCGGCCCACGCCCTGCGAAATCTCCTCCTCGACGCTGCCGTCCGAAATGTAGGCATAGGTCCGGTGCGCCGTCCACTCGCCGAAGCGTGCCGCAAGGAACCGTTCGGCGATCGCGGCGCCCAGCGCCATGGCATGCCCCTGTCCCAGCGGGCCCGAGGTGTTCTCCACGCCGCGCAGCACGTCCACCTCGGGGTGGCCGGGCGTCACGCTGCCCCACTGCCGGAGCGACTGCAAGTCCTCGGTCGTATAGTGTCCGGCCAGCGACAGCGTCGCATAGAGCATCGGCGACATGTGCCCCGGATCGAGGAAGAAGCGGTCGCGGTGCGGATAGGCCATGTTGTCGGGATCGTATCGCAGGAATTCGGCGAAGAGGACCGTGATGAAGTCGGCGCCGCCCATCGCGCCGCCCGGGTGTCCCGATTTCGCTCTTTTCGACCATCGCGGCCGACAGGATGCGGACGTTGTCGGCGACGCGCGTAAGTTTGGAATTTGTAGAAGACATGAAGTTAGCGTTTTATAAGTTCTGTATATCTTGTCGGTCCGTTCGGCGGAGCGGCGTCGGGGACCGGCCGGGGTCTCTCCGGCCGGACCGTCCCCGGGGCGTCATCCCACCTGCTTGAGCCTCCCGCATGTTCGCCTTCTCGACCTTCTTCCGGGCGTAAGGCAGCGAAACGGTGAATTTCCGCGTGTCGGTCGAAGGCAGCTCGAACATGGTGTCCATCATGATCGCCTCGCAGATCGAACGCAGGCCGCGGGCGCCGAGCTTGAACTCGACGGCCTTGTCCACGATGTAGTCGAGCACCTCCTCGTCGAAGGTAAGCTCCACGCCGTCCAGCTCGAAGAGCCGCACGTACTGCTTGACGATGGCGTTCTTCGGCTCCGTGAGGATCGAACGCAGCGCCGCCTTGTCGAGCGGCTGCATGTAGGTCAGCACCGGAAGACGGCCCACCAGCTCGGGAATCAGCCCGAACGACCGGAGGTCCTGCGGCGTGACGTACTGCATCAGGTTGCCGCGGTCGATCGGATCGGCATTGAGCCGTCCGTAGCCCATGGCGCGCGTATTGAGCCGCTGGGCGATGCGTTTCTCGATCCCGTCGAACGCGCCGCCGCAGATGAAGAGGATGTTGCGCGTATCGACCTGGACGAATTTCTGCTCGGGATGCTTGCGGCCGCCCTGGGGCGGGACATTCACCACCGTGCCTTCGAGAATCTTGAGCAGCGCCTGCTGCACGCCTTCGCCCGAGACGTCGCGCGTGATGGAGGGGTTGTCGCCCTTGCGGGCGATCTTGTCGATCTCGTCGATGAAGACGATGCCGCGCTCGGCCTGCGCCACGTCGTAGTCGGCCACCTGCAACAGCCGCGAGAGGATGCTCTCGACGTCCTCGCCCACATAGCCCGCCTCCGTGAGGACCGTCGCATCGACGATCGTGAAGGGAACCTTCAGCAGCCGGGCGATCGTGCGGGCCATGAGCGTCTTGCCCGTGCCCGTGGGCCCCACCAGGACGATATTCGACTTGTCGAGCTCCACCTCGTTCTCCCTCGGGGCGTACATGAGCCGCTTGTAGTGGTTGTAAACCGCCACGGACATGTAACGCTTCGCCGCGTCCTGCCCGATGACGTACTGGTCGAGGAACGCCTTGATCTCGGCCGGTTTGAGCAGCTCCTCCATCCTGAGCGGAGCCGCGGCGGCGCGCTGCCGTCCCGGAACGATGTCGTTGTCGAGCATGATCTTGTAGCCGTTCTCGATGCACTTGTTGCAGATCGAGGCGCCGTTCGCTCCCTGGAACATGATCTCCACCTCCGAGCGCCGGGCGCCGCAGAACGAGCAGTTGTCGCCGCCGCGGGAGGCATTGTTGTTGCCGTTTTTTATTCTGTGCCATGCAAGGTTACTTTTCGCGTTTGAGAGCACTTCGTCGATCAGGCCGTACTCCTTGGCCTCCCTGGCCGACAGCCAGTGGTCGCGGTCGGCGTCCTTCTCGATCTTGCGGATCGAGACGCCCGAATGCGCCGCGAGGATCTCATACAGCTCGCGTTTGGTCTTCAGGATTTCGCGGGCCGTGATCTCGATGTCCGAGGCCTGCCCCTGCGCCCCGCCCAGCGGCTGATGGATCATCACCCGCGAGTGCGGCAGCGCCGAACGCTTGCCCTTGGCGCCCGCCGCGAGCAACACGGCGCCCATCGAGGCCGCGAGGCCCGTGCAGATGGTCGCCACGTCGGAGCTGACCAACTGCATCGTGTCGTAGATGCCCAGCCCGGCCGAGACGGACCCGCCGGGCGAGTTGATATAGATCTGGATGTCCTTCTCCGGATCGACCGACTCGAGGAACAGCAACTGCGCCTGAATGATATTGGCCGCATCGTCGTAGATCGGGGCGCCGAGGAAGATGATGCGGTCCATCATCAGGCGGGAGAAGACGTCCATCGTGGCGACGTTCAACTGGCGCTCCTCGATGATCGTGGGCGACACGTATGCGGCGCTCGCCGAGCGGAAATCGTGCAGCCTGAGCGAGCCGATGCCGCAGTGCAGCCGGGCGTATTTTTCAAATTCGGAAGTCATGTCAATTTCGTTTTCAGTCAAAAAAAGGACTTTGCAAACTTCAAGCCTGCAAAGTCCAAAGATAGGTATTTTTTCGCAGAGTTCCGAGCCTTTTTGCGAATGCAGTCATCATTCCGCCGTTTTATCGCTGTTTTTCCGGCCGGAAAGATGGCGGAAACCGCCCTGTCGCCGGGTATCCCCCCCCCCGAAAGCACGGCCCGGCAGCCTGTTTCCGGCCGCGGGAGAGACCGGCGGCCCCGTGCTAAAAGCGCCTGCGCCAGCTTGGCGAAATCGTCGGCGGAGACGGACTTCTCCGTCACCTTGACCTTCGACTTCACGTCCTCGACGACCTTCGTCTCGTAGAGTTTCTCGTAGATCTTCTGCCCCTGCTCCTTGTTGGCGAGAATCTTCCCTGCGTAGCCGGCGAGCATGTCCTCGGGAGCCGACGGCATGCCGTACTGCGCGAACTGCGCGGCGGCCAGCGCCTTGGCTTCGGCCTCGGCCTCCTCCTTGCTCACCGAGAGGTTGTCGGCCTTGATGAAGTGCTTCTGAATGAAGTTCCACGAGAACATCTTGAGGAACTGGTCGAAATCCTTCTCGATCTCCTCCATCGTGAACTTGCCCTCGTTGATGGTGTAGAGCCAGCGCTTGAGGAACGCCTCGGGCATCTTCAGGCCGGCCTTCTTGACCAGGTAGTTGCGCACCTCGAGCGTAAAGAGGTAGTCGCTCTCGCGGCGCAGCTCCGACTCGATCTGGGCGTCGATGAACTTCTCGAACTCCTCGGCCGTCTTGACGTTGCCCGCGGGGAAAGCCATCTTGAAAAACTCCTCGTTGAGCTCCGGCTCGGCGAACTTGCGGATCTTGGTGATCTCCAGTTCGAACTCGGGATTGATGCCCTCCAGCTCGTTCTCCTTGACCTGCAGGCAGGCGGCGCGCTGCGAAGGGTTCTTGTAGAGCTCATTGACGTTCACCTTCGTCTTGAAGCCCACCTTCTTGCCGACGAAGGGCTTGCGCTCCTCCTCCGACATGGAGATCAGCCCCACGTAAGCGTCCTCGACCTTCATCTCGCCGTTGTCGAGCGTCACGGTCAGCGCCTCGTCCGAAGAGACCTTCTCGGCGTCCACCAGACGGCCGAAGCGACGCAGGAAGTTCGAGCGGTAGTCCTCGTGCATCTTCTTGTCCACCTTGATCTTATGGTAGGTCAGCTTTATCCTTGTCCGAAAGCTCCAGCTTGATCTCGGGAGCCTCGCCGATCTCGAACACGAACTCGAACTCGGTTCCGTTCTCGAAATCGAAGTCGCCCTGCTCCTCGGAAGGGATGACGTCGCCCAGGTAGTCGATGTTCTCCTTTTGGAGGTACTCGAAGACGGCGTTCGACGCCGTGCGGTACGACTGCTCGGCCAGCACGCCCTTGCCGTACATTTTCCTGATGAGGCTCATCGGAACCATGCCCGGACGGAAACCCGGGACGTTGGCCTTGCGCTTGTACTCGCGCAGCGCCTTGTCGACCTCCTGCGCATAATCCTGCTCGCCCACCGTAACCTTGATGAGCGAGGTGTTCTGCTCGCGTTGTTCTCTTTACGATATTCATATTGAATCGGTTGTTATTTTGTTTCTTACCTCTCGGAATCGGCCTGCAAAGATACGAAATAAAGAATTAACGGCAATGCGAATCCGACAAATATTTTCCTCCGCCTCTCCGCGCCGCGCACCGGGCGGAAGGCTGCTGCGGGGAATCCCGCCGGGGCGACGGCGCGCCGCTCCTCCGCGAGCCAGCCGCGCAGCGTGGCGACGGCCTCGCGGCGCATCGAGTCGGGCAGCGTGGCGATCCGCGTGCGGTGGCTGCCGCCGGGCTGCACGAAGGCCTTCATGTTGCGCTTGCCGGGCGTCGCGGCCCACGCCGCGCCGGGAGCCGTCCACGGATCGTCGCCGCCGTAAATGAAGATCATCCGCGGGTCGTTCCTCTTCAGGTAGCGGGTGATCTTGCGGCCGAGTTTCTTCGAGAACTTCGTACCCCGCAGGCTCCTCGGGCAGAAACAGCCGGCGCAGGTAGTCCCGCGTATCGACCGACGTGTACTCGCGGAACGGCTCGGCATCGTAGGGATAGTAGCCCAGGCTCGCGGGCCGCCTGCACGAAGAAGGGCGCCTGCGCGTTGCCGGAGGAGAAGTAGTCGGGTCCGGCATTGGCCACGAGGAAATCGAGCACCTCCTCGTCGGAAGCCTCCGCCGAAGGGAGCTTCTCCGGATCGAATCCCCACTGCCACAGGGAGAACCCCAGTTCCAGGGTGCAGTAGTCGAAAATCTCCTCCACGGGGACCCGGAACGCGTAACCCTTCTGCTCGCAGACCGCGCGGAAACCGGGCATCAGGTCGGCCTTGCGGCGGAAAACCTCCCGCTGAAACTCCCGGACAGCGGCGCGGCTCTCCGCCGTGCCGACCTGCGCGAGGAACGGCGCGAAGCGCTTGTCCTCCACGGCATGGCACACCGGGCCCACGTAGGGCACGTAAATATCCACGTCACCGGGGAAATAGGCCGCATAGAGCATCGTCGTCGTGCCGCCCTTGCTGATGCCCGAGGCGATCCACTTGCCGGGGTACAGCTCGCCGAAGAGCGTCCGGATGCGGTGCAGGTCGCAGGCCGAATTCTCGGCCGTCAGGTAGCGCCAGTCCAGTGGCTCGGGAGTCGAGCGGTCGAAATAGCGGTGCTCGACGAAGACGATGTTCGTATCGAAAAGCTCCGACAGCTCGTCGCGGTACTTCTCGGGCAGCGCGAAGTTGGCGTCGTAACCCTGCGTGATGAGCACCGTGGGACGGTCCCATCCGACGTGCATCACCACCACGCGCTGCAGGAAGCTCCCCCGCTCGGGATGGCGCCAGTCGAGCGGCTGCGTCAGCATCACCTCGTACTTCCCGGCGAACTCGCCCGCCGGCAGGGCTTTCGTCTCCTCGACGCCTTCGAGCGCGGCGATGCGCTGCCCGACCCGGCCGCCGTCGGCTCCCGACGCCGCGAGGGAGACCGTCGCGAACAGGAGACACAAAAGAGTCAGTCGTTTCCACATAGTATCGTTCGGATCAAAGGTTTGAACGGACAAAGATAGGTAAAATTCACCGCTTCGCAATACAAATATGCAGCTCCGGCGCGGAACTATGCCGCAAAAAACGTATCTTTGCACGATTATTCTCCATCGCATACATGAACAGAACCGCATATCTGCTCGCCGCCGCGCTGCTGCTGGCTTCCTGCGGCGGCTCCGCGGCCCGCACCGGACGCGCCGGGGACACGACGCGCACGGCCGCGGCGGCCGAACCCGTCCACTACACCTACCGCGTGAAGGCGGTCCACCCCCATTCGACCTCGGCCTACACGCAGGGGTTGTTCTTCGCCGAAGGACTGCTGTGGGAAGGCACGGGGCAGTACGGGCAGTCGGTCGTGCAGCGGACCGACCTGGCGACGGGACGCACGGAGGTGCTCTTCCGGCTCCCCCGCTCGGAGTTCGGCGAAGGCATCGCGCTCGTCGGCGGCGAACTGTTCCAGCTCACCTGGCAGTCGAACACGGCCCACGTTTACGACCCGGAGAAACGCACCGGGCTACGCGACCACCGCTACGCCGGCGAGGGATGGGGGCTGACGACCGACGGCGAGAAACTCTACATGACCGACGGCACGGCGAATCTCTACACGATCGACCCGGCGACGTTCCGCCGCGAAAGGCGCACGACCGTCACGCTCTGGGGCGAACCCGTGGAGCTGCTCAACGAGCTGGAGTGGATCGACGGCCGCATCTGGGCCAACGTTTACACGACCGACCAGATCGTCATCATCGACCCGGCGACGGGCCGCGTGGAGGGGATCGTCGATCTGCGGGGACTGCTGCCCGACGAAGACCGCACGCCCGGAACCGACGTACTGAACGGCATCGCCTACGACGCAGCCACGGGGCGCATTTTCCTCACGGGCAAGAACTGGAGCAAACTCTTCGAGATCGAGCTCGTCCGCCAATAGGCCGCACGGATGCGGCCGCGGACGGCCGCCGCTGCGGAGAGCCGCTGCGCACGGACGCCGCCGGACGGCGAAAAAACACGGAAACGGAACATGACAAGCAACAAACTATACGACTGCCTCGACGAACGCATCCTGCTGCTCGACGGCGGCTTCGGCACGATGGTGCAAGGCTACGGCCTCGGCGAGAGGAGGAGTACCGCGGAGAGCGGTTCCGCCGCTGGGAGGTGCAGCTCAAGGGGTGCAACGACCTGCTGGCGCTGACCTGCCCCGACGTGGTGCGCGAAATCCACGAAAAAAATACCTGCGGGCGGGAGCCGACATCATCGAAACCGATTCGTTCAATGCCAACGCCGTCTCGCTGGCCGACTACCGCCTGGAGGGACTGGCCTACGAGATTTCGAAGGCCGCGGCCGCCGTGGCCCGGCCGGGCGGCGGACGCCTTCACGGAGCGCAACCCGCTCAACCGCGCTTCGTGGCCGGCTCGATGGGCCCCACGAACCGCACCGCCTCGATGTCGGCCGACGTGGCGGACCCCGCGGCGCGCGAAGTGACGTTCCGCCGGCTCGCCGAAGCCTACACGGAGCAGGCGCGGGGCCTGCTGGACGGCGGCGCGGGGACATCCTGCTGATCGAGACCGTCTTCGACACGCTCAACGCCAAGGCGGCCCTCTACGCCATCGACACCCTCTGCGCCGAACGGGGGCAACGGGTTCCCGTCATGGTCTCCGGCACGCTGGCCGACGCCAGCGGCCGCACCCTCTCGGGACAGACCGTCGAAGCCTTCGCCGTCTGAACGTACTGGATATCATCCGCGAAACCTCCGCACGGGAGACGACCCGCTTCTCGTTCGAATTGCTGCCACCGCTCAAAGGCGACGGTACCCGCAGCGTCTTCACCACGATCGAAGCCCTGCGCGAATTCGCCCCCGCCTTCATCAACGTCACCTTCCACCGCGAGAGCATCAAGGAGACGCTTACCCCCGACGGCCACATCGAGTGGCACCGGATGCGGCGGCGTCCCGGCACGGTGGGCATCTCGGCCGCGATCCGCGACCGCTTCGGCATCGAGGTGGTCCCGCACCTGATCTGCGGCGGCCTGTCGCGCTACGACATCGAGGACGCGCTCATCGACATGGACTTCCTCGGGCTGCACAACGTGCTGGCGCTGCGCGGCGACTGCGGCCCCAACGAACGCCATTTCATGCCCCATCCGCAGGGGCACTCCCACGCCATCGACCTCGTGCGGCAGATCGCGGCGATGAACCGCGGCGAGTTCGTCGACGGCGAAGTGGAGGAGTGCCACCACTCGAAATTCTCGATCGGCGTGGCGGGCTATCCCGAAAAACACGTCGACGCCCTCGACGCCGAAAGCGACCTGCGCCACCTCAAAGCCAAGGTCGACGCCGGCGCCGACTACGTCATGACGCAGATCTGCTACGACGCCGACCGCATCCTGGCCTTCATCGGCCGCTGCCGCGAATCGGGGATCGACGTGCCGGTCATCCCGGGCGTGAAACCCCTCTCGACGCTGCGGCAGCTCACGCTGCTCCCCGAAACCTTCGCCATCGAACTGCCCGAAGCGCTGCGCAGCGAAGTCCGGGCGCACGCCGACCGCCCCGAAGTGATCCGCCGCATCGGCGTGGAGTGGGCCGTCGACCAGTGCCGCCGGCTGAAAGCCGCCGGCGTACCGATGATCCATTTCTATACCATGGGCCGCGCCGAGAACGTGCGCCAAATCATCAAGGAGGTATTCTGACCATGGCCGACGAGCTCGACATCATCGCTTTCCGCCGTGCGCTGCACCGCCGTCCCGAACTCTCGTTCCGCGAGACCGGGACGCACGACCTCATCGCCCGCACGCTCGACGGGCTGGGCATCGCCCACCGCACCGTCGCCCGCACGGGCGTCCTGGCACGCATCGAAGGCCGCGGCGATCTTCGTCGTGCGGTCGTCCTGCGCGCCGACATCGACGCGCTGCCGATCCGCGAACAGGCCGACGTGGCGTGGCGCTCGCTCAACGACGGGGTGATGCACGCCTGCGGCCACGACGTCCACACGGCCGTGCTGATGGGTGTCTTGCAGGAGTTCAATCGTTCGCGCGACTTCGAGGGGACGCTTCTCGGACTCTTCCAGCCGGGCGAGGAGTGCAACCCCGGAGGCGCGTCGCTGGTGCTGGCCGAAGAGCCTTTCGCCGACTACGACGTGCGGGCCGTGATAGGCGAGCACGTCGAACCGTCGCTCGAAGTGGGCACCTTCGGATTCCGCGCGGGCAAATACATGGCTTCGAGCGACGAACTGCGCTTCACCGTACACGGCACAGGGGGCCACGCCGCACTGCGCAATCAATTGCGCGACCCCGTAGCCGCCGCCGCCGAACTCGTCGGCGGACTGCTGGCCCTCAACCTGCCGGAGCGCGTCCTCTCGATCGGCCGCATCGAGGCCGACGGCGCGACGAACGTCGTCCCCGACGACGTCCGGCTCGAAGGGACGCTGCGCACCTTCGACGAGGCGCTGCGCTGCGCCTCCTACGACGCGATCCGCGACATCGCCGCCTCCGCCGACCGCCGGTACGGCACACGGACGGCCGTCGACATCGGGCGGGGCTATCCCTGCGTGGTCAACGACCCCGCCCTCGCCTCGCTCGCCCGCAGCCTGGCCGCCGAACGGTGGCAGGCCGTCGACCTGCCGCTGCGCACGACGGCCGAAGACTTCGGGTTCTACACGCACCGCTATCCTTCGCTGTTCTACCGGCTGGGCGTCGGCGCGGCGTCGGGGAAACCGCATACATCGACCTTCTCGCCCGACGAGAAGGCCATCACCACGGGCATAGCCTTCATGCAGGCGCTGGCCCTCAAACTGTTGAATGAAAAATGACAAGAACGAAAAAACAAACCCATAACGGCGACGAACGCGCCGCGCTGATTCTGGAACTGTTCCGGCAGCTGCCCGACAACAAATTCTCGCTGCGCCACCTCGCTTCGGCATCGGGCGGCGCAAGCAAGGAGGGCCGCCGCGAGACGATGCAGATCGTCGAACAACTGCTCGCAACGGGCGTCATCGAGAGCTGCCCGCGCGACAAATACCGCCTGAGTCCCGCCCAGCGGCCCCGACTCGAAGGCACGGTCGAGATGCTGAATACCGGCTCGATGTTCGTGCATGTCGAAGGCATGGAGCAGCAGGTCTACATCCACTCGCGCAACTCGCTGAACGCTCTCGACGGCGACCGCGTGCAACTGGTGCTCACGCGCAAGGCACGGGACTCCAACGCCCCCGAAGGCGAGATCACCGCGATCGTCGAACGCAGCCGCAAACGCTACGTCGGCACGGCCGAAGTCAACGAACACAATGTCTTCGTGCGTATCGACTCGCGCAAGATGCCCGTCGACGTCTACCTCCACAAGCGCGACTGCCCGAACGTGAAAAACGGCGACAAGGTCGTCGTACGCATCGCCGAATGGGCGCCCGGCTCGAAAAGCCCCGTGGGCGAACTGGTCGACATTCTGGGCAAGGCGGGCGAGAACGACACCGAGATGCACGCCATTCTGGCCGAATACGACCTCCCCTACCGCTTCGAGCCGGAGGTCGAGGCGGCAGCCGAAGCCATCGACGGGCGCATCACCCGCAAAGACTACGCCGAGCGGCGCGACTTCCGGCAGACGGTGACCTTCACCGTGGACCCGGCCGACGCCAAGGACTTCGACGACGCGCTGTCGGTCCGCAAAGTCCGCGACGGCGTGTGGGAAGTGGGCGTCCATATCGCCGACGTGACGCACTACGTGCGGCCGGGTTCGGTGGTCGACACCGAAGCCGAAGCGCGCGGCACGTCGGTCTATCTGGTCGACCGCACCGTGCCGATGCTGCCCGAACGGCTCTGCAACGAACTCTGTTCGCTGCGGCCGCACGAGGAGAGCCTCTGCTTTTCGGCGGTTTTCACCCTCAACGAGAACCTCGAAATCCTCGACGAATGGTTCGGCCGCACGGTGATCCACTCCGACCGCCGATTCACCTACGCCGAGGCGCAGGAGGTGATCGAGACGGGCCGCGGCGACTACGCCGAGGAGATTCTGACGCTCAACCGTCTGGCCCAGGGACTGCGCCGCCAGCGGTTCCGCAACGGCGCGATCAGCTTCGACCGCGCCGAGGCGAAATTCCGGCTCGACGAGAAGGGCCGGCCGCTGGGCGTCTATTTCAAGGAGCAGAAGGAGGCCAACCAGATGATCGAGGAGTTCATGCTGCTGGCCAACCGCCGCGTTGCCGAGTTCTGCGGCAAGGTCAAAGGGCGCAAGTCGGGCCGCACGATGGTCTACCGCGTCCACGACGAACCGAACGTCGACAAGTTGCAGAGCTTCCGGCAGTTCATCCTGCGCTTCGGGCACGTCTTCAAGGCCTCCGAGGGCCGTCCCGTCGCCAAGGAGATGAACAAGCTCTTCCAGAAGGTCAAGGGCCGCCCCGAAGAGAACGTCGTCACGACGCTGGCCGTACGTTCGATGGCCAAAGCCTACTACACCACCGACAACATCGGCCACTACGGACTGGCGTTTCCCTGCTACACGCACTTCACGTCGCCCATCCGCCGCTATCCCGACATGATGGTGCACCGCCTGCTGGCACGCTACCTCGAAGGCGGCAAGACGACCGACAAGGCGGCATTCGAAGCGCGGTGCGAGCACGCCTCGGAACGCGAAGTGATCGCCGCCGAGGCCGAACGCGCCTCGATCAAATACAAGATGGTGGAGTTCATGCAGGCACGCCTGGGCGAGGAGTTCGCCGGCCACATATCGGGCATCACCGAGTGGGGCATCTTCGTCGAGATCGACGAGAACCACATCGAAGGGCTGGTGGCCATGCGCGACATGCACGACGATTTCTACGACTTCGATCCGGCCGAATACACCGTGACGATATAGGGAATGCCGTACTCGGCGGCGAAGTCGATGTAACGGCGGTAGGACTCCGTATTGCGTCCGGCGCGGAAATCGACGCCCGTAAGACGCATGCCGTTC
>VOFF01000550.1_pt1 | contig 12001 bp, 8 predicted proteins | sample 5384061 | NCBI WGS metagenome assembly VOFF01 (sample SAMN12384725, study PRJNA508395) | human gut metagenome | isolation source: healthy gut E | host: Homo sapiens
TGCAGCGCTGCTGGCAATGCCCTTTACGGCCTGCTCGGAGGAGCATCAGGCCCCGCCCTCGCTCGACCAGGGCGGCGACGACGAAAACGACAAGCCGGTCGATCCCGGCGACGGCCCCGCGAGCGGGAAGGAGAAGATGCTCTGGTTCGACGCCGAGGCCAACTTCCAGCGCTTCTCCACGAAGGAAGGCATCACCGCGATGCTCGACAAGACCGTGGAGGCGGGATTCAACAAGATCGTCGTGGATGTCAAGCCCGTCGAGGGCGACGTGCTCTACGCGAGCGACTTCATGACGCAGGCCACCACGATCGGATCGGTCACCGTCCCCGCCCGCGGCTGGGACTACCTGCAATTCTTCCTCGACGAGGCGCACAAACGCGGTCTGGAAGGTCACCGTCTCCACGACGATCTTCCCGATGGGCATGCCCTCGACGCGGCAGGGGCCCGTCTATCGCGACAGCAAATGGAACGGCAAGACCTGCCTGCAAAACAAGCACAAGGCGGGCGGCGGCAGCCAACTGACGGACATCAAGGACGATCCGACGAAAGTGGCCGCCTTCCTCAACCCCGTGCTTCCCGAAGTGCGCGAATTCGCCCTGAGCTTCATCCGCGAGATCGTCTCCAAATACGACTTCGACGCCTATGCGCTCGACTACTGCCGCTTCCCGGACAACCAGAGCGACTTCTCGGAGGCGTCGAAACGGGCCTTCGAGGACTACGTCAAAGGGCAGCGTCGCGACGTGGCCCGACGACGTGTACACCTACGACGCGAACGGCGGCATCGTCGCAGGCCCCTACTACAAGCAGTGGTGGGAGTTCCGCTCGATGGTCATCCGCGACTTCGTGGCCGCCGTGCGGCAGGAGATCAAGGCCCTCAAACCCGACGTGAAGCTCGAATACTGGGCCGCCTCGTGGTGGGGCGCGCTCTACGCCAACGGCCAGAACTGGGCCAGCACCTCGTTCATGCCGCTCCAGGACATCGAAGCCCCGAATTTCCGCGCATGGTGCTCGAACAACTACAACCGAACGGGTTTCGCCGACCAGGCTCGACACGTTCCTGCTGGGAACCTACCTGCCGCGCGTTTACGGCCCCGAGGACGGCGAGTCGATCGAGTTCGGCATCAACCGCGCCGAGCGGATGCTCCTCAACGCCTGCACCTACTACGGCACGATCGAGTGCTCGCAGAAGAATTTCGACGTCGAGGAGGCCTGCTACTACTGCCTCAAACGCACGGCGGGACTGATGGTCTTCGACATCGTGCACGTCATCAACAACGACATGTGGGCGGCCATCAAGCGGGGCATCGACCGCGCCGAGGCGGAGGACGCCGCCGCACAGCAATGAACTCACAGACAACTATGCGAACCATGAAAAGACTCTTTCTGATCGCCGCCGCGCTGACGGCCGCGACAACGACCTCCGCCCGGGAATACACCGTCACCTCCCCCGACGGAAAGATCGAGGTGAAGGTATCGACGCAGCCCGAGCTGCGGTGGAGCCTCTCCCGCGCAGGCGAGCGGCTCCTCGAACCGAGCCGCATCGGCCTCACGCTGGCCGGCGAGGCGCCGCTGGGTGTCGCCCCCGCGGTGCGGAGCGTCCGCACCGAAGCCATCGACACGCGCTCGACGGCCGAGGTCCCGACGAAGTTCCGCGAGCTGCACGACCGCTGCAACGAACTGCTGATCGCCTTCCGCGGCGACTGGGCCGTGCGGCTGCGCGTCTATGACAACGGCGCGGCCTACCGCTTCGAGACCGCACGCCGGGGCGAGACGGTCGTCGAGGACGAGACCGCCGAGTTCAACTTCGCCTCCGACAACGACACCTACTGGACCCGCGAGCGGAACCCGGACTTCATCTCCCACTGCGAGGCGTTCTTCGAGCGCAAGCGGCTCTCGGAGCTGGAGCGCTCGGTCTACGCCTACCTGCCCGTCTATTTCGCCACGCCGGGCGGCACGCGCATGGTCGTCACCGAGACCGACCTGGAGGACTACCCCTGCATGTTCCTCTTCGGCGGCGAGGGCCGCAGGCTCCGCGCCGAATTTCCGCCCGTGGTGCTCGAAAGCCGCCTGAAGGAGGGTTCGGACCGCAACGAGGAGTTTCTCCGCAAGGCCGACTACATCGCCGTGACGGAAGGCACGCGCACCTATCCGTGGCGCGTGGTGACCGTCGATGAGGACGACCGCGCGCTGCTGGAGAACTACCTCCCCTACCAGCTGGCCTCGAAGGCCGTCGAGGGCGACGCCTCGTGGGTGCGCCCCGGCAAGATCTCGTGGGACTGGTGGAACGGGCTGAACGTCTACGGCGTGGATTTCGAGGCCGGCGTGAACACGGCCACCTACAAGTACTTCATCGACTTTGCCTCCCGCTACGGACTGGAGTACATCCTGCTCGACGAGGGGTGGTCGGTGAGCACGCTCAACATCCGCGAGCCGCGCAGGAGGTCGATCTGGAAGGAGATCGTCCGCTACGGCAACGAAAAGGGCGTGGGCGTGATCCTCTGGACGCTCTGGAACCCGATGAAGAAGGACCTCACGGGCATTCTCGACACCTACCGCGACTGGGGCGTGAAGGGCATCAAGATCGACTTCATGCAGCGCTCCGACCAGGAGATGGTCAATTTCTACGAACAGATCGCCCGCGCGGCCTACGACCGCGGCCTGCTGGTCGATTTCCACGGCTCGTTCAAGCCCGCCGGACTGCAACGCAAATACCACAACGTCCTGTCGTTCGAAGGCGTCTATGGCATGGAGAACGACAAGTGCTCGAAGGACATCACCCCGGCGCACGACTGCGTGCTGCCCTTCACGCGCATGGTGGCCGGACCGATGGACTACACGCCCGGCGCCACGGTGAACGCCACGGCCGCCGACTTCTCGGTCGAGCTGGAGCCATCCGATGAGCCAGGGAACGCGCGCGCACCAGGCGGCGCTGTACGTCATCTACGAAAGCCCGCTCCAGATGCTCTGCGACTCGCCGTCGCACTACCTCCGCACGCCCGAGTTCACGGGCTTCATCGCCGCCGTGCCCACCGTCTGGGACCAGACCGCGGCGCTGCACGCCTCGGCCGGCGAATACGCCGCCGTGGCACGCCGCAACGGCGACCGGTGGTACATCGGCGCCATCACCGACTGGACGGGCCGCGACATGGAGATCGACCTCTCGTTCCTGGGCGAAGGCCGCTACCGCATGCAGTACTTCGCCGACGGCGTGAACGCCGACAGCTATGCGCAGGATTTCCGCACCGGGGAGCGCGAAGTGACCCGGGAGGACAAGCTGAACGTCCGGCTGGCCTCCGGAGGCGGCTGGGCAGCCATTCTGACCCCCGTAAAATGACGCCATGAAACGCAGGATTTTTTCTGACCCTTATCCGGCGCTCGCCGCCTGCTTCGCCCTCGCCGGGGCGGAGCGGACGGCGCAGCGGCCGACGGAGCCGCAGCCCGCCGAGCCTGCGCGGCCGCGTGACGGCCGACGGCCGGGGGCGTGGAAGGCGTGAAGCCGTGACCGACGGCCGGACCATCGTCCGGACCGACGCCAAAGGACGCTACCGCCTCGCATCGGCCTCCGACGCGGAGTTCGTCTATCTGACCCTCCCCGACGGATACGAAATCCCCGCCGAAGCGGGCGCGGCCGCATTTTACCGGCGCATCACCGGGCAGGAGCGGCGGTACGACTTCGCGCTGCGGAGAGCCGAACGCGACATGACGCGCCACCGCCTCGTCCTCGTGGCCGATCCGCAGGTCTATTTCGAAGAGGAGCTCGACAGCGTGCGCCGCGCCTCTGCGGACATCCGCCGCACGGCATCGGACGGGGTGGAGACCTTCGGCGTGGCCTGCGGCGACATCATCGGCGACATCACGCGCCGCCCGACGCTCTTCGAGCCGGTGCGCGACGCGCTGGCCGAAAGCGGCGTGCCGTTCTTCTACGTCTTCGGCAATCACGACATGGATACCGACGTGCGCACGAACGACTACTCCAAACGCTCGTTCAAGGAGCGTTTCGGCCCCACCTACTACGCCTTCGACCGCGGGAAGATCCATTATGTAGTGCTCGACGACGTCTTCTTCCTGGCCCGCAGCTACCTCTACGCCGGTTACCTCGAGGAGCGGCAGCTCCGCTGGCTCGAACAGGACCTCGCCTCCGTGCCGGCCGGCTCGACCGTCGTCGTGTGCCTCCACATCCCCACCTGGTCGTGCGCCGCACGGCGGGGCGAATGGGGCAAGGAGCAGACGAACAAGGTGCTCAACAACCGCCGGGCGCTCTACAAGCTGCTCGAACCCTACCGGGCGCACATCCTCTCGGCGCACGAGCACTACAACGAGAACTACACTCCCGTGCCGCACGTCTTCGAGCATGTCCACGCCCCGCTGAGCACGCTCTTCTGGCAGACGCCGCTGAGCATGGACGGCATTCCGGCCGGATACGCCGTTTACGAAGCCGACGGCGGACGGATCGCGTCGTGGTACTGGAAGGCGGTCGATCACGACCGGGGACGCCAGTTCACGGCCTACGCCGCGGGCGCCGACCGCCACAAGCCCGACGCCGTGACGGTGAACGTATGGAACTACGACCCGGCGTGGAAGGTACGCTGGTACGAGGACGGCCGCTGCCGCGGCGAGATGACCCGCTACACGGGTTACGACGAGTCGATCTGCGACTACGTCGCACGCTACGGCGACCGCTTCAAATACAAATACATCGGCGCCGCACAGACCGAACACCTCTTCTACGCCGTTCCCTCGTCGCCCGACGCCGAGGTACGCGTGGAGGTGACCGACCGGTTCGGCAACGTCTATGAATGGTCCGCCGGGAAGGGGTACACCTCCCGTCCGGCCGCACAAACCGCAAAATAAACACCCGACACAATGCGAAGACAATTTGCGCTGCTCGCCGCGCTGGAGCTGTCGATGCTCCTCGGCACGGGATGCAGTCAGGATACGGCGGTCAGTTCGCCCGACGGCGGGCTGACGCTGCGCGTGGCCGAACGCGACGGCCGCATCGGATACACGCTAAGCCGCGGGGAGACGCTCCTCCTCGACTTCTCGACACTCGGATTCGAACTCCGGGACGCCCCGGCGCTGCGCGACGAGCTGACGATCGACGCCACGGCCCGGACATCGTTCGACCAAACCTGGGAGCAGGTCTGGGGCGAAGAGCACTTCGTCCGCAACCGCTACAACGAGCTGCGCGTCACGGTACGCGAACGCGAAGCGCCCGGACGCCGCTTCGACGCGGTGTTCCGCCTGTTCGACGACGGCGTCGGATTCCGCTGCGAATTCCCCGAGCAGCCCGCACTGGGCGAGTTCGTCATCATGGACGAGCTGACCGAATTCCGCTTTCCGCAGGACCACATGGCCTGGTGGATGCCCACGCGCGAGCCCTACTACGAAAGCATCGCGCGCCACACGCCCCTCTCGCGGATGGACACGGTGAACACGCCGCTGACGCTCGAATGCGCCGACGGCACGTACCTCGCCCTGCACGAGGCCGACCTGACGGACTACGCCAAGATGAGCCTTCGCCCCGCCGGCGAGGAGGGCACGACACTGCGCTGCTGCCTCACGCCGTGGTCGAACGGCGTGAAGGTTTATGCCCGGACGCCGTTCCGCACGCCGTGGCGCACGGTCGTCGTCGGCGACACCCCCGGCGACCTGGCCACCTCGCGCCTGATGCTCAACCTGAACGAACCCTCGAAGATCGAGGACACGTCGTGGATCCGGCCGGGCAAGTACATCGGCATCTGGTGGTCGATGCACCTCTTCCAGGAGACCTGGGCACAGGGGCCCGAACACGGCGCCACGACCGAAAACATGATGCGCTACATCGACTTCGCCGCCGAGAACGGCATCCAGGGTGTGCTGGCCGAGGATGGAACGTCGGCTGGGACGGCGCATGGACCAAGAACACCGACAGGATCAGTTTCACGCAGCCCTATCCCGACTTCGACATCGCCCGGATCGCCGAATACGCCGCCAGCAAGGGCGTGGAGCTGATCGGCCACCACGAGACGGGCGCCAACACGAAAAACTACGAGGCGCAGATGGAGGAGGCTTTCGCCTTCTACCGCAAATACGGCGTGCGCGTCGTCAAGACGGGCTATGTCAACGTGCTCATGGACGGCAAGGAGCTGCACGACAGCCAGTACGGCGTGCGGCACTACCGCAGGGTGATCGAGACGGCGGCGCGCTACGGCATCTGCATCGACAACCACGAGCCGGTGATGCCGACGGGCCTCGAACGCACGTGGCCCAATCTGATGACGCAGGAGGGCGTCCGCGGGCAGGAGTACAACGCCTGGTCGCCCGACGGCGGCAACCCGCCCGAACACACGACCGTCCTCCCGTTCCTGCGCGGACTGGCCGGACCGATGGACTACACCTTCGGGACGTTCGACTTCTCGAACCCCGTGTCGCCTTTCGCGCGCGTGCAATCGACCGTGGCCCGCGAGCTGGCCCACTACGTCGTGATATACAGCCCGTTGCAGATGGCTTCGGACCTGCCGGAGAACTACGCCGGAAAACCCGCCTTCGCCTTCATCCGCGACGTGCCGACCGACTGGGAGCGGACCGTCGTGCCGCAGGCCGTCATCGGCGACTACTGCGTCTTCGCGCGTCAGGAGCGCGACGGGGAGGACTGGTATCTGGGCGCCGTTACGGACGAGGAGCCGCGCACGGTCGAGGTCGCGCTGTCGTTCCTCACGCCCGGACGGAAGTACACGGCGCAAATCTACGCCGACGGCGAGGGGGCCGACTGGAAGACGAATCCCTATGCCGTCGAAATCACGGAACGCGAGGTCGGGGCCGACGACAGGCTCACGATCCGCATGGCATCGGGCGGCGGCTGCGCCGTCCGGTTCAAGGCCCAAAAACCGAATAGGACCATGAAACGAATCACACTGATCGCATGGGCGCTGCTCGCGGTCCTCACGGCCGGCGCCGGGGAGCGGGTCCGCCGCGGCACGGTCCGCTGCGAGGGCCGGGGCGTGGAAGGCGTCGTCGTGACCGACGGCACGCACTGCGTCCGGACCGACGCCCGGGGACGCTTCGCGCTGCCCCGGACGGAGGACGCCCGCTTCGTCTATCTCTCCACGCCCGCCGGTTACGACTCGCCCGTCGAGGAGCACGTCGTGCGGTTCTTTCTCCCCGTGGACGACGCGCGCCGCAGCTACGACTTCGAGCTGTGGCGCGAGGCCGCGGACCGGACGCGCCACGGCTTCGTCGTCGTGGCCGACCCGCAGGTATTCGCCCGCGGGGAGTTCGCGCTGCTCGCCCGCGCCGCGGACGACATCCGCGCGACGGCCGAAGAGGCGGACAGGCCGTTCCACGGCATCTGCGTCGGCGACCTCATCGCGGGCGACCACACGTTCTACCCGCAGTACAACGAGACGATGGCCCGCACGGGACTGGCGTTCCGCAACGCGATGGGCAACCACGACATGAAGATCTGGGGCCGGTCGTACGAGAGCTCGCTCCGGGCGTTCGAGGACGTGTACGGCCCCAGCCACTACTCCTACAACGTGGGAAAGGTGCATTACGTCGTACTCAACGACAACTTCTTCATCGGCCGCGACTGGTACTACATCGGCTACCTCGAGGAGCGGCAACTGGCCTGGCTGGAACGCGACCTGGCCTGCGTCGCGCCCGGGAGCACGGTCGTCGTGGCGATCCACATCCCGACCGCGTTCCGCGGCAAGGACGGACAGCCGTTCGACTACGCGAAAGCGGCCAAGACGCTGGCCAACTACAAGGCGCTCCACCGGCTGCTCGAACCCTACCGGGCGCACATCGTCTCGGGACACCTGCACACGACGACCAACTGCGAGATCGGCGAACGGCTCTACGAACACAACGTCGCGGCGCTGAGCGGCGCGTGGTGGCAGGGCGCGATCTGCACCGACGGGACGCCCGCGGGTTACGCCGTCTTCGAAATCGACGGCGACCGGGTGAGCTGGTACTACAAATCCGTCGGCCTCCCGCGCGAAGTGCAGATGAAGCTCTACGACGGCGGGGACGATCCCGCATTCGCGGGACGGATCGTGGCGAACGTCTGGAACTGCGACGCGGCATGGCGCGTGGAAATGCGCGCCGACGGCGGCGAACCGGTCGCGATGGAGCGCACGACGGCCGCCGATCCCCAGGCGCGCACGCTCTACGCCGACCCGTCGCAACTCGTGCACAAATGGATCACGGTCGTCCCGTCCGACCACTACTACGCGGCGCCGCTGCCCGCCGGAACGCGGCACGTCGAAGTGACCGCCCGCGACCGCTTCGGCAACGTCTGGCGCGCCGAATAGAAAAATCGAACAATAAAAAACCGAACACCTATGAAAAAAACACCTGTTTACCGCGCTGCTCCTCCTCGCCGCCGGATTCTCGGAGGCCCGGGAGACGCTGCCGCACGAATCCGCCGCCGCGGAAACGCTCCGATTCACTCCGGCGACAGCGCCGGAAATCCGATTCGTGGGACGCGCCGCACGCTCCGACGACGGCGCGCTCTCGTTCGACTGGAGCGGGTCCTACTTCTCGTTCCGATTCGAGGGTACGCGGTGCGCCATGCGGGCCGCGGACTCGAAACGGAACTACTACAACGTATTCGTGGACGGCAAACCCCATGGAAAGGTCACCGCAGAGGGACCGGCGAAGACCATCGTGCTGGCCGAAGGACTCCCCACGGTGTGCACACCGTACTCGTACAGAAACGAACCGAGGGCGAACAGGGACGCACGACGCTCTTCGCTGTCGGTTCCGACGGGCCCCTGCTCAATGCGCCCCAGGCCCCGGGCCGGCACATCGAGTTCATCGGCGACTCGCACACCTGCGGATACGGTACGGAGGGCAAATCCCCGAAGGAGCCCTTCACGCCCGAGACCGAGAACTGCGACCTGGCGTGGGGTTGCATCATCGCACGCTACTTCGACGCAGACTACACGCTCATCGCACACTCCGGGCAGGGAATCGTACGCAACTGGGGCGACGAGAAGGAGGTCTCCGACTGCACCATGCGCGAGCGCATGATGCGCACCTTCGACATGGAGGAGACGCCCCTCTGGGACTTCGCGCAGTACCGGCCCGACATCGTGGTAATCAAGCTCGGATCGAACGACTTCAGCGAGGGAGTCGCCCCCTCGGAGGAGGCTTTCAACGCCTCCTATGCGCAGGCGCTGCGGCAGATCCGCGCGGCCTACGGCGACGTGCCCGTGCTGTGCGTCGCCCCGGCCGAGAACACGACCGTCTATGGCTACCTGCAAACCTTCCTCCGGGAGCAACAGGACTCCGCGCTGCACTGCACCGTGATGACCCCGGGAATCACCGACTGGGGGCAACGACATGGGGGCCAACTTCCACCCCAACCACCGGGGCCACCGGAAGGCTCGGCTTCGGCCATCATCCCCTACATCGCCACCATAACGGGGTGGGAAATGCCGGAAAAAGTCGTATATTAGAGGCCGGAAAATCAAACCTACGCGATGAAAAACCTGAAAAAAACTCCTCCGGCTCGCCGCCCTGACCCTCTCGGCGGCGACGGCAGCGGCCCAGGACCCCGAAACGGACTGGGCGAATTTCGGCCGCTTCGAAGCGGAAAACGCCGCCCTCGCCTCCTCGCCCGAGGTCGTGCTGATGGGCAACTCGATCACCGAAGGGTGGATCCGCCTCCGTCCCGGCTTCTTCGCCGAGAACGGCTACGTGAGCCGCGCCATCAGCGGCCAGACCACCTCGCAGATGCTCGTGCGCTTCCGCGCCGACGTCGTGGAGCTGCACCCGCGGATCGTGGTGATCTGCGCCGGAACGAACGACATCGCCCGGAACACGGGCCGCATTTCGCTCGAACACATTCTGGACAACCTCCAGTCGATGGTCGAACTGGCCCGCGCCAACGGCATCCGGCCGATCCTCTGCTCCGTGCCGCCCGCCGGAGCGTTCGGCTGGCGTCCGGAGCTGAAGCCGGCGCAGGATATCGTCCGCCTCAACGGAATGATCCGCGCCTATGCCGACGCGGAGGGCATCCCCTATGTCGATTACCATACCCCCATGGCCGCGGCCGACGGGTCGATGAACGCCGACTACACGAAAGACGGCGTGCACCCCACCGAAGCGGGCTATGCCGTGATGGAGCGCATCCTGCCGCCCGTCGTCAAGCGGGTGCAGGCCGAAATCGGGAAATAACGGCCCCGGCAGCGGGCATTTTCAGCCCCGGCGAAACGAACGGCCGGGCCCCGAACGAATCGGGGTCCGGCCGTTTTCCGCGGGAACCGGTCCCGGGCGTCAGGTCCGCCAGAACCACCCGCGTTTCGAGAATCCGGCCGTGAGGAGCACCATCAGCGCCGTGATGAGCACGCCCCCGGAAGAGACTCATCGCACAACCGCTGCCGCCCCACAGCCAGGGCAGCGGAACGACGCAGGCGAGGAGCGTCAGCAGCGGAACGATCACGTAGCCCGCCGCCACGTAGGCCGCCATCGGATTCTGGCCGCAGCGCACGAGCAACCCGGCCCGCGGACGCAGGCACTCGAACCAGACGGTGGCCGCCGTCACCACGAACGAAGCCAGCCCGACGGTCACGAAGAAATAGCTGATCGTGGCGTGGTCCTTCTTGATGCCGCCTTCGAACGCCTCGAACGCCAGCCCCAGCAGAAGCCAGAAGAATCCGGTCGAGACGAGACGCGCGAGCAGCCCTTCGGTCTCCGTCCGCGGACGGCGCAGCAGCAGCCACGCCGCACCTCCCAGCGCGACGGTCAGCAGCAGGTTCGCCGTCAGATGCCGCGTGAAAAGACCCCACATATTGACCGGCACGGCCAGCAGGACGAGCCCCGCCGCGAGGTACGTGCGGACGGGGTTCGCCGGACGTTCGCCCGCCTCCGGCCGCCGCGCCAGCCAGCGGGCGACCAGATCGCCGGCGATGCTGCCCGGCAGGACGATGCAGAGGTATTTCATGAACTCGGCACGGTAGAGCCACGGCGCGAACGAGGCGTTCCACAACGTCTCGTTCCACGATCCCGGCACCGACGCGCCGATCTTCAGCGCCACGAGCAGCGCCACGACGCCCAGCCTCGCCAGCGGACGGCGGCGCGTCGCCCCCAGACAAACGACCCGGCGACCACGACGTTGGCCAGCACCAGAATGATGATATCCGACCGCTCGACCGAAACCGGCACGCCGAGCCTGCGGTAGAGCAGCATCATCGCCACGAGCCACACGGCGCCGCAGGCTACCGCCGCAGGTCGAATTTCTCGCCCCTCACGTTGCGCACGCCGCAGACCAGATCGACCGGATTGAAGTGGGTGGCCCGCTGCATGAGCGGCCGGTCGGCGGGAGCGATCTGGCTCGACTCGGCGATTTGGAGCGATTCGGTGCCGTCGGCGTTGGCCGCCCAGAAGGGGCCGCCGCCCGGCTCGCCCTCGTTGCGCACCATGCCGCACAGGCGGATGGGACGGTCGAGGACGGCGCGCAGCACGGCCGAGTTGTAGTCGTCGGGCAGCTTCACGCAGAGCCGTTCGCGGATGAAGCGGGCGATGTCGGCCAGTTCGGCGCCGCCCGTATCGAGCGCGCGGATATACTCGAAACTGCGCTCCTGCAATTCGAGCAGCAGTCCTGCCAGCACCTTCTTATAGGTTACCGTGTCGCCGCGGCGGGCGTCGGTGGTCACGTTGTCGATGTTCTTGACGAAGACGAGGTCGGCGTCGATCTCGTTGAGGTTTTCGATCAGGGCGCCGTGTCCCGCCGGACGGAAGAGCAGCGCCCCCGCGTCGGTACGGAAGAGCGTATTGTCGGGATTGACCGCCACCGTGTCGGTCGAGGGTTTCTGTTCGGAGAAGGCGATGTCGTAGTGCACGCCGAAACGCCGCTCGTACAGCGGAACTTTCTCGGCCATGAGCGCCTCGAAGTCCGCGCGGTGCTCCGGCGAAACGGTGAAATGGATGCGTACGCGCCCCCCTGCGGCGGCGTATTGCGCCCCTTCGACCAGATGTTCTTCGGCCGCTTTGCGCGCCCCTTCCGCATAGGCGTGGA